>PVBE010016274.1_pt1 | contig 12269 bp, 12 predicted proteins | sample 1631181 | NCBI WGS metagenome assembly PVBE01 (sample SAMN08397723, study PRJNA350692) | Marine metagenome, whole genome shotgun sequencing project. | isolation source: water | place: Pacific Ocean | collected 2012-04 | reverse complement strand
GGCCGCCCAGGCCAAGGCCGTCCACGATCAGATCGCCCGCACCCGGACCTTGATGGACGAGCTGATGGGCCAGTGTCGCGAGGGCATGCGGCTGGGCCGCGAGATCGCCCAGCGCGCCACCGCCGCGGCCGCCCTGCGCGAGCAGCCGGTGGACGTCCGCCAGCTGCTCACCCAGCCGCCCCTGGACGCGCTCGAGCAGCTCCGCACGCGCATCACCCGGATGGACCTGTTCCAGGAGTTCGTGATGCCCACAGCGCTGCCGGTGCTGCTGCACTGGGACGTGCGGGTGTTCGGACTGCAGATCGAGTGCGCCGACGCGGAGCAGCTGTACAGCCGTGTCCTGCCTGAGTTCTCCACCTGGTTCACGATGATCGAGCAGCTCACTCAGCGGTCGCTGGACCTGCTGCCCTGGGGCGAGCACTCGTTGCGTGCGGCCTTCCCCGACGCGGTGCCGCCGCCGGGCCAGGCGCTGCCGCCGCGCACGATGGTCGAGATCATCTCCGACACCAATCCGGACATCCTGTACGAATGATCCCCCTCGCCATCCCGCACCTGGCCGGCAACGAGGAGCGCTACCTGCAGGAGTGCGTGCAGACCAACTTCGTCTCCTCGGTCGGGCCGTTCGTCGACCGCTTCGAGACCCAGGTGGCCGAGGCGGCGGGCGCCCGGGGCGCCGTCGCCACCTCGAGCGGCACAAGCGCCCTGCACGCCGCCCTCCTGAGCGTGGGCGTGGGCCGGGACGACCTGGTGATCGCCCCGTCGTTCACCTTCATCGCCACGGTCAACGCGGTCGCGCACTGCGGCGCCCGGCCGTGGCTGGTCGACGTCGACGAGCAGTCGTGGACCCTCGACCCCGCCGGCCTGCGGGACGCCCTGTCGCAGGGGCGCAAGGTCGCCGCCATCGTGCCCGTGTACACGCTGGGGACGCCTGCCCGGATGGACGAGATCGTGGCGTTGGCCCGCCAGCACTGTATCCCGGTGGTCGCTGACGCCGCGGCCGCCCTGGGGGCGACCTGGGATGGGCGCCCGTCCGGTGCGCTCGGCGCCACGCTGTCGACGTATTCGTTCAACGGCAACAAGACCATCACCGCCGGCGGTGGCGGCGCCGTGGTGGGGGACGACGAGGCGCTCCTCGGGCAGGTGCGGCACCTGACGACGACCGCACGGGTCGACGGCGACTACACCTATGACCGGGTCGGCTACAACTACCGCCTGACCAACCTGCAGGCCGCCGTGGGCTGCGCGCAGCTCGAGCAGCTTCAGTCCCACGTGGGGCGCAAGCGGGCCATCGCGCGGCGCTACGCCAAGGAGCTCCTCGAGGCCGGAGATCTGCCAGGGATCTCCTCGTTCCCGGTGCCTGAGCGGGCGCGGTCCGGGTGTTGGTTTTCGGGCGTCCTGCTCGACCGGCCGGCCGAGGCGGTCGTCGCTGCGCTGCGCGAGCGCGGTGTGGGGGCCCGTCCCTTCTGGAAGCCGGCCCACCTGCAGGCCCCGTTTGCGGACTGCCTGCGCGGCCCGCTGCCGGTCACCGAGGGCATCTGGCGGCGGGTCCTGACGCTGCCTTGCTCCGTGGGGCTCACCGACGACGACCAGGCTCGGGTGATCGACGCCGTCCGGGCCGTCCTCGGCTGACGATCAGGGCGTCATCGCCTCGAAGACGTGCTCGCGATACCAAGCCCAGGTGCGCGCGATGCCGTCGGCCAGCGCGACCTGCGCGGTGACCCCGGTCGCATCGGTCAGGCGGGCCATGGCCGGCAGCCGGCGCGTGGGCGAGCCGGGGTGCGCAGGCAGCGGCGAGACGGTCAGCTCCTTGCCGACGACCTCGATGAGGACCCGGGCGAGCTCGCCCATGGAGACCTCGGGACCCTGCGCGCCCAGGTTGAGCACCTGGTCGTGGGCGGCCGGGGCGGTGGCGACGGCGGCCAGCATCGCCGCGGCGTCGTCGACGTAGCAGAACGAGCGCCGGTGCTCGACGCTGAAGACCTCCAGCGTGCCACCGGCCTGGGCCCGCCAGGCCTTTTCGAGGAGCTGCGGCACCACGTGGCGCATGCCCATGCGGGGGCCGTACACGTTGTGGGGCCGGACGATGGCGAACGACGGCAGGCCGGCGTGTCGGACCATCGCCTCGCCGTACAGCTTGGACAGCATGTACGCCGTCCTCGGCGCCCCGAGGTCGGTGAGCGCGAGCGGGGTGTCCTCGGGCGTGGGCAGCGGGAGGTCCAGGTGGACCAGCGAGCCGGCGTACACCTCGGAGGTCGAGGCGAAGACGAAGCGCTCGAGATCGGGCAGATCGCCGGCGATCTCCAGGGCCGCCGTCAACAGCGACACGTTCTCGAGGAGCGTCTGCAGGGGCTTGCGGAGCACGTTGTCGACGCCGAGCAGGGCCGCCAGGTGGAAGAGGTGCGTCGGGTCGAACGCGGCGGCGACGCGGGCGGGGGCGTCGGAGGCCAACAGGTCGAGCTCCAACAGCTCCGCCGCGGGGTTGGCCAGCACCGCCGCGAGGTCCCGATCCGATGACCGATCCGCCGGCCGGTCCACGAGCAGGACCGAGTCGCCGCGCTCGACCAGCCGCCGCGCCAGGTGCAGGCCGACGAAGCCCGCGCCGCCCGTGATCAGGGCCCTCATCCGTCGCCTCGGCCGATGCTCGCCAGGCGGTGACCCAGCGCCGAGAGCCGCCCGAGGCTGTCGTCGGACAGCACCCGGTTGGCGTCGAGGATCAGCGGGCGGGCGTCGCCGAGCCAGGCGGCGACGTCGAGGTCGCGATACTCGGCGTGGGGCACCGCGAACACCACGCAGTCGAGCCCGTCGGGGCAGGGGAGGGGACCGTCGGGACGGGACTCGTCGAGCTCCTCCCAGCGCGACACCCACGGGTCGTGCCAGGACACCTGGGCGCCGTCACCCCGGCAAGCCCGCACCAGGGTCTCCGAGGGGGACTGGCGGGTGTCCGCGAGCTCGGCCCGGTACGCGGCGCCGACCACCAGGATCCGCCGGTCGCGCAGCTCGCCGCCGAACAGGTCGGTCAGCCGGGCCACCGCGGCGTGCGGCGACGCGGCGTTGGTGGCGACCGCGAGCTCGGAGAAGGGGAAGCGCAGATCCGGCCGGTCCCACAGATCCCGCGCCGCGACCCCGCCCAGCAGCGGGTCCTTGGTCAGGCAGTACCCGCCCACGCCCAGGCCGGGCTGGCGGATGTTGTTGTGGGTGGGGCGGACGCGGATGGCGTCGATCACGGCGAACAGGTCGACGCCGGCGGCCTCGGCCAGGCGGCCCCACTCCTCGACGAAGGCGATGTTCGTGGCGCGGTAGGCGTTCTCGACCACCTTGGCCATCTCCGACGCGGTGGTGCTGGCGAGCCGGGTCAGGGGGTGGCTGGCCACGTCGATGAACCCGGTCAGGAAGCGCTCGCACGCGTCGGCGGCCTCGGGGGTGTGGCCGGCGTACACCCGCCAGAAGTGGGTGATCGAGCGCAGGTAGTCGGGGCCGGGCATCACACGCTCGTACGCGTGGGCCAGCAGGGCGCCCGTCCCCTCGAGCCGCGGGGCGACGACGCGCTCACACGTGCCAGGCGGCACCGTGGTCTCCACCACCACGAGGGCGCCGGGGCGCACGTTGGCCGCGATGGAGTCGATGGCCGCCTCGAAGGGGGCGAGCTCCACGGTGGCCGGCCCCGATGCGTCGCCCGGCCGGACGTCGAGGTGCACATCGCACACGACCACGTCGGCCTCGGCGATGACCGCCGGGTCGTCGGTGGCCCGCAGGTTGCCTCCGGCGCGGCCCGCTGCGGCCGCGGCGGTCAGCGACTCGTCGGCCACCGCAAACGGGAAGCGACCGTCGTTGATCGCGTCGATCCTGGCGCGCCCTGACGTGGTCGGCAGGTCGAGCCCGGTCACGTCGAACCGCCCCGCCTCGCCCGTGGGGGGCCGCGCCGCCGCCAACGCCACGCTCATGGCCGAGCCGACGAAGCCCAAGCCCTGGATCACGACCCTCGTCATGCCCTACAGAAGCCCGAAGATCGCGTCGAAGTCCTGCTGGGCCTGGAGCAGATCGTTGAGCCGCCCGACGTCCACCCAGTACTCGTTGAGCGGGAAGACGGCGACGTCGTCGCCGCGCTCCAGCAGCTGCTCGAAGAGCCGGGTCATGTCGAACGACTCCTCGCTGGGCACGAGATCGAGGGCCTCGGGGGAGAGCATGTAGATGCCGGCATTGACGAAGAACTTGTGGACGGGCTTCTCCGACAGCCCGAGCAGGCGGGTGCCCTCGAGCTCGGCGACGCCGTAGGGCACCTGCAGCTCGAACTCGCGCACGCACATCGTCGCCACCGCCCCCTGGTCGACATGGTAGGCGAGCAGGTGCTGGAAGTTCATTGACGTCAGGACGTCCCCGTTCATCACGATGAAGGGCTCCGTCGGCCGATCAGGGAGCAGCGACAGGCTGCCGGCCGTGCCCAGCGGGGCGTTCTCGACGAGGTACCGGATGCGCACGCCGCGCCCGCCGCCGTCGCCGAAGTGCTCCCGGATCCGGGTCCGCTTGTAGTTCACGGACAGGAACAGGTGCTCGAAGCCCTGGCGCCGGAAGTTGCCCACGATGGTCTCGAGGATGGGGCGGCCGCCCACTGGCAGCAGCGGCTTGGGCATCTCGTCGGTCAGCGACCCGAGCCGCCGACCGCGCCCGCCGGCCATGATCACCACCCAGTTGCTCCAAGCGGGTGCGTCGAGCAGCTCGACCAGGCTCTCGATGCCGACCACCCGGCCGTTCGGTTCGACGATCGGCAGATACCGGATCTGCTTTTCCCGCATGACCCGGCGGCAGGTCTCCAGATCGGTGCCCACGGGCGCGACGACCGGCGAGGCCTTCATCACCTGCCCCACGTCCTCTTCGAGCGACACCCGGCGCAGGAGCCCCCGCCGTACGTCGCCGTCCGTCACCGTGCCCAGCAGGTGGCGCTCGTCGTCGACGACCAGGGCGATCTGGCAGCCGCTCGCCCCGATCCGCTCCACGGCGTCGCGGATCGTCGCGGCCGGGGCGATGAGAATCTCGGGCGGCAGCTTCATGGTCTGGCGTTGCCCTCCGGGTCACGAGCCCACGCCCTCCCGTAACCCATTCCCTGCCCACACTCCAGGGCGCTCCGCCCTCGCCAGCGGTCCGTGGCATGCTCCCCGGCCGGGAGGTCGTCTTGAGGGTCCTGGCCGTAATCACCGCCCGGGGAGGCAGCAAAGGCCTGCCCCGCAAGAACGTGCGCGAGGTGGGCGGAAAGCCGCTCATCGCCTGGACGATCGAGGCGGCCCTGGGCGCGGGCGAGGCGCTGCATCGCACGGTCGTGTCCACCGACGACGAGGAGATCGCCGCCGTCTGCGCGCAATGGGGGGGCGACGCGCCGTTCCGTCGGCCGGCCGCCCTGGCCGGCGACCAGGCGGGGACCGTGCCGACGCTTCAACACGCCGTGCGCTGGGTGGAGGCGGACGAAGGCGCCCCGGTGGACTGGGTGTTGACCCTGCAGCCCACCAGCCCGCTGCGGACCGCCGACGACATCGTGGCTGCGGTGGCCCTGGCGGCGGATCGGTCCTGCGACTCGGTGATCGCCGTGACGCCCGTGCACGACAGCCACCCCATGGTCCTGCGCGAGGTCCGAGAGGGCCGGCTGCACCCCCACGCTGGCCACAGCCTGGAGGGTGTGCGCCGTCAGGACTGCGAGCCGCCGGTGTTCCGCAACAACGGCGCGTTGTACCTGACCCGCAGGGAGGTGCTCATGGACCAGGGGCGGATCCATGGGCAGGTGGCGCTCGCCCACGTGATGCCCGAGGAGCGATCGGTGGACGTCGACACCGAGCTCGACCTGCTGCTGGCGGACGCGGTGCTGCGCCGGGGCGCTGCTGCGTGAGGGTGTGCGTCGTCACCGGAAGTCGCGCCGACTACAGCCTGCTGCTGCAGCCGATGCGCACCATCGCCGCCCACCCGGGGCTGACGCTGCAGGTCGCGGTCACGGGCATGCACCTGTCGGAGCGCCATGACCACACCGGGGGGGTCGTACAGGCCGACGGGTTCGACGTCGACGCCCGGGTGCCGTCGCTGCAGCCCGGCGACGACGCCGTCAGCGTCACGCGCTCGCTGGGCCAGGGCGTGACGGGGTTCGCAGAGGCGTTCGCCCGGCTCGACCCCGAGCTGCTCGTCGTGCTCGGCGATCGCTACGAGATCCTCGCCGCGGTCCAGGCGGCCCTGGTCGCCCGCATCCCGGTCGCCCACCTGTGCGGGGGCGACGTCACCGAGGGGGCGTTCGACGAGTCGATCCGCCACGCCATCACCAAGATGTCCCACGTGCACCTGGTCTCCAACGCCGACTCGGGGCGCCGGGTGCGCCAGATGGGCGAGGACCCCGCCCACATCCACGTGGTCGGCAGCCCGGGCATCGACCAGCTCGAGGCCGCCGATCCCCTCGGCCGCGACGAGCTCTTCGAGGCGATCGGCCTGGCCCCGCGCCCGCACAACCTGTCGGTCACCTATCAGCCGGTCACCCTCGATCCCCGCGACGGCCGGGAGCTGCTCGGCCAGCTGCTCGCCGCCCTGGACGCCCTGGGGCCCGACGTGGGCCTCGTCTTCACCGGCGCCAACGCCGACCCGGGCGGCGGCGGGCTCGACGACGCCGTGCGCCAGTTCGCCGACACCCGACCCCACGCGGTCTACCGGACCTCCCTGGGGCCGACGCTGTACCCCAACCTGCTGCGCCACGTGGACGCCGTGGTCGGCAACTCGTCGAGCGGGCTGTACGAGGCGCCGTCGTTCGGCATCCCGACGGTGAACATCGGCGACCGCCAGAAGGGTCGGCTGCGGGCGCAGTCCGTGATCGACGTCGCCGACGACGCCCAGGCCATCACCGCCGCCATCCGCAGGGCCCTGGCCATGGACGCCTCGGGGGTGACGAACCCCTACGGCGATGGCCGCGCCTCGGGGCGCATCGTCGACGTGATCGCAGCCCTCGCCGACGCCGGCCCCGCCACCCTGCTGCAGAAGCGCTTCCATGACCTCGCCGACGCCTGACAATGCAGACCGTTGCTGGGTGATCGCCGAGGCCGGCGTGAACCACGGCGGCTCGGTGGAGCGCGCCCTGCAGATGATCGACGCCGCCGCGCAGGCCGGCGCCGACGCGGTGAAGTTCCAGACCTTCTCAGCCCGCCGGCTGGTCAGCGTCCACGCGGCCAAGGCCCCGTACCAGGCCGAGGCCACGGGCGACGAGCAGAGCCAGCTCGACATGCTCCGGGCGCTGGAGCTGGATCACGCCGCGCACCGGCGGCTGCGCACGCGCTGCGACGAGCGTGGCGTCGAGTTCCTGTCCACGCCCTTCGAGCAGGACAGCCTGCGCTTCCTGGTCGACGAGCTGGGTGCGCGCCGCCTGAAGCTGGGCTCGGGCGAGTTGACCAACGCACCGCTGCTGGTGGCCGCGGGCCGCACCGGCCGGCCGATCCTGCTGTCCACCGGCATGGCCACCGAAAACGAGGTGCAGGCGGCGCTCGGCGCGATCGCGTGGGGGGCGGTCGCCGGGACATCGCCCGAGGCGCCGGCGGAGGTGCCGTCCGAGGGCGCCTTCGAGCAGGCGTTCGCTTCGTCCGCGGGCCAGGAGCTGCTGCGCCGCGACGTCACGCTGCTGCACTGCACGACCGCCTACCCGACTCCCATCCGCCAGGCCAACCTGCGGGCCATCACCACCTTGCGAGAGCGCTTCGGCCTGCCCGTCGGCTTCAGCGATCACACCCCCGGCACCAACCTCGCCCTGGCGGCGGTCGCGCTGGGCGCCCGGGTCATCGAAAAGCACTTCACCCTCGACCGGTCGCTCCCCGGCCCGGACCAGGCCGCGTCGCTGACCGTGGAGGAGCTCGCCGAGCTGGTCCGCGGCGTCCACATGGTCAGCGAGGCCCTAGGCGACGGCATCAAGGCTCCGCAGCCTTCCGAGGCGGCCAACACCCCGGTCGCCCGAAAGAGTCTGGTCGCCCTACGCCCCATCCGGGCCGGCGAACCGCTGACCCCGGACAACCTGGGGGCCAAGCGCCCGGGCACGGGCCGGTCGCCGTTCGACTACTGGCTGCTGCTGGGGACCCCGTCCGAGCGGGACTACGCCGAGGACGAGCTGATCGACTAGACCCGCTCGGCGCCTCTCCCAGCGCCTCGACGGCCTCGTTCCGAGCGGCCACGACCTCGGCGAGGCCGGCCTCCTTTCGGGGCACGCGGGTTTCCGCCTGCTCCAGCTTCGTCTGCAAGGCCAGGTGCAACGCCCTTTCAGCAACGGGTAGCGATCACACCCCGCCCTCTCAGGGAGAGAGACGCCTCGGGCGGCGAGGTGCTAGCTTGGACGGGTGGCCGCTGGCATCTCCGACTGCGTCTTCACGCCGCACGCACTCGCGCAGATGGAACGCCGGGGGCTATCGGAGTCGATCGTGCGCACGGTCGTCGAAGGTCCCGAGCAACGGCTCATGGAGCGCGCGGGCCGGGAGGTGTTCCAGAGCAGGATCGGACTCGGCGGCGGTGGGAGACCGTTCCTCGTGCGGGTCGTCGTCGATGTCGACCGGACGCCGGCGGACATCGTGACGGCATATCGCACGAGCAACATCGGCCGCTACTGGAGGGAAGACCCTTGAAGGTGAGCTACGACCCGAAGACCGACACCCTCGTCGTCCAGCTCCGGGAGGATGCCCCAGTCGCGGAGAGCGACGAGGACAAGCCCGGGGTCATTCTGGACTACGACGCGGACGGGAACCTGGTCTCGCTGGAGATCCTCGACGCCTCGCGGCGGGTCACGGACGCTCGGCGCATCGAGTACCGCTTGGCGGAGTAGGTACGGCCCCGCTGAGTAGCCGCTCGGGGCCGAGCCGAAGGCGCATGGAGGCGTCGGCGGGTCCCCAGTTCGCCCGTTCCGGGCGTCGCTTCAAGTCGAGGTACGCCCGCACCGGACACACGCACCGCACGCCGTCACGATCCGGAGCACCCTGGCACACGCCAGCGCCTACTCGGGAGGCTCCAGCCCCTCACCGAACTCCCCGTCGCAGTCATCGTCGACGCGATTGCACTCCTCCGGCTTGGTTGGGCCGATAGAGGGCGGATCCGCACCGCTTCCGATATCCTCTGCGCCGTGGTGAAGAGACAGCAGGACCGGAGACCGGAGACCGGTTGGAGGCCCACGACCCAGGCGGGACTACGCCGAGGACGAGATGATCGACTGACCCCGCTCGGCGGCCGGGGCCTGCGCGACCTCATCGGGGGTGTGCCGTAGCCGCCAGACGCCGGTGCCCGGGTCCTGGCGCCACAGGTGGGGGCTGCGGAACTGGTCCGTCACCTGCTGGAACCGCTCCTCGGTGACCCCGAGGTACTCCAGGCAGTCTGCGTGGAAGCGCGATGGGAACTCCTGCTCGAACTTGTGCCAGAGGGCGACCGCCTCTTCGCGGGTGACGTGGCCGTTGCGCACCTCGTGGCTGGCGTCGAACGACGTGCGCCCGATCCCGAACTTGATGAGGTGGGTCCAGTAGTGCAGCCCGTCGATCTTGTCGTCGATGCTGGCGTACTTGCCGTAGGTGCCCTCGCTGCGCTGGGTCTCGGGCTCGAACCCGCAGTTCTCCACGGCGTAGTAGTAGGACTCCTGCGGGTCCCACGGCATGTACCAGCCCAGGCACTCGACGTGGATGTCGTGGTCGGCCACCTCGTGGCTGCGGATGGGCATGAACGGCAGCAGGTCGTTGGCGGACAGGCCGTGGTCGGAGATGAGCGTGTCGGTGTGTACGCCGGACAGGTAGACGTCCGGAGCGTCGTTGACGAAGAACTCCCAGCCCACCTCGGGGCTGTCGGCCTCCTCGAGGGTGGTGCTGCCGTACTCGGCGTAGGGCTCGCCGTACATCACCAGCTTGATCCCGAACTTCATGGCCATCTTGGCCGCCCAGGACTTGATGCCGAACTTGAACGGCTGGAAGGGGAAGTACAGGTTCTCGAAGGCGAGCGACGTGAGCTTCCGCATCACCTTGCCGTTGGCGGAGAACAGCAGGTTGTCGAAGCCGCCCTCGTGGATCCACCGCTGCATGTTGAGCCAGCCGATGTCCGAGTACATGTGCGGCGCCCAGGTGACCGTGAGCGGGTTCATCCCGTAGCGGTACTTGAGCATGTGGGCGATCTTCATGCTGTCCTTGCCGCCGCTGCCGCTGACGATGCAGTCGTACGACCCGTCGGTGCGGCGGAAGCGCTCCAGCGAGCGCAGCAGCTGCCGCTCCCGCGCCTCCCAGTCGATGGAGTCCTGCTTGGCATCGGAGTAGCGGCAGGCGTCGCAGATGCCGTCGTCGCCCACGCCCATCGTGGCCTTCTTGCTGCCCGCCACGTGGGTCGTCTCGTTGATCGAGTGCGGCTTCTGGTTGCTCATGATGCAGCGCCGGCAATAGACCACCTCGGTGGGCAGGCCGTAGTACGCGTCCAGTCGTTCGTCGCTCATCGTCATGCTCCGTGTCTCGCTGCGGTCTGATGCGGTCGCTCGGCGGGCGCGGCCAGGGCGAATCGCGCCAGGACCCCGATGCCGCCGCGGGCCGACAGCTCCGGATGGAACTGCACGCCGACGACGTTGTCTCGCCGGATGGCGGCCGCGATGGGCCGGCCTTCGTAGTCGATTCCCAGGACCTCGTCGCCGGCCACCTCCGGGCGGCAGGCGTACGAGTGGCAGAAGTAGAACCAGTCGCCCACCGACACGGCGTCCAGCGCCGTGCCCGCGGTGTCGCCGATGCGCTTGATGGGCGCCCAGCCCACGTGGGGGACCCGGACGTCGTCGGGGTGGCCGGGGCGCCGGTCGCGGGCGATGGCGGTCACGCCGCCGGGGACGAACCCCAGCCCCTCGTGGCGGCCGAACTCCTCGCTCCACTGCATCAGCAGCTGGGCGCCCAGGCAGATGCCCAGCAGGCGGGCGTCCGCCGCGACCCGCTCCTGCAGCGCCTCCGCCAGGCCCGAGCTGCGCAGGCGCTCGATGCCCTCGCCGAACGCCCCGACGCCGGGCAGGACGATCCGGTCGTGCCGCACCAGGCGGTCCGGCGACGTGACAATCTCGGGCTCGAGCCCGACCGCGCGCAGCCCCCGCATGACCGACAGCAGGTTGCCGGCGCCGTAGTCCACGACCGCCACGCGGCCACCCTCCGGGAGGTTGCGGATCAGTTGAGATCCGCCGGCCGCACGTGCACGCCGCGCTCGGCCAAGGCGCCCTTGAGCGCAGGGACCGTTGTCTTGCCGAAGTGCAGCAGATTGCTGACCGACACGGCATTGGCCCGGCCTGTCAGGACGGCGTCGGCGATGTCGTCGGGGCCCTTGGCGCCCCCGGCGGCCACCACCGGGATGCCCACCGTCGCGGTGACCTGGCTGACGAGGTCCACGTCGAGGCCGTGGGTGGTGCCGTCGCGGTCCACCGAGGTCAGCAGGATCTCGCCGGCCCCGCGGTCCTCGACCTCCCGCGCCCAGGTCAGCAGCTCGAGGTGGGTCCGCTCGCGCCCGTTTTCGATGTAGGGCTCCCAGCCCGCCCCATCGGCGAGGCGCTTGGGCTGGATCTCGACGACCACGCACTGGCTGCCGAACACCCGGGCGGCCTCGGTGATGAGCGCCGGGTTCCGGACCGCCTCGCTGTTGATCGACACCTTGTCGGCGCCGGACCGGAGCAGCCCGTGGAACCCGTCGAGGGTTCGGACTCCGCCACCGGCGGTCAGCGGAATGAACAGGCCGGCGCTGGCCGACTGCAGGAGATCGGTCAGGTGGTTGCGACCGTACAGCGTCGCCACGATGTCGTTGAACACGATCTCGTCGATGCCCTGCTCGAAGTACCGGGCCATCAGGTCGTGGGGGGCGCCGACCTTGCGCAGGCCCTCCATGCGGATGCCCTTCACCACCTGATCGCCCTTGATCTCCAGCCTGGTCATGAGGCGCATGCCGTTCATCTCACCGCTGTGGCTGGGACGCGCTCATGCCTTCACGCGCACGACCCTGCCACCCACATCGGCGCTCTCCTCCATCGCGTGCAGGACTTTCCTGGCGATGACGCTGTCGCGCCCCGTCGCCAACGGCTCGGCGCGGCCCGCCAGCACGTCGTAGGCGTGGATCCCCAGGGCGCCGAAGTAGCTCGGCGGCGCGTCGCCGTAGCGAACGGACGGATCAGGCGACAGCTCGGTGAAGCCCGCATGGATGGCCGAAGGAACCACCGGGTACACGCTGACCTGTCGGCCCAGCTCGCCCAGCACCACCTTGCCCTTGGTGCCGTGCAGCACGAAGTCCATGACGTC
>PVBE012992442.1_pt1 | contig 12271 bp, 12 predicted proteins | sample 1631181 | NCBI WGS metagenome assembly PVBE01 (sample SAMN08397723, study PRJNA350692) | Marine metagenome, whole genome shotgun sequencing project. | isolation source: water | place: Pacific Ocean | collected 2012-04 | reverse complement strand
TTTAACAAAACAATCTGAGCCATTAAAGGCATATAATAAAGAAGACGAGACACCAATCAAACAATATTACCAAAAAATATAGTAATGGTTTTGTGTTTACACGCCGCGGAAAAGGCGCAATGGACCAAACACGAAGTATACGAATAGATTTGAATACGTTTGTATTAACAAGCGAAAACAGAAGAATTTTACGAAAGACAGAAGATATTACTCTTTCTAACCACGCGATTCCGTATACTGATTACCACTGGACTATTGGAAAATGTGCAAAAGATTTTTATGAAAAAAAGTTTGGCAAAGGGACATTTTCGGCCAATGCGGTAAAATCATGTCTCACAAACACAGAAGAAACAAACTTTACCACACTACTTCTGTATACAAAAAGTGATGACGTAGTTGGGTATGCAGTCTGCTACGAAAACACTGACATACTTCACTATTCCTATCCTTTTTATCCACTAGATTTTCCCAACAAAAGTATTGGCATGGGTATGATGCTCAAAGCCATACTATATGCAAAAGAAACAGGAAAAAAATATATATACTTAGGTTCGGCACAAAGACCAAGTGACACGTATAAATTACAGTTTAGTGGGCTCGAGTGGTTTGATGAAACACACTGGAATAACGACGTGCAAGAGCTTAAGCATATACTGGATAATACACTATAAATTATGAACAACACCAAACATATCCATTTTATAGGTATTTGTGGCGTAGCCATGAGCGCCCTAGCCATTGCGCTCCACAAAACAGGATATACCGTTACTGGCAGTGACAAAGGGTTTTATCCGCCTGTTTCTACTCATCTCAAAAATGCCGGAATTACCTACTACCCTGGTTGGCACGTAGAAAAAATGACCAAACATGGTGACCCTGATCTAGTAATTGTAGGAAATGTTGCGTCTTCCACCAATCCGGAATTTCTCTACGTACAAGAAAACAACATTGCATACAAATCGTATCCAGAATTTGTCGCTGAATTTCTCGTTAAAGAACATTCTATTGTATGTGCCGGAAACTTTGGAAAAACATCTACATCTGCCTTGCTGTCTTGGATACTCAAAGAAAATGAGTATAAGCCAAGCTACATGTTTGGTGGGCTTGCTACACATAATTTTCCTTCAGCAGAAATAACTGATGGGGCATATTCGGTTCTTGAAGGAGATGAATATAAAACAGCTCGATGGGACACTCGACCAAAGTTTATGTTGTACTCCCCCACCCATCTTCTGCTCACCTCAATTTCTTGGGACCACGCAGACCTGTACCCAACAGAAGCATTATACATGAAGCAATTTGAGCACCTCGTTTCTCTTGTGCCAAAAAATGGCCTTATTGTTGCATGCAAAGATGGAAAAAATGTAACAGAATATGCAAAACAATCTCAATCTCGTGTAGTATTTTATGGAAAAGATGAAGAAAATGAGTATTCCTATACCAATATAACTAGTACAAAAAATGGCCTTCATTTTGACATAATCCATAACAGTTCTACGTACAGTATCACCTCACCACTGCTTGGAACATATATGGTAGAAAATATTTGCGGTGCATTTGCTATGGCTAGTGAACTTGGTATACAACCACAAAACATCACACAATCCGTACGCACTTTTTTGGGCATGAGACGACGACTAGAAAAACGGTGTGAAAACAATATAACCGTGTTTGATGATATTGCGCATTCTCCAGAAAAAGCAGCCTCAACACTTGCTACATTGCGGTCTATATATACAGGCAAGATTATTGCCATTTACGAGCCAAACACCGGAAACCGAAATAAAGAAGCAGTTCCGCAATACGCTCATGCATTTGCACATGCAGACAGTGTTATTATTCCACGGTTAAGCGCAGTTAAACAAGGGCCAAATACACCAGAAATCATGGATGGGAAAGCATTATCCGACATGATTGAAACCACACACCCAAACACAAAATACATAGAAGACGATAATGAACTTGTGACACACCTTATTGAACATACCAAAAAAGAAGACGTGATAGTCTTCCTTGGGTCTCACGGTTTTCGGGGTATGATAGAAATGGTGTGCAAAGCAATAACCTAATCTATTTTCCCTCGTCCACTATTTCAACAGACACAGTGTTATCATCGATACTCGTCACAAGCAATGTTATGCCACAAGTCTGACACTCAACCACACTGTCCATAGCAAGGTCAGAATACGATGATAGATCAACTTGATTTTTGCACTCAATACAGGTAAGATTCATATACACATACACTAATAAGTAAGCATAATACACTATACCACAACGCCGCCCTATCTTCAACACCAACCCTAGTTACCACTTTTATGAATACTCCACAATCTTCACATCCAGAATTAGCAAAACAACTCAACATCCCGTCTCTTTTTCTTAAAAGAGAGGATCTTAGCCCATATCAATCACACAAAGGACGGGCCATTCCAGAAATGATACACCGGGAATATACACAAAACGATACTAAAAAGTTTGCCATATCATCAACCGGAAATGCTGCTATTGCAGCTATTTTAGCAATTAAAGAACATAATACCAAACATCCAAATAACCTGCTTTCGCTTGGTGTATACATTGGTAAAAGAATACCTCAGCAAAAAAAAGTTACACTCACACATCTTGCCACCGACAGAAATATTACAATTACACAAGTGGATCAGCCAAAACAAAATGCTTTTATGGCCGGAAAAGAGGTTGGGGTGGCATACCTCCGACAATCAACCAATGAATTAGCTCCACAAACATACCACTCATTGGCAAAAGAAATTACTCAAAATAACGACGTAGGTGCCATATTTATCGCCACGTCATCTGGGACCACAGCTCAAGGTGTAGGAGAGTATATTATAAAAAACTCCTTACCGACCCAAGTGCATGTTGTGCAAACCACATCATGTTGCCCAATCGCAAAACATTTTGACCATGATTTTTCCCCAACGAAAGAATCTATCGCGACATGTATTGGGGATCGCATTGCACACAGAAAAAACAAAGTGATAAAAATAGTGGACACAACAAAGGGAAGCGGATGGATAGTGAACGACGAAGAAATAGCTGTTGCACAGAAAATATTGGAAGATGAATTGCAAGAGCCAGTTACACCAAATGGGGCGCTAAGTGTTGCAGGACTAATAAAAGCAAAAAAAAGCGGCTGGAATATTACTACTCCAACCACCTGTATTATTTCAGGAAAATAATGCTACACATCTTCTGCAGCTCGCATAACGGTAAGTATGTTTTCACCAGGCCCTAGACTACTTACTTCACCTTTTTTACAATAATGCTGTTTGACTATATTAAGTCCAACTGATTGCACTAATTCATGAAGCTCTTCGAGTAAAAAACCATGGTAGTATCGCAACCCAAGAACCTTTTTTTCCCCATTTTTCCAAGGAACAAAAAAATCGCCACTACCATCACTTTCATATTTTTCTCGAGCCCAGTCACTGAATAGATTCCAATTCATCATAACAATCGTCCCTCCGGGTTTCAACACTCTGCGCATTTCTTGAAGCGCCTGAATGCGCATTTCTCTACTTGGAAGATGTTGGAAAGCTGCAATACAGTATATAACATCAGCCATACTGTCTTGCAAGGATGTCTTGATCATGTTTGAGACAAAAAACCGTGCCCCAGGAAACCGATTTCTTGCAATAGTCACGAGCTCTTCACTAAAATCAATACCAATGTAGTTTACATCAACATGCGAAAAAAGCTGATATAACCGCCCATTGCCGCACCCAATATCAACAACTGTTTGCGCATCTCTTGCGTACTCCTTGAGCGGCTGTAGGTCAGCCCACAGAAAGCCACGGGTTCGTGAAAACTCCTCTGCAATGTTGTTATACACCGCATGGTTTTGCTCTAGTATTTGCTTTGCTTTATATTCATTCATAAAAATATTACCTTTTGACTTGACTAAGATAGCATATTCATGTTTATATTACAAGTACTATGTCTGAAACAACACAACACATTACACAGATTATACACGCCATTATTCAAAAAAAGCCCAAAACAAAAGGTGAGTTTGATGATATACGAAGAAAGGAGTGTAGTGCGCTTCACATATCACAACCTTCAAACAGGGTCATACTCAGTGTCTACAAGAAATTGGTAAAAGACAAGAAAGTGGCACAAAATAGAGCACTAGAACAATTATGTATGAAAGCTGGTATACGAAGTACCTCAGGTATTGCGGTGATCACCTCGCTAGTAAAACCCTACAATTGTCCTGGAAAATGCATCTATTGCCCAACAGAAGTACGCATGCCAAAAAGCTATATTGCATCAGAACCTGCTGCGGCTCGCTCACTCAAGCTCAATTTTGATCCATACCTTCTAATGCAAAAAAGGATTGAAATGCTTGAGAAGAATGGGCATCCGGTAGATAAAATTGAGTACATCACAAAAGGTGGTACATGGAATGCCTATACCTTAAAATACCAATACTGGTATATTATGGAGTCTTTTAATGCATGCAACAACCTCACACGAAGAAAAGAAATACCCCCAACAAAAGAGTTGTACTGGGAAAAGCGGCCGCTTGAAGAGTTGACACAACGCATAGAAAAAGAACAGCGGTACAATGAGCATGCAAAACATAGGATCATAGGAATTACACTTGAAACAAGACCGGACTGTATCACACCAAAAACACTCTACCACATGCGAAAACAGGGGTGTACAAGAATAGAGCTTGGTCTTCAGGCGCCCGATGACAACATCTTGTCACTCATTAAACGAGGGCACACAGTAAATGAATTCAAGAAAGCAATGTATATGCTTCGTTGCGCAGGGTTCAAAGTTGATCTCCATTTTATGCCAGACTTGCCAGGAACCACACCAAAACATGATGTGGCAATGTATAAAACACTATTTTCTGACACTGCGCTTTGTCCTGACATGGTAAAGATTTATCCAAACACCGTAATTGAAAGCGCTGAACTCTACACATGGTTTAAGGAAGGAAGATACAAATCATACGGAGAAAAAGCATTGTTTGGCGCACTACTTGCAATGAAAAAAGCTACACCACGATACTGTAGAATCTCCCGACTTATTCGTGATATACCATCCAACGAAATTAGAGACGGAAACAGTATAACCAACCTACGAGAATCTCTTACCAAAGAGCTACACAAAACTAATACGCAGTGTGTCTGCTTGAGATGCAGAGAGATTTCAAGACAGAAAGACAATATACCAAAAAACACGATACCCCAACTCTTTGTAGACACATACCCAACAGTAGGTGGAACAGAACACTTCATTACGCTTGAGGATCCAAAACGCATAGCTGTATATGGATTCTTACGGCTACGTATCCCGCATAAAATCGGCAAAAAAGAAAAAGAGGCGCATGAGTGGCTTAGTAAAGCACGGCCTGAAGATATTTTACAAATAATCCCAGAAATTTCAAACTGTGCATTTATTCGTGAGCTTCATGTGTACGGCCAACTCGTAAAAATTGGAGAACAAAGACAGCAAGCATCGCAACACAAGGGGTTTGGTAAAAAACTCATGAAAGCTGCCGAAGAAATAATACAAAAAGCGGGAATACAAAAAAGTGCAGTAATCTCAGGTGTCGGTGTTCGAGGATATTATAGAAAACTCGGCTACAGAAAAATTGGCACATATATGATAAAAAAGTTATAATACCATGTATCTACCCAGTATTAACCCTCACACATATGAATAACACATCTTTAGAACAATATGATGTTGATATTAGCGAAGCATTAAACAAAGAACTCAACCGACAAGAAACCGGGTTAGAAATGATTCCTTCAGAAAATTTTGTTTCACCTGCCGTTCTTGAAGCATTGGGCTCAGTATTAACAAACAAATATGACGAAGGGTATCCAGGAAAGCGATATTACGGTGGATGTGCACATATCGATACCATTGAACAGCTTGCAATAGATCGGGCAAAGCAGCTTTTTGGTGCAGAACATGTAAATGTTCAGCCGCTTTCTGGTGCGCCAGCCAATATTGCCGCTTATTTTGCGGTACTCAAACCAGGTGACACAGTTTTGGGAATGGATTTATCTCATGGAGGCCACCTCACACATGGTCACCCAGTAACACACATGACACAGGTATTTCACTTTGAGCGATATAAAACTGATGCCAACGGACAGATAGATCTAGAAAATCTCAGAAAAATGGCCCACGAACATAAACCAAAACTTATTTTGGTTGGCTATTCTGCGTATTCAAGAGAAATTGAATACAGTAAAATACAAGAAATTGCCAATGAAGTTGGTGCAATGACTATGGCCGACATTGCACACATCGCCGGACTTATTGCTGGTGGAGAAATGAATAATCCTGTGCCGATTTTTGATATTATCACCACCACCACACACAAAACACTGCGTGGACCGCGCGGTGGTATGATTATGTGCAAAAAAGAGTTCGCAAAAAAAATAGATAAATCTGTTTTTCCAGGACTACAGGGTGGGCCCCATGAAAACAATATTGCCGCAAAGGCTATCGCATTTAAAGAAGCACTTGAGCCAGAGTTTAAGCAATATGCCAAACAAATTAAGGCAAATACAAAAGTGCTAGAAGAGGCATTTAAAGCCAAGAATTACGACATATGCTTTGGTGGAACCGATAATCATTTACTCCTCATTGACGTAACACCAAAAGGTCTCACAGGAAAAGATGCAGAAGAGGCACTCGATAAAGCCGGAATTACCGTAAACAAAAATATGATTCCAGACGACACCAGGTCTCCATTTAACCCATCTGGTATACGACTTGGTACCCCCGCACTTACAACACGTGGTATGAAAGAAAAAGAAATGGGTATTATTGCAGATCTTATTGACCGAGCCATTACTCACCACACAGAAGAAGAAGCGCTCAAAGAAATAAAAAAAGATGTCACAGCTCTTACAAAAAATTTCCCTCTGTATATTGACCAAACAGCGCAAGCATAATATATTCTCATGAAATCTGAAAAACATATTATAGCCACAGAAAGCGCCATGCTTCTTTTTGGCGAATCCTTGGCTTCACAGTGCGCAGAAGGCGATATTATATTGCTTAAAGGTGATCTTGGTGCAGGCAAAACAACACTCGCAAAAGGAATAGCAAAAGGGCTTGGTATATATGATGTTGTTACAAGCCCAACGTTCACATACATGCAAGTGTATCCTGTACATACTACACAAAAAGGTATTTCTCAGTTAGCCCATATAGACACCTATCGTGCAGAAGATTTGCAGACTCTTATAAACATAGGGATAGAAGAATTTCTTTTTGATGAAAAAACACTCTCTATAGTAGAGTGGCCAGAAAAAATCTATCCACTCATAAAAGATACACCGCATAAAGAGATTACTATAAAGCACACAAAAGACAACAAAAGAGTGGTTTCCATAACCCAAAACTAAAAAGTAGCGACATGCTACTTTTTTCGATAATGTGTATTTACTCTACTATGGTTCCATTAAAAGGTTTTCCATCTATTGCTTTTTTAACTTCTCCCAACTTTGTGCCATCCAGAATACCCACTTTCATGCCAAACTTTTGTGCATCTTTACTGGCAATTGGATCAAATGGTGCGCTTTTTCCTGGTTCCCAAGTGTGTCCCACAATTTCATCTCGTAGTGTTTGCCAATCTATATATCTCAGTTTTTTTGCCTCTGGGTAAATATTTGGATCTTTGTCATACACATACGAAATATTGGACAAATTATATAACTCTTTTGCTCCATACGTTTTTGCAAGCAATACCGCATCTCTGTCTGTCGAAAATCCAGGCTTCCAACCAGCCGCAATAATAACCGGCTTTGTGGTTTGCACTTTTTTGTTTGGATTAGTAATAATATGTTTATAGGCAACATCTTTAAACATATACCGCACAAACTGTGCATTGTATATTGTCGTGTGTATACCAATCCAGTCCAAATCCTCATCCTTAAGAGATGAAATCTGCCTTGCAGCATCTTGGTATTTTCTACATGTTGCCCCCCCACCAATAACGAGAATAAATCGATCCCCTTTTTTTATCTGACGCAAAATAAGTGCCTTAAACTTCTTTAAAAAAGGAATATTAAACCCAGTTTTAGGAATAATAATTGACCCTCCAACAGACAAAATTTTTGTGTTTTTTCTCATATATTACCTTTACGCTCTAATAGCATCGTACTAAATCCACTAACTAGGGTGAGTAAAAGAGCTCCTAAAAAAGCGGGAACAAACCCAGAAACCTCAAAACCTTTTACCACCGTACTCACAAACCAAAACAAGAAACCATTTACAACAAAAGTAAAAAGACCCAGAGAGAGAATATTAATCGGCAAAGTGAAGAACAGCACTATTGGCCTAATAACAGCATTAACAAGTCCTAAAATAAGTATAGTAATAAAAGCTGCATACCACCCACTAATGGTAATCCCAGGCAAAAGTTGAGCAATAAGCAGTAACATCATTGCATTAATCGCCCAACGAACAAGTATATTCATAAAAGTTTTATATTAATTATGGTAACAGCATACTATATCCAACTTTTTTAATCAATCCATCACGAATCAGACCTTGTATAATGGACTGCTGGCGAGACTTGGGCATATCAGCAAACATTTGCGCCATATCCCTCGTTTTCATTGATTTTTTTTTACGCAACAGATCAACAATCCTTCCTCGATAATACCTATCAGTTTGTCGAAAAGGTATAGTATTTTTTTTCTCCTAAAAATTCTGGAACATGCGCACTAAAATCACGTATAGGGCACTTGGACAAATCTGCACCTCGCACAAGAAAATGGGCACCAAAATCCATGAGAGCCTGGTTCCAGTGATACACCATACTTTTTCCATCACAAAAAAGAGTTGGGGTTACGAGAATTTCTTCCAAAAGTTCTTGTGTTTTTTCTAATAAATCCAGGTCTGATGATACACCATCTTGATGAAACAGGCGAGAATAAAACTTTCGATGGTTTGTATCAAGCATGGCAACCGGCTTATCAAAGGCAAAAGAAAGAAGAGCTCGAGCAGTATAATCCCCTATCCCAGGCAATTGTTTAAGCGAAGCAAGATCTTGTGGAAATCTTCCACCATATTCCTTTCGTAATGTTGTTGCTGTTTTTTGTAGATACAGCGCACGCCTGTTGTACCCCAAACCTTGCCAAGCCGTAATCACATCTCCGGCCGAAGCTGTGGCAAGTTTTTTAATAGAAGGAAACTGTCGCAAAAAATCACGATACTTAGAAATGACACGATCCACCTGTGTTTGCTGCAACATTACCTCACTTACCAATATACGATACGGAGACACGGTACGCCGCCAAGGAAGATTTCTTTTGTTCTGAGAATACCATTGTAACACTGGTATGATAATGTATTTTCTCCTATCCACACCTAAGACCCCACGTTATAACCAGAAGGCGTTTCACCAATCACTGAAACTGGAGTACCTTCGTCAACATACGAATATAACTGTGCAGCGTCATTAAGTTGCATATTTATACAGCCATGAGAATGTGTGCGAACACCAAAATCATTATGCCAATATGCAGCATGTATATAATACGATGGCTTAAACTGCATATTCCACTTTACTCCAGCCAAATCATACCCAGGCCCAACATATCGCTTATTTGGGATTTTTTTATCTATAACAAACCGCCCAAATGGTGTCTCTGTGTTTGGGTTTCCAGTTGACACAGGCCAATTATACATTTTTATATTTGCCACATAATAGTATAGCCGCTGCAGCGTCCTATCAACAACAATTCTTTGTGGAAAACGAACCATACTCGTGGATGTTGGGTCATACCCCCGAACCACCTCATAAAAGTCTGTTAAGCCATCTCGATCAGTATCAGCTATACCAACACTACTACCAAACCAAAGTTCAACCCAATCATCGAGCCCATCTTTGTCATAGTCAAATTCATGTATTTTTGCTGCACCCCCTTTGTGAGGGGAATAGCCATTGTTAATTTCCACTCCATCAGTGTACCCATCACCATCTGTGTCTGGATTGTTTGGGTCGGTAAAATACAACACCATCTCTTCTGAATCTATAATACCATCTCCGTCGGTGTCTGGAACGGTGCCAGCAAACACGGTGCAAGGAAGTAGAAAAACAAGTAGGCAAAAAACTCCCACCAATGCACTATCTTTTCTTTTGAACGTAAAACCCATAAAATACAATAAACAGAATAAAAGAGAGTAACGCAGAAAATTGCACGATCCTTCTAATAGCCATTGAACCTGAAAACAATGATTGACGTGATGGTTTAAGTGGCTCCTCATCTTCACCGTCTGATTGCCCGTCACTGTCTGTGTCAGCAGAGACTGGGTTGGTGCCCCGGTCTTTTTCCTCACTATCTGTAAGCCCATCATCATCCGAGTCAGCTTTTAGCGGGTTAGAACCAAAAGTGTGCTCTTCTACGTCTTCCAGTGTATCATTATCATCATCAGTGTCTTCGTTATTTCCCACACCATCCAAGTCAGTATCCACACTTTCTTCTACATTCTTAGGAAACATGTCTAATTGATCAGACACACCATCGCCATCGGTATCAGACTTGAGTGGGTCTGTGCCAATCTCGACCTCTTTCCCATCAGTCAACCCATCATCGTCTGAATCTGGATTGAGCGGATCAGTACCAAGCTCATACTCAACATTATCCTCAACACCATCATTGTCAGAATCAGTATCCACTGGGTTTAGTCCTGCATCTATCTCTTCTTTGTCAGATATCCCGTCATCGTCAGAATCAGATTTACGCGGATCACTACCATGAATTTTTTCCTCATTATCAGTCACTCCATCATCATCGGTGTCAGCATCAAGTGGGTCGCTACCAAAAGCTTTCTCGTCTTCATCAGAAAGACCATCATTGTCATCATCAATATCACTATTGTCCCCCACTCCATCACCATCAACGTCAGCCCATTCTTTTCCATTGGTTGGAAACACATCCTCCTTGTCTCCGTGCCCATCACCGTCAGTATCACTGCGAACCGGGTTCAAGCCAGCGTCCACCTCCTGTTTATCATCTAAACCATCTCCATCGGTATCCGACTTTAATGGGTCTGTTCCTCTCCCTTCTTCGTCAACATCATCAAGCCCGTCATTGTCGTCATCAGTGTCTTCGATATTACCAATATCATCCCCGTCAGTATCTGTGTCTATATTAAACACACGGGAAATTTCAAAATCAGCAATCTGTTCATCTGGAATATCTACAACTTCTCCACCATCTCTAGTCCCAATAGCCTGAACCAATTCAACTTCCAACTCTTGTTCACCTGCAGGCAGGCTGTAGGAAACCCAAACCTGCTTTGCCTCCTCAAATCCAAGGTTTGCAACAGAAACACGTCCAATCTCCTCTTTCTTGTTATAAAACACAACATCAGCTGATAAAGACTGAAAGTCATTGTTTACCACAATTGTATAAATTTTTACTCTGTCTCCGGCAAATGCCTCATCGTTAGAGAGCATAATGTTTTCATCGGCAACAAAATTAAACGTTTGTGCTTGTACAAAAAACGGAAAACAGAGAAGTATACTAAAAAGAAGAAACACGTGTAGACGTAACATAGTATTTTTCAGATGATAAAATATACACTAGTATATCATTTTGTAGGTCGGTTCGCCAAATCTCACTCCCAGCACGTGCAACACGATTTATAATCCTGGGCGACGGATGACCATATGTATTTTGTTTTCCTGCAGAAAAAATAGTGTGTATTGGGGTCACTTTTTCTATAAACGCTTGCACAGAAGACCCACCACTTCCATGGTGCCCAGCCTTCAATATATCAACATCAAGCTCCTGGTCATACTTTGATAATAAGTACTCTTCAAGTTCAGCTTCTGCATCACCGGTAAACAAAAAAGTTTTACCCGCATACTCAAGAGAAAAAACAAGAGAGGTATTATTATACCCAGTGTCTTTTTTTGCACCAGGTAAAAAATAATTATCCTCAAGACTGTGATCCGGATAAAGAAAGTGAAGTGTCGTGCTGGCAATATGCCACACATGTTCTCCGGCAATTTGATGATTCTGTGCACCTTCTGCTTTCATGGATTCTTCAAATGTTTTATAGAATGCATGGTCTTTTTTTACACCGGAGTATACAATATGGTCTACTTCAAACCGTTTAAGCACGTCAATACAGCCACCATAATGATCTTTGTCTGGGTGTGTAATCACAAGATAGTCAATAGTTTTATCGTGAAATGGCATTTCACGGCCAAGTGCCTCAAGAATCCTACCATCTACCGCGCAGTCAA
>PVBE010517183.1_pt1 | contig 12271 bp, 21 predicted proteins | sample 1631181 | NCBI WGS metagenome assembly PVBE01 (sample SAMN08397723, study PRJNA350692) | Marine metagenome, whole genome shotgun sequencing project. | isolation source: water | place: Pacific Ocean | collected 2012-04 | reverse complement strand
TGGATCGGATGTTTTCTTACTTAATGCGGCTTGTTTACTTGCAAATCTCCATCTACATCTTGTTAAGAGATTTTCTAGTGTTGATTCGTATAATTGATTGGCTACTTTAGATTCTGTGGTATTTTCAGTAAAGCTTGAAATGGTATTAGCACCTACTAAAACTAATGCTTTACTACAAATATCATATTTACTATCAGCCATTTCATTTATTTATCTTAAGTGTAGGCGGAATGCAAGCACCCCGCCTATACGTCTTATGTTACTATGCTGTACCGTTGATCGTTGCTACAGAAGTTCCAGAATTCGTGGATACTACCACGAGGTCTGCACTTCTAGTTCCGCCAGTTGAACCTACACAAAGTATTAAATCGTTTACTTTAAGTTCGCTAGTCGCATCTAGAAAGTAATCTGTACCAATTATAGTACTGATTGCGTCAGTTGAAGAATAGTGCCAAATTCCAACGGACCCACCAGCTACTTTTTTTAAGTCTGCTATTGCAAATGCCATTTTAATTTTCTCCTATTCTGTTATTTGAACCTTAATCGCACCATTAGCGTCAATTATTGTTGCACCCATTGACATATAAGATGTGATAAGATTACTGACTTTTTCTGGAATGTAATTTATTTCTGTTCTAATTTCAGAACCATTAGCAACACCTACCGCACTTTTATGAAATGCGTGGCATTCTCTAGTAGTTGAAGAAATAGAAAGTCCTGAATGTACAAACCAAGTGAAAGACAACCATCTTTTTGCAGTCATACCGCCAGCGTAAGGAAGCCCAGCTTCTCCGATGTATTCTGCACGAGAGAATTGATCTAATTGTAATAGATCAGCCCATCCTGCAGGAGATACTACAAAGTATCTACCACCATCATCAGGGACATCTGCTCCGCCGAAAGCTTCGTAAACAGTTAAAGATTTAGCAAGTGTTAAACCTACTGAACCGTGAACTATGTTGTTCGAATTACTTCCAGCGTCTAAGACATCTATGATTAGAGAGTCTGTTTTTCTTCCAAGTGCTGCCGCAGCAGACTGAGAAAGTACTTGTCTTTCGTCAATGTTGGTCTTTAGTTCGTCTAATTTGTCGACATAATCTGCCGCATAATAGTCTGCTAAAGTAACATCAACTGTACTATGCGAAATATCCATAGTTGGAACCTGTGCGTGTCTAGATTTAGACACAGCTGTACCAGTTCCTACTTTTTGGAATCTCGCTTGGCTACCAGTAACATTATTTAACTGTCTTACCGTGTTACGAAGTTTAGAACCCATACGTTGATATGCCATATGAACTTCCGCTTCGAACTGTTTGGTAAAAGCAGTTGTTATAGATGTACTCATAACTTTTCTCCTTGTCAGTTATTGTTAATAAAAACAGTTATCCTTGATGACTTAATTCGGTTGCCCAGTATGGACCGATTTCCCTCAAAACGGGCTGCGTACCTAATTTGATTGCACAATGCAATCTCTTATAGAAGTAATACATTTTTACTCCTTTGACAAGTGTTTCTTTTGAAAAAGTAAAGCCCTGCCATTTTAACCATCGAATGCTTAATGTGTGTTCGGCTATGATATAATTACAAAGATATTCATAGTGTTCTTCCATATAAGATAACCATCTTTTGTTTCCTCTTAGGAAATAACGATAGTACTTGTCTAATAAATTTGAAGATAAGAACCAAATATATCCAACTTTAGGATTTGTTTTTGTAGGTATAACTCCAAAGATTGCAACAACTTCGTTAGTATGTTTGGTTAAAATTGTATAAGTACAGGTGTTTGGTCTTGCATAACGAAATGGCAGTAGTAAGGCATGAATTGGATCATACCCTAATACTGCTATCTCATACCGATCTATCGCCTTGAGATTGGGAGCTAAAGAAAAACAATGATCGGGTATAGTCTTTTCGACTATTAACATTATGATCTATAAAGTCTATGAAATGCCTCATCTACTTTCTTGACGTAAGCTGGATCACGATCCTTTGAATCGAAATATTTTTTATCTTTCATCATACCTTTTACGTCTGCTAATGTTAATGGTCTTTCAGGTTGGCTAACTTGATTTGCACGTGAAACATTTTGTTTAGTAGCATCAATAACTTTTTCTAATGCTTCTATACCATCGGCTGATTTGCCAAGAGTTCCAGCAATCGCATCATATTGTTCTTGACTAAAGAATGTAGATGCCCAATTATTAACTGCATTAACTCTTGCATCAGCATTCTCTCCTAACTTCTTTTTTTCATCATCCATATTAGGTTGACTACCCAAATACATATCAACATATTTATTGACACCCTCTTGAAATTGCTCTTGGTTCTGAGAATTATTCCAACAATAAGTTCTCCACCAGTCGTGAATCGGATTGGCTATAACTATATCTTCGGTTATTCCCTCAGGAAGTTTAGGTAATTCATATTTATTTATTTCTTCAGGTCTATTTTGTTGTGCTTGAATTTGTAATTCATCCACAACAGTCTTCTTCATTTCTTCTTTTTTACCACCAACAAACTTTTCAAGATTACTATAAGACTTACCTAGTTCATCTAAAATAGGTTCGCCAGTATCTTTATTCCAAAATTTTTCAGGAATATACTCAGGTCTTTCTACTATAACTTTAGTATCTTCTTGAACAGTTGGTTCTGTTTTCGTTTCTTCTTTTGGTTCAACTTTAGGTTCTTCCTTTGGTTGTTCCTTTGGTTCTTCTTTTGGTTGTTCTTTCACTTGTTCTTCTGCCATTATTTTTTCCTATCCTTTACTATAGTTTGACTTAATCCTTTATTAATTCTTCGTTGAATTAAACCAAACAAATATCTTTGTCCCTCTAAATGTCGAAGAGTATTATCTGTTACTTCTCCACCTGCTACAGCTTCAATGGTAATTTTTCTTAGTGATGCTAAGACTTCTTTACCAGATGGTGTATTAAAAGTTGCGAGAAATACCATATTAAGTTTCTCTTCTTCATCAGGACTGCGTGTCATATTATCCAAACCTATTAGGGTTTTGGGTTGTTCTGATTTCATCCTATGTTACTATCATTTTTATATTCATCTTTCAAGATCGCCTTTAAGAACCATATTGCTTTTCTAATATCAGTTGCACCATCTTTTACCCTATGTCGTGTTATATATTTAATAGCAGTTGCATCTGCATAAGGTAAGTCTTTTACATAATCATAGGTTTGTAATGTTCTGCCACATTCACATTTACCTGCCTGATAATATGCTGGATTAATTTTATCAGGCATATCCTGTACCTTTTGTTTTATCTTTCCATCTTTTACTCCAAGCCCAGCAAGATATTTTACCTCCATAAGTTTCTAGTAGACTATAGAAATAATCTTTACATTGTATAATCATTTAAGTTTACCTATCCAATTACCTTTCTTATTTAAAACCATTGGTAATAATCTTGGAAATCCATCCAAGATAATTCCACAACCAATGACAAAGCGTGTGCGAAAATTCTTTGCGTAATGAAACGCTAGCGATTTTTGATTTATAAAACATCCCACATTCATAGCAAAGAATAAATTATCAGGATTAGCCCAGTAGCTTATAAGAAACTTTGTATGATAGTGTCCTTGAACTGCCGACATTCCCATTGTCTGAGATACTTTTAAAATATCTGCTGATCTTCCATGAGTAAAAAAACATCTTTGTTTATTAGGTAAATCTAAAGTTAAATCATCTACCCATTTCCATTTCTTTGTTCCAAGAAATTCAGCATAGTCTTTTAAGAATGATCTACTCATTCCAAATTTTAATGCTCTTCTATAAACTAAACTTGAATGATTTGAATCTACTTCAACTACTTTAGGAAAAATAGATTCTAATTCTTTAATATATTTTTTAGATGCTTTTAATTCATACCCTGCTGAAAATAAATCAGGATCGTGTGTGTGCATATTGATTGCGTGAAAGTCTAACGAATCGCCAATATTAACGATGAAGTCAGGTTTAAATTCTTTTTTGATTTCTTTTAGAAACTCGAAACTATCTTTGTGATGATACGGAATATGAAGATCAGAAATAACTAGAATAGATTTGTACATATATTTTCATATGGCATCATCTATATTGCTGGTTCTGCTTCTTGTATTGGTTCTGCTTCTTGTGTTGGTGGTGTTTCCATTTGGCTTCCATTAGCTTGTTCTGCCCCACCGACAACTCCTTGAGCTTGTTGCATCATTTGTTGCATTTGTCCTGCGGCAATCTGCATTTCTTCTGGTGATCTAATTAATTCTTCAGGGACACCTAATTTCTTAGCAACATATTTAGCAACTTCATCTTGCTTGACTAAAATATTTAATAACTGTGGACCAACTCTAGCTTGAACCATTCCTAAGAATCTATCAACTGTTGCCACATCTTGTTGATGTTGTGCTTGTGCTAATGGAGAAGAAGATTTAATTTTTATTTCTCTACCATTAATAACTGGAATTTTAATTCTACCTTGTTTCTTAAGAATATAAACTACTCTTTGTAAAACTGGATTAACTAATTCTGCTTGTAGTCTTCCGAATGCTGAACCAATTTGTCTTGAAAGGTCAGCCATTCTTTCTGCGACTTCTGTTGCAGACATAGGAGTTTTTTCATTCGGTACTCCTAACATTTCATTGTATAAAGCTTTTTTAATATTTGTTCTCATATCTCTAAGAACTAAATCAGATACATTAAAGTTTCCTGCTGGCGCGATTGCTTGTAGTCCTGAAGAGCCAGCCGCTTTCGGAATGATAGTCCCGGGAATTAAGGAAATATTATCGACATTAATTACACCATCATCTTCTACTTGATACATTCCTGAGATTGCCATTTGTGCATTTTCAAGAATTAACTCTATAACTAAGTTAGAAGTTTTAACTGCTGGCATCGCTAATTGTAATGGTCCTCTTCCGTATACTTCGCCTGCAACTTTGGACCAACGATAAACAATGTATGGATTAGAACCTAATCCTTTGAAAGTATTTTCACTTATCTTGTGTTCATACATTGGAGCAATAACACAAAATTTATATTCTTCTTGTTTGGTATTGTAATAATTTTTATAAACTATCTCGACAATTTCACATTCAGCATCAGGATTCTTTTCAGTATCCATCGCCATTGTTTCTGAGAGTGTTCCATTAGGATAAGCAATTAATAATTCTTTGAAACGAATCATTCGCTTACGGTAAACGTGATCTATCTTATCATCGTGTCCTGAATCTAAAATGACTTGAGGTAATGGGATTGCTTTGAACTTAATAGGTTGAACTGCATCGCCCTCTTCAACAAGAAGACATCCAGTACCTACTGCTATATCTAAAAAGGTTTCGTGAACCTCTTGTGAGAAATTTGAATTTTGTAATATTTCAAAAACATATTCTGTTGTTTCATCTAAAGCTAAATTAACTTCTCTTCGTTGATCTTTTGGAATTTCTGATCCTGCAACAAAATCTGCCCATCTTGCATAGTTAGGAACTATACCTGCTTGTAACCTAGAGGCGAATTCTTGTACACCAACTACTGCAGTTTCATCAAAGATTCTATCGGTTCTTCTTCTACCAATAGATTCTGAAAAGAAACTTTCACGTTGAGGTAGAGCAAACTCATAACATTCTTCAAATACGGGAAGCCACATATCCTTAATGGATTTAGCGTGGTTATACCGATTTAGTAATTGTTTTACTGGACTCTCAGTTGTTGAAGCTGATGCCTGTGGTTTTACTTCTACTACCATTTATTATGCTCCTAAGGTTGAGCTGCTTTTCATACTACCTGCAATTTCAAAACCTTGTCCGCCTCTTCTACCAGTTAAAAGTGATCGTCTACCTTTTCTACCTGTGTAAGCCGCAACTCTATCTTCATATTGTTGTTGCTTAGTTTTTGTTCTTTCAGCTTGTTGCTGTTTACGGAGTCTTTCTCGTTGTTGTCTTACCGATTCCGCTTCAGGTGGTGGTGGAGGAAGATCAGGCATTGGTGGTGGTTTAAATGGACCTACACACATCTATCTTCTCCTTTCGTAAACTGATTTTGGTTTAACATCAAATACATTATAATTTCTTTTTGCTACAATAGGTTTATTAAATTTTTTGCCTAATGTCAAAGACCTACCCTCTCCTGCACCCAATAATAAATATTGGAGAGCATCGTGAATATGGGAGAACCTATTTTTATTTGGCTTTTCATCATATCGTTCTCCTGATACCTGAAGTCTTCTATAGTGATAACCACCGCTAAATCCTCTAATTAAGTTATTACATTTGGGATCAATTAATAATCCACTTTCCCCATCTATCATTCTTGATAAAACAGAATTAACTGATTCCAATCTAAGTGTTACATCATTTGAGGGAGCAGGTCGAGCAGAAATTCCTTTACCTCTAAGGATTTGAAAAGGTGTACTTTCATCTGTTTGTACTCTATGATCCCCCGCAGGATCGCCATATATATAAAATTCCCTTGGTAAAAAGGTTGACATATGTTGTTTAAGTATTACAGAAAAGTTTACAATCCCCATATCTTCAGCAACTAATTCATCAATCACAACCCATCTTCCTCTAATTCTTTGTGCAAAAATACAAGCTGGTGTTAAACCAAAGTCCATTCCTATAAAGATAGGAACACCATCGGCTACTGCGACATCTCCTTTGGCAACGTGAACATCTGATCTAAAGGATTCATAAACAGGTTTACCATCTTCAATTTGTCCTAGTTTATTTAAAACATAAACATCAATCCAAGATTTTGTCTTACCTCTTACAATATTCTTATAGTAGTTGGGAGTTAAGTTCTTTTGATTCTCAGCATCTTTATTAAGACCATACCCCTCAATTTCTTTTGATGAATTTCTTTCTTCTAACATCGCAGGAGGTTGATTAAAGAATTTCCAGTTGTCAGGTTTAATTAACATCTTAGCTTCTTGCTTAGTAATGTAATCAGGAATAATAGTTTCTCCTGCTAAGATAGACCACCAATGATCTGTATCAGGAGGATTGGTATCACATATCACACCATACCAAGATGCACCACCATCTCTCATACTGGGATAACGCCCTACCCGCATTGAACACGCATCAATAATTGATTTAGGAATTTCTCGTGCTTCATTAATCCATACCCCTGTCAGTTCGAGAGAGAGTAATTTTTTTACATCTTCAGGTCTATCAAGGGCTAGAAAAATAACTTCGAGTTCTAAATCCCCTTTTGCTATCTTATGAGTATAAGGGACAGACCAAATAAAAGTTCCCCATTCATTTTCAGGAAACCAGTCTAGCCAAGTTTTAATTGTTGTTGTTTTTAATTGAGGATTGGTATTACGAATAACCGCCCATCTTGATTTACGTTTACCATCAAGGGCTGGCTTTTGAATTAAAGCTCGTCTTATAATTTCTATGCAACACGCTACCGACTTACCACTTCCTACTGGACCTCTTAGTCCTCTAAAGAAACTATGATCTTTTAAAAATTTTTTTAGGATTTCTCCATCGGGCTTATAAGTTAGTGATCCCATAATCAACTGCTAGTTTATGTAACTCCTCCAATGTTTGAGGAGTAATTGTTTCTAGTATCCTATCTGCCTCCTTATCTGTTTTCTTGTCCTTAGGATAATGTTTCAAATGTACATTCTTTACTACTGTTCTCAATAGCTTTATTTCATCTATGGAGTACTTGGTAAAGATGTTCAAAAGATTCCTAGTTTTCTTAACTTAAGTTGATCTTTACTTAGGAGGGCTTGAATCTTTTCATCTTTAGAATCTAATTCTTTTAATAAATTTCCAACATACTTCTTATGTTCCTTTTCAACATCCTGTAGAGTCTTAATGTTTTGAATTAATGTTGTATTTGTGGAATAAACTTTGTCTGATTCTAATTTATCTATTTGGGCTTGATCCCTGAGTAAATCTATCTCTTTCTTTAAAATTTCAATTTTACTTTGATGTTCTCTAGTGATAGCATTTAATTCCTCCACTCGTTCTATCCTATGACCTATTGAAGTTCTTAAATCACCATTCTCTTTTTCTAATTCTTTGTAAGCAATTTCATCCATGGTATCTAGCGGTCTACGCATGGATAGTTCTTCCTTAGCTTCTCGAAGTTGCTTCTTAAGCTTTTCTTCTAAATGAGTCATCGCTATTAGTTGTTGCCTAGTGGTGCGTAAGGATATGAGCAACCAGACAAACCTATAACAATTAATATAACAGCAAGAATCAATATTATATTACGTTCCAATTTTTTATCGTACATTGCTATTCCTTTAAACTTCCCATTGGTTTAGTATTTGGTCTTTCGCCATCCTTTCGGCTTCTTCTTCGCTATGACCTTTTTGGATTTTTATTTCTTTGTATTGCTCGATTGCTTTTTTCTGCCTGTCATCTTTTTCTTTCTGTTCGTTAGCCACCATCTGCTTCGCTTTGATCTTGTTCCGATTCATCATTATTTGTAATGGACTCAAAGACTTGCTGCTCTTGCCAGCTTTTTTTTCTGATCTTTCTTGACTCTTCATAGTTCCTCCTTGAATTGTTATGTCCCTCAGGCGTGTCTGCTATAGGTACTTTTCTCATATTATTTTCTCACTTCCATTCGTGTTCCAAGGACTGTTGTATATTTCCCAGTAGGTTTATAATCCTTATCTCTAATTTCATAGGTTGCCCTTGCTGAACCTTTCTTAACCCAAATTTTTTTCAGAAGTTCCTTTTCATCTTCGGCTTCCACGTTTGCTTCTCTCAGCAAATCCATATCGCCCAGCTTCCATATTCGGACAAAGTAGTTCACGATAATCTATAACATAATTAGAACGAACCTTGAAGAGTTATATTGCGTGGGGAGGAGGACCTCGCAGTCGCATCGCCCAGTTTTTAAACCCCGTAGGGTAACGTAAAGCACTTGCCCTGTGATTTTCAGGGAAACATCGGTACTATGTCAGGTCGATGTTGATGTGGAAATCGCCAGCAACAAGGTGTTGGTGTTTCTCAGGTGCCTTGAATCCGGCTCTGTCTAGGATAGAGTTGGAAGCTTCAAGCTGAACGTACTCACTTCTCGCACCCTGAGAAAGGGCAAGTAGCTTTACACCAGCGCGAGCCGAAGAAAGCCCGAATGCACGTTGCACCTCTTGAGCCATATACGTTTGCACTTCGGGTTTTCGTAGCATTTTGCTCGCACTTACCCTAGCTGAATTACCTCGGTATCCTGCCATCTTCGAAGCTTTTGTGATAGTACAGCCCTCGGATACAAGCGTATCTACCAACTTCTTTGCTTTCGAGGAAATTCTGCTGTTGATCTTAGTGGCGATTGTTGCTAATTTCTGGTTGCCCATTTTGGTAACTTCCTATTTCCCTCTATCATATATTCCCATACGGTACATTTCTCTGAGAAATAGTATATGATATCTAGGGCTTGTGTCAAGCTACTCAGACCAGTTCTATAACCAGAACCAATCGGCAAGATTGTAATGCTTCGTACTACTTTCCCATCTAGTGTAACCACCTCCTTTCCATAGCGTAATTTACTATTGTGCTTATAGCAAATTTGGGTGTTGATATTACAAGGGGCATGCCATCACTCATGCTTCGTGCTGCGGGTCCCCTCCCGAGGACTCCTCCCCGCCCTTGTAATTCAAACCCATCAATTTGCTAAACCATAAGCACAAGTAAATTACTAACTATGAAAGGAGGTACACTAATGGAAAAGCTAACGAAAGCATTGACAATCGTTGCCGACTACTTTGCTGGTTATGAACTGTCTGCTAACAACCCAAGCCCTGATACATATACTATTGAGAAAGGTAGTATTGAAAATATGATTAGAGGGGCGGAAGTTGCTCAAAATGGTGCGAAGAAATTAATCGCAACAATCGTACCAAGATTGAACAGCAGAATTCGATCCTTTAAAGGTCAAGAAGTTGAAGATACAGCTATCGCTCAAGATGCTGATAATATCAAAAAGCTTCAAGATCAGGATGTTGCTTTCGCATCGTTTCTTAAATGTTCCAAAGCATTTTACAAGAATAGATTTGGTTTAGATTATTCACGTAGAGTTTGGACCGATCCGACCGACACGAAGCAACAAACCGAGGCAATTCGACTAGCTATGGAAGTTCTTGCAAAACACAAGACTAAAGTAGCTTAACGTATATGGCTTCAAGGGGTACTCTGTATCCCTTGGGGCTTTCTTTTTGCTCTTGCATAGGGTAGAACAAAATGGTAACAATTAGATTGGAGGTTGAAGTGTGGAAAAAAAACTGGGCGATGCGAGTGTTTAAAATGTCAGCATTAGCGAAAATTAACTTGGTTTGTATGCTAGCAATAATTCTATTGTTAGTTTTAAATCATTACATAAATTTGTGGGGAGGTACACCATGATAAATGATGAACATGAACATGAAGTAGAATGTACATACTGTAAACAAACGTACCGTAACGAAGAAGCAATAACTAAACATTATATAGAAGAACATAATCATAGAAAGGATCAATATGAGTAGTGCAGCTATAAGTGAACTCAATACACAACTGACTCTATGGCAAGGGGTTCGGTCAAGTGTATGGGTGATGTTAAGATATTATATGAAGACCAAGATGTTTAATGAGAAGCAATACATGGCTTGGAATAGTAAATGGCATGAAGCCGATGAAGAATGTAAACGATTAGAAAAATCATTGGAGGTAATATGAAAATAGAAACACTAAAAAAAGCTGAAGAGTTTAAGCAAGGTCATCTAAATCTTGTTCAATACTTTTTAAAACAAGGATGTAAGTTTACAGTTAAAGACTTAGAAAGTGGTGCAATGTCAATTACAAACTCTTCAAACTATGAAAGCATAAAAAAAGCAATCAATGAATATGATACCCATCTTGAAATCTGGAAAGATGATAGATTAATTTCTAAAGTTTGGATTATTCCTTATAACGAGGGCATTGATACCATTGCCGATTATTATGTTTCAAAGTCAGTAGATGAATGGGCTGATAAATTTGAAAAAACAATGGAGGCAATCTAATGGAATTCATAGATAATATATGGTTTACCGTTCTGCTTGGAGCAGTAGGATTGGTATTTATTTATATTAAAACAAAGCAATAGAAAGGAGGTAAATCTAAATGATATTTAAACTTAAACAAAAAGAAGCACAAGCTATTGCAACTGCTTGTTTAAATTACTTTGAAGAAGTAGATAAATTATATTCTGAAAAAAAATTATCTACCTATTGGAACATAATGTACGATGACTTTAAATTTGGAAAAGAAAAGTTTATTAAGCAATATAATAAACAATTAAAGGAGGAAGTATGAAAGTTAAAGATATATTCAATAATATAACTCAGAATATGTTAGCATTAATGAAAAATGCAAAGGCGAAAGGTATAAGTTGGACCAAACCATTCTCTAATAAAAGATACATATCATGTGATGGTCATTATTATAGGGGACTCAATACTTTATGGTTAAGTTTCTTTTTTAAAGAGAAGAATCCTTACAAGAGAAAAGTTTGGGGAACTTATAAACAATGGCAGAAGAATGGATGTCAAGTACCTAAAGGATTGAAAGGTAAAAGTATTAAACTGATTAGACCACAACCATTTGAAAAAGAGATGACAGATCGTGATGGATCAAAGGTAACAAGACGTTGGAATATGTACTTAGCATTTGATGTATGGAATATTGAAGAAGTAACTGGAGATGTTCAGAAGTTTGATGGCTTTGATAAGTTTGACAATACGGTTAATGACATTGGCAAGGCAGAAGAATTTGTTTCGAATACAAAAGCAAAGATCGAACACGGAATGGATATGGCTTGTTATATTCCAAGTAAAGATATGATTCATATGCCTGACAAAAAACAATTCATTAATACAGGACACAGTACATCAACTGAAAATTATTATTGTACTATGTTTCATGAACTTACGCATTGGACTGGACATGAATCAAGATGCAAAAGGAATCTGTCTACTCGAATGGCTGATAGTAAGTATGCCTTTGAAGAATTAGTAGCAGAATTAGGAAGTTGTTTTATGGCTACCAATCTAAACATAACTTCTAATCCAAGAGAAGACCACGCACATTACCTTAATAGTTGGATTAAATGTTTAGAAGATAATGATGATGCAGTTTGGAAAGCATCTGCATTAGCAAACAAAGCTGTTAAGTGGTGCGAAGAACTGCAACCACAAAAAGAACAGCAACAGGAGGTAGCTTAATGAATTCTATTGGATGGTAGTCTAGACATAATTGTAATTGTCATCCAGCAATAGATAGGGGTAGTACCTAGCGGTACTACTCCG
>PVBE012578629.1_pt1 | contig 12272 bp, 13 predicted proteins | sample 1631181 | NCBI WGS metagenome assembly PVBE01 (sample SAMN08397723, study PRJNA350692) | Marine metagenome, whole genome shotgun sequencing project. | isolation source: water | place: Pacific Ocean | collected 2012-04 | reverse complement strand
CTTTTTCCAGACCCCTGTGAAACAGCGAAAGCGCTTCAGATCGAGGCATATCCTCCAGTGGACCGCCCGGCGGCACCGATATGTTTCTGCATCCCAATTCGGCTGCGATTCTGATGGAATCAAGGGTATGTCTGATGCGTATTTCCCTTCTGGCTGGTTCCGGTTCAATCCATGAAGGTAGATAGGTGTCGCCTACGGCAAAAAGGGTGAAGCTGTTTATATTGGTTATCTTTAATCCATTTTCGTCAATTCTCTTTTTCAATTTCCAGGTTTCTTTTTCAGTATAGTCAGGGGGATAAAGATGGGGCCTGTCACCCATGATTTCAATGCCCCTAAAGCCCAGACCTGCGATTCTTTTTATTGCCTCAAAGAGAGAGAATTTTATAAACGCGTTGGTGCTGTAACCCAATATCATTTCCTAACTCCTTTAAAAACCCAAAGATTCATTGAGACCCCTGTTAATCGCCATCAAGAGGTCTTCCTAATTCCCCGTTATTCCCTTTCTGTAGACAATAGATTGGGGGTGCGAAACTTGAGTGAAAGATATTAAAGATAAGCTCGAATATTACCGCCGGGCCATTTTGATGTCAAGGAAAGAAAAGGTATGGGAGTATATGCTTGACAAATGTGAAGTTTAATGCATTAATAAAAAAGGATTGGGTTTGACTTAATTTATGTCGATTTAATGTGAGGTAAGAGATGGGTAAAGGGGATAGAAAAAGCAAGCGAGGAAAGATCTGGAGAGGCACAAACGGTAAAAGACGTCCCAGAAAAAAGAAAACAAAATCCTCGACTGGATAAACCGAAACCAAACAACTCTCTTACAGCTTAACCTAAATTTCACACCTGATATTTTGAGAAAAGCCACATCAGGCGCACCGGGTGCGGCACTGGCCCTATCGGGGATACGTAACTTGAGAGATTAACTTCTGAAATGTTAACGCCATGAACCGAATAATTGATTCCATTCCCTATCGCTTGTCGAAGCTCAGCGAAGATTCCCCTCCTTTGGGGCTGCAGGAAGGAACAATCTCATGAGCGTGATGGGGATTCTGACATGCGAGGTTTTAGAGCTTGAACTGGCCCATCTTTTAGCGTCGGATATTGAAGTGAACCGGATTTCTGTCATCGAAACCGAAAGATCCGCCCGTTTGGTCGAGCGTCTTGAATCGCTTCAAATATCAAAGCTGAATCTGATTTCCAAAGTGGATGGGTTTAGGCCTGACCCGGATGCCCGGTTGGAAGTACTGGTTCAGGTTCTGGAAATCGGGCTTCATAATTTTAAAAAAAAGATACAAGAAGCCCTAGTAGCGGCGGCCTGTCAAATGAGCCCCTACGTGGACGTATTGTTGCTCGGGTACGGTCTGTGCGGTAATGCCCTGGAAGATCCTGAAACACTCTTCGCTGATACCGGCGTGCCGATCTTTATTCCGATGGATCAAGATCATCCGGTGGATGATTGTATCGGATTGCTGATCGGTGGACGTGATCAATACTATGGTGAACTTTGTAACGTTTCAGGAACATTTTTTATGATACCCGGATGGGCATATCATTGGAAGGGCATGTTCAGCGCGGAATATGGCAACATGAGCGTAAAAATGGCAAAATCCCTTTTTGCTCATTATGAGAGAACCCTTCTGATTTCAACCGGTGTCATGCCCGAGGTTGAGATGAAAAAAAATACAGATGAATTTAGTCAAATGTTCGGTTTTCGAGTTGAGTCCAGGAAAGGAACAGTAAAAATTTTAAATGACACTTGGAAAAAAGCCAAAGATGCACTTCATGCTGTTTAGCTTTTACCCGAAACCCTTTTTCTACTGCAAGCGGCTAAAATCTTCCCTGGTATTTAAAAAGGGTTTTTGGAGGCGTTAAATGAATTCAGAATTGAATTCGAAGGCAAGTGGACATGCGGCACTGGATGAACTGTTTCAAACGAAGGGCTATACCGATTACAAATGGATTAATCCGAAAGAAATCATTGTTTCGCAATGGGCAAGGATTAAATGTATGTTCGGCTGTGGGAAATACGGAAACAATTCCTCGTGCCCCCCCAATGTCCCTTCGGTTGCTGAGTGTGAGAAATTTTTTCATGAATACAGTGACGCCGTGATTTTTCGTTATCAAAAAAAAGTGGATAAACCCGGAGATCGCCATAAATGGTCAAGGAAGGTCAACTCGGATCTCTTGAAGCTGGAGCGAGCGGTTTTCTTTTCCAATTACCCAAAAGCCGTCCTTTTTTTATGGACAGCTGCTCCATCTGTGCTGAATGCACCGGGGAAAGAGGAACCTGCAAAGAACCAAGATTATCTCGCCCTTCTCCCGAAGCGTTTGCCGTGGATGTGTTTTCAACCGTCCGGCGCTTTGGTTTTCCCATTGAAGTTCTCAGCGACTATTCCCAAGCTATGAACCGTTTTTCATTTTTGATGATTCAATAATGATTTTTCGTAAAAAGTCTTTTGCGATCGACAGTTGAGTCCTGCTAAAAAAACCGTTTCTCCGCAACAAAGGCCGATAGATCAAAATCCTTCAAGGGTCCGGCCGATATATTGGGTCCCATCAGTCGAATAATCGATATATTTGACAAAATAATTATAAATTGAGTATGTTATGCTCATCTGTTTGTTGGTTTTGGTGATGGGGTGGGTGAATCCACTCTTTTAATCAGATTCAATATTGAAGAACCCTGCAGCTTCGATTGAGCGGGATCTTTTCTGCGTTTCGAAACTCTACGATGAATGCGTTCGCTGTTTCGGTTCAGCAGTATGAATCACCATTTTAAAGACATACAAAAAAGGAAGGAAATGAAATGATCTACATCGGAAACTTTCTCCATCTGACCGATCAAGAGAAAAAAACAGAGTTAGAAAGAAGACATGGCGAATTTAACCTGATAGTGGAGGCAGAACAAACCGAAAAGGCGATTCATCTGTTTAAAGAAAAAATCATTGAACTCAGAGAATCGAGTGATTTTTTTGAAGGAGATTGTTCGGTGTTTTTTAATCAACTTTTGGGGATTGAGAAATTCTCAAAAACAAAAGCAACGATGACGAATTACAAATCGATTGCCGGGGATCCGGTGATGCCGTTTATCGGCTGTTCACTTCCGACCTCGGAAGGTGATGCCTGCAGCGTTTATGAATGGAAGGATGTCACCCTGGAGATAGACAGTGAAAAAAGCGACTTGTTTATAGGGTTTAAATCATAGGTGGTTGGATAGTCTGCAGGGCACAAATCGATGAAAAAAAGATGTAAAAGAGCCATAAGTGTTTCGATGGTTGTTATCGGTGTCTTGCTCCCTATATGGGTTTCCGCGTCATCGGTACCAGCGTCAGATACATCCGATCTGATTTCCTATATCCGGGGGGTAGATACGCTCGAATTTTGTGGTGAAAAGATTCCGCTTGAAATTGAAGAAATTCGAGAACGATTTGAAAAAGAGTTTTTGCTTATCCTCTGGAACAGGCCCCAAGTGATTCTTTGGCTAAAACGCTCCCAGCGATATTTTCCTTTTTTTGAAAGAATGCAAAAAGAAAACAGCATGCCGGACGATCTTAAGTATGTGGCCATCATTGAAAGTGCGCTTCGGCCCCATATGCGTTCACGAAAAGGGGCTATCGGGTTTTGGCAATTTATGGCCAGTACAGGTCTAGAATACGGACTGAAAATTAACCGACATATTGATGAGCGGCGAAATTTTTTTGCCTCTAGTCGAGCGGCAATCCGTTATTTCAAAAAGCTTCACGAATCATTTGGATCTTGGGTGCTTGCTGTTTCTGCCTTTAATATGGGAGAGAAACGATTAAAAGCAGAGATTATAGAACAGGGAACCGCTGATTTTTTTCAGCTCTATCTTCCGTTGGAAACCCAGCGATTCTTGTTTCGTATAATTTCAGTGAAATTAATTTTTTCCGACCCGTTTAGATACGGCTTTAAGCTCGACAAGGCAGATTATTATCATCAGCTATCTTTTGATCGAATCAAAATGAAGAGCGTTGATCAAATTCCGATCCAGATCATAGCTCAAGCAGCCGAAACTCAATTCAAAGTCATTAAGGATCTCAACCCAGAAATTCGCGGACACTACCTTGTTTCAGGAAACCACGACATTTTAATCCCCAAAGGGGCAAGCGAAGGATTCCATAAACGGTTCCAAGCGCTGTTTGAGAATTATCTAACCGTAAGCAAGAAGCGCGTCTATATCGTCAAGAAGGGGGACAACCTTTCTCTAATCGCCAATCGATTTAATATTCCCCTTGCAACACTTCTAATCTGGAACCGTCTGGACTTCAGACGCCCGATACATCCAGGGGATCGCCTGATCATCTACCCGGTGAAAAAGAAGCCGAAAAAGTAAAATTGATGGATCTTCATTTTATAGCAAACAGGGAGAGTAGGTCTTGCCAGTTTGAAATGCGGAGTGTACTTTGGTCCGGTATCTCAGTGGTTTTGGTAGGTACAGTGGGTTTAAATGCCAGATTATGTTCCTGGGCATAGGTGGCCCAGACCGGTTGGAGTCCGGCTTGCTGGGCACCGATTACATCTGCTTCCGGGTCATCCCCGATATAGAGTATCTGGTTCTTCTTCACATTCAACTGCTCAGCCAGTCGATCAAAGACAGCCGGGTGCGGTTTGCGGTAACCCAGGTCTCCAGATATGAGCACCACATGAAAAAAACCGGTGAGGCCGGCCTGTTGGATAATCTTTCTTGCTGCAGGTGGGTGGGTGAAATTAGAAAGTAGACCCAAAAAATGTGATTCTTTTAATCTACTCAGCATTTCCTTGCAACCGGGGATAAGATGGCAACGTGGATAAAATGCAGAAAAATAGGCATCAACGGCTTCTGTTACTCTCGGGTCATCCGGGAGGATGTTCTGTTCCCCGCGGCTCAGCGCCTCACTGATCCAAAATCGGTTGTGGGTTTCTATTCCATTCTGTCGGGCTTCTTCAACAAATTTCACCGCGGCTTCCGTATAGACCTTTTCAAATGATGCTGCTTCGAGGGCCAGCCCGTTTTTCTGCAGACTCGATACCAGGCGCCCCATAGCCTCATTCAACGCACGCGGTTCAGCGGTAATCAGGGTGTTGAAAAGATCAAATCCAATGGCCTTGATATGATTCATGGATATTTCCTTTAACCAAATTCCTTAAGAAATGCAGGTGATGGTTTGATCAGAGCAGTTAGAGTTGGTGGTGTTCCACCATAAAGCCGGCTTCTATGAAAGGGTTTAAATCCGCGAAAGCGTTCTGATCACCTTATCTATCTGTTCGTGCGAAATATAAATGTGGGGGGAGAATCGAATGTTTCCCAGTCGTTTGGCTGCAACAATATCGTTTTTTTTGAGATGACTAAATATGAGATCTGAAGAAATACGGGGATTTTCACCCACCACAATCCCAGAGGGATGTTCAGGGAACTCATCTGCGAGAACATGGAAACCGATTTGGCGAAGCCCTTTAACTATATGCTCGCTCAGTTTAAAAAGTCTTTTTCGAACCCTCTCAAAGCCGATGGATTCTAAAAATTCGAGGGCAGCCTGGAAATGGACCAGATCATTGATACTGGCGGTTGAGAAACTGAAGCGATCCGCGCCCGGTTTCAACTCAGATTTATAGGGGAGATACGACTCACTGTGAACAACAGAGTCAGGCCCGACAAAAGTAGGCTGAAGGGAGTCAAGTTTACTTTCCGAAACATATAAAACACCTAAACCCAATGGACCCATGAGCCACTTCCAGGCTGGAAAAGCCATATAGTCGATGTTTGTTTTTTTTAGGTCAATTCTCTGTATTCCCACCCCCTGTGCACCATCCACCACAAAATCAATTCTCCGCTCCCGGCAAAGCATGCCGATCTGGTCTATCGGCAACGGCATTCCGGTACACCAATGAACTGCCGATAGAGAGATAACGCGAGTTTTGTCGGTGACCATCTGACGCAATGCGCGCGTGAACGCAGTTGGTGATGCCTCCATGGGTGTGCTGAAAATCTTTACTCCTTTTTTCCCCCAATGGCGCCAGGGGTAAATATTGCTGGGGTATTCATTTTCAAGGAGGATGATTTCATCGGTGGGCTTGAGCGATAGGCCTTGGGAAATAAAGTTCATCCCTTCGGCGGTGTTGTGGATCAACGCCAATTCATCGGGCTGGCACCCCAAAAGACCTGCCAGAATTTCTTTGATACGTCGCTTTGTTCCAGAGTAGCTAGCGGTTTGAGTCAGAATCCCCCTTTCTGTATAGCCTTCCAGAAAATTGGAAATCGCCTGAACGATATGGGTACCTGCAGGGGTTATTCCACAGTTGTTGAGCCAAATAAGTTTCCGATTGACCGGATAGGCATCAAATACAAAGTCCCAATCCATATTTCTTCCTTTTTGAACAGTGTAATCTCAAAGATTATGCGGACCATCTTTCATACGCTTTTGCGAACCATTATTCAATAATTAATACCCAAATGTCGCACCCCTGATCCCCTGGTGCATCGTAATCGAGGCGGTGCGAAAAGAAATTTTTTCAGACTATCCCAACCTGTTTTGACGGTCTGTTTGAGTTGACACTTTTCCGGGCAGGTGATAACAACCGGGATGAATTTTCACCTGTGACTAGGAGGCCCACGTTGTCACCCGCGACCGGAGAGCACGGGACAAAATGACAAAAAGGAGGAGCAATAATGGCGGTAACCAGATTACAGAACTATGTCAACGGTGAGTGGGTTGACGCAACAGCAGGGAGATATAACGAGATCATTAATCCGGCCCATGGCACCCTTCTTTGCGAGGCACCAGTGTCATCTCAAGCAGATATGGATTTGGCTATCCATGCCGCGGAAGAAGCCTTTCAGGATTGGAGAAACACGCCACCTGTTGCCAGAGCGAGATATTTGCATCGCCTCATTGCTCTGATGGAAGAGAATTTTAATGAACTCAGCATTACACAAACCCTTGAACATGGGAAGACCATTGATGAATCAAGGGGTGAAACCCGGCGCGGGATAGAGATGCTGGAGGTGGCTTCGGGAATTCCCTCTCTGATGCAGGGTTTCAACCTAGAAGATATCGCCCATGGTATTGATGAAGTGGCCTTCTACCAACCAATGGGTATGTTTGGCTGTATCGCCCCTTTTAACTTTCCCCTGATGGTTCCGCTGTGGTTCCTTCCGTTCGCCATCGCTTGTGGCAACACCTTTGTGGTGAAGTCATCGCCCAGAACTCCGATGAGCCAGGCTGCATTTTTCAAGCTTCTCGACGAAGTCGGACTTCCGCCCGGTGTAGCCAGTTTGGTCAACGGTGAAACCGAGGGTGCCAAACTCAAGTTGGACGGTCGCAGGCTGAATCTGGTAGGCGATCTTCCAGAGGCCTGTTTTCTTAATCCAACGGTACTCGAAAGTGTTCAGCCGGATATGACATGCGCGATGGAAGAAATTTTTGGTCCGGTGGCGTGTGTTCTTCGAGCGAAAAATCTAGAGGAGGCAATAGACATCATTCACCGCAACCCTTATGGAAATGCGGCGTCTATATTTACCAACACTGGTAAATGGGCCCGGCAGTTTCGACATGAAGTGGTTGCCGGCAATGTTGGAATCAATGTCGGTATAGCGGCGCCCATGTCCTTTTTTCCGTTTGGCGGCAGGAAAGATTCATTTTTCGGGGTGGTACACGGCCAGGGAAGGGATGTGATCCGGTTTTTTACCGAGCCTAAAATTGTTATTGAAAGGTGGTTTTGATGAAACTGAACACCATGTCCGCCGTAATGACGTTTGTCTCCAAAATTGAAAACGATTCGGCGTCTTTTTATGGCAAAGCCGCGAAAAAATATCCGGAGTTTGAAGAAACCTTTCATGCATGGACCAAGGAAAACGCGAAATTTGAAAAGCAGGTAAAGCAAACCTATTTTGGTGTTATTACCGATACCCTAGAGTCCAATTTTTCCTTTGAAGGATTGGAGACCAGTGACTATGATCTCGATCTGGTCCTGCCGGAGAATGCGGGTCACTCAGAAGGGGGAAAAAAGGCATTTGAAATAGAAGAGACCATCAAGCGCTTCTATCTGGAGGCAGCCCGGTTGTCGGACAGTTTGATGGCCGATATTCCAAGATTGTTTAGAAAAATCGCCAAGAAAAGGGAGGATCGCATTCTTTCCGTCTCGTCATTTTAGCGGAGCCCCGGTGTCCACTTACTTTTTGGAAACTTTCGGCAACTCGTAGAAGGCGCATGGATTCAATGATTGTAGAAGGTGTTGGAGAGGGTTTGCGTCTTTTTCTATTTCGTTCCGAAAATTTTATCTCCGGCATCCCCCAAGCCCGGCAGAATATAACCGATCTCGTTTAGCTTTTCATCTATGGCAGCTATAAAAATATCAACATCCGGATGGGCTGATTCCACCCGTTTGATCCCTTCGGGTGCGGCGACTAGGAAAATTCCCTTGATCCGTTCGCAGCCGTCTTGTTTTAACAGCTCGATGGTCGCACAGACAGTTCCACCGGTGGCGAGCATCGGATCGAGTATCAGGGCAATCCGTTCGCTGAGCCGAGTAGCAGTTTTGACATAATACCTGACAGGTTCCAGTGTTTTCTCATTTCGATATAGGCCGACGACACTGACCTTCGCCGAGGGTATGAGATTGAGAACGCCATCCATCATGCCCAAGCCGGCCCTTAAAATCGGCACAATGGTTATTTTTTTCCCTTTAATCCTTTCAACCTGCACCGACCCGGCCCATCCCTGGATGGTCATTGTTTCGGTTTCCAGGTCTTTGGTGACCTCATACGTGAGAAAGCTGGCCAGTTCAGAGGTGAGATTTCGGAAGTCTTTGGTTGTTACATCATTTTCTCTTATGATCCCCAATTTGTGTTTTATCAGCGGGTGTTGAACAACATGTATCGGCACGTGCGGCCTCCTTGTTTAAGGTTGTCCTGATTTTCGGGAAGGATACAGGGAAGAATGGCGGGATGTCAACCGAATTGAAGCGCGATAAGCGTTCAGCCTGGATCAGGGTTATGCTTGGATCGCTGAGAGCTGTTCCGCCGCCTTTTTCAAGGTTTCATCTCTTTTTGCAAAACAGAATCGCAAAACTTTATGGTCATCGTTTTGATGGTAAAAAACAGATGGGGGAATTGAAGCCACTCCGTGCTCAACGATCATCCGTTTAGAGAATTCGACATCCGATTCGCCGGAGATAAGTGAATAATCAAGCATTTGGAAATAAGTTCCCCTGCAAGCTGAAAAATAGTAAAAACAGGTAAATTCAAGTAAAATAAAAATTCATTTATAATCAATATGTTATGGTATATAAGTAAAACAAGTGATAGAGGGTGGAATGGGGGGGTATTTTTTACAAATTGTTGACCAAATGTTGACCTTCTCCCCACTACCACTAAAGGATAATGGGGCTAGTTTTTATGATAATCACGTTGATTACTCCTCTATCTTTTGATTGATTAAATCGATCACATATGTTGAAATAAATGATCAAAATTCCAGGGATGGGGATCATGACCTCAAAAAGGGCGGTTTTCGGATGCCCCTTCCTTTGATTAATTGTTGATGTCGCTACGGAGGTGATCATGTTTAAAAACATTGTATTACATTTCAAAAAAGAAAAAGCCAGATTATCAAAAAACGAAGATGGCATTTTATACAAAAACAAGATAAAATTATGTGAAGACCTATTATTTGGGCTTTCTAGACATATTGACGCTTTTACCGAAGGGAAGCCTAATGGGTCGTTTCAGTACAAACTCAAAAACCTTGAAGCCATTCCAGTCGACTTTGTCCCAAATAAAAAAGGTCAAGATCTTTCAAAGCAGTGGGTCAAAAACAATCAAGAACTATTTTTAGAGATATCAAAGTTATTCCTGAATCCAGATTATAAACCACCTATAAATATAATTGAGCTTCAAGCACATTTGACAACAGTTTGGATTTTATATGCCGCTGTGTTTCCTCAAATGAAGTCGATCCCTTGTCGTGTTTTAATCCTTATCGATCATGCTTTGGCTTTACTGGCCGTTCAAACTTCAGTGGTTGTGATGAAGATTATAGCAAAGGGAGGCTATCTCGACCAGTCGAAGAAAGGATTGTCAAAAATAGCAAAAAGGAGAGTGAACAACAAACAAGCGGTCATTGATTTTTATTACAGACTTACGGTTAGAACTCGCAAAACCAAGAAACCGTACACGATAGCAGGGTTGATAAAAGAAAAATATCCGGAGAAAACAGGTCCATCTACAAAAACTATTGTAAGATATCTACGCCAGGAGGGAATCATATCATAGACAAACCGTACGGTTTGTCCATTAGTTTTAAATAAAAATGGACAAAGCTGAGGTTTGTCCAGAACCTTATTAATTTTCTTCTTTTTTTCTTTACTTGTTGTTTTATGATTACGGCTAAGTGAGTTTGAATCACTTGGCCTTAATTTTTTTTTACTGGAGGATCCAAAGAATGGCAAGTGAAAAAAAAGACATACAGGTTGACTCCCCCCTCAGTTTCACAGCTGCCCAGAACTTCGGACTGAAACGGCTTCTTTCAGTCAAAGAGTCTGCCGAATTTTTAGGAATCTCGCCTCGAACGATTTACAATCAAACACATAGAAAATCGAAAAAAGAGTTTCCAGTGAAGCCGAAACGGTTCGGCAAACTGGTCAAATTTGATATTCGAGATTTAGAGGCATATGTGGACAGCATTTAAAAAATGACTGGCAGCATTGGCTTTGTCGTTCGAGTGACCTGTTGATTAAAACCCAACCGAAAGATTGAACTCCGGTCGGGGTTGTCGGAAAAACAAAAGGACGGAGATTATGGTTTGTAATAAATGTGGACTCGAAGCGGAACCTATCAAAATCCCACGCCCAGACATAATTCATGATGCTGGCAATATGGGGATGGCTGCCCGCTATCCGCACCAAACTTGCGGCGTTGTGACCGCCCGCAACAACAGGGAGGTGGTGACCCTCGATATCGCCGGGATTCTCCAGACTACTCGCCGGGGTGTCAAAGTCACGGTCCAGGCCACGGGTAAAGCATTGTGGCTACCCCGTAGCCATGTTGATTTCATGCCAGGTCGGGTCATCATACCAACGTGACTGGTCCGGAAGTACAGGAGGGGCACGGTGCCCAATGGAACGGAAAAGGATTTGATGTGATGCACGAACACTGAATTAATCGTCAGTACTGGCTTTTACATTCCCCTTGCTCCTTTAATGAATGTCGAGCCAACATCCAAAATGAATACAATGGGCTATAATAGGAGCGGGTCCTTCCTGGGAGTAGTAGCCAACGGTTTTATATTGCGCCGGCTTTTCGCGCATTGGGGGATATAAAAGGAAAGGAAATTTGGACGAGAAAGGAGATCGATGATGGACACGATAGACATTAAAGAGGCGGTGAAAAAACGTCGGCTCAAAGAAGCCGAAGCGCATCTGCTTAAAAAACGAGGCCCCGGCGGGACCGGGATCTCTTCGGGGTTTATCTCCGATTGTCTGAACGCGAACGAGCTCGGGGATGGCCTGCTCTACGCTGCTCTAAACAAGGACAGGTTTTTGTATAACAAAAACACAAATGAGTGGATGAAATGGGCAGGGCATCACTGGGAAGTAGATTATTTCAACCAGGCAGTGAGCGGGGTGGAGTATGTTTGCGAGGCATATCTGTCCGAGGCCCACCGGCTGGTGGACCTAATTAATACCGCGTCGAAGAAAAAGGACAACGCCTCTGTTAAACAATACAGGGATTTGCAGGCCAGGATTTATAAGAGGGTCAAGCGGCTGCGGACTGAGCGCGGCCGGCAGAATACGCTGAAATTCGCGCACACAAACCCGTCAATGCCCCTATCGGTTCGTGCCGACGACCTGGATCAAAAACCCTGGTTGCTCGGCGTAGAAAACGGCGTTATAGATTTGTGCTCCGGGATTATGCACCCCGGCCGCCAGGACGATCTCATTTCAATGGTGTCCCCTATAGCATACCAGGGGATCGATCACCAGGCGCCGACATGGGAGTGGTTCTTGAAGGATGTGTTCGAAAACGATATAGAAATCGTCGAATTTTTGGGCCGATTGTTCGGCTACGCTATATCCGGTTTGAACACCGAACATGTGTTTCCGCTTCTGATCGGCCGCGGCAGAAACGGTAAATCTACAATTATCGAGGTCATGCAAACCATTATGGGTGATCTGTCCGGTCCGGTGCCGGCGGAGATGCTGCTCGACCAGGGCCGGGTGCGAAACTCATCCGGGCCCACGCCGGACATCATGGCCCTGCATGGGCTGCGTAT
>PVBE011573209.1_pt1 | contig 12273 bp, 7 predicted proteins | sample 1631181 | NCBI WGS metagenome assembly PVBE01 (sample SAMN08397723, study PRJNA350692) | Marine metagenome, whole genome shotgun sequencing project. | isolation source: water | place: Pacific Ocean | collected 2012-04 | reverse complement strand
AGCGTGAACCCCAGAAGGTAGACCAGGTGCCGACGGGTGAATTCCGGAACCGCGAGCATGTCCGACGCGGACTGATCCGCGGCCGCCGCCCACGCCTCATCCACCGCACCTGATTGGTGCTCCGGGGATTGCGGATGGGGCCGGAGTTTGGGTGTTTGGAACATGGGCGGCTAACCAAGTATAATTTCTATCCGCAGGAAACGAGCTTGGTTGCTCGGAACTCGATTCCTTTCGATGCCATCGGCGGGTAGCCGCCTCATCTTGCGACTTTCCGACGACGGGGCTGCGGCCTTCCTGTCGGGCGAGCATCCAAGCGGCGATAGGATTCCACGTCGCCCCATCTACCGTAGTGATCGAAAGGAGCCGTTCCATCCCCGACAAGTCCCCCGAATTCAAGCCGCCACCGGTTCGCGACCAGGCCATCGCCCTCGCCGTGGCGCTGGTGTGCGCGATCTGTTTCCTGCGCTCGGCGGTACTGCCCACGAATGCGGTGGTGCCGTATGCCCCGGAAGTCATGCGACCGGCGCGGGACATCGCTCTGGCGGACGGAGCCTCTGAGGCCGAGATCTACCGCGGCAACCTGTCCATGGGCGACAAGTACAATCAGTCGCTCGCGTGGGACCGGATCACCCAAGACCGACTGCGAAATGGCGAGATCCCCACGTGGACTCGTGACATAGCCGGCGGCGTCTCCTTCGTCCCGCAGATGGGGCAGGTCTACCACCCGGTCAACCTGCTGCTGCTATTGGTGCCATCCGCAGGCGTCTACGGAATCTGGTACCTGCTACACCTCGTGCTCCTCGGGTTCTTCGCCTACCGGTTCATGCGACGGATCGAGATCCGCCATGCCGCAGCCGTGTTCGGGATGGTCGCGCTGGTCCTCGGATTTTGGGCACAGGCACGGATCCACCACAACGTCATGCTCTCCGCCGTGGTTCCGGTGTTCGCGATGCTCTCGTGCGCGCACCACATCTTCCGATACGGCGGTGGATCCCGTCACATCGGAATGCTCGGATTGGCGACAGGCCTGTGTTGGATAACCGGGTTCGCGCCGGCGAGCCTGATGTGCACGTGCCTGGTGTGTGCGTTCGCGGTGTCGCTCTGGTTCACGACACCGGAAGGTCGCAAGTTCGCGCCTCTTCGCCGATTCGCCACAGGCATCGGTTGCGGTCTGCTCCTGGCATCGGTGCAGATCGTCCCCATCCTGCTCGCCGCGTCCGAGACCAGCCGCCTGCCCGCGACCATCGAGACTCTCTCGCGGATAACGCTCGAAGTCCCGCACCTTGCGACCCTCCTCTGGCCCACGTTGTTCAGCTGGCCCGCGGACCACTTCTATCCGGGCATGGGGTTGCACAACGCGTGGCCGGCGCTTGCGTTCCTCGACGGTGAACTCAACACGGTCGGCAACTTCAATTTCCCCGAGACGGCGTTCTACGTCGGGCTCGCCCCGCTGGTATTCGCCTTTGGAAGCCGGCGCAAGCACGCGGGCTTGTTCTTCGGCGGCGCAGCGATCCTCGGCCTGGCGATGGCTCAGGGATGGCTGCTGCAGGTCACGCAGTTCGTGCCGGGCGCGCACAGCGGAGACGTCAAGAGGTGCGTCCTGCTGTTCGGTATCTGCGCGCCGATCCTCGCGGCGAACGGCCTCGACCGCTGTATCACCGAGCGGCGTTGCAAGACCCCCGTCTTTCTTGCCCTCGGGATCGGGATCGTCAGCATCGGCCTCTTCCTGTTTCACCTATCCGACATCCAGGCCTTCTACGGCGAGCTCGCTGAGCGGCGATACGGACTCCCCCCCGGCGCGATGAGCGAGTGGATCACAGGGTACGAGGACGAACCGGCGGTGAACCGCACCCACTTGTTGTGGTTGTTTGGCGTTGCCGGGGCCGTCTGCCTGGCCATCGTCGCCGTCGCCTGGCGACCTGGTCGATTCACGGCTCCGGTTCTGTGTGTCATCACCGCCGCCGAGCTCACGTGGAGCGGCAACGGAACGATCGTGCCGGTCCCAACCAAACGCGTGACGACACCCCCCACCATACTTCGACCGGTGTTGGAGTCCGAGCGGGACAACGGCGTCCGCCCGCGGCTGCAGCGACTGATGGCGCCCACCGACACCAACAACCTGGACTACCCCGTCTGGCCAAACATGCCGAGCTTCTGGGGCGCCGAAGACCTCGCCACGTACAATCCCCTCCCGAAGGCGCGGATGGAGGAGTTCTTCCTCGCACTCGAGCCAGACGAGAAGGGCAAGCGGTCTATCGCGCTCGGGGGCACCGGCGTGGGCGCGTTCCGACGCCCTGAGTCGCTGTCCCATCCGCTCACGGATCTCATCGGGGTCGAATGGGTGATCGCCACGACCAAGCTCGATCTCCCGGGTCATGTGGACAGCACTCCCGCGGACGCCGGCGCGCTCTACCTCTACCGGCGGACGACCTGCATGCCGCGGGCGACATTCGTGACCCGGGCCGAGGTACTCGACGACCTCGCGACGCGGCTCGAGAGGTTGTCGACCCGCGGCCACGACCCCCGCAAGGTCGTGGTGCTCGAGGATCCGGACGCCCCCAAAGCGGACTCCACCGCCACCACGGGGGCGACCGAGCCCCGGATCATCTACCACGCGGATGAGGAAGTCCGGATCCGCGTCGAAAACCGGACGGCGGGCTACCTTCGGCTCGCAGATCCCTACGACGCGGGTTGGACCGCAACCGTCGATGATGAGGACGCGACCATCTACGTTGCCGACCACTACTTCCGCGCGGTTTTCCTGGCACCGGGCGATCACAAGGTAGTGTTCCGGTACAACGGCATGGAGGTCCTGGGCGCGCAGATCCTGACCGTGCCCGTTCTCCTGCTCCTCATCGCGCTGTGCTGCATGCCGCCACGGCGAGAACCGGAAGCAACCGAAGATTGAACTCCCGTATTCGACACGCTCTCGCGGTCCTCGGACTGCTCCTGTTGCCGATCATCCTGCTCTGGCCCTGCCTGGTCGGTGATCGGACGTTCGTGCCGTGGGACATCGCGCAATTCCCGCCAGCGCGCACGCTGATGACGGACGCCCAGTACGCCGACGTCACGAGGAACAACAACACCGACATCACCGAGATCCCGGTGATGTTCTTGCCGGAGTTGGAGTTCATCGTCTCTGAGATCAAAGCCGGGCGAGTCCCCCACTGGAATCCGTACGCACGCTCCGGCACGACGGTGTGGGCGTCCTCGATCCTGGGAGTCTGGTACCCGCTCAATTGGATCATGCTCCTCGAGGACGATCCGGCGGACGCCTTGGCACTAGGAGCATTCCTCTCGATTGCCATCGCCATGCTGCTGATGTACGGGTTGCTCGTGCACTTCGGACTCTCTGTACCCGGCGCGCTGTTCGGTGCCTTGGCCTTTGGGATCAGCGGAACGCTCACGGTCAACCTGCACTTCTATCAGCGCATCAACGCGCTCATCTGGTTGCCGGGCATCCTCTGGGCCCTCAGCGCAACCAGCAAAGGCAAGGGGGCCGCGCGACTGCCTGGATTACTCGGACTCGCGGGGTGCATGTTCATGACGCACACGGCGGGGTTCCCGCCGTATGCGCTCGTCGCCACGCTGGTCGCCATCGCGTTCTGTCTCCTCGCGCTCGCGGTCAACCTCCCGAAGGGAGCAAAAGAGACGTTCCAGCTCGCCCTGATGCTCGCGGCGGGCGCCGCACTGGGCGTGATGATAGCCGCCATTCAGTCGATACCGATGTTCGAGTTCTTTCCAGAATCGAACCGGACGATGCAGGCGGCGGGCAACTCGCTCGCTTCGGGGGGCTACGACCCCGCCGGGCTCTTGGGGTACCTGTGCCCCACGATGTACACGCATCCGCACATCAACCACATCGGCGGTCTACGCGACACGTTCTCGCCAGTCTTCTGGTTGCTCTACAGCCGCGGATCGTGGGAGCCATTCAGAAACATCCCGGTCGGCACTGTCTTCCAGCCGAATCTCAACTTCTGCGAGTACACCGTTTTCGTCGGCACTCCAACGCTCCTTCTCGCGTTCGCCGGTCTGTTCAGCGCGGGCCATCGCATCCGTTGGGCGGTGGGCTTCACCCTCGTGTTCCTCTTCGTCCTGGCGAGCGCCGCGCACTGGTTCCGACCGGTGCTCGAGGCAACACCGTTTCGGTGGGTGCCACCGACGCGATACACCGGGGTGGCATGCCTGTTCGTCGCGGCCCTCGCGGCGTTCGGCATACACGCACTTCCGAACATCACGACGGCGGTACGTCGGGCCATCTGGACGCTCGGGATCTCCCTGGGCGCGCTCTTCCTGGGCACGGCGGCATGGGTGCACTGGTCGTTCGAGACTCCCACGGCGTTCCTCGACGCGATGACGCCGATGCTGCGCGAGAAGTACACCGCGCGTTTCCCGCACGTCCCCTACGAGCAACTGCCTGACAAGATCAAGATCTACATGTCCAGCGACGCTGCCGGAGCGCAGCGCCAACTCGAGGCGAACCTCTTCACGTCCGGCATCGTGCTGCTGTTGTCCGGATACCTGTTCCTGTTCCTTCCGGTTCTGCGTCGTCGCCGGTGCGGGATATCTGTGGCCCAGATCCTGCTCGTCGTCATGACGTCGGTCGAGCTCTTGCGCTTCGGGGTCCCCCTGAACACCGGTCGCGAACTACACGGCAGGCCCCTCAATCAGACGAAGATCCACGAGTTCCTGCGGCAGAAGCGGGATGAGTACGGCGGATCCGGTGGATTCTCCGTGGTACGCGCCCACGACGCGGTCAAACGATCCGTGGTGCCATCGCCAACGCAGATGCCGCCGGACACGCTGCTCAACGAACACATTCGCGACCAACAGGCCTACACCTTCGTGGACAAGTGGTCGCACCGACCGATCCTGAAGATCTACGGACCGAGTCAACTCGCACGGAACACCTGGGCCCTCTCCATCTGCGACGATGAACGATTGACACTTCCGTACTGGGACATGATCGGCGTGCGCTACATCCTCACCGAGGACGAGTTGAAACACGCGGGCAAGCGCGTGGGGCCGGAGCTCTCGGGTCCACCCGGCGCCAAGAATCCCACGATGCACTTCTACGTGTACGAACGGGAGAACCCACTGCCGCGGGCATGGATCGTGCACTCGGTGAAGTCACCCACGGTGGTCGCGACGAGAGAGACGCCCGACCCGTCGCAGGACATGGTCGACGCGATCTCCGCGCGAGAATTCGCCCCGGCCCAATACGCACTTGTCGATCCCGACACCCTGAAGACTCTCGGCGCGCCAGCTGGAAGCAAGACTCCCGGCAACACGCGCAAGGTCAACTTCCCGATATTGAACGAGACCAACACGCTGACGATCGATATCGAGGCTGGAGAGAAGGGCTACCTCGTCGTCAACGACACCAAGATGAGGGGGTGGACGGCACAGTATCGGCACGCCGACGGAACCACCGAGCCAGCGACGATCCACGGCGCCAACCTCTTCCAGCGCCTCGTCGAAGTGCCCGCAGGGGCCGTCACCGTCGAGTTTAACTACACGACGCCGGGCTTCGTGACGGGCCTTTCCCTGACCCTGGGCGGCGTGGTCGTCTGGCTGGGCCTCTTCGGAATGTGCATCGTCTCAAGGCGCCGCCGAAAAAGCGCCGAAGTCACGTCCTGAAAGCGTCTTTCGTTCACGACGCTCGGAGGTAGAGGGTGAGTCTGTTCGGCTCGGGACGGCGAGAGGGGCTTCTCGCCGTGCTGACACTACTGCTGATGTCCATTGCGCTGCACGCCTCTGGTTTGTTCCTGGGTATGCCGCGGGCTCCGTCGCCGGACTCGACGTGGTCCGAGCGCGCGAGCGAGCAGTACACGAACATCGACACGCTGGTACCGGCGATGCGCGCTGCGGGCGTCTCCGTTCGCAACGGAGACGCCCCTCTGTGGAACGCGGCGTCCCGACTCGGCGAACCGTTCCTCGTGAGCGGCGCGCCGGTTCTCTATCCGCCGTACTGGTTGCTGATGTCGGAGGGCGGCTCACACATCCTCGACCTGTTGCTGTGCTTGCACACATTCCTGGCCGCGATGTGCATGTTCCGCTTCTGCCAGATCATCCCTCTGAGTCGCTACGTCTCGTTCCTGGCCGGCAGTCTGTACGGACTCGGCTGGTTCATGACCGCGCAGCTCGACCGCCTCCCCGATGCAGCCGCGGCGGCGATCCTCCCGCTGGCGCTCGAGTTCACCTGGCGGGTCGTGACGACGCGGAAGCGAATGATCTACGCCGGGTGGCTGAGCGTGGTCGCGACACTGATGCTCGCCACCGGAGGAACGGGCACCGCGGTGCTCGGTCTTGCGCTCTGCCTCGGGCTGTTCTTCCACGGGTTATGGACGCTCGACCGCGACAGCCAGAACCTCGCGTGCCGGTCGATGGCGTTCGCTACGGGACTGACCGTCCTCTTGACCGCACCGATATGGATCCACTATGTGGTGCACCTGCCATTCCTGCTCGTCGCGACCGATCAGCAATCCCCGCATCTGCAGATCAGCGGCCTGCTCGGTGTGCTCTCTCCCATCGCGTTTGGCGGACTCGTGGACGGTGCGACGGCGAACCTCCGCATGGTGAACCCCGCGGCGGACGCACTGGAGTTGGTGCTGTTCCCCGGCACCATCGTCTTGTTCCTCGGCGTCCTGGGCCTTCTCCGCCCGAAGCGCACTACGCTCGGGTTGTTCTGGATCACCGTCGGGGGCATCGGCCTGCTGCTCAGTCTCGACGGCCCCACCGCTGACTTCGCCCGTGGTCTCGCGCCTCTCGTGCTCGCCGCGCCTGGCGTGGCGCTGGTCTTGGTGCACGTGGCTTTCGTGGTGCTCGCCGCGGCGTCCCTCGAGAGTTTCTTCGAGGCACCCCTCGCCCGACCGTTCGCCGTGCCCGTCACTTCGGGGATCGCTCTTTGCCTCAGCCTCAGCCTGTTGATGCTCGGATTCGTGTTCCCCGAGGCTGGTGCCGCGTGCGTCTCCACGTTCGTCTCGGGAACAGGCGCCGAGATCCGCGCGGCCATGGACCATCTTCGCTTTGCGTTGCTCCCCACGGCGATCTTTGGCGCGGCGATCTCGCTCCTCTTCTTGCTCTGGCGGCCCATGGGCATGATTCGGTTCAAGTTGGGACTGGAGATCCTCGTCATCGCGGACCTTCTCACCGTCGCGATCGTGAACGCGCCGCGATCCGAACAGGCCCACACAGAGTCCTACTTGACGGCGCGGATACCAGAGTCTTCCGGTAGAGCCATCATCGTCGGTCGCGACGCCCAGGTGAGTTCGACGCCGCTTCTCCTCGCCGGAACGCCGACGATCACCTCGACGACACCGGCGATGCTGTCCCGAACGTGCGACTTGCTGAGCGCAATCGATCCTTCCGTCGTCTTGCTCGACCACAAGGCTCGGGTCATTCCGCTGCAGGCGGCGCCCCTTCTACAGGGGGACTTGCTCGACATCGCGTGTGTAGGGATTGCCCTGACCGGACAACCTCAGCGATTCCCTGGATTCGAGTCGCTGGCTCCGACTCCCGCGGTCGAGAACTACCGAGTAGACGCCGGGCACATCCACTACCGAACCGAACCCGTGCGGCGAGCGCGGATCTGCTTCGACGCGATCCATGTGGACACGCGGGCGGAGGCGCGCGATGCCCTCACTGCGAATCGCGGTCGTCTCGGGTACACCGTCGTGCTAGAAGGGGCGGATCGCAGTTTCACGTGCCGCCAACCGGAGCACGAACCGAGGATCACGTTCATCGAGGACGCAGGGAACACGGTGCGGATCCGGGTCGCGATGGGTGAAGGCCGCGGGCACCTCGTGCTCGCCGATGCATTTGCACCGGGGTGGGTGGCAACCCTGGACGGAAAGCCTGTGCGCATCCATCCAGCGAACGTGGCGCTGCGTTCGATTCCCCTTTCGGAGGGCATCCACGAGGTGACCTTCCGTTACTCGCCGTGGATGTGCCGGCTGGGGATGCCGATCGCGCTCTTCGGCCTCCTGCTGTTGATCGGCTGGCTCGAGTTGTCGCGTCGAAGAAGGCGCTAGTCGATCGCACTAGAAATGGGGCGAGCGCTTCAGCAGGGGCTGCAAGCGCTCGATTTCCTTGCCGTACGCCTCACGCCAGACCGGAGAGCCGTAGTGGAGGTAGATCTCTGCGGAACGCTCGATACCGACAGTGTAGAGAATACGAGTCGACTGGCGCTCTCCGCTCGCTCGTGCGACGACGCCCTGGGCGGATACGCTGCCGGCACTACACAGGGCGAGAACGGACAGACCTAGGATTCGTGGGGTCGCGATCATGATGGGTCGTGAGTATCACTGCTTCTTCGAAGGCGATCGAGAATGTCAGACACTCTCCTCCATCTCGCGAACTACTTGCAGATTCCGGTCCACATCCCGCGCGTCGCGGAGAACCCCCCGGCGGCCTTGCTGTCCGCGGCGAAGAGCTGCATGTAGACCTTCGTCCCGCCGAGGGCGCCGTTGTTCGGAATCGGCGCGGGCAGGACAGCCGCGCCATTGCCATCAGCCTTCGCCTGCACCCAGATGGCACCCGTGAGGTCGATGTGAACCTTGACGCCGAGCACGGTCACGGGCGCGACGGACCTCGCCGCGATGGCGAGCCAGAACGGCGCGTTCGCCTCGAGATTGGTGACTCGCAATTCCAACCTGGAAGCGCCGACGCGCGGCGAAGCCCCGTCGAAGTGGACACGAGGGATCGCGTTGCCGGCCCCGGTCGACCCCGCGCCGTAACGGTTCATGTGCCCACAGTCGACCTGCATGCAGTACAGGCCGTTGACCCGGTCCGCGATGTAGACGATGCCCGAGTCCTGGAACGGGTAGCCTCCCCATGCGCCGTTGTATCCAGAGGTCGAGGTCGACGTGTCGAAGCTCGCTAGGCGGTAGGGCTTCGTCGGATCGGAGAGGTCCGCGACGTGGAAGCCCGCCGAGTTGTAGGCCATGTAGCACGTGCGACCCATGACGAACGCGTTGTGGCAGATGTCCGACGACCCGTACTTGTAGGTCCCCTTCAACACGGGATTGGTCGGGGTAGAGATGTCGTACACCGCCAGCCCACCGCTGCCGATCTCGTCCGTGGTCACGAGGAGCCTGTCATCCGCGGTCGTCCAGCAGTTGTGCGTCACCCTGCCGGGCGTCGAGAACACGGAGATTTGCCTGAGGCTTTTGGGGTTGGTGATGTCGAAGATGCTCAGGTTGCCGCTGTTGATATCGCACAGGTAACCGCGGCCCCGGCGGATGAAGCTGTCGTGCACGTACGACGCCGTGAACGTGCCCAGGATCTTTGGAGCCAGGGGATTCGTTTTGACATCGAGAATGACCATCCCCTGGTTCGTGCCGTTCGCGTAGAGGCGCCCGGTGCCCGGATCGACGGAGATCGAGTGCGTCCGCGTGATGTTCGCCGTGAGAACCACGCCCTTGTCGACGGGATTCGCCGGGTTCGCCATGTCGATGACCCGGATCCCGCGATGGTGCTCACTCACCGAGTAGATGTAGTTCTTGTACGACGTGATCTCGCGCCAGTTGCTCGTCGCAGCGGAGAAGTGTCCGCGTTCGACAGGCTTCTTTGGATCAGTGGTCTCCACGACCCAGGTGCCGGAGTACTCACCGACGACGGCGAACTCTCGACCGTCAGCCGCGACGTAACCCCAGACTCCCGACAGGCGTCCGCGGGTGTCCAGGCGACTCTGGACGGTCACGTTCATGTCCTGGGCGACGACCGTCGCGGCGGTGAGGCACGCAACGCAGAGGGAGACGACGAGGTGGCGGTCTTGCATGGATGGTTCCCTGAGAACGGTTGATTCCAGGGCCCAGAGTAACGAGAGGTGAACGAGTTTGGGCGAATTCCCACGACCTGACTCGGCGCGGTGCCAACCCAAAAGAAATACAATGGGAATCACGAATCGCAAACCACGAGAACCACCTACCCCTACACGCTCTCTCTCCGTCCGTTTGGCGTCGGCATCGCCTTCTCGCTCCTGGCGAGCGCCACCACCGCGCAGGGCTACGACTTCGCCGCCTTCCAGAAGCACTCCGATGACCGTCAGGGTCAGGCGGTCCTCAAAGAGTGCCCACTTGGGTGCACACTGGAGGCAATTACTGCACTTAGTGCATCGGCCCCATGAAGTTCCTCCCCACAGCACTTGTTCTCAGCTTGCTCGTTGACCTTCCCCCGATTCCGTGGACACGGACTTAAGAGTCAGCGAATCTGGCGCAGTTGAGCCGGATGTTCAAGCGCAGATTCGAGGCGAGCGGACGGCGCGGTGGCCGTCCACGCGAAACCTGGACGCTGCTCTACCCGGAGCCTACGGGGAGTGGGCGGGGACAGGGTCCCGGTGTGCTCCGGCTACCTCTCCAGGAGCAAGGTGATCCCCGACGTCAGGGTCACTCCCTGGGGAGCCGCATTGTCGATGAAGGCCGCCTGGCCGTGAACCTTCAGTCCGTAGTGGACGGCCACGGCAGGCATCTTGCCCAGGGGAACGCTCCTGCGACCGCTACCGTCGAGCGTCACCGGCAACAACAAATCAGGGATGACATGCGCCCAACCGCCTGCGAAGGCGACCTGACCGTCGGGCAGTGACGTCAGCGAAAAGACCAAGAAACCCGACGTCGAGGGCTTTCCGTCCCAGAGGCAGATCTCGATCAAGTTCCGGCCAAGAACCGGAACCGCGGGTGATCCGATCCCGGGGACGCCCCGGAAACTCCCGAGCCCGGAGCCGAAACACCAAACACTCGGAAGCGCCTGCGGACAACCGGTCGGCATGGTGCCGCGGCTTTGCCGCACGACACTTGCCTCGCCCTCGGAGATCGCCGTCAAACTCAGTCCGTCGGGTCCGACCGCGAGAGCCTCGCCCTGACCGTGGAGGGCCCACATCGAGCCACAATTGCCCTGGCTCAGAGCCTGGCTCATGGTGGTGCCGTATGGTCGCGACAAGACGAAGACAGTGCGGTAGTTGCGGGTGTAGATCCAGCGACCGTCGGGAGAGATGTCGGCAGCCGTCTGCGGGGCAGTGAGATTCGAGAACTGGCCGACGAGCACCAGCGTCTTGCGGGTAGCCCCGTCGAGCGGAAGCGGATACCGGTAGACACGTGTGAGTGCGCTCTGTTCCTTGGTCACGAGATAGGGAGTCCCATCGAGAGGATCAATGAACATCGCCTCGACATCGCGCGGAGTGCCGGGGTACCGGATTCTGAACACGGTTGCCCCGCTCAAGGTCTGCACCCCGCCCGGTTGTGCCGGCACGGTAGGCTCAGCCACACGGACGATCGCGGCATCGGTCCGGTTCTTGTTGTTGTCCCCGGTATCAGCGATGTAGAGATAACTCCGGCCCGGAATCGGGCCCGGCCCGATCGACAGATCCTCCCAGTCCCTGTTGACCACACCAGCGACCCGATACTGCTGAGCGAGACTGCCATCGCCTCGCAGCGCAACCAGGTAGGGGCCATTGTTGGCGTCATCGTGTGCCCAGATCACTCCTTCGTTATGGCGGCTGACCACGATGCCGGAAATCTCGGACAACGTACCCGTGGGTTTCAGGCCCTTGACCACACGCCCTTTCGACTTGAACGGCCCGTACGTAATGCACTGGGCCGTGAGCGGGAGGCTGAGCGCCAATGTCAATAAGAAGAAGGATCGGGCCATCGCCGAGAGTGTAGAAGTCCTCAGAGCATCGATGTCGGAGGCTAGACGTTCCAATCTGCAATTCCGGCGGCTCCCCCAGCAAGAACCCCGACAGCGCCGCTGACTGTTCTGATTCGCGGTTTGGACGCGCTACCGCAACTCCACCGTCCAGCATCGCTCGGACCACAGGAGTTGCTTCGGGTCCTTCAGCACCCACGGGTGCTGCTGCCCCGATGGCTTCGCCCGATCCTCCACGCGGCAGACCACCTGGTAAGTGCCAGCGGCGAGCTTCTTCTTCTCGAACTTGAACGACTGAACCGGGCGAGCCGTACTCGCGCGCTTCTTCCTCGGCTTGATCGCGATCGGTTGCAGCCTGCCGCGAGTCTGGCGGTCCTTGAAGGGACCGACGCCAGTCGGACGAATGCGGTTCTGCCCTTCCAGGACATACCAGGTGATGCTCAGGCCGTGGGTCTTCGGCTTCATGAGGGTCACCTTGAACTTGAACGGACCCTTGCCCCGAAGTGGCTTCGTCACTTTCGGCTCCGCGTCGTCGATCGGATCGACGTAGCGGTAGATCCGCAGCAGGATCTCCTCGCGACAGACCGGACAGAAGATCACGCCGCCCATCATCGCGCAGCCGCTCGCCGT
>PVBE011420587.1_pt1 | contig 12274 bp, 7 predicted proteins | sample 1631181 | NCBI WGS metagenome assembly PVBE01 (sample SAMN08397723, study PRJNA350692) | Marine metagenome, whole genome shotgun sequencing project. | isolation source: water | place: Pacific Ocean | collected 2012-04 | reverse complement strand
CGCCGCACGTCGTTGACAGCAAACACAAATTCGTCCAGCGACACGTTACCGAGCTGGCTGCGGAAAACACCCTGTAGCTGCGGGTAAAAATGCTGCCAGAACGGCCGGCCGCGGCCGACGGCGTTTTCCCACAGGCGCGACTGTGATTCGTGGATGCCGAGCGACGTGAACGCCCCTGCCGGAGTACCCCAGTGTTGCTGCGGCCGGTTCTGGTTGTACAGGGCGTGACCCGCTTCGTGCAGCACGCTGTAGAGGCCGCACGGCAGATAATTCGCGTCCCAGCGCGACGTGATGCGATGGTCGCAGGGGCCGAGGCCGATGCAGAACGGATGCACGACCGTATCGAGACGGCCGGCGTCGAAGTCGTAGCCCATGGCTGCCGCCAGCATCTTCGTGAACACCTGCTGCTGCCCGATATCATAAGTGCCGGTCAGGATGCTGCGGTCCGGGTGGTTGCCGGAGGCGGCGATCTGGTCGACGAGCGGCACCAGCTGATCGCGGACAACGGCGAATACCGCCGCAATTGCCTCGCTGCGTGCGCCTGGCTCGTACTCGTCGAGCAGCGCGTCGTAGCGATTCGTGTCGTGGCCGATCGCATCTGCGAGCTGCCGGGTGAGGTTGACGATCTCGGCCAGGTGCGGGCGGAACGTATCGAACTGGTTCTGCTGACGCGCCGAGGCCCAGGCTTGATTGCCCAGCGTCGTGGCATGTGAGATCGCCTCGACCAGGTCCTTCGGTACCTTGACCCGCTTGTCGTATTGCCGGCGCAGTTCCCGTGTGTTCGTTGCCATCACGCCGTGCGGCTCGGCTTCGATCGGCTCCTCTTCACAGGCGGCAAGCCAGTCGCCGATCTCCGGTGCGGTCTCGCGATCATGCGCCAGTCCGGCCAGCAGCGCCAGCTGCTCCGCCCGGTGAGCCGCAGCTTTGGGCGGCATGTTGGTGTCGCGGTCCCAGCTCAGGACGGCTGCGGCGGATTTCAGCACCGCTGTCTTGCGGGTGTGGGCAATCAAGGCGTCATATGCTTCGCCGGTGGCGGACATCTCTGCTCCTTTCAACAGTGTTACGGCAATCTGCGCCGGTCGTGTACTTGTAATGCTACGGCGCAGTCGGTGCTCCTGCAAGTGTACTCCTTGTTCGAGCGGCACCGCCAATCGAGTAATGGCACAGGCCCGGCGGCTTCCCCTGCCGCCTTGCCACGGACTGCCTGCCCGGCAGCCCGGCACTTTGTTCTGACATTTTCACTATCGAACGCAGCCGTTTCGGCGGGGTCTTGCGCAACTGGCCGGACGCTGCGGTCACGGTCGCCGCCGGATTCGGCAGCGTCGTCATGCGTTCGTGAGTGCACGCGTCGCCGGTCATCGGGTTCGGCGGCACCGGTTTCCCGAAAAAAACGCTGGCACTCCACGACCGGCATGCCTTGAACACAACTTTTCTCCAACTACTTTCTCGGCACTATGGCTTCCACTGATCCCATTGACCTGCAGGCGCTCGAACGGCTCGATGTGCCCGTCGAATTGCGGCCCGAAACCTATTTCGACTGGCCGGCACACCCGTTTGCCCACCAGGCGCTTTTCGACGACTGCAATTGCGTCTGCACCGCCATCCGACAGATTGCCGCTTTCGCCTGCAACTGGCTGGCACGGGTCGAAACGACCGGGGATCACCTGGTCAAAACGGCCAGCGCCGGCGACTACCATCGCGTTGCCGGTTTTGTCGTCTACAGTGCCGGCGAAACGCCGCATCGCATCATCATCGAAGGCGGCGCCCGCATCATCGACGCCCGTTTCGACGTTACCGGCTGCGATGTCTACGTTGGTGCCGACACGACAATCGAGCCGGGTGCCCTGATCAAAGGGCCGACGATCATCGGTGGCGGTTGCGAACTGCGCAGATCCGCCTTCATCCGCGGCAACTGCATCATCGGCGACGGCTGTGTCATTGGTGCCGAGCTCAAGAACGTCGTGCTGATGGACAATGGCAACTACCCGCATCCGTCGTATATCGGCGACTCCCTGTGCGGCTATGCCGGCCATTTCGGCAACCAGGCAACGGCCGCCAACCTGGGTATTTTCCAGGGGTTGAAGCCGGGCAACTACGATCCGCTGATCCTCGAGTGTGGCGGCAGTCGGTACAACACCGGGGCGGCCAAGATGGGCGTTTGCCTGGGTGACTGGAGCCAGGTCGGCTGCAGCGCCGTGCTTGACCCCGGTACCTTCCTTGGCCCGCGCACCATTGTCTATTCGCTGAGCCGGGTCAGCAAAGGATTCTATGGGCCGGACGAGATTATCAAGAACAAGCCGCACGAGCATGGCGTCCTCGAACGGGCACCGCTGCGGGGTACGTCATGAGCGCAATTTCCTGTCCCGGCTTTATCGACATCCAGGTGAACGGCTACGCCGGCATCGACTATTGCGACCCGGACACCGGTGTCGATCGTATTGTTGAAAGTACCGAGATCCTGGCCGCCTGCGGCACCGCCGGTTTGCTCGCGACAGTGATCACCAATGAGCCGGCGGCGCTGGAGCAGTGTGTTGCCAATATCGTAGCTGCGAAGAAACGGCAGGGCGCTGACAGTCCGATTCTGGGCATCCACGTCGAGGGCCCCTTCATTTCACCGGAAGACGGCTATCGTGGTGCCCATCCGGTGAGCGCCATCGGCGACCCGGATCTCGAACAGTTTCGGCGCCTGTGCGAGATCGGCGAAGGCGAAGTGCGCCTGGTGACGTTGGCGCCCGAGCTGAAAGGCGCCGCCGATTTCGTGCGCGCCGTCGCGCCGGGTGTCCTGGTGGCGGCCGGTCACACCAATGCGGACTTCGCAACTTTACAGGCGTCGGTCGACGCCGGGTTGTCGCTGTTCACCCATGTCGGCAACGGCTGTTGCCAGATGATCGACCGCCACGACAACATCATCATGAACGCCTTCGGCATCGAAAATTTGCAGCTTTGCTTCATCGCCGACGGCTTCCACTTGCCCGAAGCGTTTCTGCGGGCACTGTTTCTTTGCCGGCCGCCTGGGGGGCTGATCGCGGTCAGCGATTCAGTGGCGTTCGCTGGACTGCCGCCGGGCACCTACGAGTTGATCGGCCGCGAAGTTGTGGTGACGGAAAGCGGTCGCGTACATTTGGCTTCGGACGCCAATGTGATGGCCGGTTCGAGCGCCAATCTGCTGACCTGCGCGAACAACCTGGCGCTCATGGACATTGCGGCGCCGGAGATCATTCGCCAGGTTGCCTTCGAAAATCCACTTCGTTTGCTCGGCCTGGATCCCGCGACCTATCGAAAAGGGCAGGGCGGCGTCACCTATAATCCGGAAACCAGACAATTCGAGATCACCTCATGACTGACCAGAAGCTGGACGTCGCCATTGTCGGCGGCGGAATGATTGTAAACGACCAGATCCTGCCGTCCCTGTACCACCTGCAGCGTCTCGGCGTGGTCGGCCGGATCAGCATCTGCGCGCGCCACTGCACGCCGTTGAAGGCGTTGGCCGAGAGTGCGGAGCTGGCAACGGCATTTCCCGGCCACGGCTTCACGCCGCACCCGGCGCTGGACGAGCCGGCGGATGTCTATCATGCGGAGTTGTACAAGGAAATCATTGCCGGGCTGGCGCCGCGACAGATCGTCATTGCCGCCGTGCCCGAGAACATGCATTACCCGGTGACCATGACCGCGCTGGCACATGACCAGAACGTGCTGTGCGTGAAACCGCTGGTGATGACCCACAACGAAGCGGCCGAGATCGAGTTCGCTGCTTTTGACAAGGGCTTGTTTGTCGGCGTCGAGTACCACAAGCGTTTCGACCGTCGCGCGTTGCTGGCGCGCAAATCGCATCAGGCCGGGCAGTTTGGCGACTTTGTAATGGGCGACGCGAAGCTGCTGGAACCGTATCTGTACCGTGATTCCAATTTCCAGAACTGGTTCACCTGCGACCACACCGACCCGTTTGTGTACATCGGCTGCCACTATGTCGACCAGGTCCACTTCATCACGGGACTGCTGCCGCAGTCCGTTTCTGTGGTCGGTGTCAAGGGCACCTTTCCGAACGGCAACGTCGGTTTTATGTGGGCCAACGGCCGTGTCGTGTTCGACAACGGCGGCGTCCTGTCCGTCGTCACCGGCCTGGGCTACCCGAACGAGGGCGCCGGCAGCAACGACCAGGGCATGATCATGTATTTCGAAGGTGACGGCTGCACCGGCATGATCGAGCACGATGACCAGTTCCGGGGCATGGCGCATACGTTCACGAAAGGGGCCGGGCCTGGTGGCTCGGCCTACAACTATGTCAACCCGGACTATTTCAAGCTCATCCCCTGGATCGGCGATGGCCTGCAACCGGTCGGCTATGGTTATGAATCGATTGCTGCCAACCTGCAGACGATACAGCGGATCGAGGCCGAGACGCGCGACCTGCCAGCCGATGAGGTGTTGGAAAGACGGCAACAGCTTATCGCCCAGGTCGATGCACAAGGCCTGATCGCGACACCGGCAAATTCCGCCTTCAACGAGCTGGTCACGGAAGCCGCGCGCTTGTCGATCCTCAACGACGGCGTGACGGTCGACATTGTCTACGGCGACCAGCCGCATGTTCAAAGGCGCCGGTCCGCATGACATCCGCGCAGCTAAGCGACATCCTTTCGCGCCTCGGGTCGGTCCGCTGTGGTGTTGTCGGCGATTTCGCGCTGGACGTGTACGTCGACTACAGTGACGATACCGGCGAACATTCTGTCGAGACCGGCAAACCGATTCACCACGGCCAGGATATTCGCTGCGCCCCTGGCGGTGCCGGCAACGTCGCAAAGAATCTCGCCGCGCTCGGGCCTGCAGCGATCCACGCCTTTGGCCTTGTCGGCGACGATATCTATGGGCGTGAACTTGTCCGTTGCCTCGATCAACTGGGTGTCGATACCAGCGCCATGCTGGTGCAGTACCTCGACTGGCACACATCGACATACGTCAAGCCGCTGCTGGACCGGATCGAGCAGAACCGCCTCGACTTCGGCGCCCGCAATCGGCCGACGTCCGACAGCATTGAAGCGCTGGCCAATCGCCTCGAGGCGGCCGTGGCTTCGCTCGACGTGCTGATCATCAATCAGCAGATGCTGGCGCCACTGATGACCGTCGACTTCGCCGAACAACTGGCATCGCTGGCGGTGAGGAACCCGGCGCTGCTGATCATCGCTGACTGCCGCGATGTGTCACTGCTGCGTCCGGGCGTCATGGCGAAAGTCAACACCACGGAGGTGGCGCGCCTGCTGGGCCGCACCGTCGATGAGCGTGATTCGGAGCAGTGTATTACAGCCTGCCGTGAAACTTCGGAACGACTCGGCGGTCCCGTCATGATGACGCGCGGCGAGAACGGCCTGATTGTTGTCGGCGACGACCATCTGGTCAACGTGCCGGCCGTTGCGGTCGTGGGCGAGACGGACACCGTCGGAGCCGGCGACACCTGCCTTGCCGCCTACGCCCTGGCGACGGCCGCCGGTGCCGACACCGGCGCATCTGCGGAGTTGGCAAATCTGGCGGCGTCGATTACGGTGACCAAACTGAATCAGACCGGCACGGCAAATGCCGATGAGCTGGCGGCACAGGTCGTTGATGCCCGCTACATTCACGCTCCGGAGATCGCTTCCGGGCTGCGTTCGCCGGATCTGCTCGCCGGCACTGCCATCGAATGCATTACCGGGCGCACCAGCGGCGCGATCAGCCACGCAGTCTTCGACCACGACGGCACGATCTCCACCCTGCGCCGGGGATGGAACGAAATGATGTACGACATGGGGCTCAACGTTGTCAGCGGCGGCAGGTTGGCGGAATTGCCACCCGACCAGCGGGCCAGGATTGCAGAGAGAGTCCGCAAGATGGTCGATGAAACCACCGGCATCCAGACGATCCGGCAGATGATGTTTCTGGTGGATATGGTCAGCAGCGAAGGATTGGTCGAGCCATCGGCTGTCCGCACCGCGTCCGAATACAAACGGCAGTATCTCGAGCATCTGATGGCGACGGTGAATGCGCGGATGGCCAGTGTCCGCGACGGCAGCCGGCCGGTGGCGGCGTTTACTGTACCCGGTGCCGTGGCGCTGCTTGAACAATTCCATGGCGCCGGTGTCGAATTGATCCTGACCAGCGGCACCGACCAGGACGATGTCGAGAAGGAAGCGGCGCTGCTCGGTTACGGTTGCCGTTTCAGCAGCATCCACGGTTCGCAGGGCGATGAGATTGGCGATGCCAAACGCCTGGTCATGCAGCGATTGCTTGCCGGCCGCCAGGCATTGGCCGGCATTGTTGTCTTCGGGGATGGTTCGGTCGAAATTGCCGAGGGGCGTCATGCCGGCGCGGTGACCGTGGGGATCGCGAACGACGAGGACATTCCCGGCAAACTTTGCAACGACAAACGGCGGCGTCTCATCCGCGCCGGTGCCGACTGGATCGTACCGGATTTCACCGAGACGTCACAGTTGATCGGGGCGATTCATGGCGATTGAGGCATTTGATTCACCGGCGGGCACCCGCCTGGTTTATGGATGCGGAGCCATCGCGCGGCTCGGCGAGCTGGCCCGCGAATACGGCAGCCGGGTGCTGGTTGTCAGCGATCACGGCGTGGCCGAGGCCGGGCATACGCAGCATGCGGTCGACAGCCTCGAGGCGGCCGGGCTGTCTGTCACCTCCTTTGTTGACGTGCACCAGAACCCGACGACCGATGACGTTGCCTCCTGCCTGGCGGTGGCGCGGTCGGCAGGTGTCGACCTGTTTGTCGGCCTCGGCGGCGGCAGCGCCATCGATACTGCCAAGGGCTGCAACTTTTTGTTGACCAACGGTGGTGACATGCACGACTACCAGGGGTTCAGCAAGGCGGGCAAACCGCTGCTGCCCCTGATCGCCGTGCCAACGACAGCCGGCACCGGATCGGAATGCCAGTCGTTTGCGCTTATCGCGGAGCCGAACAGCCACCGCAAGATGGCCTGTGGCGACCGCAAAGCGATGGCGGTGATCGCGCTGCTCGATCCGGTCCTGACGGTGACGCAACCGGCGCTGGTCACCGCCTGTACCGGCATCGATGCCGTCGGCCATGCGGTCGAGGCCGCAGTGACGACCAGGCATACGCCAATCTCCAGCCTCCATGCCATGGAAGCCTTCCGATTGACCAGCGCCAACTTCACCCGCGTTCTCGAAGCCCCCGACGACCTGGCCGCGCGCGGAGCGATGTTGCTCGGTGCGGCCCATGCCGGCATCGCCATCGAGAACAGCATGCTCGGCGCGGCTCACGCGATGGCCAACCCGTTGACGGCGCAGTTCGGTATCGTGCACGGCCAGGCGGTTGGCACGATGTTGCCGCATGTCGTCGGCTACAACTGCGCCGATGCGCCGACGGCAACGATCTATCTGGAACTGGCGGCGGTTGCCGGGTTGGCGTCGGTCGATGCCTTGATCGACCTGCTTGCGGGCTTCGTCGAGGTGGCGCCTTTTCCGTCACGCCTCACCGCTGCCGGTATCGTTGCCGACGCCGTCCCGGGGCTTGCGGCGAACGCCGCCGAGCAGTGGACCGCCGCCTTCAACCCGGTGGCGATTGCCGCCGCCGATTTCGAAGATCTGTATCGTGCCGCGATCTGAGGGCGAATTCGGATTGCGGTGGAACGGTCGTCTTCGGCCGTTGCCGCAAACCGTACAGTGGGCGGCACGGTATCGATTTTTCTTGATGCATGTGCTTGACGGCAGGTGGCGGGCAAAAATCGGCCGGTGCCGTACCGCCGCACTTTTCAGCGCTTATCCTGGTGCCATTGAACCGTACAGTTCAAATGTGCATGCAATGAAGACAAACGGTACTGTAATGCCGTGTAAGAATGCAAGGAGACCGGGCGACGGTGAATGAGCTATACACCGATTCAGGCGGCGACGAGCCGACGAAGGAGCACCTGCCGCTGCCGGCTGCGGTCGCCGAACGCTATGTGATCAGGGAATGCATCGGTCACGGTGGTTTCGGTGTCGTCTATCTGGCCGACGATCAGCACATCGGCCGCGACACGGCAATCAAGCTGCTTTTCGAAAAATGGTCTGAGAACGAAAATATCGATGCCCGGTTCGTGCAGGAAGCACGGATCGCCGGGCAGCTCGAGCATCCGAATATTGTCATCGTTTACGATTTGCAGCGCCACCCGGAAGGCTCCTGCATCATCATGGAGTATATCCGTGGCGGCAACCTGCGCGACTGCCTGCGCCTGGCCGGGCAGCTGCCGCTCGACCGCAGCCTGTCGATTGTCACGGATATTCTGCATGGGCTGCAGGCGGCGCATGAGCTCGGCGTTGTCCATCGAGACATCAAACCGGCAAACATTCTTTTCGGCGTGCGCGGCGAAGCGAAGATCTCGGATTTCGGCATTGCGCATCTGCCGTCGGATCGCGGCGGCCTGTTGAGCGATGATGACCGGCATCAACGCCTTGGCTCACCTTATTACGTTGCGCCCGAGCAGTGGCGCGGGCACGGTGTGGATCAACGCACGGACCTGTACGCCGCCGGGGTGATCCTGTACGAGATGTTGAGCGGCCAGCGGGCTCACCGGTTGCCGGATAATTCGTCGGGACTCGAAGTGGTGAAGGCGCTGGGAAAGAATCGTCCGCTGCCGCTGGGGGGGCTCTGTCCCGAATTGCCTGCCGCGGTGGCCGAGGTGGTGATGAATCTGCTGGCACGCGACCCGGAAGACCGCCCTCAAACCGCCGCCCAAGCGCGGTTGGCACTGGAAGCCGCGGCCGGTGTCGTTGCCGGCCAGGCAACGGGTGACCTCCATGCTGCCACAAGCCCGTCGACAGGCGCCGAGCCGAAGATCACCGACGTCATCCGCCTGTTGCTGATCGACGGGGTCATGGCGCCGGCCGAGCGCATCGAGTTGTATCGTCGGGCGGCGGATCTCGGGGTCAGCCGTGAGCGCGTGCATCAGCTTGAACTGGGGGTGCGTCAGGTGATGAACATTCCGACAACGGACAATGCCGATGTCGATTCGATTGACGCCACGCAGAAGAGCGATGACGGCAATGCGGCCACGCAGCGGCTCGGCAAGCTGTTCGGCAATTCAAGCGATTGACCGGGGACGGTGCCGCCGCCGGTTCATTCGTCGTCGAGTCGATCGATCTCATCCTTGATCCAGCCTTCCCAGCGCTCGCGCTGCTCCTTTTCATAGCCGCTGCCCTCGGCGTTCTTTGAATCAATTTCGTCGGGTGCCTTCCCGATGCCCGGCGGTTTGTCGATTTTTGCCGATGGGATTTCGGAGTGCATCGTTGCGGCTGCTGCCGAATCGTCCGCGCCCTCTTGAACGGCTTGGACGGGCTTCTTTTCGCGGCTGGTGATCCAGAATGAAAAGAGCAGGGCCAGGGCAGTAACAGAAGCAATGATGCCCGGCACCAGGCTGGCCACGATGGCGCCGAACATGGAGAAAACGGTCCACCACTGGTCAGGGTTCTTCGTCAGCCGCGTCATGATGATTCGACTGGTGTTGGCAAACCAGGTCTGTTTCTCCGGCACCCCGATTCCAGCGCGGCGCACCATGACGGCCGTGGCAACTGCAACGATCACATAGATGATCCGCAGCGCCACCCCCGACGGGGGAATCAGGGCGTTGATCAGAATGCCCAAGCCGACGGCGGCGAGCAGATGATTGGGCTCTCGTGCTTGGGCAACTCCGGCGGAGTTGGGGGCATTGGTTTGGGGGCTATCGGACATTGACACCGTGGACTATGCGGGTAGCAGCCTTGCTGTCGTTGGGGTAATTCTACCGCGCTGACACCGGCTTACAACCGCCGGGCCGTCGCAAGGCGGCCTAATTCACGGCGAGAGCCGCTCGGGCCATACTCGAAAATGCCCGTTGGCCTGTGCAACTGAACGGAAATACGGTAGATTCCCTGTCCATCCTTCATGCCCACAACTCTGTGCCGACACAGCCATGTACTTCCAAGATCTTATTCTGAATCTGCAGCAATACTGGAATGCGCAAGGTTGCCTGCTGACCCAGCCATACGACATCGAGACGGGCGCCGGCACCTTCAATCCGAACACCTTTCTCAGGGCGCTCGGGCCGGAGCCGTTCAATGCCGCCTACGTGGAGCCCTGTCGGCGCCCGACCGACGGCCGCTACGGCGACAACCCGAACCGGATGCAGCATTATTTCCAGTTCCAGGTCGTCATGAAGCCGAACCCGAAGAACTACGTCGAACTCTATCTTGGTTCACTGGCGGCGATCGGTGTCAAGCCTTCGGAACATGACATCCGTTTCGTGCACGACGACTGGGAATCACCGACGCTGGGCGCCTGGGGTCTCGGCTGGGAAGTTTGGGTCGACGGTATGGAAGTGACACAGTTCACCTATTTCCAACAGGTCGGCGGTATCGAACTGCCGTTGATCATGGGCGAGATCACCTATGGCCTCGAACGCATCTGCATGTTTCTGCAGCAGGTCGACAACGTCTACGACCTGGCGTACAACCAGCACTTTTCCTACGGTGACCTGTACCACCAGAACGAGGTGCAGTTTTCGGCGCACAACTTCGAGCTGGCCGATGTCAGCCTGCAGCTCGACTCCTTTGCGCGCTACGAGGCACAGTGCATGTCGCTGTGCGCTGCCGACAAGCCGCTGCCGGCAACCGACTACTGCCTGAAGGCGAGTCATGCCTTCAACCTGCTCGATGCGCGCGGCGCCATATCCGTCAATGAGCGACAGGGCTATATCCTGCGCGTCCGAACGCTGGCCAGGGCGATTGCCGAAGCCTGGTTGAAGAACCGTGAGGTGCTCGGGCATCCGTTGGCCTCGAAGCCACCCGTCACCATGGACGCAGCCCCGCCGGCCGCTTCAATTGCCGACGAGCTGGCCGCTGCCGTCGCCGCTGCCCCGGCGGGCGACGGGCGTGTGTCGCTGCTGCTGGAGCTCGGCGTCGAGGAGATGCCCGCCCAGGTGTTCGGCCGCTTGCTGGCCGACCTGCCCGAGCTGTTCCGCAAACATTTTGAACCGACCGGACTCGACCCGCAGGACGTGCGCTTCTTCGTGACGCCCCGGCGCATCGCCGTCTCTGTGGGTGCCGTTTCGGTGAACCAGGCCGACCAGACGGTCGAAGCCAAAGGGCCGCCGATGAAGATCGCCAGGGATGCCGACGGCAACTGGACCAAGGCAGCCCTGGGCTTTGCCGCCAAGAACGGAATTTCGATTGACGATGCCGAAGTGCGCGAGATCAAGGGCGCCGACTACCTCTTCGCCTGTATCGACCGTGCCGGCCGGCCGGCCGTGGAACTGCTCGCCGAAATCATCCCCGAATTTTTCGGTGCGATCCACTGGTACAAGACGATGCGCTGGGCCAGCGAATCGACGCCGTTCGTCCGGCCGGTCCACTGGCTGGCGGCAGTGCTGGGTGATGCCGTTATTCCAACGGAATTCGCCGGGGTCCGCGGTGGCAACCAGTCGCAGGGGCATCGTTTCCTGGCACCGCAGCCGGTTGCCGTGACAGCCGAGCGTGAGGCCTACCTGCAGACCCTGCGCGAGGCGTACGTCTATGTCGACCAGGACGAGCGCCGGCAGCGCATCCGCGACAAGATTGAGGAGTCCGCAGCAGGCGCCGGCCTGACCTGGCGCGAGGATGACGGGCTGCTCGAGCAAGTGACAAATCTTGTCGAGTATCCGGTGTCCGTTCTGTGCTCATTTGCCGAGCGCTATCTCGAGATCCCGGCAGAGGTGCTGGTGTCGGAGATGCGGGAGCACCAGAAGTACCTGGCACTCAACGGCACGGACGGCACCCTCAGCCACTCGTTTATCGCCGTGTCGAACACGATCTGCGACGACGAGGCGGTGATCCGCGACGGGTACGAGGCGGTGTTGCGGGCGCGTTTTGCCGATGCCGAGTTTTTCCTGCGCGAAGACCGCAAACAGAAACTGGAAGAGCGCCTGCCCAAGCTGGCGGAAGCGATTTTTCAGGCTGACCTCGGCAGTGTTCTCGACAAGGTGGAGCGCGTCCGCAAGCTGGCGGCGGCGATCGGCGGCGAGCTCGGCATGTCGGCCGATCAGCTCGCGACAGTCGACACGATTGCCCACCTGTGCAAGACGGACCTGACGACGCACCTGGTCGGGGAATTTCCTGACTTGCAGGGGCAGGTCGGCTGCTACTATGCAGTTGGTGAAGGGCTGCCGGCAGTGGTTGCCAAAGGTCTGCGCGACCACTACCTGCCGCGCAACGTCAACGACGACTATCCGTCCTCGGACGAAGCGGCGGTCGTTGGCATTGCCGACCGCGTCGACACCAT
>PVBE011139558.1_pt1 | contig 12274 bp, 6 predicted proteins | sample 1631181 | NCBI WGS metagenome assembly PVBE01 (sample SAMN08397723, study PRJNA350692) | Marine metagenome, whole genome shotgun sequencing project. | isolation source: water | place: Pacific Ocean | collected 2012-04 | reverse complement strand
TGTTCTTTCTGACCAGCTGCTCGGGCGCCATATAGGAGGGCGTACCGGCCATGAATTGAGTGGATTGGCTCGAGTCGATGAACTTGGCCAGCCCGAAGTCGACCAAACGTACGAAGTTAGGGTCGTCTCCACGGTTTTGGAGCAGGATGTTTCGGGGCTTGACGTCACGGTGGACAAAGCCTCGCTGGTGGGCATGCTGCAGCGCTGAGGCGGCCTGTTGCATCACGCGCCGCGTCACCTCGAAGTCCACCTGCTCTTGGAGCAAGGAGGCCACGGTCCGATTGCCCTCGACGAACTCCATGGCCAAGTAGGCTTGGGTGACGGCGTATCCGAACTCGAGCAGCCGCACCACGTGGGGATCGTCCAATCGCGCCAACGCGATGGCCTCTTGCTCGAACCGGCCCGATTGATCCAGTCGGTGGGCGTGCAAAGCCTTGAGGGCGGCGAGCGCTCCCGTCTGCCGGTTGACGGCGCGATAGACGCAGCCCATGGCCCCCCGGCCCACCATGTCTACGGTCAGGAAATCGCCGTAAACATGGCCGACGTCCAATGTTGACCAACTTTTCCCCAGGGCTCGAGCGTAGCGGATCGGGATCCGATGGATGCGACGGACCCGACAGGCAGGACGCGTACAAGGTGTTCCCACCTCACCGGCATCGCTACAAGTCGGGCAGAGTCCATCCATGGGTGTCGGGTTCCTCGTCCACAGGGAGTTGGAGTGTACTGATTACCGCTTCGTCGAGCGACGGTTTACTGCGACGAGTGGGCCCGGGTCGCCCAAGTCGAGAGCCCGCCGTCCAGTGAGAAGGCCGACGCGTTCCCGCGGGCGCGGAGAAGCGCTACGGCGCGCGCGCTGCGCACCCCCGACTGACAATAGACCAGCAGCTTGGTGCCCGTCGGCAGCTCCGAAATTCGCTGCTCCAGGGTCTCCACGGGGAGGTTTACGCCTCCCAGATTGTGCGCCGCGTGCTCTGCGGGCGAGCGGACGTCCACCAACGTCCACCCAGCCAAGGTCTCGGGGTGGACGCGCCAGTCTGGCTCGCAGCGCGCCGTGGGGGGCGCCATGGGCTCTCCGTGGACGCAGCTGGGACATGTCGGATTCTTGCTCAAGGCGAAGCGGCGGATGTCGAGGCGTCGGAGATCGGCCGTCAGAACCCGACCCGTGAGGCCTGTCTCCAGTCCGATCAATCGTTGAAGGGCTTCGCTGGCTTGGAGGGCGCCCATGAAGCCGGGGAGGGCCCCCAAGACACCGGCCTCGGCGCAATTGGGCGCCAACTCCGCCGGCGGCGGGGCGGGGAACAGACAGCGATAACAGGCGCCGCCGTCGCCGTCGAAGAGCGCACATTGGCCTTGAAATCGGTGGACGCTGGCAAAGATCCAGGGGACTCGGGCCGACAGACAGGCGTCGTTGATGGCGTAGCGGGCGGCGAAGTTGTCGGTGCAATCGATGACCAGGTCGAACCCCGCCACCGAGCGGCCTGATTCGAAGCGGTCCGCCAGGGGGATGACCTGAACTTGGGGGTTTTGAGCGCGCAGCACTTCAGCCGCCGCTGCGGCCTTGGACCGACCCACCTGCGCATCGGAGAAGAGCACCTGTCGTTGTAGATTGGAGCGGTCCACGTGATCTGGGTCCATCACGGTGACCTGCCCCACGCCCGCCGCCACGAGGTATTGGAGGACGGGCGCGCCCAAACCGCCGGCGCCTACCACCAAGACTCGAGACCGACCCAGGCGTGCTTGGCCCTCACGACCCACCTCGGGCATGACCAAATGTCTGGCGTATCGGTCGAGGGGGTCGGGACTCATGGACGCTTCCCCGCGAGGGTCGGTCGGTGATGAGGCCGCCCCGTGGCTTCGAAAAGAGGGGAGGGCGTCCGTCACCGACAAGTGGCCGATAGTCCAAGACCTGGAAGCGCGTCGCAAGGGTCACGGCGGGGAAGAGGGGCTCGGCGCGCCCGGCCGGGGACCGGGGCGCCGGCGGAGAGGGGTCTCAATAGGCGCGAAGACCGAAGAGACCCATGGGGGCGTACACATTGCCCTGCTCGACGATGATCCGGCTCAGGTAGCCGATGGTGCGGCCCGCACTCTCCACGGCGGGCGCCTCGTCCTCATCCAGATCGAGGACCAGTAGACCGCTGGGAAAACGACTCCCGAGGTAGGCTCGCCCGTCTTCGATGTCCAAGAGATCGAAGTGATAACCGGCCAGCGTGCTCTCGCTCTCGTCGCTCAAGAGACCGTCATCGCCGAAGCTCAGGCGACGCAGAACCGTGTAGGGCTGTCGGCTCGCCACCGTGTCACCGCGCACACCCCACCAGGGATACTTATGGGCGCTGACCCAGATGGTCCCGTCCGCCCAGCCGGCCCCGGTGTCCTCGGGGGCCGAGCCGAAGGTGCGGCGCACCGCGCGATGAATTTGGTCGCCCACGGGGATGACCTCCATCAGCTCGGCGGTCTCGTCGTCTACCATCCGCAGCACGTTGATGCTGTTCCGCCGCCGACCGAAATCGTCCCACTGATAATCCACGGTGTAGAGGGTGTTGCCGTCTCGGCTGACGTCCACCAGATAGCCCGGGACGTTGACGCTGGGCAGGACCACCGGCGCGTCCGGATCGCGGACGTCGATGCGGTCCACATAGCTGCGGACGTGATAGAGCAAGGACTCGCCGGTCATGGTGGTCGCCTGCTCCACGTGGCTGCTGTACAGGATCTCGCCGTGGGTCACCTTGTTCACGAAGGGATAGTCGTTCATGGGGACAGCCGCCTCGGTGAACCGCGGGTTGTCCACGTCTCGCAAATCGATGAGCCGCAGCTCGCTGCTGAAGTCCCGACGGCCGCTCTCCGTCTCTACGATCCGTCGGAAGGTGGCCGGGAGAATCTGATTCCTCAGGGGCAGCCCCGCGCGGGGGCTCCAATAGGTGGCGTAGAAGCTCATGCCCTGGTTGTAGAGGCGCTGAGCTTGGTCGGTCAGGTCCAGCTCGCCGCGCAATTGGGGCATCAGCGGATCCGTGAGGTCGAGGTTGCGGATGACCTGCCCGCGGTCTCGCTCGTAGCCGATGAGGTGAAGGACGTCGCCATCGCGAAAAATCTGAGGTGACCAGTTGAAGGGCAGCTCGATCCGGGCCAGCGGGGGACTGTCGTCCTCGGTGCCGAAGGCGCGCGTCTCCGCCACTAGGCGGCCGCTCTCGATCTGGGTGGCGATCTGCACTTGGTGACCTCCGATGGAGAACACGTCGTGGACGCTGCGTAATAGGTGCAGAGCGTCGGTGCCTCGCGGCGCGTCTAAATCACCGACGGCGATGGTGTTCACGGTCTGCTCGCCCACGGCCACGATGCGCTCGCCCACGGGGAAGGCCCGCTGGACGCCGCCGCTGATCTCCAGTCGGCCGCGCTCCGTAATTCGATCCTCGGCCCACTCCACGATCTGGACGCCGTTGAAGAGGCTCCGGTTATGCCAATATCGCAGGGGAATCAGGATCAGGTTCTGGGCCGGGAAGCTCTTGAAGGCCTTGTAGTCACCATTGGCCGCGCTGCCGCTATACCCCTCGCCCAGACGCTCCACGGAGAGTTCGCGCGGGGCGTCGATGTCGCTGATGTCGAAGAGGCCCACTGCGGCCTGGGTGCGGCGATTGGCGCCGCGGGAGGCGCCCATGGCCAAGAGCCGGTCGCCGTGGATCTCCAAATGGCTGGCCACCATGCTGGTGCGCAGCGTCATCGCCTGCCGGGCGCCGTCGCTCAAATCGATGGTGTGTAGCTGGTACAGGAGATCGCGAGGGACGCGCTGGGTCCACTGACTGGTGACGGCGAAGGCGCGGTCACCGTCGAAGCGGGTGGCGGCCAAGCCGCTGCGGGTGATCTCTCGGAGCTCGAGGCTGTCGGCGATCTCCAACGCGTCGGGCTGGGCCGTGGGCACCAGGTGGAGCTCGATGTTGGTGTCGCCGTTCCAGCTCTGAGAGAAGACGCGGAAGACGCCCTCGTGCCAGTTCATCTTGAACTTGTCCCGAATCTGTCCCGGGATGTAGACGGTCCCTCGGCTCTCGATGGTCCCATCGGGATCGCTGATGTCCACATAGGTCACCAGGGTCTCCTGCTCGTTGAGAGGGTCGATCAAGTAGTAGTTGGGGTCCCAGGCCGCCACGAAGATGGCGTGGTGAGCCACGTGGATGAGGGTGCTCGTCCCCTTGAACTCCACGCGATCGATCTCGCGGATGTCTTCGGGGTCAGCCACGTTCAAAGACGCGATCCAGGTGGTGTCCTCCCAGTCCGCCGTGTTGTAGCGCCAGTAATCAGCCCGGCGCTTGCTCACGGTGTAGAGCACGTCACCCACCATCCGCGTGTCGGAGATCTCACCGTCGATGGCTTGGTTGCCCAGATAGACCGGGGCGTCGGGGTCGTCGACGTCGGCGATGATCACCTGGCTGCCATGAAATCCGTGGGGATCGGCGTCTGCGTCATATTGCCAGTAGACGAAGTGGTCGCTCATCACGATGTAGGCGCGCCCGTCGCGGATGTACATCTCCACGGGGATGGCCTGGAAAGGGAGACGGCCACGAATACGGAGGTTATCGGGATCGGAGACGTCGATGATGACCAGACCGCGGTAACGGTTCAGCACGTAGAGCAGGTCCCCCTCGAGCTTGAAGACATCCGCTTCCACGATCTCGCGAGTGGGGTCAGGCGCCGCCTCTTCGGGCGCACCGGGCCCGGCGTTGGGCTCGGCCTCGCCGGCGGCGGAGGCGTCGTCGCTCTCCAGCGTCGCCCGGCCGTTGGAGCCCGCGCGATGGGTGCTCCCGGTGGACAAGAGCTCGTTGCTATTGGCCGTGGTAAAGGCCCTCTGTCCCACGGAGGGGAAGATCGCCGGATCCACATAAGGCGCATCCGTCGAGGTGGGCGGCGCCGGCCGTGGATCGGGGCGCTCGGTGGTGGGGGGATTGGGGCCCGCCGTCGCCGTCGTGGGGCTGGGCTCGTCGGTGCCTTGGCACCCGATGAGGGCGCTGAGAAGAAGGATGAACACGCTCGAGGCGGCGCGTCGATAGAGGGTCGAATGCATGGTTTGGGTACTCCCGCCGGTTGACGCGGGGACTCTATGCACCGGGTGTGCCAGCGCACGGGAATGGGACCTGTCGACGGACCGTCCCCGTTTCATTCGATACTTTGACGGGGGGATTCGAGGGAAATCTGAGGGGGTGTCGTCAGTCTTTCGAGGGGTCGGGCAGGATTCGACCGTCGACCCCCACTTGGCCCGGCAACTCCAGCCCCTCGGCGAGCCCCACGATCGCGTCGCAGAGCGCGCTTCGCTCCCGACGGAGATTGGAGAGCGTCCGGCGTTGCAGCTTTCGCGTTAGGCGCACCCGGAGCCCGCGGGCAGTCTCTCGACCTACTCGGAGATAGCGCACCGCTACGGCGCCGCCCAGGGGACCCAGGAGGGCGCAGACGACACCGGAGAGGAACGGAGTCGTCGGCAGCGTCGGGAAGTACCCGATGAGATAGGCGTGAGCCCAGCACCCCAAGAAGCCGAAGAGCACCCAGGCGAGGGGGAAGATCAGCGCGCCGAAGAGCACCTTCAGGGTGGCGATGTCTTTCTTCTCTTGGGCCAAGAGACGCACCAAGACCTCGAGCACCAGCGCGGCCGGGAGGTTGACCAGATACCCCACGATGAGAAAGGGGGGGAACAGCAGGAAGACCGTGAGGGCCTGGAGCACCAGGATCACGGGCAACCACATGGAGGCCAGACGGGGAGACCGATCGATCTCTCGATCCGAGAGGCCCAAGGCGCGCAGGTCCGCGTCGTACTGCTCAACCCGCGTCATGATCGAAGTCACTTGTTCGGGATGCGTCTTCAGCCGCGTGGCGTACCCGGTCCAGATCCGCGCGAAGCCCAAGATCTTCTCCGACAATCGGGCACGCTTTTGTTTGGCGCCCGCGCGGAAACCTCGCTCTGCCCGCACCAACGCCCGGGCGCGATGCATCAAGAAGTGAACCTCCCAACTCTCCGTCGCGTGAATCACGTCGCTCAGGACGCGCTCGATCTCGTCGGTCAGCGTGCGGGCGCGCTCTCGCCTGGTCTCCCGGTCTTCGTCCGGCGCGGGGGTGATGTCCAGCGTCGGCGGCAACTCCACGGGCGGGTGGAACTCGATGAGGACGTCGGAGCGAAAGATCCGTTTTCTTTGATAGTGGAGCCCCACCGGGATGATGGCCGGCGTCGGGGCGTCCGGGTTCTTGGCTCGAGTCTGGTAGTAGATGCGCGCAGCCCCGGTCTTCAACTCGACGAGGTGGGGGGCGTCATGGGACACGCCTTCGGGGAAAAGCGCCGCGAAGGCCCCCTGAGCCATGGCGTCGCTCAAGGCGTCGAACATGGACTGATTGCCCGATTGCCGCTTCTGGTCCTTGGTCTGGGCCATGTCCACGGCGCGAAAGACCGGCACGGCCCCGGCCGCCCGCATCAAGGGCCCCAAGAGCGGGATCTTGAAGAGCCCATGGCGCGCCCCGAAGACCACACGTCGAGGGCAGGCGTGGATGATCAACCCTGGATCCACCATCCCGTTGGGGTGCCACGAGACCAGAATGCCTCCGCGGTCTTTGGGGAAGTGCTCCGTGCCCTGGATGGTGATCCGGCGAAAAAACAGCCCGACCAGCAGCGAGACGAAGCGCTTGGCCTGTTGAAAGGTGAACCGGCCCTGTTTCGGGGTCGCCGAGGTGTCGCTCACGGACACGTCTCCCAGCGCCCTCGGCCTACCTGCTTCAGTGTCTCGTGGTGTGGTGCGAGCGCGTTCATGGCGCAGTTTTGGGTTCCTGTCGGGTTGAGTATGGGACGACGTTAGTGGTTGCGCGGCGGAGAATCTAGCTCCGCATGCACCTGGAATAGGACCCGCTGTTCGGGCGCGTGCTCCGGCCGAGGAGCCCTACTCTTCGCCCTCGGGCTCCATGGGTGGTCGGCAGTCTCCGTCGACGCAGGTTCCGCTTTCTCCACACGGTGCGTCGTCGACGCAGGAGACACCGGGGCTCGGGAATTCACACACATAGGGCTGCTCGCCGCCGCACGGGGCGTCGTTCCACCGGGCGTCGTCCCCCCAATTGCTCTCTGCGCAGTCCTCGCCGTTGCCGTAATCATTGGGCTCCCCATCGGCCCAACCGTCCTCGTAGGCGACCTCTGAACCGTCCAACCAGCGCCAGTCTCCCTCCTCCGCGCGGTCGCTCAAACCGATCCAAAAGTCACCGTCGTGCCAGGTGCGCATCAGGGCGCCGAGGGCGATGTTCTCCTCTGCGGTCTCCAGGACCACCAAGCGGCCACCGAGCTCAGCACAGCTCCGGCGCGCGGTTCCCCATCGTTGCCCCTGGAGGCACAGCGCGTACCCTTGGGCCGGGATACAGTCACCGAACATCGACGGCGGCGCCGTGAGGCCTTCGTCGGAGCGTGGGGCGAGGTGGAGGCCGTTGGCCGTGAAATGCAGAAGCCCCACCACCTCCTCGAATTGGCGGCCCACGCTCAACCAGCCGAAGTCGATGTCGACGAAGAGCGCGCTCAAGGACACTAAGCCGTCGAGGATGAGCATCGACCGGCTCGCCTGCACTCGGGTCACGGCGGCGTCTCGGAGGCTCACAGCGACGCCCTCGTAGAGGATGGCCAAATCCATGATCGCCAACTCTGCCGGGGTGACCGACTGCGGCATAGGCAGTTCGCCTTCGCCCATCACCTCCGGTTCGGCGGTCAGCAATAGGGTGGTTCGGCCGTAACCGCCCGCATCGGGCGTGTCGAGGTTGGCGACGACCCCCTCCAAAGACAGCGCGTCGCCCAGGCTCAACTCGGGGAGGTTCATGGCGCCTGACGCGACCCATAGACCGCTGAAGGCGCCGCCCTGGGCGTCGGAGACGTAGAAGCTCCCGTCCACCACCGGCGACGACACCAGCGCCTCGGCCAACGTCACCTCGGTCCCCGTGGCGATGACGCCGGACTGAATGTCCACAATCGTGACCGGGCCGGTGGCGGCGTCCACCACGAGCGCGTCCGGCGCTGCGTCCAGTGGGTCTCCTCCGTCGACGCCCCCGTCCAAATCCCCCATCACGCTGTCCACTTCGCCGTCGACCACATCGGCGGCGTCGGCGCTCGGTGCCGGTGAACGTGGGCGCTCCTCCTCCTCAACACAGCCACCTAAGAACAGGCTCGCGATGATGACGGTCAGCGCCGCGGCGGTGCCGAATCCTGTGCGATCGAGACGACGTCGCCGCGGAGCCAAAAGAAAGAGGAGCGCCCAGAGCCCCGGGCCGCCCAAGGGGGCCCCACCGGCATCGCAGGCGCAGCCGCTTTCACTGGGGCCGGCGCGGTCCACGGAGATAGAGACGGGCTGAGCGTCGGGCGCGGGTGCGGCCGCGTCCGGGACGGCCGCGTCTACGGGCCCGGCGTCGGGGATCGGGCATCCTTCGTCCACCCGGTCGTCGCAGTCATCGTCTACGGCGTCATGACAGCGCTCTTCCGCCCCGGGTTGTCGGAGGGGATCGTCGGGGGCGCAGTCGTCTTCGTCACAGCTTCCGTCGTCGTCACTGTCCGCGCATCGGCCGCAGACGCCCACTGGAAAGGGGAGTCCTTCGCCTTCCACGCGGGCACATGGGCCCGGATGTGTTCCACAGTCAGACGTCGTGGTGCAGATCTCTTCGCACGATCCACCGTCTCCCTGGTCGACGCAGAGCGCGCCGTCGACGCACTCGACACCCTGGGGGGAACAGGCCTCACCGATGGCTCCCCCCGCGCTCTCTCGACAGTAGGTGCTGCCCCAGCGCGAGGGGATGCAGGCGTAGCCCGGCTCGCAGTCCCCACCCACCAGGCGGCAATCGTCCGGCGGTACGCAGAGCAGGAGCAATCGCCGACAAGAGCGGGCCACACAGTCATCGCGCGGATCCCCTTCGAGCTCACCGCACTCGCGCTCGATGCAGGTGGTTACGATTCCGTGTTGAGCCTGGGCTTGCAGGCTGCCGTCGAAGAAGCAGCGATCTTCACAGTTGGGACCGTCACACCCCTCGATACAGCGGAAGATATGGGCGCAGTCGGCCTCCCCGGTGACGGCGGCCAGGCCGTTCTCGCAACCGAAGATCTCGCGACCGCACATCTGTTCGGCGCAGCCGCCTCCCTGGTTTGCGCAGTTCTCCGAGATGCAGTCCGACACCTCTTCGAACAGGTAACGCGCCTCCGGTGTCGCGGCCAGCAAGCACTGCACCCCGCACCCCTCCTCTTCGCATCGGCGGAGGCAGGAGTACGCCTCGGTACATTCGCTCTGGCCGCATTGGGCGTTGTCGCAAACCCCCTCGTCGCCGCAGACGTCTTCACACAGGCAAGCGTCCGCCTCGGCGGTGCAGTCACCGTCCAGGCCCATCACCTCGTCGATCCACGTTCGATAGGCGTCCACGCGCACCTGACTGGAGTAGCCCAGGCAGCGAACCGGGCCGAAGGTGGTGCTGTTGACGCCGATGACCTCCCAGTGGTCCTCGACCCAGAGCAGACCCGGGCCCCCGGAGTCGCCGAAGCAGACACCGCCGTCGGGTTGGGCCGTGACGTAGATGGTGGGCGTGGTGTTGTGGAGCGTACGCATGGCCGACCGTTTGACGCCGCCGCCCTCTCCTGAAACGCCATCGTTGACCCCGAACCCGACGTAGAAGACCTCGCTGCCGACCCGCTCGGCGATGTCGGCGCGATGGATGGGGATGGGGTCGATGTCCTCGATGGGCTGCGCCAGCTGCATGAGCGCGATGTCGTAATAGGAGTGCCCGCCGGGGGTCTCGTAGCCGGGGTGCACGACGATCCGCTGCGCCTGGTGCAAGACGCCGTTGTCTCGGCTCGTGGCGCGACTGCCGACGAAGAAGTGAGCGTGCCTGTCTTCGAACTCCCGGGGGCGGCGATTCTTGAGACCCTCGATGCAGTGGGCGGCCGTCAAGATCCAGTCGGGCGCGATGAGGGTCATGGAGCAGGAGCTCCCGGTGTAGTGGTCGTCGTCGAAGACGGCCGTCAAGGCGCCCACGGCCGGGAAGCCCTCTTCCTTCATCCCGGCGACGATGGGAGCGCGGGTCTCGGTGAGCGTCGGTGCGGGCTGAGGCGTGCCCTGAGGCGCGCAGCTCGAGGCGCTCAACACAAGAAAAAGTCCGATCCAGTGCCCCCATTGCTCGACGGTCATCACCTCGCCTTTCGCTCAAACGTACCCGGTGCCGACGCGCCTTGACGGATCTGCGCCGACTTGGTGGCCCCACCCCCACAGGATCGAACCTAAACCAGATTTACCCGTGGGCAGTAGTTCCTTGCCACGGAACCTGTCGATTGGGCCCCTGCCACCTGCCGGCTATTTCTCGATGAGAGGTCGCCTCGCTTCGAGGTGGCGTGGCCGTGGTCGACGGATATCTGTTGGGACGGGCTCGTCGGTCGCCGGTGTGAATCGGCCGAGGCCGCTCAATCTTGGTCGAAGTCCAGGTCCACGGTGCCCGTGACGGTGGCGTCCATGGTGAGCACGCCGTTATCTCGAAGGCGGCGACGCAGGTAGCCGAGGGCCGAGACGCTCCGAAAGCGCGCCGGGTTCTCCAGGGTCACGCAGTGGCCGATGGGCTCCAGAACGAAGTCCGGGTGCGGATGGATGAAGAAGGGCATGGAGAGCCGAGGGCCCTTCGCGTCGGGGGGGGCGAGCACCCGGTGGGTGGTCGCCGGGATGCGCCCGTTGGTCAGAAGCTGGAGCATATCACCGCTGTCCGCGATCAACTGGCCGGGGATCGGTGCGACATCGAGCCATTTACCGTCTCGAGTCAAGATCTGGAGGCCCGGCTCGGTGGCTTCGACCAAAAGGGTGATCAGGTTGATGTCTTCGTGGGCCGCGGCCCAGACGCCGTCATCCGGGCCGGCGCCGCTCTCGGGCGCAGGGTACCGGATCATCCGGAGCACCGTGTTGCCCCCCTGAATCATGTCCGAGAAAGGCACCTCGTCCACGCGGAGGAAGCGTGCGAGGGCTCGCAATAAGAGGGTGCCGCAGTCTTGCAGCGCCGACCACAAGGCCCGCACATCGGGGCCGAAGTGGGGGACCTCCTCGGGCCAGACGTTGGCCGGCATGCGCTCGAGGAGGGGATCGTCTTCGGCCAACTCCGGACCCGCGTGCCAAAACTCCTTGAGGTCGGCTACGTTCGATTCCCGCGCTCGCTCTTTACCGAAGGGGGTGTACCCGCGCTGGCGGCCACACGCTCGCAGCTCATAGGCCATCTTGACTGACGCCGGGAGGGCGAAGAAGTCCTCCGCGGCCCCGTAGGCTCTCTTCACGGCCGATTGGTCGACGCCGTGATTCTCGATGGCTATGAAGCCGAACTCCACGAGGGCTTCGCCCAGGCGGTCGACGAACGCCGCCTGCGCGTTCGCGTCTCCATGACGGAACTCGTCTAGATCTACGACCGGAATGGACTGCCGCACCGCTGCCTCCGCTGCATTCGGGCGCCTTGTAGATCGAGTCTTGATTCGAAGGCAAGGGGGACCTGCCTCGAATCGTTCGGCGTGGGGTCAGTGGGCGTCCAAACGAGATTGCAGGAGCGTCTTCGCCAATTGGGGGTTCGCCTTCCCCTTTGACGCGGCCATCACGCGGCCGACGAAATAGCCCAAGAGCCCGGTCTTACCACCCCGATATGCGGCGACTTGACCGGTGTTCTCTGCCAGCACCTGGTCCACGATGGCGGCGACTGCGCCCTCATCGGACACTTGGCGGAGGCCGCGGGCGTCCACCACGGCCAGCGCTGCGCCGCCCTCCTTGACCAAGGTGTCGAGGACCTCCTTGCCCGCCGTGGTCGAGAGCGTCTTTTCGTCCACTAATTTGGCGATGACGCCCAGCTCCGCGCCGTCGAAAACCAGGGTGCTCGCCGAGGCACCCGAAAGTAGGCCGGTGAGCACGTTGATCACCCATTTGGCCACTGACGCGGGGGCCTCATAGGTGGAGATCGCGGCCTCGAATAGGTCGGCTAAGGCGTGGTCCGGGGTCAGCAAATCCGCCGTGTCGGCGTCGAGGCCGAGGTCATCTTGAAACCGCTGGAAGCGGGCCTCCAAGGCGGGATCCTCGCTTCGCGCGGCGGCCCGAATTTGGGACGCCGTCCGTTTATTGGGTCGAGTGTCGCTCTTCTTGGACGCGGTCTTCGCCTTATCCACGACTGCGGGCGTCGCCTTGGGCTCGGCCGCCGGCGCCTTTTTGGCCCACGAGTCGCGGAGGGCGATGATTCGATTAAAGACCAGCGCGCCCGGCGCCGAGTCGTCGTCTCGCCAGAAATACCCTTG
>PVBE012146274.1_pt1 | contig 12275 bp, 8 predicted proteins | sample 1631181 | NCBI WGS metagenome assembly PVBE01 (sample SAMN08397723, study PRJNA350692) | Marine metagenome, whole genome shotgun sequencing project. | isolation source: water | place: Pacific Ocean | collected 2012-04 | reverse complement strand
TCGACAACGTGCCCGACGCTCGAGCCAAAGCCGAGGACAATCGCCTCGCTTTCGGCACTGTAGACACCTTCCTGGTCTGGCGCCTGACCGGAGGTGCACGTCACGTGACCGATACCAGCAACGCGTCGCGTACGCTCCTTGTTTTGACTTCCCCGCTTGCAGTAAAAATAGAGAAGTGGAATTATCCCGATAATTGTAAAAGATATGAGCTGCCACCACCCTGACAGGTTAACATCGTGTAGTCTTCTGGCAGTATCCGTGTGCTTAAACCGCTATACCTATGGACTTCCACACTTACAGCAAACTAGTCAATCAGATAAAACTCGGGAAACAGCTTCCTGAAGCGATTTACCTGCATCAAAGTGCCCTTGAATCTTTGCCAGAGGACTTGAGTAACTTCATACCCAAAATAACGAACGCGCTGAAAATTGAAAACAGAAGATGGCAGCTACTGAAACTGTCAAAACGTGACTTTAAATTATCTCTACTCAGCTATCCATCCTTCACAGAAGAACCCTACCCCCCGCTCGCCCACAGCTGGACTATTGATCTATCCAAGCTGAGCGTCAGAGAGGCCGACTACGCCAAAAGCGAGAACCCACCCATCTTGCACAGACGAGAAACCTTTTTAAGCGCAGAACACCCCCAAAGGAGCTATTTCAATGAATTCACCAAGGAAGGCGAAGCCATTGGGCTTTATGAGAACACCAGAATTATAGGCACAAAAAAAGGCTGGGAACGCTTGATCAAGCGAAAAGGATTTTATCTAACTGAAGATGGGCATTTAGAGCCCCTCACCGAAAAACCTGAGCCTGAAATTACCAATCCGTTTTCAGGGAGTATCGAGCGGCATAAAACCGCGCTTTCCAGAGACAGGCTTTCAGTGCCTCTTTTTCTGATGGCTCAACGGGGCTACTTGGACGGAAAATATACCGTACTAGACTATGGCTGCGGTAGGGGTGATGACCTTCGAGAATTAGAAGAGCACGGTATTGACTGCATAGGGTGGGACCCTATGCATCGACCTGAGACCGACGTCGAGCCCTGCGACATTGTGAATCTCGGATTTGTAATAAATGTCATAGAAGAGAAAGAAGAGAGAATTGACACACTCAAGCGAGCTTATAGTTTCGCCAACAAGCTACTTATTGTTTCCGCTATGCTAGGCAATGAAAGCATCTATGAGAGATTCAAACCATACAAAGACGGTGTAATTACTTCTAGAAACACATTCCAAAAGTACTACACACAGGGGGAGCTCAGACATTTTGTGGAAAGCTCTTTAAATGAAGATACCGTCGCACTCACCCCTGGAGTATTTGCAGTATTCAAAGATAAACTTGAAGAGCAAAAATATTTACTAGAAAGACAGCGCTCTCGACGTCAATGGAGACAACTAACCTCCAAGCCTGCAAAGGTCATGACAAAGAAGCAAGTTAAAACATTATTTGAGAAAAACAAGGAATTGGTCGAAGACTTTTGGTACACCTGCTTAGAGTTAGGCCGCCTACCCGCAGATGACGAATTTGAGCTCTCTGAGAATCTAAAAAACATCTGTGGCTCTTACAATAAGGCGTTTGCATTGTGCAAGCAGCAATTTGACATTAGTCAATTCCACCAATCCGAAAAACAACGAAAAGAAGATCTACTCGTCTATTTCGCGCTAGGCTTTTTTAACAAAAAGCGAGATGCATACAATAGGATGCCGATTGGACTGCAGAGGGACATCAAGGCCTTTTTTGGCAAATACTCCGATGCCAGAGAGCAAGGTAATGAGCTATTGTTTAGCGTTTCTGATATCAACGTAATCTATGAAGCTTGCGTAGAAGCAAACAAGTTGTTGCCAGCGAGCGAACTTAACGGTCAGCACGATCTAATATTCCACAAAGACTATCTGAATATGTGCCCAATAGAGCTTCGAGTATATATCGGTTGCGCTACACAACTTTACGGAGAACTCGATAGCGTTAGCCTAATCAAGCCGCATATTCTAAGCGGTAAAGTTAGCCTCATGGTTTATGATGACTGGAACAAAGAGGTTCCGTTACTTACGGAGCGGATAAAGATAAAAATGAGGGAACAAGATATAGACTTCTTTGACTATGTCGGTGAATACGAGCCGCAGCCGTTGCTAAATAAGATGACATATACAATTTAGACCCCAATTTTTTGTCAGCGACCCATTACATGAGAATTCTCAACGCATCACTGATTTGACTCCACGGGATTTTGCCTTTCATGTGATTCCACGATATGCGCAGTGCCCCCGCTATCTCATCCTCGCTCAGGCCCATTGCTGTCAACACATGGCTAGGCGTGTAACTACTTGAAGTACAAGCCGATCCATTAGAAATTGCAGCTATTCCTTTTAAGGCTACCATTGCTGCCTCAGAATCCACTCCAGGAATACTAATATTAATCACGTTTGGCATGGCTTCATCTCTTCCGTGGACCAGGGAGCCTAGCTCATCAAAGGCTTCAATTGCTTGCTTCTTTACTGTTTGACATTGAATCCACCACTCCTTGTTTTTCTTTACTGCAATTTCAGCCGCTAAGCCTAGCCCGGCTATTAGAGGGACTGGTAATGTTCCCGGGCGAAGACCTTTTTCTTGCCCGCCGCCAAACATGAGCGGTTGAATAGGCGGGCTTTTGTAGTCTCTTCGGCGTGCAATTAAAGCGCCGACTCCTTTAGGTCCATAGATTTTGTGACCGCTCACACTGATAAGATCGATTCTTGGCTCCACCAGTGGTGTCAGCAACTTACCGAAACCCTGAGCCGCGTCCACATGGAGAAAAAGATCAGTATCAGACAATGCCTCTGCTATCTCAGAAACTGGCTGAATTACACCGGTTTCATTGTTTACCGCCATTATGCTGACCAGTCCTGTATCTTCTCGCAGAGCATCCAACATATCCTCAACAGCTACACTCCCATTGCGGCTGGGCTGTACATAAGTGACAGCAAAACCCTGCTTTTCAAGGTGTTCGATAGGCTCGAGAACAGCCTTGTGCTCAATTGAGCTGGTCACAATATGATCCTTGCCAATTTCTTTGAGATGTTCAGCCAATCCCAAGATAGCAAGATTGTTACTTTCGGTGGCTCCACTAGTGAAAATGACCTCGTCTGGCGAAGCTTCTACGACTCCAGCGATTTGCCTTCTTGCGGTCTCCACTGCTTTTTTTGCGATAAGCCCATACTCATGCGTCCGGCTACCTGCATTTCCAAATTCCTGGTTCATGTAATGGGAAACCAACTCCCGCACATCAGTTTCCATGGGAGTCGTAGCATTATTATAGAGGTAAATGGTCATAGAGAATAAATGTTAAGTTTTGTTTGCATGTTGAGAACGTTGTTTGTATATTAGCATACATACATACACATCATGAAAACACAAATAGTATGAGCACTGCTTTCGAGTACGTTTTTCCAGCCATAAGAGGGATTCAGGCGGGCAGAGAATATTATACCTCCATGTGCCCCTTGAAGCTGATTCCTAGGCTATTTACCTTCGATGATGAGGAGCTGGTTCCAGAGCTACGGGCCCAACGCATACTCAATAAGAATCGAATTCCGGACATGTCTCAATATTTAGTTGAGAATCCTAAAGACTATGTGTTTTCGGCCATTACTGCCTCAATTGACGGCAAGGTGGATTTTCAGCCATATGGAGCAGATGGGGAAATCAGCCGTATTGGCACTCTCAAAATCGATATGAATTCGCAATTCATCATCAATGATGGACAACATCGACGTGCCGCAATCACTGAGGCTTTAAAAGCAGAACCTCGCCTTGGCGATGAAACGATTTCAGTAGTGTTTTTTGTAGATAAAGGGCTTAAACGCTGCCAGCAAATGTTCGCCGATCTAAACCGCTATGCCGTTCGCCCCAGCAAATCCCTAGGTCTCCTCTATGATCACAGAGACGATAGCGCCCAAATTACGAAACTGTTAGCGATCAAATCTGAAGCATTTGGTGACCTTGTTGAAATGGAGAAGTCAGCTTTATCCACCAGATCCAGGAAATTATTCACACTCAGTGCTATACATTATGCAAATAATGCTCTTCTAAAAAACAGACAATTGGAAAGCATTGAACAAGCAGCTAAGGTTTCCATCGAGTTTTGGGACGAGGCTGGCAAGCATATTCAAGAATGGAAGTTGGCGAAGGAAGGAAAAGTCACTGCCGGTGAGATTCGGCGAGATTTCGTTCACTGTCACGCCATTCTCCTACAAGCTTTAGGTGTCATGGGAAACGCCTTATTTGACCTACCTAAAGCTGAGCGACAGGAGAAATTGGCACTATTGAAAAAGATAGATTGGAGAAGGAGCAATAGCAAAGCCTGGGAAGGCAGAGCTATGTCAGGTGGGCATATGCAAAAAAGCGGAAACAATGTCGCGTTAACCGCAGCTTATCTGAAAAAGCGGCTCAGATTGAAGTTGAGCCCAGAAGAAAAGCAAATAGAAGCAGCACTCAAACGGGGTAACCATGGCTAAGAGAATTGCCAGTGACAAAAAAGACAGAAAGACCATATTTAGGCAGTACGGCTACCAAGACACAATAGCTAATCTTGTCCAACAGACAAAAGACTTGTACTTAGCCGATGATATCCCCTGGGTGGTTGGGTATAGCGGCGGGAAAGATTCTACCGCAACACTGCAAATAGTATGGAAAGCACTTTCAGAGCTCCCCAAAAAGAAACAGCATAAGACTGTTCACGTCATCAGCACCGATACCCTAGTCGAGAATCCTATTGTGGCTTTATGGGTGGAAAAAGCGCTCGATTTGCTCAATGAAGCGGCTGCTGAACAAGATTTACCCATTAAGGCCCACCGACTTACTCCAGAAGTGAAGGATAGGTTTTGGGTCAATCTCATTGGAAAAGGCTATCCTGCTCCCCGCCCTAAATTCAGGTGGTGCACAAGTAGGCTAAAGATTGCCCCTTCAAATAAGTTTATTTCCGAAATAGTAAACAAGTCCGGCGAGGCTATTCTCGTGCTGGGCACGCGAAAAGCAGAAAGTTCTGCCCGGGCTGCAAACATGAAGAAGTATGAACAAGGCAGCACCAGGAGCCTACTCAACAAGAACAAAGAGTTAGACCGAGTTTGGGTCTACACGCCTATCTCTGAATGGCAAAACGATGATGTATGGCAATTCCTTCACCAGGACAAAAACTCTTGGGGAGTAAGTAACAAGCATCTACAGGCGATGTACTCCGATGCGACGGAAGATGGTGAGTGCCCAATTGTGGTCGACACGAGCACACCAAGTTGTGGAGATAGTCGCTTCGGTTGTTTTGTCTGCACACTAGTTGGCGAAGACAAGTCAATGACTGCCATGATAATGAATGATGCCGAGAAAGAGTGGATGCTCCCACTACTCGAACTACGAACCAAGTGGCTTGATATCACTGATCCAAATCTTGAGCAGAAGAATAAAAAAATAGATCTTGAACGGGATCTCAGAGAATTTCGAAGAATGAACGGATCACTCACACTGCACAATGATCGGTTAGTCCATGGTCCATACAAACAGAGCTATCGTGCCCAATTATTGGAAGCAGTGCTTAAAGCAGAACGTATCGCAAGACAAAATGCTCCTAAAGCCATTAAGGACCTACAGCTTATTTCATTGGAGGAGATTCAAGAAATTCGTCGCATTTGGGTAATTGAGAAACATGAAATCGAAGACCTTGTCCCTAAGATCTATGGGAATATTGCCGGAAAATCATATCCTGGCTCAGAATTGGATATGAGCCATACATTCAAAACCGGAGATATGCAGTTACTATTCGATATTTGCAAAGAAGAATTTGGCGACGAAGAAGTTGCTAACTCCCACTACGAGCTTATAAGAAACCTGATCCATGTAGAGTACCAATACCGAACCATGGTCAGACGCTCGAAGCTTTTCACACAGCTCGGTAGTGTTTTACAAAAGTATGTTTTTGATTCCGAGAAAGAAGCACTAAGTTTTGCATTAGCCAAAAAGAATAGCAGTGATCAAATCAATGATTACCTAGAAAACGAGCCACTAGAAGATAACATGTTATTTAAAGATGCAATGGGTTCTTAGGGAGACATCGGGGAAATGATTTCATTTCATAGATTGGAACTGGAAAACTTCGGCATCTATCGCGGGTGCCACACCATTGACCTGAGACCTGTGTCCCCAAAAAAATCTATTGTTCTATTTGGAGGTCTCAATGGCGGTGGCAAAACCACGTTTCTTGATGCGCTACAGCTTGTACTTTATGGGAAGTTTGCTCGATGCTCAAACCGGAAAGATCTTGGCTATGAGGAATATTTGGCAGAATCGATTAACAAATATGTGGAGGACAACTCATCAGCGCGGTTAGAGCTTGAATTCGTCTTTGACAACGGAGAGACAGAAGATAGGTATAACGTTCAGCGAAGCTGGAAACATCAGAAAAAAGGCATAAAAGAAACCGTTGTCATATTTAGAAATGGTGAGTTCGACGATTTGCTCTCTCGAGAATGGTACAGTGCTGTTGATGAGTTTATTCCCCGAGATGTTTCTGAGCTTTTCTTCTTCGATGGGGAGAAAATTGAGGAGCTCGCAAACGCGGAAAGCTCGAGCCGAATCATACGAACGGGAATATACTCACTTCTAGGTCTCGGGCTGATCGACAAGCTTGGTACAGATCTTCGTACGATCAATCTCCGAAAAGACACAGAAGAGTTGGATAGAAAGAGTTCATCAAAGCTCAAATCTTTAGAAGACGAGCTTTCTCTGCTTAGGAAGAATCGAAGCCAGCTCCAAAGCAGCCTGGCAAGCAAGAATACAAAGCTGGATAGTCAGAGAAATGCAGAGCGTGAATATAGAGATCGATACAAGAACTTGGGTGGTGAACTTTATGACCAAAGAGAATCTCATGAGAATACTTTACGACAGTTAAAAGACCAACTTCAGCAAGCAAAAACGGATATTGGTAAATTTGCAGAAGGAGAAAGTCCCCTACTTCTCGTACAAGACCTTTTGCAGTGCGCGAAAAAGCAGTCTGCAAACGAAGCAAAGGCTATTAGCAGTAGAGAATTACTTAATGGATTGGAAGCTCGAGATGAAGAAATTCTGGCGAAATTTGAGAATCATCCAAAGAGCGAAGGCCTCAGAAAGGCGCTAAGAACGATACTGGAGGAAGATAGAATAAGCAGAGGCCAAGAGGCAAAAAAAGAAACTCCGCTGAATGTTGACTCACTAACACTCCTGCCTTTTACGCCATCTTACTTTGCAGACCTGCAAAGCAGTGCAAAAAAACTCTATGAAACCTATTCTACAATGGATGAAAAATTAACTTCCGTTACACGATTAATATCGACTATTCCTGACGAGGAGCTTCTCAGTGAAGTCGCAACTCAGTTACTCGCCAGTACCAACGAAATTGAGCTTATATTAGCAGAGATGAAGGGAATGGAGAGGCTGATAGCAGAAAATCAAAAGTCTATTGATTCCAAAAAGATGGAGATTTCGAGACTATTTAAAGATCAAATTGACACCAAATCTCGAAGTGACATCAACAAAAAAATTATCAGGAGGAGTGAGAGGGTCCAAGATTTGCTAAACAAATACAAAATTAGACTAATTGGTAAACACATAGAACGGCTAGAAAACTTAATTCGGGATAGCTTTCAATTACTGTTAAGAAAGGATGATCTCATTAAGGGTATAAGAATTTGCCCTGACAGCTTCGCTTTAGTGGTTATTGGGAATGATGATAGCACGCTCCCACCTGACAGACTCTCCGCAGGAGAACGTCAACTGTTAGCTATTTCGATTCTTTGGGGCTTAGGAAAAGCATCTGAGAAAACATTGCCAGTAATCATTGACACCCCTCTTGGCAGGCTTGACAGCAACCATCGAAGTCAATTGCTAAATAACTACTTCCCAGTAGCCAGTCATCAAATGATACTTCTATCAACTGACGAGGAAATTGACCGTCAGTATAGAGATGAATTGGAGCCGTCTATAGGGAAGGAATACCATATTCAGTATGACGATTCCAAGAAGACATCAACGATTAATCCTGGGTATTTTTGAAAATGGGATCAAGGAAATGATTGAAACTGTTCGTATATCGGAGAAGGGTAAGCAGCAGCTAGCCCATTTGAAAAGAAAAACAGGTATCGACAACTGGCATACTCTCTGTAGATGGGCGTATTGCTTATCGCTCTCAGATGCCTCCATTCCCCCTTTTGAAGAAATACCTACTGACAGCAACGTGGAAATGACTTGGAAGACGTTTAGTGGGCAGTTAGAGGAAGTTTACGCCTGCTTGTTAAGACAAAGATTGATTGTCGATGGGCTCTCAGAGGAAGATCATTTAACGTGGTTTAGAATTCATCTCCATAGAGGAATTTCTTACTTAAATAGCCGAGTCAGAGAACCACTAGACCTTTGCGCGTTGATTTCAAATTAGCAACAAGCTTCACCACACTACTCCATATTTTTGAGCTTCGCCTCAATTGTCATTCTTACTATTCCATTCTGACAACGCCCAAATATTGGGGCCGATAGCGACAAGCCGTTCGTTTCCATGAATCTGCATATTCTCAGATACACCCCGAATCATTGAGAGCCTCTGTTTAAGTTCAGATCCACTAAGTGGCTCTCCAGCTTCTTCCAATATATGAATAAATGATTCATTTGTTTCAATTCTATCTCCTACATCCATGCCTGAATCCGATCTTGCCCACACCATTCTATTAAGAAATACCAATTTTGGAGATTCTTCAATGCTCATTCTCAATATATATGGGTCCAACTTTGCAGCGATATCCGGAAAAGCCTTTCCCAAAGCTTCTATGATTTCACGTGAATGCCACTGCCTATTTATCGGACCTTCATAAAGCATTTTTTCTACCCAATCACGAATCCTCAACCGTTGCTTCTCCAAAAGCGGACAGTGACTTATTAGTCCATATGTACCTCTATCAAAAAGGCATATACCATCGGTCATCATTGCATTGTGCGCAAGCCTAGCGTCTACTTTCTTGCCCAATATTTTTGTTGCTCGCCTAGCAATTTCGGAATAGTGAAGAGGTCCTTCCGCTTGAGCAAGTGCCGCAGCCACAGAAGATTCCCCTGACTTGCCAAAGGCAATTAATAATGATTCGGAAGAATTGCCATCATATTGCATATATTCTTGAAAGATAATCTTAATAATAGACACAAGTTCTTGAGCACTATTCTCCGACAAAAGACTAAGAATATGTTGTTCAATATCGCTGCTACTCCACTTTTTCTCTGTTGCCTTAATCTTTAGATCTTGCCGAAATCGCTTTATGAGTGCATCCCAATTATTCTGAGTAATTCGGGTCACCACTTTTAAGCCATTAGCGTCAATAACACGTAGCTCATTCTCGGTGAATAGCTCAATTGTGTTTTTCAAATATACATAGTTGTTCTCAAAACCTTTGAACCAACTATCTTCGACTTCAAGAAGCTCTATCATTAATGGTTCTACTCGATCTACTAATAGCTGGCCTATCTTCAATCCGATCATATCGTCCCAGTACTCTTGTTCTATTATTCTCTTTGTATATTTGCTCTGACGCTGCCTTACTCTTTCTCGAGTAACGCTGAGCTGCTCGCCAACTTCTTCCAAAGTAAGAACCCTACCTCTAAAACCAAGGCGTCCATGCATGACGAGTCTATCGATTTCACTCAAGTTCTCCAATGTTCTTGTTAAATGCTCAATCAACGGAATTGCTTCAGCTTGATATGTTAAGGAATTGGAAATTTTGTTAAGTGAAGAGCTGGTGACTGCGCTCACCGCTTGGCCTGAGTTCATACTTTCGGAGACAGGAAAAAGAGGTGTCGAACTTATTTTCTGAATTAGAGATGTGGAGATGTCTGAAATAGACTTTTTCCCGATATTTGGAAAGTTAAGCAGCTCGTATCTTGTAAATTGGCCCAATTCTTCAACTGTATCTATTCCGTTTTCATGCAACGCATTGTATGACCTGACTGAAAGATCAAGAGACGATATGGGCTGGCTCAATATCCAAGTCGGGACAATTCTAACCAGCGCTACAGGATCCGATTGATCTACTCCTTCCAGCAGAGTACTAAATCTCTCGAATCCTAAGGCGTGATCAAGCGATTCTGATAGCCCGTTTCTTGATTGTAAGTAATCTTGTTCACAAGAAATTCCATTGTCTTTAGCTAGCTTGTAGAGCTCTGGGTTGCGGTCTGATAAAACTTTTATCCAACCAGAGGGTTCTTCTAGAGCACTGCCCAATAGAAAATATCTTCCTTCTGTAGTCTTTCCGAATAGTGGATTATCTGCCGCTTTAGAATACGGCGTGCCTTTTGTGAACCGATTTAGCTGTACATCCAATACATGTACGGGCTTTTGCGTATTGAATTGATAAAGCTCACTCTCGATAATTAGTGCGTATATTTCTTCCTTGTTTAGTGGCTTATTAACCTCTTCAAGCACTGTTCTAGCCGCTTCTGTTATCGTCAAATTGGCGCTACTAATGGTTTCTGAATAATGGTTGTCGGGTTCATCTTCGTACAACAGTTCACCAACAGATTCTTCAGAAACTTCGTATCCCCACTGATTGATAGCCAAATAGCACGGGAGCGTGGATTTGTTACAGCTCAAATGAAACACAGGTTTTTGGCTACTTTCGAATGTTGAAGGAAGTGCCCATTTAACCGCAGGACTGTATAATAATTTGCCCTTCAAGAAAGCAGAAAAATCAATTGTTTTTAAAACTTCGGGCCTTAAGAAGCCTGAATGAAGTATATGGATGTCTGTATTTGAGGCTCGTTCAAAAAATTCACTTTTTACAGTATCGATATCGCGGAATGTTTTTATGTTGACCACATCATCCTTGGCAATATGAATTAAGTAGAGCTTCAGCGTGCTCATAATTAGACCAGTATTTTATCCCAGGGCAACTTTCCGACATGTTTTTGGTGCTCATCATAAAAGTTGCGTACGCCTTGTTCAGCTAGTCTTTCGACAACCCTATATACCGACTCACCGGGATCTTGTAAGTTCGCCGCTTTAACAGCTACGTAGAGGGCATTGTCTTCATCTATTTCAGATACTCTCAATGCGTTGTCGGTTGTGCCATTGATCATCGTAGGTTTTTCACCTCGTTTGACACCAAGCGCCACAGCAAGTCGATATAAATCAAATTTAATAAGTGTTTGGGCAGAATTATCACTATTCAAAGATTCGAGCATCTCTTCCAGATAACCATTTGCTTCTTTCGTAAGGCCTATACGCTTCGGCTCTTCCACCTATCTCACCTTTGTTAATTTTGAATGAGTTGCAGTTACTCTCACTATTTCATAACGGGCTCCAATCCTTGACGCAATAAGGTCCGTGTCCCTCTCTGGGTGAATTTCACCCTCATGAACTAGTAGAACAACTTGATCAGCCATGTCTGGCAAAAAACGGAGAATATTTTCCCTATGCTTAGGATCCAATCTACCTAAGGGAGTATCCATTACGATCGGGGCTTTTGTGCCTGAAGTGCGATTTAGACCATCGATTAGTGAAAGTGCCACTACTTGTTCAGCCCCGGCACTTCGTTCGTCTAACACGCGTCCCTTCGGATCTAAGATCGATAAACCATAATTATCGTTGATCTGAAGTCCTGCGTAGGTTTCTTCATGAGATAGCAATTTAAAAGCAGCGGTAGCCATTTCTTGTACATCATCCTTTAGCTTCAGCCTCAGTTGACTGATGCCCTCCTTGAAAACAGTTTCCAACTGTTGCAGAACGTCAACTCTTTTGTTGCTGGCTCGGTCTTCCGTACCTTTGTGTTTCTTTATCAACTCAGATATTTTCCCTTGTTTGTCCAAGTTATCTGCCTTCTGTTTCTCAGCTGACTCGATTTGAAGTCCTATTCGTTCTGACTGCTTTACAAATCGTTGCTTTTTCTCACGCTGACGCATAATTTTGTCAGTGTCATATCCTTTGATTTCTTGCTCAATTTCTTCCTGTTCGTTTTCAACTTTAACAATATTGAGATTTATCTTAGTAGTCCGCTTAAGACTTTCAATAATCCTGCCAACTTCTCCTTCTGAGCGTATATCTTCCAATTTATCGATAACGTTTATCAGTTCAGTTAGTTGCTGGAAATCCGGTGTAGAGCCACCTAATTGGCTTTCTAATTCTTCAAGTTTCCCGTTTAAGCTAGCTCGATATGATTCAGGAATCTCTTGTCCACAGGTTGCACATGGAGGATCTTTTGTCTCGCCGCCACAATAGAAACAATCGTTGCTGTTATCATC
>PVBE011562112.1_pt1 | contig 12275 bp, 6 predicted proteins | sample 1631181 | NCBI WGS metagenome assembly PVBE01 (sample SAMN08397723, study PRJNA350692) | Marine metagenome, whole genome shotgun sequencing project. | isolation source: water | place: Pacific Ocean | collected 2012-04 | reverse complement strand
GTGGCCATCAGCTCGACGGATGCGGACACGATCAACGATGAGCTTCGAGGAATGCTGGATGGGGACACGGTCATCACGGCCCACACCCAGGACCTCGACTCCTCACCTCGACCACTCCTCTCCCAGCTTCGCGACCTGCCGTCCACAGAGCTCTTCCACATCAGCCAGTCCCTCGCCAAAGCCCTTGCCCAGCGGCACGCCAAGGGCGAGCAAGGCGGCATCACGGGTGCCAGGCTGGACGCAGACGGTACTACCCTGCTGGGTCCCGTAGAGAAGACCGGGGCCCGGGACGATGTGCGCGATGCCATGCGGCTGGTGGTCGAGGCTGCCGTCGGGCCGCTGCCCAATGACCGCAGCGTCCTCGATGAGCAACTCCTGCCTCATGTGCTGATCCTCCGCCCCGACCTCCCGCTGGACTGGCTGGCAGTCTGTGCCCGAGCACTGGCAGCGGATGCAGAACTGCGTCCGCTCGATGGAATCGACCTGTGGGCCCAGCTCGCCCGTGCGGAGGCCAACCACAAGGTTCGATCCCAGACACCCCGGCACCTCCATCGGCGACTCCAGGTGGCCCACGACACCCACATCGGACTGATGAAGTCCCGGCTGATGCAGACCAACCAGGACGCCGTGTTCTACGCACAGGCTGCGCACCTCTCCTTGCTGCTGGTCTGTGACGGCATCAGCGTCTCGACCGCAGGGAGCGGCAATCTCGCCAGCGCCCTGTGCGTCAAGCAGGTAGCGGCCTGCTGGGAAAAGGATCTGGAGAAGCTGCTCACCGCAGATGAGGACGAGGTGAGATCCTGGCTGGAGGACACTCTGGCGGCAGCAAATACCTCCATCTGTGAGAGATCCACACAGCTTGCAGACGGCCACCTCGAGCAGCACATCCCCATGGGTACCACCGCCGTCCTGGCGCTCGCGCAGGGAAACAGCATCCAGCTGGCCTCTCTCGGGGACTCCCGCGCCTACCTCGTCGGTCCCACAGGAGTGGCATTGCTCACCGGGGACCAGAACGTGCGGAACCTGTGGCTCTCCGCCGCGCGCCGCGGAGAGCGGTTTGAGATGGGCGATGAGGGATATGCCCTGGCCGGATACTGCGGTCGGTTTGATGAGAACCTCCAGCCATCCCCAGCCCCCCCCGTGATGCACCAGCTGAAGATGCTGCCAGGAGAGACCCTGGTGATGTGCTCGGATGGCCTGACGGACTACGCCGGCGGCAGCCTGGCCCAGACCGCAGCGATCATCGCTGAGGGTGCCAGCATGAAGAACCTCGGGGCAGGTTGCCGACACCTGGTAGATCAGGCAAATGCCGCGGGCGGCGGCGACAATATCACCGTGCTCCTCGCGCGCCTACAGTCCACATAGGGGCATCGCTTGCAGCCGTTCAGAGAAGCTCTCGCCCAGCGCGTCATCCTCTTCGATGGGGCCATGGGCACCGAGATCTACAACCGCGGCGTGTTCATCAACCGCTGCTATGAGGAAGTGAGCCTCACCTCCCCTGATCTCGTGACAGAGATCCACGGGACCTACCTGGAGGCAGGTGCTGAGGTGATGACGGCAAACACCTTCGGTGCCAACCACTTCCGACTCGTGCGCTTCGGCCTCGAGGACAAGCACGACGAGATCAACGCCGCCGGCGTCCGACTCGCTCGAGCCGCTGCGGGTGGTCAAGCCTGGGTGGCTGGGTCCATCGGCCCCATCGGCGCCGAGCTCACACCCGTTGGCCGCATCAGCCCCGGAGAGGCCTTCTCAGCATTCCGGGCTCAGGCCACCGTGATGGCAGCAGAGGGTGTGGATCTGTTCGTCCTCGAGACCTTCCACCACGTCACCGAGCTCTGGCAGGCCGTCCGGGCCATCCGGGGCGTCTCCGATCTTCCGATCGTCGCCTGCCTCGCCTTCCCCATCTCCCCCACAGGCAGCGGGCGGATGATCGGTCTCAAGCCCGAGAGCGCCGTGGCCCAGATGCGTGAGTGGAAGCTGGATGCAGTCGGAACCAATTGCGCCAATGGTCCTCGAGGCGTGTTCGACATCATCGAGCGCATGTCCAAGAGCACAGACCTGCCCCTGGCCGCCATGCCCAATGCCGGCATGCCCCAGGTGGTGGATGGCCGAACCATCTACCTGGCAGGCCCGGAGTACATGGCCGAGTACGCCCGCCGGATGGCCCAACTCGGGGTGCGGATCATCGGCGGATGCTGCGGGACGACGCCCCAGATGATCCGCGAGATGCGAACCTTCCTGCGCAGCGTCTCACCGGTACACACGGCAGCAACAGTGGTGGAGAGCGCAGCCAGCAAGGTCGAGGACGAGACCCCTGTGGGTGAGGAGCCCGTCCCCGCCGCAGAGCGCACAGACTTCGCACGCAAGCTCCTGGGTGGGAAATTCTGCGTCAGTGTAGAGCTCGACCCGCCCCGCGGAATCGACCCCAAGCGAGCGGTCGAGGGCGCGCACATGCTCTATGAGTCCGGGATCGACGTGGTGAATATCGCCGATGGCCCCCGTGCAATCGCCCGCATGGGCCCCACCGCACTGAGCCACCTGGTCCACAGGCGCACGCCCGAGATGGAGACGATCGTGCACTACTGCTGCCGGGACCGGAACCTCCTCGGCATGCAGATGGACCTGCTCGGAGCGCACGCAGTCGGCCTGCGGAACATCCTGGCTGTCACCGGGGATCCGCCCAAGATGGGCACCTACCCAAACACCACCGCAGTCTTCGACATCGACTCCATCGGGCTCATCAACTTCATCCAGCTTCTAAACCGCGGCATGGACTTCTCCGGAAAGCCCATCGGCGGGAAAACCGCACTCTTTGTGGGAGCGGGCTGCAATCCTGGTGCTGTGGACATGGATCTGGAGGCAGAGCGGTACGGTCGAAAGGTGGAGGCAGGTGCGGAGTTCTTCTTCTCTCAGCCGGTCTTCGATCCGGAGCTGCTCGACCACTTCCTGGACAAGACCAAGGCCTGGAAGCAGATCCCCTTCATGGTGGGGATCATGCCGCTGATCAGCTCGAGGAATGCCGAGTTCCTCCACAACGAGGTTCCGGGCATGCAGATCCCCGACCCCGTCCGGGCGGCCATGAAGGCCGCTCCGACCAAGGAAGCCCAGCGGGAAGTGGGAATCAAGGTGGCGCGGGAGACCCTGGGGGCTCTCAGAGACCACCCCCGCATCTCGGGCACCTACGTCTTCCCTCCCTTTGGCAGCTACCGGGCTGTGCTCCGGGTGCTGGAGGGTTTTCTGGACACTGAATGGACACCACCACCACTCGTCGAAGCAGAGGATCAAGGAGCGTGAACATGAGACTCAGCCACATTATCGCCGGCACGCTGGCGCTCATCGGGCTTGTCAGCACCCCGGCTTTTGCCAGTCCCTGCGACAAGTCCACCCGCGTGAGCTTCGCCACCGATCTGGGCGATGCCACCGTGAGCGGGATCTTCACTGAGCTCGAGACCGTCTCCAAGCAGCACTACGCGCGTCGACAGAAGATCCGAGCTCACAAGTGCGCGCTGATGAAGATGACTGGTTCCAAGACCTGGAAGGCTGCGAGCAAGAAGCTGCCCGAGGCAGCCAAGGCCAAGCCCGAGGTCCTCGAGCGCGTCCGAAAGCTTCGGAACTCCATTCCGCCGAAGGCCAAGTACGCCGCACTGGTGACCCAGGCCAAGACGGCACAGGACAAGTACGAGGCACTCGCTGAGATCAACGTGCCGGACGAAAAGAGCGCCGCCTACCTGAAAAATATCGAAAACCTGCGTGGATATGTCTCGGACATCACGAAGACGGGCAAGCATCTAAGGGGCATGAGGAAGCGCCTGACGGGCATCATCAAGGCCAACGCCAAGCCGAAAGAATAGAGGTCCTCCGGCAAAAATCCGGCTGTTGCCCTTGCGTGTGCCTCCTGTATGGATAGGGATCCCGGGTTCCAAAAAACATGCCCCACGGAGGACATACAGCATGAAGCGGATTCTTTCGGCCTTTGCGGCCCTTACACTTGCCTTTTCCCTCTCCACCGGTGACGCACTCGCCAAGAAGGGTGACGACGGCACCATCAAGTTCGACAAGATCGGCGCAAAGTCTGCCGATGATGTCTTCGCCAAGGCCCAGACCCTCAACGACAAGCTCGTTGGCGCCAAGGCCAAGCTCGTCGATATCAAGGCCAAGATCGCTGCCGCCAAGGACAACCCGGAAGGCCTCAAGACGGCCAAGACGAACCTTGCTGCACTGGCCAAGGATCTTGAGAGCATCCCCGGCGACATCGACGCGCTGGTCAAGGCCGCCAAGGCTGTGAAGCCCGGTAGCCTCGGCCTGAAGGGTATGGCACTCATCAAGGGCGGTAAGAACCTCGCGACGAACGCGGCCAAGCTCCCGAAGCTCGCCACCAACGCAAGCGCGCTCATCAAGGAGATCAAGGACACGACGGCCGGCCTCAAGTAGACCGTCGCTGATCTGATCAGCCAAGATTTGCAGGGCGCTGGGTTTTCCCAGCGCCCTGCTTCTTTGTGGGGCCTGTGCTTGTGACATCCAGCTTGGCCCGACCCTGCCAGTCCAAGGTCTGGTAGGCTTCTCTCATGGGAAGAAGTCCGCGCCTGCTATTGGCAGTCATGTGCATCCTGGGTGGATGGCTCAGCCAGCCAGCGCTGGCTGAGGAGTCTCCCCGCATCGCGGTGCTCGAGCTCAAGGGCAAGCTGCCCCGCGGCCAGCTCTCCGTGATGTCGGACAAGGTCCGCTCCGGCGTTCTCGTGGCCATGCAGGGCAAGGACTACGTGGTCATGAGCCGAGAGAATATGGCCATCCTGCTCAAGGACATGGGGCTCGACTGCGAGTCCGCCCAGGGCGAGTGCGAGGTGGAGACCGGGCGGAACATCGGGGCCGCCTACGTGGTCTCAGGCTCCGTGGAGGACGTCGGAGACGGGCTCATGCTGGTCTCGCTCAAGGTCCACGACACCGCATCAGGCGCTCTGAAGGCCACCGGCGATGTGCGGGGCACCAAGGTCATCCAGCTCATCGATAAGCTCCCCGGCACCGTGGCCCAGGTCATGGGCCGTGCCTTCGGCACGTCCATCCAGACAAACTACGCCCCCGCACCCATAAACTCAGGTGGCCCGGCCCAGGCCCAGTTCAACCTGAACTTCGGCGGTGGTGGTGGTGGGCTCGGCGTGCAGGCCAAGCTCAAGGAGCAACAGTGCACCCAGCAGGCCGACCAGCGGGGATCCCAGGCCCGCGCCACCCGGCTCGCAGACGCCATCACGCAGGCCAAGACCCAGGCGCGCCAGGCCTGGCAAGCTCAGGTCTCCGAGCTCGAGATGTGCACCAAGCTCGACCGGGATCAGCGCAGCAGCTGCATCTCCGCCGTGGAGAGCTGGCTGGCCACCGCGCGATCTATGCGGGTCAACCTGCCAGCCGGTGTAGAGACCGTACAGACCGACTGCGGAGCCAAGCAGCCCGCATACCAGCAAGAGACCCGGATGGTGGCCGCTGACCAGGTGGCCATGGCCGAGTCCCTGCTCACACGCCTGAAGGCCTCCAGCGGCCAAGGCGGTGTGTTCGGCTCGAGCGGCTACAGCAGCGGCGGCACCCCCAGCCGGCAGCAGGCCCCAGGAAGCGGGATATCGTGCGCGAACCTGCTCAACATGGCCAAGGTGGGTGTCCCTTCATCGACCATCGTTGTGACCATGCGGAATGGTGGGAGCACCTACTCACAGGATGATGTCGACTGCCTTCGCCGGGGACGTGCACCCTCCTCCGTCATCCAGGCTGCCCAGAGCATGCCGTCCGCCTACACCAGCCAGGGCGGGGGCTCAGGGGGTGGCAGCGGTCCCTGGCTGACCCAGGCCGAGCAGAAGAAGCTCTTCCCCAGCATGCGGGCGGACCAGCCCAACTTCCTTCCCACCGTCCTGGCAGGAGTGATGGCCAGCGACCCCAGGCTGGCTGTCTATCTCCTCAGCAGCCAGAGGATGCTGAATTCCCGGAACGGGCCCCGGATCTGTCGCGCTGCGCGCCAGATGGGCACCGCTACCGTCGACTTCGACGAGAAGCGACTCAAGGCTTCTTCGCAGACATACAGTGCTGACTTGAAGAGGATGTCCGGGAACAACCAGATGAAGATGTTGGCGATGATCAAAGACTTGAAGAGCACTGTGGCCAGATTCAAGTCCTTGTTCCAGATGAAGGACGCCAAGCAACTGGCGACCAAAGTCAGGACAGCTTGCGCCAGATACTGACTCTGGGAGCCAAGCCACTGTAGAATGCCGCGGTGCGACACCTCCCCGAGCTTGAGCCCGGCACACAGCTGGGCCCGTATGTGATCTCCGATGAACTGGGTCGCGGTGGAATCGCCGTGGTCTATCGGGCCCAACACAGCACCCTGCCCAGCCAGGGTGCTCTGGCCATCAAGGTGGCCTTCCGCACCAATGAGCAGCGCGACAAGCGCTTCATCCGCGAGTTCGAGCGCCTGCGCGTCATCGCCATCCCCGGCGTGGCCCGGGTCTACGAGGCCGGCGCTACGGAGGACCTCCTCTGGTACGCCATGGACGAGATCCCCGGGATCTCCATGGACCGCCAGATCGCCAGCTCAGACGGGGTCGAGGGTCGTGTCCAGACAGCGCTGGAGACCGGCGCAAGGCTGATGGACGTTCTGGCTGGCATTCACCGACTCGGGTTCATCCATCGCGACATCAAGCCCTCCAACGTCCTGGTGGACACGACCAACGGAGTCCATGTGCTCGACTTCGGGCTGGTGCGCCTCAAGGAGCGGGGCGACACCCTGACCCGGACCGGGCGCCTGGTGGGCACCGTGGCCTTCATGTCGCCGGAGCAGACCACTGGCCTCCCGCTGACCTCCGGTACCGACATCTTCTCCGCCGCACTGGTGCTCTACGAGGGGCTTGTCGGCCCTCGCCAGCGACCCCACCGGCAAGAAGAGTGGCTGGGCCGGATGTGCCTGCAGCGGGTCGTACCCCTGTGCATCGTAAATCCTCGAATCCCACGGGGGCTCTCGTCGCTGGTCGACCGGATGCTGGCCCTCGATCCCCACGCCCGCCCCAGCGCATCCGAGTGCGCGGCGGCCTTCCGGGAGCTGGCCCACGGACGAGGCCAGCTGGACTGGCCAGACCCACCAGAGTTCGTAGGCCGGGAAAAAGAACTCGATGCTCTGGTCCACGCCTTCGACCCCGGTTCCCCCCCCCTGCAGATACTCAGCGGACCGACGGGCAGCGGACGACGGCGGCTGCTCGAGCAGGTCCAGCGACGGGCGCTGCTGTACGGCACACCGAGGATCACCGGGCAGTGCATCCCAGAGGTATCCGGCGGAGCGGTCCTGGCAGCCATGCTTCAGCTTCTCGCCACCCGCGCGGATCCGGAGTGGCGTGCCAAGATCACGGACACCGATGCCGCCTACCTCATGGCCATGTGGCCCACCCTTCCGCTCACCGCACCCCCTCCCTCTACGACCACTCCGACCCTCGAGGGAGTGGCCCACTCAGTGGCCGCCACGCTGAAGCGAGCCGTGGACACAAACGGACTCATGCTGGTCATCGAGGACCTCGACCAGGTGGACGGGCTCACCGCCCGGGTGGTGCAGGCGCTTGTGGACGATCCCCCGGAGCGCATGGCGGTCTTCGCGACCTACGACGACCGCTGGGCCACGGACCGGTCCAAGCGACTGGTCTCATCGCTCTCCGAGAAGGGAAAGGCCATGGTCCGCTCCCTCCCGGATCTCACCACAGAGCAGGCATCAGCCCTGGCCGGCAGCCTGGTCCCCGACTCGGTCAAGGAGGGTATCGAGGGAGGATCTCCTCAGCGGGCACGCGAGGTCGGACTGCGCCGCCTCGCGCACCGCCTGGGAGAGGGCTTTCCTCAGCTTCCCGCCAGCAGCCTTCCGCTCGGCATCGCCCGCCGACCGCTCCCCAGGGAGGTACTCGCCTTGCTGGACATCGACCCGGAGCCGCTCCTGGAGTCCGGGATCATCGTCCAGGATGGGGCCGGTCTGTACAGCCTGACCGGAGAAGCCCTGAAACGAAATGCGCTGGCGCTGATCCCAGACCGACGCAGTGCGGAGGACGCACTCGCCGATGCCCTGACTCGCGGAGGCATGGGGGCGGAGCGCTGGCGAGATGTGGCCACGCACATGCTCCGGGGACGCAGACCCTACCGCGCCCTGGGTCCAGCCATCCAGGCCGCCGTACATGCTGCACACTCGAGCAACTTCGACGAGGCGCGCTGCTGGTTGATGGCGATCGATCCCATGCCCAGAGACAGGAGCGATCCCACCTACCAGGCGCTGCGCTTCGAGCTCTCCTGGTGTCGGGCTCGAACCAGCCTGGCCACCGACCTCGCTCGAATCCGCGAGGACCTGGTAGACCAGGCTCAGGACCGGGCCCGAACCGATGATGATCATGCTCGAGTCGCTGAGATCAAGGCGATTTTGAGAGTCCGCCAGGACCGTGCGGATGAAGCACTGGCCCTGTGCGCAGCCTCGGCAAAGGGCAAGTGGGCCGAGAGCCCTGCCCTCTCGGATCGATTCGCGCTGCGCGCTGCGCGCATCCACCTCAACCAGGGACGGCATGCACGGGTTCCAGCACTCCTCGCCGCTGCCGGCGGGCTGACCCGAACACCGGAGCACGCCCTGGCACAGGCCGACCTGGCCACCCTGCAGGGGGATGTGCAGGGCTGCATCAATATCTGTAGAGCGGGCATTGCCCATGCCCACGCACCTGACCAGGCAGCCCACCGGGCCAACCTCGCCCTCCGCCTGGGAAGTGCCCTCGAGCAGAGCGGCGATCGACCCAGCGCCACCCAGGCCATCTACAATGCCGGCGAGGTTCTCCACCACCACGGGCATCGCGCCCATATCGCAGAGGCAGATGTGCGGGCTGCAGATCTTGCCCTGGGTCGGGGGCACCCCAGCGCAGCGCGCATCCTCCTCGACCCGGTCATCGCCATCACCCGCAGCTTCGGCCTCCTGCGGATTCAAGCGGAGGCATGGCGCCTCAAGCTGGCCATTGCGACCACGGTAGGAGACAAGGCTGCCGCCCGTGCGGCCAAGGCTGGCTGGAACAAGAACTACCGGGGAGATGACAGCGGCTGGGTCCACGCCAATGCCCGCTGGCACTGGGCAGAGAAGGATCTGGACAAGGCTCTGGCCGCCGCAGAGGCACCGTTTTCCCTCTCCGCCGCTGGGACCCACCTGGCCATCGACAGAGCACACATGCTGCTGTGCAGCGGAGACCGGGCAGAGGCCAGTCGTGTGCTCGGACCCGCGCTGGACCACGCCACATCCAATGGGCTGCATGACCTCTCCCTGCTGGGATCACTCGTCGCAGGCGCCATCGCGCCGGAGCAAGACGAGGCCTGGGCCGGGCTCCTCCGACAGGCTCGGTCCAATCCCTGGATGGAGCTCTCCTTGATGTGCCTGGCCCTGGATGGCCGGCGCCGAATGGCCATGGGTGACCAGGATCTCGCCCGGAAAGCCTACTCAGACCTCCACAATCGAGCCCACCACCTCGGTGATGAGCTGAAGATCTCTGTGGCCAACCTGGGGCTGCGCACCTGCTGATCAGACGGGCCGGTAGGCCGCCAGTGCTGGCACGCTGAGAATCCTGTCCGCTTCCAGGAGATAGCCGGTGAGCTGCCCGCCGTAGACACAGCCCGTGTCCAGGCCCAGAGAGTGGGGGCGGTGGTCCTGCAGACCACGGACCGCGTCATGGCCGTAGAGCACCAGGGGAGGGCCTTCGTACTGGCGCCACCAGAAGTCCGCTTCGGGCTCATCCATTGGAAAGCGCCTCATGTTGACCGCCTGGGTCCGAGAGGTGGCCTGCACACCACCATGTGGGTCGATCCCTCCGTGGACCGCCAGCCAGCCCTCACCCTCAATGAAGTGAGGCAGGGTCCTCAGCCAGTCGATGGCCGGGGCTGGTGCCAGTCTCTGACCAGCCTCGGCCTTGCCGATCACATGCAGGTCGTGATTACCCAGCACACTCAGCGCCCCCACTTCTCTGACGATCTCCCATGTCTGCTCGGGCTTGGGTCCCTTGTTGAACACATCGCCCAGCAGAATCACCCGGCTGGGCTGGGCCAGATCGAGGAGGGATGCAAGCTCATCGGCGCATGCGTGCACATCGCCGACAAAGAGAGTGCGCATCAGTGGTGGAGCTGCTGGAGCTTGATGTCCTTGAGCTCACCGGCACGCTGAGACCGGATGGCCCGGACCGCTGCCTGTGCTGCACGAATGGTGGTGATGCAGGGCACACCAAACCGAAGACCAGCCAGGCGCATGGCCTGCTCATCGTAGACGCTCTTCTTGCCCAGAGGAGTGTTGATCATCAGCTGAATCCGACCATTTCGGACGTGGTCCACGATGTCCGGGCGGCCCTCACGGACCTTGAAGACCACCTCACATGGGATGCCAAGACTCTCCAGGGCTGCAGCCGTTCCGCCAGTCGCGAGCAGCTCGAAGCCCATGTTGTGCAGTGGTCCGGCGAGCTCTGCGAGGACGTGCTTGTCCTGGTCCCGGATGGAGAGGAAGACCCCGCCCTCACAAGGAAGTGCCTGCCCAGCACCGGAGAGCGCCTTGGCATAGGCCTCACCAAAGGATCGGCCGATGCCCATCACCTCACCGGTGCTGTGCATCTCGGGGCCGAGGAGCACATCGTCCATATCGAAGCGGCCCCAGGGAAAGACCGGCGCCTTGATGAAGTAGGTCCCGTTGCTCGCCAGAGGCGGGAGCTCTCCGAGATCCTCCATGGTCTCGCCCAGGCACAAGCGGGTGGCTAGCGCGGCCAGCTGAATCCCGCGTGCCTTGGAGACAAAGGGCACGGTTCGCGATGCTCTCGGGTTGACCTCGATGACGAAGACCACCTCATCCTGGACGGCGAACTGAACATTGACCAGGCCCACCACCCCCAGGCGCAGGGACACCTGCTTCACGATGTCCACCATTCTCGCCTGGTTTTCCTTGCTGAGGACGACCGGGGGAATCACACAGGCGGAGTCGCCCGAGTGCACGCCCGCCTCCTCGATGTGCTCCATGATGCCTGCAATGTGGCAGGTGGTGCCGTCGCACAGCGCATCCACGTCGTACTCGACGGCACCCGAGAGGAAGCGGTCGAGGAGCACCGGGTGGTCCTCTGAGACCCGCAGCGCCTCGGAGAGTGCTGCCTGGAAGTCATTGTCGTCAAAGCAGATCGCCATGGCGCGACCGCCCAGCACATAGGAGGGCCGCACAAGCAGGGGGAAGCCGATCTTCAGCGCGGCAGCCTCGGCCTCCGATCGGTTGCCGGCCATCGCACCCTCGGGCTGGCGGATGTCCAGTTCCTTGAGCAGGGCGTTGAACCGCTCCCGGTCCTCACACAGGTCGATGGCATCCGCCGGCGTGCCCAAGATGGGGCCGATCTCATGAGCGAGCTTGAGCGGGGTCTGGCCTCCGAACTGCAGGATGACACCCCGGGGGTTCTCCCGCTCCAGGACGTGCTTGACGTGCTCGATGGTGACGGGCTCGAAGTAGAGCTTGTCGGAGGTGTCGTAGTCGGTAGAGACCGTCTCCGGGTTGTTGTTCACCATCACGCTGGTCAGCCCAGCCTCAGCCACGGTGAAGGCCGCATGACAGCAGCAGTAGTCGAACTCCAGGCCCTGACCGATGCGATTGGGTCCATTGCCCAGGATGATCACCCGATCCGACTGAGACTCTCCTGACTCATCCTCTTCCTCGTAGGTCGAGTACAGGTAGGGGGTGTGGCTCTCGAACTCCGCTGCGCAGGTATCCACCCGCTTGTAGACCGGGAAGATGCTCTCCGCAGTCCGCCTGTCCCGCACCGCCTGCTCGGTGGTCCCGAGAATGCGGGCGAGGTGCGAGTCGGGCATACCCAGCCGCTTGGCTCGACGAAGCTCCACCATGGAGAGGTCCTCGAGGAAGCGGCCGTCGAGTTGCTCCTCGCAGGCGATGATGGTGCTCATCTCGAAGAGGAACCACCTATCGATGCCTGTGAGCTGCTGAATCGCAGAGGCATCCCAGCCCCTGCGCAGGGCCTCGAACAAGGCCGACATCCGATCCGGCGTGGCGATCGCCATTCGCTCCTTGATCTGCTGGTCCGTCCACTGCCGAGCGTCCTCGTAGCCGCCCTCGAGCGAGGAGATTGCCTTGAGGAGGGCCTCGGAGAAGGTACGACCGATACCCATCACCTCACCCACAGACTTCATGGCCGTGCCCAGGGTCCGGGTCGCACCGGTGAACTTCTCGAAGTTCCAGCGCGGGAACTTGACGACCACATAGTCCAGGGTGGGCT
>PVBE012239793.1_pt1 | contig 12277 bp, 5 predicted proteins | sample 1631181 | NCBI WGS metagenome assembly PVBE01 (sample SAMN08397723, study PRJNA350692) | Marine metagenome, whole genome shotgun sequencing project. | isolation source: water | place: Pacific Ocean | collected 2012-04 | reverse complement strand
TTGTTGCGAGGCGCCGCAGGGATTCTGCACGCATTAGACTCAAAGCTGTGCATCCCAACGTCTGAGCTGTCGTCGCAGCAGCCAGGCCGGCGGCCGACTTTTTTAAGAGTTCGCGTCTGTTCATCTTCGCCGCTCCTCTCTTCACGAGCCTGTGGGCTTGCATTGAGCGTGGGAGGGACCTCTCGGAGATAGGTCCCTACTTTTCTCAAGTACATGCCTATCTCCGAGAGGCATGATCCCAGGCGGATCACCATTCGGCGTAGTCCTTATATGTGTGCCAAACCGTTACCGGAATTGTGAAGTAGTACATCCGCCAGGTGTAAACCCCTTGGAGAACTCACTTTCCCAGCTTGTACTGGTCCTTATGCTTTCCCATGTACTTGTTCAAGCTGATAAGTTGTGGAGGGTTACTGTCGTTCTCAATGGTCTTTATCGCATCCACTATGGGGTCGCTGGTGCGGCGCCTTTTCAGTTCCGCTTTCAGCCGGGGCAGGATCGGTTTCGCTGACGCGCCGTACTTCTTCAGCTCCCCGCAAACGTACTGCTCCACGTGCCCGCGGCCGTGGAATCGCCACATTTCCAGCATCCCCATGCCCAGCGGAATGCCTTCTTCAACGCGATGATCAGCCAGCATACGAACGCCTGCGAGCATGACACCTTTTGAGAACATCGTGTTGCAAACCGCCATATCTTTAATGGAAGTGACGATTTCAGGCATCAACACCTTGATGTCTTCCATTGTCAAGTGGGTGTATGTCGACCGCAGGCAGCCGCGCGCGTGACCGTCAGGATGGATGGCCACCGCCCGGATGGCCGGGTAGAGCAGCTCGCGGTCAATTCCTTCGATTGATTTTGCCAGCAGACCAGGCCGCCCTGCCACATTACCGCCCGGGTAAAACAGGGCGTAACACAGGGAGCCCTGACCAAACCGCAGCGGGTCACTTTCGTCCGTCACGGCAATTGACTTCAGCATTGCGGGCACGGCCGGGCGTGCCGATTCCCCAAGCGCTTTCAAGGTTTCCGCGGCCTGAACGCACACCCACGGATCGTCGTGTCCCAGCAATCGAATCAGCAGGGGCAGGGCGGGTACCGCACGTTCCTTGAGCTGCGCCAGTACGTGGCAAACACCCACGAGAGTTCTGGAATCGTCGCTTTCCGCAAGTTTCGTTACCAGTGCAAGCGCATCGACCTCGCGCCTGGTCAGTTCCTGTGCACTCGTGAGCCGCTCGGCCGGCGACCAGCTTCCCAGCGAATCCAGCAGTTCTTCGATGCTCTTTTTCTCGTGGGAAAACCGCCCGGCCTGGATGGTTTGCTCTATCTCCTTGTCACCCAGCCATATCTTCTTGTCGGGGTCCCTGCCCGTGATGGTGAGCTGCCTCGCAGGCAGAGCAAAGGTCAGCAGGTAGGCGCCCGTGCCGGAGATGCCCCGGTTGTCCATGCCCCATTGCACGGCCGTTCCCCCCGCAGGCGTGTAGGCAAAAGACCCGTCGTGGCGCCGCTCGAGGTCGTAGTGCCAGGCGATTTCCTTGAAGTAGGCCGCTGCCGCCTTCGGCCCGGCAATGGCGGCGCCCGGGGTGCCCCACATGAAACTGAAGAACGGACCCGTGTGCCCATGCTCCAGTCCCTTGTAGCCTGCCGCACTCATTCTCGCCCAGAACTGGGCTTCTTTCCGGTGATCTCCCTGGGCCGCGAACGCATGCGCGGCCAATCCGCTGGTGCCGTTGTTGTCGTGGGCCGCCCAGACTTCGGGCCGGTGTTCCCCATAGGGAATGGTGCCCTTGCCTGTGTAGTACTGGAAGAACTTGTTGGCACGGGCAATGGCATCATCCAGCTCCTTGTGTCGCGCGCCGGCCTTGCAGGCCATGACCATTGTGAGAAAGCACCCCAGCCCCGACTGGTTCAAAGCGCCATAGGGAGGAATCATACCATGCAGTTCGCCATTGGGCTTCCGTGCGGAAAAACCGTGACCATAGGTTCCCCATATGCCCTGTCCCCTGGCCACGTTGATGGCGTTGGCCTCGACCCAGGGCAGCATCTGCTTGTCGCCGGTTGACAAGCAGTAGTCGGTCCAGAACAGCGCGCCATAACCGCCATTCCAGGCCTTGCCGAAGGGTTCGTCCGACTCGGCTACCTTCTTAATGAAGTCAGCAGTACCTTGTGAGCTTGCCATTTCGGCCGCCTTTTTTCGGACGATCTCCACGTATTCCTTTTTACCCGAGGCCAGCAGGGCCATTCCTTCGAGCGCAAACCGGCCCCAGTTGTTTTTCCTGACAATGTATTGGCAGCCATCCTCAAGAATCCTGGCGGACTTGGCACAATCATATGGCGCGGTGTGGCTATAGGTACCCATCACTTTAAGCTGGAGGTCTACGGTGAACTCTTTCCCGGCTCGCCACACCAGCAATGGCATGACCCCCTTCTGGTTCTTGCTCTCCGCCTCGCCGATGGCCAGGGCGTAGGTCATGCGCGCATTCCCGGTGAAGCGCTTGTCGGCCACACCAAGGATCACATCGGCCAGTTCCATCTTTCCATGAGCCGGTGAGTTCTCCTCGACGCGGGTGACGAGAATCTGGGTTGCCCTGTCTGTCGCACCCCAACTTTCATGGATCCAACCGCGCATACCGGTTGGCCCCAGGTTGTAGGTATGAAGGAGAACGCCTTGCTCCTTCACATACTTCGCGGCATTCCCATCCTTTGTCAGGTCTACCAGCTTCGGCAGGGGTGTCCTGGCGTGGCACAGGGTCCCGCTAACAAAGAGAGCAAGAAGCAACTCAACAATGACAGCCTTGCGATTCGACTTCATATGATTCTCTCCTTTTAGAGGTACAGGTGAGAATCTACAGAACGCCCCGAAAATGTCGATGGCTGACTTAAGCCTTCTGCGATGCGATATGGATCAATGAGAGCAGGATCATATTGAGGTGGAAGATTTTGTGTACCCCGAAAAAGGATTCAGGATTCAGAATTCAGCCACGTCAACGGCAAAGCCGTTAAGTGGCCACTTGGCAGCAGAGCTGCCGACGTGGGAGTCAGAATGGGAGAGGTTTCGTGAGATTGACCCCACGAAAAATGGCGGTTTACGAAAGCCTCTGGTATGCTTTGAAGTGTAAAGCAAACAAAGCAAGGAGGCTCACAAACAGCCATGGCAACCCAGACAAAGGCGCTTCATGCGCCTGATCAAAAGCTCTGAATCAGTGCGTCAGCACTTCTGACTCCTGATTCCTGGCTCCTGACTCCTGCATTCGGCGTGCAACGCAGAATGCTCACTTCTCCGGGGCTTGTGCGAGGCGACAGCGGCAGCTATACTTGACTGCGTGGGCAAGTGACGCTCTCAAGAGTGTCTTCCGCCAGGAGTGAGAGTTTATGTTGAAACGCTATACCATCCTTGCATGGGTTGCCATGTCCACACTGGTCTTTGCTGAAGGTGCAACCAATGATCCTCTCCCTGAACTGACGGAGGCCAGGGACAAGTGTCAGACGAGAATGACGCAGCTGTGGGAGGACTATCACGAACAGATTATCATCGTCCGCAGCCGGTACATCAATGCACTGGCCAAGCTGGAAAGCGACATCAAGAAGACGGGGAACCTGGAAGGCGTATCTGCGGTTCAGCATGAGAGGAAGAGATTCTCCAAGTACAAAAACTGGGAGCCGGGCAAGTACGGAAAGGTGGATAAACACATTGTGCCGGTCTTCAGTTCCTACGCCAAGATTGCCAAGGAGCTGGATTCAACCTACGAAGGCCAGTGCAAGACGCTAAACCAGGCCTACCGCATCCATCTCGAAAAACTCAAAAAGTCCCTGACGGTCAACGACCGCATACCCGATGCTGTTCGCGTTAAACAGGAACTGGATAGCATGACCGCGGTCGAACCGGTTCGCAGTAAACGCCCACCTTTGCCCAAGGGGAAAACAGCAGTCAACATCAAGACACCGGACGAGTTGGCGGCCCACCTCAATCGAACTCGATGGAAGCTGATGTGGCGGTCCGGAGAGATACCCGCGACGCAAACGGAGAAGATTGAATTCCAGTTTGGCCAAATCTTTCGCTTCGTCGCGGCCGATGGTTCAGAGAAGAAATACAAATACTCCGTAGGAGACGATCTGAGCGTCAAGGTTGAGTCGCGACGTGGAAAAAGCCTGGTGTTCGACCCGTCGTTCACAGTCTTCGAATACTCCGACGAGTACTATCGCATGTACCGGCGGGGTTTTCTTGAAGGATCGCTTGACCAAGAGGAAGCAGCATCCCTGAGAGAAGATATGATCCTATACCTGCCTTTTGACGAAGTCGCCGAGTATCTCAGGGACTTCAGCGGACTTAAGAACCATGCCAAGGTACATATGGCTTCGGTAGTCTTCTTCGGCAAGAAGAACAACGCCTACCAGTTCGACGGCAAGAAATCCATGGTCGAGGTACGGAAACCGATCGATCCGGACGACTACGAAGGCTTCAGCGTTTCGCTGTGGGCCAAGGCCCTGGCGGATGTCGCGTATTCGCCCTTCCTTTTTGCGTGGGGAAAGGATGGAGATTACGGGGGGTTCTACCTGCGAGGAGACAAGGGACGATTCACCTTCCGATTCGGATCGGGGCACGCTGAAACATACGCATCGCGTGTCGGTGAGTTCAAAGCGGATGGGTGGTACCATTTGGTAATGGCCCACTCACGTGACGGCGGGAACATGTTCTACATTAACGGTGAACTCGCACATTCCCACCCGGCGAAGCCACTGAAGAACACTCATCCCACGCTACGCATCGGAGTGCGCACACCAGATGGAGAGAGGGGAGAGCACTTCTATGGATTGATTGATGACTTCATGGTCTTCAAGCGCACCCTGACCCCGGACGATGTGAAGAGGCTTCACGAACTGAAGGCGTTCAGGATCGTAACGAAGAGCCCTGCCAAGGAAGCGGAGACCGGGGACGAGTAAGAAGTTTCGTATACTGCGCAATCCAGAGAAGAGTGAGGATCCACGCCACCAGGGCAAAGATCAAAGAAGCTGGAGGTATCATGAAGAAGATGTTGATCTGCCTGGGCGTTGTCTTTTCTTGCTGCGTCTTTCACGCCGGTCATGCGCAGGAGCCTGAAGCGGCGTCCGGCAAAGCTGACGTCAATAAGGGTCCGGCCAGGGTATTCCTGCTGATTGGGCAATCCAATATGAACGGCCGGGGCACTGTCGACGTCTTGAAAGACAAGTTGATCAAGGACCATCCCGAGAAGTATCCGCCGTCACTGATGAAGATTCGCGAGGATGTCTGGATCACGGGAGCAAATGGCAACGGAGTTTCTCACCAGATGAGCAACGTCCGGCTGGAACCCGGATTCGGGCAGTTCAAATACTATGGGCCGGAGCTGGGATTCGGTCATGTCATGGGGAATCACCTTGGCGAGCCGGTCATGCTGATCAAGCACATAGCGGGCGGCACCCCGCTGGCAACTGTCTGGACGTCTCCCAGTGCAGCCAAACGTACCGGACGACAGGGGCCGCTAAAAGGACGGAGAGGTGCGTTCCAAAGCACATACTACAAGGTGAAGAAGACCCTGGATAACCTGCCGGCATTGATCAAAGGCTATGATCCCGAACAAGGCTACCAGATCATGGGTATCGTCTGGGTCCATGGCAATGCGGATGGCGGCAAGTTTGCAGCGGAATACGAGGACAACCTGGTTGATTTCATAACGGATCTCAGGACACTGTTCGGTGTTCCCGATCTTCCTTTCATAGCTGTTGAAAGCCTTTCCAGCAGGGCACCGGGCAGTGCGTTTCAGAACGCGGCGGATCGCGTGAACAAGAGAGACGGCAACACCCAGGCGGCAGCGATTCTCACGAAAACCAGAATCGATCTGAAAGGTGATCCGGAGTATTCCGCCTACAACGCGTCCGGCGACGGAACGCATTGGCGATATAACGCACGAGCGTTTCTCGACGTCGGGTATTGGACCGCTGACTTGATGAAGCCACTCCTGGCAGAGACCACCAATCATGCGACTGATAAGAAGGTTCAGCAGGCCTTGGACAAATATGAAAAGCTTTTTGAGGAGGGCAATGCAGCCCACGTAGATCCCATTTATGAGAAGGCCCAGAAAAGATGGGCCGGAAGACCGCCGATGAAACAAGCGGGCGGGAATAATTACAAATAGACCTTGTTCGAAGAAGGATGGCCCTGAAAGGGCCTGATATAATGGCCCAGGGAGTTGCCCTCGTTGTTCTACACATTTCTCGGTTGCCATGCTCTCGGGACAAGCCGGAGGCTTGTCAGCGATTAGCCGGTGGTTGACCCCGCTAGAGCCTGCCTTACGGAGTCGGTCGTTCTTCCAGCGCTGCCAGTCGCGCCCTCAATTCCTGGATTTCCTCACTCTGTTTTGTAAACTCTCTGTATAAACCTTGAATTGCTGCGAGGGTGACACCGGATCGGTCTACACCGGAGAGCGTCTTTTCGCTATTGCCCATTTCGAACAGCATATGAAAATCCTGGGCCATCGGGCCGATGTGCCGCACCGCATCGTCGTCCTGTTTGTAGTTCCAGGTTGTTATCGGCAGCGCGACAACTTTATCCAGGATGGCTGTCGGGTCAACCGTGTTGAAGTTCTCCTTGGCATTCACATCGGAAACGTCGTTCCAGGTGGTTCCATCGCAGGTTGCACCTCCGGCCACGGAAATCCGGCTCGCGGGATTGGTTATGCCCACGCCCACGTTTCCGTTTCCGGCGATGACGAACACAGGCGCTCCGTTGGGCAGATCGTCTTCATCGTACACACGGAGAATATCGGCGTCACCGGGACTCCAGATCACGGCCACGTCGCCGTCGGCGTAGAACCCTCCGCTTTCGCTGCTCCCGTTCTCGATCCAGATGCCCTCGAGAGCGGAAGAAGGATTGGGATCCCATCCGGACGCGGCGCCGTGGCGTCCTGTTTGGCTGAGGTAGATGTCTACATTCGGATGATCCACTTCCAGAGAATCGGCTCGGACTATGCCGGCGGTAATATTTCCATCGACCCGTTCATTGCCGACGACGTGGAGCCGTTCGGCGGGGGAGTTGGTGCCGAGGCCCCAGAATCCGTTGGTAGCCATAACTGCCTGGAGAGAGCCGGCCAGAAGATCGGGTCCGTTGTAGAACTTAATGCCGGTGATTCCGGCGGAGGTCATGCCCGAAAGGAGTTTGAGTACACCGTTGGCCTCCAGTCGCAGGGGCTGAAACAGCCCGGTCCCACTCGCAACGGAGGACACGTTGGTGATGCTCTCGAGGCTCATGTTGATGTCTCGTGTCGCTTTGTGATTGCCGAGGTTGTCCCCGGACAGTCCGGTCAGCAGCGATCCGTCGCCGATGAACTTGCCGACGACGTGGAGCCGTTCGGCGGGCGAGTTGGTGCCGATGCCCACGTTACCGCTGCTGCCCACGTAGATCCCGCGCACGGTCAGTGCGAACGCTGAGGAAAGCAACCGCTCTCTGGGTGTCAGTTCCGGGTCCGCGCCGAACTTGAGACCGAGCCATGCGTTGGTGCCCAGCGTGTTCAGCGCCTCTGGAAGGCTGGCGCTGCCCCCGCTTGGGTTGTCACCCAACGCGGTGGCGTAGAGACCGTCCACGACATCGACCGAATCGACCTCCTGGTACACATTGTTGCCGCCCGTCGATTCGTCCCACAGCGTCAACGTCACCGCCATGCCGTTGCTGTTCACCAACTGCCCGTTTTCCACCACCCGCCCCTGGTAATTCAGCATGCCCGGCACTTCGGCCAGACACAGGCTTATCAACATGAAGTGCATCGCTATGGCAATAGACACGTATCGCTTCATCTAATCCTCCGTTCGCTAATACTCTCATACTTTCCATCACTACTTCGGTGTCACTTTGAAATACCTGCTCGTTCAATGAGTGTCCTGGATATGTTCATGACAGGCCCTCCATTTCAACTGACCGGTGCTCCGCCCTTGTGCTTGCGTGCAGGCCAGACAGCGGCAAATTGGCTTTGAAGTTTATCAGTCAGACGGGCGGAATGCAACTTCCGCATGTGGTACCTGCGCCACCCCCGCGGTGCCCTTGAAACAAGCCGGAGGCTTGTCAGCCATTAGCCGGTGGTTACGCGAGGAACGAGCGTCACCACCGGACCCAGAAGAGAAGAAACCGCCATCCCGGAGGGATGGCAGCAACGCCACAGCACCAACGAACGACGTTGTCAATTGACGCTCCACGGGCATATCTGTCACCCGCGCGGGTTCTGGTCAAAGACACTATGTGGCCATGCAGGCCGAGATCGACTAATGAGATGGAGTGTTCCCCTGATTCCTCGCTGGCATCCCTCCGGGATGCAATTCATATTCCGGATTATGACCGGTGGTGTCGCGTCGCCCCGCACCCGTGTTCCGCTGCCGCGTAAGGCGGTGGCGGGCACGCTCAACCACCGGCTAATGGCTGGCATCCCTCCGGGATGACTCGACACCGCAAGATGCAGAAAAGATGTGAGGTATAACGAGGGCAACGCCCTGGGCTTGTATATGCAGTCCTTTCAGGCCACAGGCACGGAGAAATTGCGGCATGAATGCCTTAAGTTGCCGCGTATGCGCCGAAGCGGGATTCGTTCTCCATGGCAGTAGCCGGGGGCAGAGACAAGTTTACAGAGCGTGAGTTCGCCTCTCGGCAGTGCTTGCCGCGGAAAACCCTCAAGACCGCCCGTGCTTGAAAAGTTCGCCGATATCCCATATTACTTGTGGATGACTATGCGTGCGATTACGGTATTTCTTGTGATGAGCTTTGCGGCGGCCCTGCACCATGCTGACGCCGGGACGGTGAGCTTTGATTTCGAGAAGGATAAGCAGGGCTGGAAGAACGTGGAGGGCTGGCTGGGCAATTTCCGTTCATCTGTTTCTTCGGTAAGGCCTCCGGCAAGGATCCCCGCGGCGGGCAAGTTTATACTGGCCACAAATCCCAGGCACAGCGGCGTTATCGAGTCCCCGGTGTTTACAATTGAAGGTCCAAAGGCGACGTTTCTCCTTGGTGGAGCCGGAAAGCCGAGTTCCTATATAACGCTCCATACGCTGGACGGCAAGGAGGTCAGGCGCACATATGTGCCTCTTGCTGATGCTCCAGACTTGAACAAGGCATACAAGCTCGAACCTTGTGAATGGGACCTCACGTCCCTCGTGGGGAAGAAAGCGTTCCTGCGAATCTCTGCCGAACCTTTTGGTTATGCCCTGGTGAAGAGGGTCAACAGCAATGTGCAGGAGAGTTTTGTCGTATTCGACAACTTCAACGCAGCCGGCAGTATCAATTCTGCAGCAACTAAACAGCGGGACGCAAACCGAGTCGCTGAGAAGCAGGAATCCATCGCGGCAATAAAGGGGGAACTGGACGACATAGTTTTTGCGGTCCGTAAGCGCTACCGGGAGGGACACTGGTACGCGAATATCGGACATTGGTCGGGCAACGCGGAGAGAGATCTGTTTCATGACGGAGCGCGCCTCTGTCGTCTCAACGTTCGTACCGGGAAGGTGACGGTCCTGTTTGCGGACGAGAAGGGCGGCATCCGGGATCCGCAGGTACATTACGACGGCGGGAAAGTGATCTTCTCCTACCGCCCCGGCGGCAGCAAGTACTACAACTTGTACGAGCTGGACCTTGAGTCACCCAAAGCTCCAAGACGGATCACTAATGCGCCCTTCGATGACATCGAGCCCACCTATACGCCCGGCGGAAAGATCGTGTTCTGCTCTACGAGATGTAAACGCTGGGTGCCCTGTTATTACACTGAAGTCGCCACGCTTTATTCCTGCAATGCGGACGGCACGGGGATCAGACGGCTTTCGGGGAACGTCGAGCATGAGAACACGCCCTGGCCGCTGCCGGACGGGCGCCTGCTCTATACCCGCTGGGAATACGTCGAGAGAAGCGTGATGGACTTCCATCATCTCTGGACGACCAATCCTGATGGAACGAGGCAGGAGATATTCTACGGCAACATGCATCCCGGCTATGTGATGATCGATGCAAAACCCGTCCCGGGTAGCGGACTCATCGCCAGTATCTTCTCACCCGGCCACGGCAGGGCTGAGCACCACGGCATTGTGGTGACAGTCGATCCCGGCCGCGGTCCCGACGACAAGACTTCGGTAAGGAATATCGGGTGGGGTCGGGAGTCACGGGATGTCTATCCCGTCGGCACCAAGGGTTTCCTTACAGCCAGGAATCACACGATAACGCTAATGGATTACGAAGGCAGAGAGGATGTGATCTACTCCCTCTCGGAAGAGGAGCGGAAACAATCGTACTGGTGCAGCGAGCCGCGTCCCGTCGCGAGTAGAAAGCGGGAGCAGATAGTTCCCAACAAGGTCAACCTGGCGAAGGCTACGGGTACGCTGATGCTTGATGACGTTTACAATGGGCGAAACATGAAAGGCATCAAGCGCGGTGACATCAAGAAACTGCTGGTGCTCGAATACCTGCCAAAGTCAATCAACATAAGTAACGGTGCGGAACCGTGCAGCAGGTTCACGCACAACCATGAGAGAATTCTCGGCACTGTGCCGGTTGAACCGGACGGTTCAGCGAACTTCGAAGTGCCGGCCCTGACTGCCATCGTGCTTGCAGCGCTGGATAAGAACGACATTGCCGTTAAGCGCATGCAAAGTTTCATTACGGTTCAGCCGGGGGAGGTAAGCGGATGTGTGGGTTGCCACGAAGAGAGGACCCAAACGCCCCGAACTGCAGTCCGCCGTTCCATAGCGATGAGCAAGGCACCGAGCAAGATTACCCCAATCAAAGGGATCCCGTACGTATTTGATTTCCCAAGGGATATCCAGCCCATCCTGGACCGGCAATGCGTGGGCTGTCATGACTACGACAAGACCAAGCAGGGCGGACCCCGCTCGGGGGGCTATATTCTTACGGGCGACCGGGGTCCTATGTGGTCGCACTCCTACATCGCTCTTACCGGGAAGCATGTCAGAATGGGCAGCAGAATGGGGGACAACGCTCCCTACAAAACCGGTAGCGGTGCCAGCAGACTGATGAAGATGATCGATGGGTCGCACCCGTCTAAGCAGGGAGTTTCACCGCAGCAAGCAACTGTCAAGCTCTCTGCACATGAAAAGACAATGATCCGCCTTTGGATCGATTCCGGTGCGATTTACTCGGGAACTCTTGCCGGAGAAGGGTGCGGTATGATCTATGAGAAACTAACCACCCATGCTGAATGCTACAGATGGTTCACGATGGGGGATCAGTGGCCGGAACGTCTGAAAGCCGCGGGCACTGTTGTGCAGAAACGCTGCGTTGTCTGTCACGACGGCAAGAAGCGCGCCAAGGTGTTTGACCTCGACATCACCAGGCGACCGTCTCGGTCAGATGGCATAAGACGGATGTCTCCAGAGGTCAGGGTGAATCTGACGCGGCCTGAGAAATCGTTGTTGCTCATGGTCCCGCTGTCAAAACAGGTAGGCGGTTTCGATCATTGCAGCAAGGGACGGAATCCCCGCGAACCCGTATTTGCAGACAGATCGGACCCGGACTACCAGCTGCTGCTGGCTTACGTGGCAGAACTGAAGGAGGCCTTGAACCGCAACAAGAGATTCGACATGCCGGGCTTCAAACCCAACGAGCACTATGTTCGCGAGATGAAACGGTATGGAATCATTCCCCAGTCGTTCGACCGGAACGAACAGAAAATAGACGTCTACAAGGCCGACCGTGTCTACTGGGATTCTGTGCGTTGGAAGCCGTGACAACTATTGCTCCTTTTCGCCTTCCTCAACTCACTGGGCAACGCTCTGGTTACAAACGAGCGCGCAAGCCTGTAGCGGAAGTCGCAAAGACTTCCGATCCCCGCGAAGATCGGAATCCCGCCGGGGCGGGACAAGTTCCGCTCTTATGAGACTCGCTACAAAAAGCGCCGCGGAAAATGCTCGCCTGGAGCCACATAACCGCTGTCGTTCTGGTTAGTGATAGTGGTGTGAGCAGAACACATATATTTTGGTTTATCCCGAAAAAGTGATCAGTTCTCAATAATCGGTAATCGGAGTGGAGCAAGACAGGGAATATTGACCCCAGGAAAATGGCCGTTTAGCTCTGCAAAACCCCGGGAATCATATGTCTAGAGAGTTTTTGACAGGATTTGGGATGATTGAAGATGATGAGAGACGGCATAAACTTGACGCCGGTTTCATCCTCACTCAAAACTCACCATATATTTGCAGTTTTCGGGCGAAACCTGCATCAAGTTTCTGCCACGGTTCTGTATGGATTAGGGAGAAGAGATAAGCGCGAAGCACATCTTCTCCAATC
>PVBE011459520.1_pt1 | contig 12278 bp, 11 predicted proteins | sample 1631181 | NCBI WGS metagenome assembly PVBE01 (sample SAMN08397723, study PRJNA350692) | Marine metagenome, whole genome shotgun sequencing project. | isolation source: water | place: Pacific Ocean | collected 2012-04 | reverse complement strand
CAAGACAAAATAATTAATAATATAACTATTAATTCAATTTGTAAAAATTGCAACAGTGATGAAGCAATAAAATCTCTACTAAAAAATACTTCTTTAGATTGGAAAAAAAATAAATATCAGTATATAATTATTAATAATAAAATAAATAAAACTATATCTGGGTATATAATTGATGCAAAAAGCGGTGAATATATTCCTCATGCTAACATATACGTTAAAGATAGTTATTTAGGTACGATGAGTGATGAATATGGATTCTTTAATATATCTGGAAATATAGATAAAGCTGATACTTTAATAATTTCATATATAGGATATCATCCTTTAAAAATCGTCAATAATGTAAATGATGATGCTAATTACTATGAAATCATGCCAAAAATTTTGGGGGTAGAGACCATAAATATTTTTGGTGAGAAAATTGAATTTTTGCAACGTTCATCAAGTCATGGTGAGTTAGCATTTTCACCAAAACATATAACAAATCTTCCCAACATCGGAGAATCAGATGTTTTTCGTTCATTGCAATTATTACCAGGTATTCAAATGGGAAATTCAGGATTTGCAGGATTATTTATACGTGGAGGAACGCCCGATCAAAATCGTATTATACTTGATGGTATGACAGTTTACCAAGTAGATCATTTTTTTGGTTTCTTTAGCTCAATTAATTCTAATATAGTAAAAGATGTTCAGATTTATAAAAGCAGTTTTCCAGCAAAATTTGGAGGTGGAATATCAAGTATTATTGATATTACAGGAAAATCTGGAAGTACTAAGAAGCAGAAATTAGATTTATTCACAAATATGCTAAGCGCAGGATTTACATATCAAAAACCATTATCTAAACGTGGCAGCCTTATTTTATCAGCTCGTAGATCATTTACTGATCAATATCAAACAAAATTATATGATAAAATTCATGATTTTCTTATTTCAGGAAGTGGTTTAAATATTGGCTCTGAGTTACCATCAGATTCTTTATCCTACAGCTCACAGTATTTGCCAAATTTCTATTTTTATGATATAAATGGAAAATTTACTTATTTACCAACGGAGAAAGATATTATTTCGATTTCATTTTATGAGGGTAGAGATTATTTAGGAGAGGAGAAGACTTTTGATTTTCCATCAGATACTATAGGAGTTGATCAAGTAAAGACAAATGAAAGAACAAGATGGGGTAATAATGGATTGTCTGGTAAATGGCTACATCGTTGGTCAGAAAAACTAACTACGCAATTATTTTTATCAGATACAAAGTATCTAAGTAATCATTTGCTAAATAGTTATTGGAGTCTAGATGCTTCTATAACACCCGTTTATCTTTCGCAGGACAAAAACCAAATTATAGATCAGACATCAAGAATTAATGTTACTTATAATACCGGAAAAAATCATTTAATTGAAGTAGGCTTAGCAAAAACAATCTATAAAACGGATTATTCTTTGGATTTAGGCGATTCTATTATTTTTATTAATGAAAAGATTAAAGGAAGCCTAATTGAAGGTTATGTACAAGATAGGTGGATTGTTTCACCAAATATGGAATTATTACTTGGTTTACGATCAGAAAAATTCAGTAAAGGAAATACAATATTTATTGATCCCAGATTAAGTGTATCTTATCATATATCAGATCGGCTTAGTTTAAAAGTTTCTGGAAGTCGAGCACATCAATTTTTAAATAGATTTAGTAATGATGTTATTACTAATGGCAGCAAGTTTGTTTGGTTAATTCCCAACAAACATATGGAACCAATGGGCTCAATACAAAAGAATTTTGGGATTGAATATGATTCTCCAGATATTTTCTTTGGTTTTGATTTGTATAATAAAAATGTAAGCAATATTTCAGATTTTTCACAATTTGTATTCCCTATTGATGTATATAGTGAATCAAGCAATAACTTGACTTTTCAGGGTGAAGGGAAATCAACCGGTTTTGAATTATTCTTTCATAAAAAGAAAGGGAAATTAAAAGGATGGGCTTCTTATAACTACGGAACTATACAGTGTAAGTTCCCAGAGTTAAATGGAGGAGAAGTTTTTCTTGCAGATCATGATAGAACGCATGAGATAAAATCAGCTTTAATTAGTTCAATTGGTAAATGGACGCTAACTATTACAGGTCTTATTTCTTCTGGTCGCGTATTTACACCGAATAATAATCTTATGATTCGAGAAAATGAAAATGCGAATTATACACTTCAAGCAGAACCCGGTACAAGAAACAGCAACAGATTACCTATTGTACAACGAATTGATCTAAGCTTAAATAGATCGATGTATTTTATGGAAAAAAATGTAGATATAGGAATATCAATATTTAATGTATTTAATAGAAAAAATATTAGTCATAGATCATATAATCTATTTATTGACCCTTTTATTTCTACGGATGTTATAATGCTTGGTTTTACACCAACAATTTCAATGAAGTTGGGTCTCTAAATTTTGTCAATTAACAAAAAACTGTTTTTCTATTACCTTTTTCGATGTAACATTATGTTCTAAGTACAAAAAAACTATAATATCTGAATAAGATGAGAAAAATAATAATTATATCTTTTATACTTATTGTATCAATTATTTCAGGGCAAATTGCACCTGCAATATCATCCCAAATCTATAGGGTTGGAGATACTGTATCTGATTTTTCAGGAACAATTTGTACTGAAATTAATCAGACAATTTCCTTATATGACTATAATGGTTCTGAAAATAATGTTGATAATTATGTTATTTGGCTGATTTTTTTTAACCCAACTAGTCGCAGTTGTCAATTGGAGGCTTCCTACACTCAGTTAATATCTGAACAATTCTCAAATTCAGGTTTAATGACAATTGGAGTAGGGAATGGATGGAGAGAGCAGATTGAATGCAAAGGTTGGCAAGAAACATTTGGTGTTTCATATCCGATAATTAATGATAATAGCTCCGATATTCGAAATATGTTCACAAGAGGAACTGTGCCACACCATGTATTAATTAATCATGAAATGAAAGTTGTTTATACCTCTCGCGGGTATGTTATGCCACCATTTGGAAATGATTTTTTATCAGTTTTAAATAATTCATTATCTGAATTATCAACATTATCATTATCAGATATTCTAATACCTAATAATTCAGGAATTAATGATTGTTATCCTAATCCTTTTAACCCTTCGATTACTATTAATTTTGAATTATCTGATAGAAGTTTTACTGATATATCAGTATATAATTTATTAGGTGAAAAAGTAGACAATCTTCTTTCAAAATATAATTTAGCGGGGAATCATTCCATTCAATGGAATGCCTCATTGTTTCCTACTGGTGTATATTTTATAAAATTAGTTACACCGTCTTTTAGTGAAGCTCGCAAAATAATCTATCTGAAATAATCCAGTAGATTATCCATTCCAAATCCCTATACAAAAAAGAACACCTGTCACACTATGCATAATAATAGTTCCCCAGTTTGCTGGTTGTAGGAGTCTATCATTATAATATTTGTATAGAGTTTTTGTAGCAGTAAAACCGAAATAAATTGCTAATAATGATATCAAGGATAGCATTGGAAAAACTCCATTAAAAGCTAAAATAACAATACTAACAAATGCAGATGTTATTAAAGCTACATAGACGGCTCTAGCTCTCTCAGGACCTAAAGCAACAATTAGGGTATTTTTTCCTGTAGCCTTATCACTATCATAATCAGGGAACTCATTCATATAAACAACAGCAGCAATAAGAAAGCCAATCGGGATGCCAGCAAGGAAAGCTTCTGGCAATAATTGTCCCGTTTGAACAAGGGCGCTCCCTGCAACCATTAACGGACCAAAATTCAGACCAATTAATAGTTCACCCATACCTTTTCTAGAGGAAAATCTGAAAGGTGGTGCTGTATAAAACAGACCTGAAAAAAAACCAATTAAACCTAACCATAGAATAGATAATCCAGATTTCATGATTAATGGAACTCCAACAATAGCACTAAGAGCAAATGTTATAATAGCTAATATTAAAATTCCTTTAGGAGAAATAAGTCCCATCTGAATGCTTCTGCTTCCACCATTTAAGCCTTTATTGCTATAATTATAATTTAGAGCATCAGTACCACTCATATGGTCGAAATAGTCATTGGATGTGTTGGTACCTATATGTAATAATGAACCTGCCAATAAAGTTAGTCCAAGCCACCCCCAACTCACCTGATAGCCTAGCATTGCAGTAACGGCTGCCCCAGCAAAGATAGGAACAAATGTTGCACTTAAAAACGGTAGGCGCATGATGACCATCCACTTGAATATTTTTGTCATAATACTGATTTTAGGTTTAACATCATCAGGCGTTTTATCTTTAAGATGCGTCGTAACGCCACAATAGCCAATATGCTCACCATTTTTATTTTTTGTTGGAGTAATCTTAATTTGACAAGGGATTTCTTTGCCACTTTTATGTAGAAATACTGTATTTCCTTCCCATTTTCCTTTTTGAACAGCTTCATTCAACCAGTTCATAACATGACCTAGCACAATTTCACCATCACTAAAGTCACTTACCCGACCTTTTCCAACCATCTCATCTTCAGTATATCCAAATAATTTTACGGCACCTTCACTTAGTGTTTCAATTTTTCCATCCAAATCACAAGTTATAACACTTTTAATTTTTTCACTCATTAGTAGTTTCCTTCATTTTTTTTGATTGCATAATTCTTTTATGATTTATAACAGCCAGTGTTAAACGACTGACACAAATCAATTCTTCATCTTCATTAGTAATATCAATATTCCAAACATGTATTTTTCCACCAATCTTTTGAGGGCTTGCTTTCCCAAAGACCCATCCGGAACGGACACTTTTTAAATGATTGGCATTTATTTCAATACCAACAACAGCTTCATTTTCCCAATTGATGTGCATGCTTCCAGCAAAACTTCCTAGAGATTCTGCAAATGCAACAGATGCACCACCATGCAGAAGACCATAAGGTTGAATTGTTCTCTTATCAACAGGCATTCGGCCACATACAAATTCTTTATTCGCTTCTAAGATTTCAATACCAATATGCCCAACCATAGTTTTGGAATTAAAATGATTAATTTTATCTATATCAAATGTTTTATTCATCATAAGAGACCGGGAATATAATTATAATTGATCCTTAACTCATTACTGAATATTAATGTAACTATTTAATAATAAGATTTGGTAATGGGATTAGGTGATAAAAAAAAAAATAATAAATTATGATATGAAATTTGATACTATACTATGTCATTATGCTGAGGTTGGTCTAAAAATAGGCAACCGTGGATTCTTTGAAAACTGGTTAAAACAAAATATTAAATCTTCATTGCTGACAGTTATTCAAAAGCAAGAATTTGATATAAAAAGAATTCATGGACGAATTTTAATTGAACTAAACAACGATATAACTAATAATAAAGATGATATAACAAGAGTATTATCAGATACGTTTGGATTAGCTTATTTTGCTTTCGCAAAAACAGTATCACAAGATATAAGAATAATTAGAGAGGAATCATTATCAATTTTAAATGAAAGTCAATTCGATACATTTAAAATTAAAGCTAGAAGGCCTGATCATAGATTCATTCTTTCCGCGCAACAAGTAAATGAAGATGTGGGGGCATTTATACTAAGTAAAATCAATAAGACTGTAAAATTAAATCATCCAGATATAACATGTTATATTGATATTGTACAGGGAGTTGTATATATATATAGAGAAAATTATTGGACCAGGAGGACTTCCAACAGGAGCAAATGGAAAGGTAGTAGGATTATTATCTGCCGGTATTGATTCTCCAGTCGCAACAATTTTAGCAATGAAACGTGGCGCCTCGGTGATCCTAGTGCATTTCCATTCTGTACCAATAACAAATGAAGATTCAATCGAAAAAGTAAAAAAATTAACAGAAGTTTTAAGACGTTATCAATCTAGAATTCATCTATATCTTGTAGCGCTAACTCCCATCCAAAAAGAAATACTAGTAAAGACAAAAGAAAAGTTTCGCATACTTTTATATCGAAGGTTTATGCTACGGATTGCTGAAATGATTGCGAAAAAAGAAAAAGCAAAGGCTTTAATAACCGGGGAATCTTTAGGACAAGTTGCTTCCCAAACCCTAGGGAATATTGCTGCTATTGAATCCGTAAGTACAATTCCAATATTACGTCCTCTGATAGGTATGGATAAACAAGAGATCATGGATTTAGCAAAACATTATGGAACATACGATATTTCGATATTACCGGATCAAGATTGTTGTTCGTTATTTGTCCCAAAAAGTCCAGCAACAAATGCAAAAAAGAAATATTTAGAGCAGGAAGAAAAAAATCTTGCTTTAGATGATCTAATACAAGAGGCAATTGATTCTATAGAATATATAAATATAAATCAAAAATAATTTTCATTTTATATGAACTATATTAAAGTGTAATTTTTTTTATGATTAAACTATCTTCAAAGATATTTTTCCTATCTGTAATAATGTTCAGTTGCAATCTTTTTAGCGATGAAGTTCATCTTAATGAGGGTCAGCTTGCTCCAGACTTTACATTGCTTGATCAACATGGCGCGCCGCATACTTTATCATTATATAAAGGGAAAAAAGTAGTTATCTATTTTTATCCAAAAGATGATACACCTGGCTGCACAAAGGAAGCATGTTCTATTAGAGATAATTATGATGATTTTACTAATCAAAATATCATCGTATTTGGTATTAGTTATGATAATTCAGATACACATCAGCAATTCATTCAAAAATATAAACTACCCTTTAACTTACTATCAGATTTAGATAAATCAGTTTCACAATTGTATGGAACAAAGGGAGCCTTTTTCCCAATGAGAAAAACTTTTTTAATTGATGAATTTGGAAAAATAGTAAAAATATATGATCAGGTTTCTGTTTTAGATCATGGTAATGACATCTTGCGGGATTTTAATAGATTAAAGAATTAAGCACCCTATGGTGTACCAACACCATGAATATATACTAAAAGCCCACCAGTATATCCAGAGATCAGCACTACAAAAAACAATAGCAGTAAAAAAGCAAAGGCAAGCTGATTGACTTTATTATCAACTTGATTCTTTAGATATAAAAATAACCAATTAATAAAAAGTAATATTGAACCCCATACAACAATATTACCAAGTATTTGATGTTGTTCAATTAAAATAAGCGTTTCTGTTTGATAGCCTAATTCCCCAGCTTTTTGTATCTCCTTTTGACCAGATAAAACGGAAGCTAAAGAAAAAATTGTTGATAAACCTAAAAGCCATAATCCTATCGATTTATGCATCCATTCAGATCTATACAAATGTACAGTATGAAATATGAGTGCAGCTGTGATAAGCGCAATAGGAAAATGAACAACTGCAGGATGTAAGGGAAACTGCATAATATAATTTACAAAGCAATAAGGCCCGACAAAAGCCGAGCCTTATCTGTAGCCCGTAGGAGAATCGAACTCCTGTTGCCAGGATGAAAACCTGGAGTCCTAACCACTAGACGAACGGGCCAATACAATTAATATTTATTAAAAATCGGAGGGCAATCTATTGATTCAGTCTGTATTGGTCAATTGGTTTATCATTCTTATTCATCTTCTTCTGTTATATCTAATATATCTAATAATTCACCATTATTGTGTAATTCCATGGCTATATCTGCTCCACCAATTAATTTTCCTTTAACAAATAATTGTGGAATGGTTGGCCAACCTGAATGTTCAGATAGTTTGACACGGATCATCGGATCAGCAAGGATGTTAACATCCTTATAATTGACTCCATAATGATTTAAGATTTGTACAACGGAATTAGAAAATCCACACATTGGCATTTCTTTCGTCCCTTTCATATAAAGTATAATAGCATTATTATCAATTTCATTTACTATTTTTTCTTTTAAATCCATATTTATTTCTCCAATTTATTTTTCCCCTATTTAGACTTTGTCATTGTTTTTAATTGTAAAGCGTGAATTTCATTTGTCAAATAATTTCCTAATGTCTTATAAACTAATTGATGTTGATCAACTAAAGATAGTCCTTCAAAATCATCACTTATAACGGTGGCGCTAAAGTGATCTCCTCCTCCAGTAGTGTCCGTTACTTCTACGTGAGCATTATTTAATCCAGATGAGATCAATTCCGATATTTTATTTGTTTCCATGATTTCGCATTGAATTAATTAACTGCAAAATTAAAGAGTAGATCACAATAATTAAACTATTTATCGTATTATTCATTAAGTCTTTTTCCATTATAATTAGTTACATGCCATAGACTATAGGTTGCGATATTTTTACCATTACGTTTGGAGTAAAAAGTATCTAATAAATAAATATTTTCAAAATATGGCTTGTAATTATCTGCAAACCCTTCTCCTCTTTTTAGAAATAAAAAATCTTTACCTATAAAATTGTTATCATTGTAGAGAAATGAATATAATGTCGAATGATAATTAATAGATAAGGTTGTTGCTTCATAATCTGGGTTTAGGTAAAAATTAATCATTGATGGGATTTGATAATTTTCAGCAAGAAATCTTTTATTATTTAATTCGGGATGGTTATTCAAATAGTCTTTCAGTTCGTTATTAACAACGTTATAAATATGATATCGATTTGTTACATCAGCTTTCCCTTTTACAGGTAAAAACGGAAAAAATGTTTGTATTGTGACTAATAAAATAAGAAATAGTGAAAAAGCTATTTGAAAAGCAAACCGCATACGAAATAAAGGCCAGTCTTTTCCCAGGAAAACACCAAACAGAAATAAGCCCCCAGAAAAAATAGGCGCAGGCCAATTCACCTCCATGCGGGAAAAGAAGGAGTGAAAAAGGAAGTAACATAATGGTACAATAGTGATAATAACAAAATATTGAATTTCTATTTTAATGGATTGCATATTTTTTATTAATAAAAATGGCTTAACAGCGCTATAATAGAATAATATGGGCCCAGCAGTAACAAATAACCCTGCCCATAAACCAGTGAATTCTGACCAGCTACCACCTTCCGTGATATGCGATCCTTGATATCGAACAAACGCCAGATCATTTTGAAAATTCCAGATTATAAATGGCATAAATAAAATCAATGCAATAAGCAATGATCCATAGAATCGAAGATCATATAATATGTATCGTTTACTTGAATTAATAAATGGAAACAACATAATACCAACGGCGGGGAATAATGCAGATACCTTTGATAAGATTGCAAGTCCTAAGAAGATTCCTCCAATGTAAAAGTATTTTCCATGAATAAAGTAGGCCTTATAATAGTAAATAATTGCCATAATTGTAAAAAAGGCTAATGGTACATCTGGAGTCACCACAACGGAATTAGTATGAAATAACATATTAGCTGAAATTCCCAAGGACATGATTATTCCAGTATTCTTGTTAAAGTGTTGTTTTCCAAAATTATAAAGCACTATAGTTAGAATTATTAACAATACGAGAGCGCTTAATCGAACAGTAAAGCTATTTTCCCCAATAATTGTAAAAAGATAGATTAAATACCCAATCACAGGCCCATGGTCAATATAACCCCAGCTGAGATGGCGGGCATACATAGCATAATATGCTTCATCATCAATAAGAAGAGTATTTCCTATGAATAGTAAGCGCAGGATAATGAGAGCTATACTGATTATATAGAATAATATTTTAAAATTTTTATTCATTCTGATTAATGTAAAATTAATTATCTGTATTACGATTATCTAAATAAATTGCTTATTATTATTTTCAGATCACATGAAGATATTTAATTATTTAACTATAACTTTTGTTTTTGCACTTCAAGCGCAGGATTATGGAACGATTAGTGGTTTTGTTCGCGATGAAGCAACAGGCGAACCTCTGTCCTATGCAAATGTGTTTATTAAAGATTCAAATAAAGGAGGAATAACAAACCTTGATGGGTATTATGTATTAACCCAAGTACCAGCTGACTCGGGTGAGATTGTTGTCTCAATTATTGGTTTTGCTATGGCTACTCAGAAATTTGATCTTGAAGCGGGGAAAAACCTTCGGTTGGATTTTCGATTACAGCAAACAGTTTTAGAAGGTGAAGTAGTAGATGTTTTTGGCGAAGCGCAAAAGATGAGAGCACTTGTAGAACCAAGTAGGGTAAGTATTGATTTACGAACCTTGGAATCTACCCCGGCATTTATTGAACCGGATTTGTTTCGTACAGTGCAACTATTACCAGGAGTGCAGACTATCAATGATTTTTCAAGCGCACTGTATGTTCGCGGAGGCACTCCTGATCAAAATTTAATCATGCTGGATGGTATCACGGTATATAATCCATATCATTTGGGTGGAATCTTTTCCACATTTAACACGGATGCAATCAAGGAAGCAGATTTCTATGCTGGTGGATTTCCTGCCCGTTATGGCGGTCGTATGGGTGCCATACTAAACGTAATTAATCGGGAAGGGAATACGGAGGAATTTGAAGGTCATGCGAATATTTCTCTTATTTCAAGTAAGATTTTAATGGAAGGACCACTACCAAAATTTAAAGGACTAAAAGGCTCTTGGATGATTGCCGGTCGTCGTACATATTTCGATACATTTTTCAATGTGATGTGTGGAGAAGAATGCAGAGAGAGTGGTTTTAAATTCCCGTATTTTTTTTATGACTATCAATTAAAAGTAAATATTGATGTGAATCAGGATCACCGCTTGACCTATAGTCGTTTTTATGGGGATGATGTTCTAGATTTTAGTTTTCGCCCTACGGTATATGAAGATTATGATATTCTTTCTGATTATTATGAAAAGTCGACAAATACATTCGGAATTAATTGGCCCTGGGGGAATCATACAAACAGTTTGACATGGCGGTGGCTTATTAACCCACAATTAGTGGCACGAACTTTTTTTGCAACTAGCAGATACCGGTTTCATTTTGATATGGATACTAAATATGAAGGAACCTGGTCTGTAGGAAATGAATCAGGAAGTTATTTGGATCGATGGAGTTTTGATTTTTATGATATAGTTGAAGATCAAACATTGGAAACCGAAATTTCTTGGCATGGAATTGAGAATCATCAAATCATGGGTGGATTTCAGTTAAAACAGGTCGATTATGATTTAGGGATGGAGTTTGAATACCAGAATCTTGATACAACATTTTATGCTAAGCCATTAGAAATGAAGCAGCAAACGATTGAAACTTCATTGTTTATTCAGGACAAATGGGACGTAGCTAGTAATATTGCCTTACAGATTGGTGGAAGGATAATGAAATATTCTCTCCATGATCAAATCTATTTTGACCCTCGATTTGGACTAAAATATTTATTACAACAGGATTTATCATTAAAATTATCTATAGGTAGATTCCATCAATTTCTTACAATTGCAAATCCAGAGGATGAAACCCTGCGTCTTATAGATTATTGGTTAGGGATACCAGGAGACCGTGCCGCACCCTGGGCGGATCACACTATTTTAGGATTAGAGTACTTATCTGGAAGCAACTGGCTTTTCCGTGCAGAAACATATTATAAACACTTTGAGAATTTGATTACGTTGAATCAAGGAGAGCAAGTCACGGAAGACAATGATCAAGTTAGCACAACTCCTTTCAATGAATTTTTTGACACCAGAGCTTTTGCTTATGGTTTAGAACTATTATTTAAGAAGACTGCAGGTAAATCGCGCGGTTGGATTGGGTATACTTATGCAAAGACTATGAAACATATTCAAAAACACGGCTGGTATTATCCTAAATATGACCGAACGCATACATTAAATATTGTTGGTGATATTACTCTGCCATTTCTTAAAAATTTACACTTTAATTATGCCGTGCAAGCATCAAGTGGACAACCATTTACACCTCCCATTGGGAGGTATAATCATTTTGAGGTATATCATGATCCTTTAGGATCAGATTTATACCAAAATGAACAATTTTTAGTAGGAAAAAAAAATGCTGCACGACTTCCTATGTATTTTCGATTAGATTTAGGTCTCAAGCAGAAGAAATCGCTATTTGGAGTACCGTATGAGAGATATCTTCAATTAATCAATGTCACAAATCACGTAAACCCACTTTCATATCAATACAGAGCTAAAGAGAATCGATTAACAGGTGAAACTTTGGGATTAGAACGAGCTGCGGTACCAATGTTTCCATTCTTTTTTACTGTAGGATATAGGATAGAACTCTAATGAGACATATATATATCATTAGCATATTTTTCTTTTCATGTGCCAT
>PVBE010888935.1_pt1 | contig 12278 bp, 9 predicted proteins | sample 1631181 | NCBI WGS metagenome assembly PVBE01 (sample SAMN08397723, study PRJNA350692) | Marine metagenome, whole genome shotgun sequencing project. | isolation source: water | place: Pacific Ocean | collected 2012-04 | reverse complement strand
CCAAGATTAAAAGCTTTATAAGCAACACATTCTAAAACATCTCCCGTAGTAGCTCCAACCCCCAGAACTACACTACTTCCATCAGCCGCAGTATAGTCTGAAGCATTAATCAATCTTGCACCATTTAAATAAGCATCAAGATATCCTACATCATAAGTAGAATCAAAAGTAAAAGTTGTTTGACCGCCTGTAGGATTAAATGTCTGCCTAGCAACTATTACCGACGAATCACTAGGCGCTCTTCCTATATAACCGTTATTTGCTGACATATTAGCTAACTCCAGTTAAGATACTTAGGGAAACATCAATTGCATCTGCAGTATCACAATAAACCACTATCTCATCAGGAACTTCCACTACAGTCTTACCTGCATCACTAATAACAAAAGAACTGCCTGTAGGAACTGGTATATCATTACAAATATTAGATCCTGCACCTACACTACTATCAAACAATTCTACATAAAGTTTAACTTGATTATCAGTTAAATTGGAGAATGTTCCTCCAATCAAAATACTTTTTGCAGCTGCAGTATATGCTGTAGTAGGTCCAAGGAATGATACATTCTGACTCGAAGCTGCTGTAGTATTTGTAGAAGTAGTGGTAACAGTAACTATCCCAGAACCAACGGAATAAACCTTAGTTCCTCCACGGAAATGTTGATTAACCACCATGTCACTTACTGCAATACCAGTAATGGTAAGACCAGTAATATTAGTAGATCCTATTCCAACCGAAGCGCCAGTATCAGTTGTAGTAATGCCTACCGATGTTGATATTTTATTAGAAAAAGCTTCTGCCATTGTTCTTTACGGGTTGTAGATATTTAGCTCAGGGCTAAAACGAGTCCAATTGATGCGCCTGGAGTGACTGTAACTGTAGTAAGACCAGAATTAGGTGCGGAAACACTTATTGCTGTGGTATTAGTGGATGCAAAATTAAAGGTGGTTACTCCTCCTCCAACATAACTTCCCTCAGCTTCAACTCCTAAACCACTAGCTGATACTGGTAAAGTTAGATTTGTTCCGTCACCATAATATGTAACAATACCTGCCGATCCACCAACAGTAGCTCCAATAGAAGTAGCTGGTGTTAATGCAACACCACCAACAGTTCCAACTCCACTAATATTAATCTTATTACCTGTTACCTCATCATACACTACATCATCTAAGACGTAAAGGTCACCACCAACATATAAATCTCCACCAGTGGTAGTAATACCACCACCACTAGCAAGAGTTGTAATTCCTACTGTCTTTGTATGACCACTAACAGTAAGGGCAGCAATAGTACCAATACCAGTAACATTTAGATCAGTAGTATCAACGTTGGAAACTTCAATGTCACCAGCGTTGATATCAACTGTTGCAATAGTACCAATACCAGTAACATTTAGATCAGTAGTATCAACTGTGGCTATAGTACCAACACCAGTAACATTCAAATCAACAATATCAACTGTTGCAATAGTACCAATACCAGTAACATTTAGATCAGTAGTATCAACGTTGGAAACTTCGATGTCGCCAGCATTAATATCAACTGTGGCTATAGTACCAACACCAGTAATATTAAGATTTCTACCTGTTACTTCATCATAGACAACATCATCAGAAACATAAAGGTCACCACCAACATATAAATCTCCACCAGTAGTGGTAATTCCACCGCCACTAGCAAGAGTTGTAATTCCTACCGTCTTTGTATGACCACTAACAGTAAGGGCAGCAATAGTACCAATACCTGTAATATTAAGATTTCTACCTGTTACCTCATCATAAACAACATCATCAGAAACATAAAGGTCACCACCAACATATAAATCTCCACCAGTGGTAGTAATTCCACCAGAAGATGCTAAAGTGGTAATACCAGAAATAATAACAGTATTACTAAAAGTAGCTACTCCAGCTACATTGATATAACCTGTGGCACTGAGATCAGTGACCGCGATTCCTCCCCTTACATCAAGAGTATCGCCAGGAATAGTGGATCCGATTCCAACTTTTTTTAGGTCAGAAGTTCCATAGATTAAATCTGTGGCGACTTCTATTCCATTTTTGACTACAAAACTCTTATTGACAGCCATAAGTCTCCGAGGTTCACTATCCCCTCAATATTTATTATTTAGCGGAATACCGATCTTCCAAATTCAACCTGATTATGTGAATATGGTTTACCTTCGTCACCAGTGATGCCAGGATCATAAGCCATCCAGAATGGATTAATTCCATTTTCTTGTCCAGTATCCAAATTCGTCATTTTAGATCTAATAGAATCAATACGAGGACCACTATATCCATCCCTTCTATTTGCCTGATCATGGTTAATGCCAGCATCAGGTAGATATAATTTACCACCACTTTCAGGAAGACCATTAGCCCGAGCTAACTCCGCCGAATTAAAACTAACTTGGTTATACTCTCCCCAATTATTCCACTCCACAGTTTTTGTATAGTCCATGACCCTATAAGTATTGGTTTGAGGTTCAGTAGCAAATGAGAATCTCAATGTGAACTCCAGTTTAAATGGAACAAAAGCTTCGTGGACGCTGGCAGTATACTTCCTATTCCTGACCTCGTATCCCGAATTCCGTTCACTGTTACCAGTAGAACCACTATTAATCCAATTCTGACGCTTATTTTGATCCCGGCCAGACGCTAACCATTTTCTAGTACGACCTATATTAGGATCTCGGTTTCCACGATTATTGGTAAGGTACTGCGTACTGTATTGCCCATCATCGCGATGATCACCTCCTGAAGGATCAAAAGAATCACTTTTGGTTGTCCTTGGACCTAAGGAATATATGTTCAACTCAAATTTGATATAAGAAATATTATCTGAGTTTGTTCCACATTTATTGAAATTAGCACTCTCACTAAACGATCCTAACCAATCGGAATTATTGCCAGTTGATCCAGTTGGGCCTTTAATACCCCGTTCACTTGGATTACTTTGATTATGATAATACTCGCCCGAGCCACCCCACCTACATCCAGGAGCTCTGGGATCATCCCAGTTCACAGATGAGAAAGTAGGAGGAGCGGGGGGTGTTGGACCAGATGGAATATTATCAGGATCATATATCATAATTTTTGCATAAGCATCACCACCGTGGCCACCAGCAACCGTCCCCAATACAGTTTGACTTGTCCAGCTGGATCCTCCGCCTCCACCATACCCATTATTTTGAGAACCATAACCACCTCTGGAACCAGCACCACCGCCACCACCCGCACCACTTATTCCCCATCCACCAGACCATCTACCACCATCACCAGTTCTAAATCCCCGCTTCAGATTAGCAGTTTCAGGAACCAGTACATCCTCATCTGCTTCATGAGCACGTTGGAAAGTTCCATCAAAAACCTGTGCGCCAGCATTGTCTATATATGATCCATCCAACGTATAATAACCACAATCACCTCCTACTACATTCATCTTCTCATTATTCAATGCCTGTATCCTATTCAGCGAAGAATTGGGACACCCTGCAGCACTTCCACCATCACGGTGAGGATGAAATCTACTATTTCTACTACCAGGAGGATCGGCCGCACCACCTTGTCCAAAGTATCTTCCAAATCCATTTTGTCCTCTTCCGCCAAATTGAGAACCATCTCCACCAGCACCACTCCTTCCGGCACCACCTCCTCCACCAACAACAGCAATTAATTGGTTTCCTTCATACATATAACATCCTCCACCACCTGGAGCTCCATCACTTAGATCACCAGAGATTCCACCACCTCTTGGTCCCCATCCATCCCTCTGACTTTTATCTCCACCACATCCTATCTTAAAAGTATATTCCTGATTTTGTTTCATAGTCATACGGAATACACCCCATCCCCCCTGTCCAGGCTGGATATCACCAATATCTCTTACGCGTCCACCCCCAGCACCAGCCATCTCCACCATAACATCCAAATCTTGTTCAGGAGCCCATACAAAGACCACCGGACTACCTTTAAGCCATTGATCAACATTCTTCTCCTTCCGCAAGCTAGTACCAGTTATATGAAGAGCTCCATCATAATATATTGAATTGGAATTTATATTTCTCACACCATAAGAAGAAACTTGTGGCGTAAAATATTCACCAGTAAGTGGATTTCTACCACCCCCATCAACATCTTGCCTCATTAGAACCAATCGTGGATTTTCTACCGTAAATGTAGCATCATCTGATGTAATAGGAGAAGGTTCAGAAATAGTATGAGAAACAATACATCTAACCTTATGAGTTCCTTCTATAGTTCTAATGTTTAATCTATTCGATGTTGCTCCACTAATCACACCACTATTAGCAATATCACTCCAACTACCACTACTATTAGTCTGCATTTGCCATTGATAAGTGATAGTGGCTATTAAATTAGCATCATCACTTGTACCCGAAACAACAAACTGAGTTTGAGTTTCTGTAGTACCTGTAGCGTCTGCGGGTTGCGTAACAATACTTAAAACTGGTGTAACTGATAAACTTGCAGAATTGGAATCTAAAGGACTATTCCATGCATTAGGACTTAAATTTCCACTACCATAAGCACTTGCATTATAAGTAGCTCTAACTTTATATTCTTGCTCACCATCTTCAGCATACTGAACACTTGCTATAGATAATGTATTTGTTGTAGCTCCGCTAATTACAGTAGTAGTACTATTATCATTTGTTCTTGTTTCATTAGAAACGGATGTCCACGTTACATCAATTCCAGTAGGTTTAGTATACCATTGATATGTAATAGTACCAGTATCAGTGTTTCTGCTAGTTTGACCCGCAGGAAATGTAGCTACTGCTGTAGCTGTAAAAGTTTTAGTGTCACCAACAATCGAGCTAGTTACACTAGTAGGTTGTTCTGAAAATGATAGGATAGGACCATTTAAATCTAATTTAGTATTAATAGTCCTAAAAGTTCTAATTGCTACAGGACTCATGAGAAGTTCTGACCTCCTATTACACCATAAAGGTTAGTTCCACCATCCATTGTTATGAATGAGTAAATATCAATTGCACTGACTGAACTGGTCAAAGTTGGTGCTACTCCTCCTGGCCATTTAACAGTGAGAGTAGTTCCAGAATCATCCTTAAATGTCCAACCTGCTGTATAAGCAGTAGATGAATCTTGGGTAATCTTAATTGTAAAAGTAGTAGACATATTGGCCTTTGCCTTACTCAAAGTAAACTGTGTAACTGCCTCTGTTGTAGTAAGTTGGAATGATTGAGCCTTAGAAAGATCCAATAATACAACTCCACTACTACTAGTAACAGTATATGGAGCTTCATAATAACTACTCATTCGAGTACGTTCTGATAAATCGATCTTCTCGCGAGGAGTAGCTGTACCCAAACCAATATAAGAATTAGTAGAATCAGTTGTAAGTACAGTACCTGATGTTCCAATAACAAGATCTGCTGATGTTATAATACCAGCTCTTATTCGACCAAGACTAGAATAATCTATCTGGAAATCTGAAATACTAGTAATACCAGCAATATTAACTTCATAAGCAAAATCAGCAGTTCCTATAAAATTAGATCTGTTATGAACCATTAATGATGTAGTTATTCCAGCTGGGAACTCTTGATTAGTTCCAACTGTCAATGTGGAATTAAGGCCGATACTAGTTCCAATACCAACACTAAAATCAGCACTATCATTACTACCATCACCCTTTACTATAATATTATTGGTAAGAGAAGGATTAGTCCACAAACTATCACTAGGAACATTAGATAGATAAGTAGCATCACCATAAAAATAACTAGCAGTTACAATCCCAATAAAATTTGTATTTCCTTTAACATTTAACCTATAACTATCAGAAGTAGTACCAATACCAACACCATAATAACCATCAACAGAGAAAATTGAAGTTCCACTACCCACTTGGAAAGTATTATCCCCATAACTGTCCGTTGCAATTCCAAGTCTATTAAAGTTAAACTTTGAAGATGTTTGACCAATACTAATTTTTCCAAAAGGATACCACCCATTATCTGTGGTATAAACCCACCCTAAAGTTCCATCCTTAACTGGTTCAGAATTATAAACAACATCACCAACATTACCTGCGGTAGTAGGAGTTGCAATTCCTACAGTGTACTTTCTAGAAATGGTAGCATCACCTTGAATCTTAAAGGAAGATGCTTCAATACCTTCATCTGAAGTTGAAGTTATCTTCTTAGAGAATAATACTGGTCCATTAAACTCAGAAAGAATATCACCATCAGTACCTCCATCAACCACTATTCTTCTGGATGCATCTACATTATCTGTACTAAGAATGCTAGGATTAGTAACGTCCTCACCAGTAATTGTTGGTACGGGAGAATTATATATCTCTTCCTTACCACTAGATGCTGAAATCCTCTTATTACCAACATAATAATCACCAGAGCTATCCATTCCAGTGTAGACAGTCAATCCCCCACCACTAGTAATAGACTGAGCCAAAATCTGCTCTTCGAATGTAGGTTGATCAGACTGAACTTGTGGAAGAGCTGTAGAGTAATTACCAGCTCCATATCCCAAATATTCAAAGGTATGACTGGAAGCTCTCAAAGTAGAAGGTCTTCTCAATTCTATTGGAGGAAGACCAATCGTTCTTACAACACTGTCATCATCATGAGCTGCTGCATTAGTGCCATATAATCCCCTAAAAACTGATACAGTTGGAGAAGTTACAACTTTTTTAATTCTAAGTATCTCATCATCAATCCTCAAATAATCACCAATATTGAAATTATAATTAAGAGCGTTATTAATAGTAATTGAAACATCTGTAGCAGAAATTGATCCACCAACTGATGTAGTAATACCAGCATAAATGTTTTGTACTCTTCCACCATACTGTTCATCGGTAGGAGTAATAGTTCCAGATTGAGCTGCTAATCCAGGATAATAACCATAAATTGTTCCCGTAAATGTAGGAGTTAAAGTACTTACTCCAATATTAGCTTCAAATTCTGTTAAACTATTAACCTTAGTGACAATCATCTCCCTATTATATAATTCAGTGTAATTGCCACCACTACTACTACCAATAGTAATATTATTATTAACTCTTAAACCATGAGCCTGGGATGTAACAACAGTCAAAATTCCCACAGTTCCATTATACTCTACAGATCCACCAACAACAGTTAATTGAGATCCAGTAATTTGCCCATAAGCATTAGCAAGTAATGTTACTCCTATACCAGTAGTACTTCCATTACTAATAGTGTTAACACCAACAGCAGTAATTGCTTTATCTGTGGTAATACCTGTAATTCTATAGAGCTGATTATAACCCTCATAATTAGTAGAAGTTACTCCAGCAATTCTTAAAGTATCTCCACTATTATTACCAGTTGCTGTTACTGTTGCAGTAGCAGTAGTAAATCCAGTAGTAGTAGCAGTTCCTGTAATACTAAGAATATCACCTACACTATAATTAGTTCCACCCTCCATAATCTTAAGGCTGGTAACAGATCCAGAAGTATCAACACTAATACGAGCTGTAGCATCTATTCCGTTTGTTTCAGTCACCAATCCAACTGATGCATTATAAAGACTTTCAGCAATTCCAAGAGTAGTACCATATCCAGCACCAGCAGAAGTGATGCTCATATTAGTAATTCTATTCAATCCATGAGGAATATCAGTATAAATGGTAACTGTATTACCAGTACCAGTCTGAGAAACAATGTCAGTAATTCCTATACCAACTCCATAATCCCAATAAACTTTATCAATTGCTCCTCTAGTAATACTATTCTTGGGATTATCAATAACAACTTGACCCAATGGATCCGAAACAGCATAAGAAATAGATGCAGAAGGATTGGAATTTGGATTATCCCTATCATATTGAGGATAAAGATTAGAAATAGGAGCAGGATAAGAGAAAGTAGCAGAATCATTAAATGGTGAAACATCTGGTGTGTGAGATGCATCTAGTACAGTAAGTGAGTAGACACCATCCTGTTCACCCTGTTTGTACTCGCTAATCTGTTCACTATCATAAACATAGAAATTATACTTAGACCTTACACGTTGAAGAGTAGGAAGAGATGTATTTCTCACAGATGTATTATTAGTAAATGTTCCTGGATCTGCTGACATTCCAGTTACATAGAACTGACATGCACTAGTAATACCAACAACACTAAATGTTCCATTATAAGAAGAATTAGCTACCCCAGTTACATTATTAGTACTAGTGACATTAAGAATTTTAACTTGAGATCCTACTGACAACTTATGAGGAATTTCACTAGTATAATAAGCAGTTCCACCACTTACCCAATTAGCATCACGTAAGAAACTAAAATTCCTTAATTGATTACTATTGGATAAAGTAGAAGAAGCATCTGAACTATACAGCAAAGCTACTTCACTATTAGTTGCTCCTGTTACATCACTAGATTCTTGAATAATATAATTCTCTCTAGGAGCTCTTGCTGTTGTAATACCAGCAGACGAAGGAACTACAAAACGAACCTTATAAATCTTATCTTCAATACTTCTTGTATCTGGTTTTCTAGTAATGTAAGTCCTAGCGGTTGCATTTCCAAGACCAGCTGTACCATCAACAATAACCTTAGGATAAATCTCATTATCTGTTGCTACGCCAACAAACCATTGACTTTGACCACTATCATACTGAACTGGATGTCCTATATCACCACAATTCTTATCACTTACCCTACTTTCTACGGTTAGAACTCCTCCAAGATTATTAAAAGTAACACCACTTAAATTAGTAGCGTCTGTAAGAGTTGATGCTATCTTAAGTTTATCAGCAGCTAAACCATCAGAAATAGCATAATAAATTACATTACTCTTCAATCCATCAGGTAAACGAGCATTATCACTTACAACCCTAATAGATTCACCATTAGCAAATTTATGATTTGCCGTAAAAGTAACAGTAGAATCAGAAATATCATTAATTCCACTACTTCTTAAAACAACAGATTCCTTCACCGAGCTAATTTGATTATCAATTCCGACATTTTTCTCAGTGTCGGACATAATAATACGAGCATCATATGCTATAGTTCCTATACCAACACTTAACTTATCATTTGACTTAGCACCAACTCTATATCCTTGCAATACAGAAGGTGGTGGAGAAGCTTCATTTGTCTCCTCATAAAGATAAAGTCTACTTGTGGAAGCGATTCCAACTGTTGTAGAGACATCAATTGATCCATATTCAAGAGTAATATTAGTTGATACATTCTCCTTGGGAGGAATAATATTAGTAATATATCCTACATCATCTCTACTGAATGAATTATTCCTAAATCCCTTTCCATATAATGATGTTTGACCAAAGTTGGAGTTGGAATTAGTAATAGAATAATCTCCACCATCATCACTTACAAAGTGATGAGAGAAACCAACAGCAAAAATAGAAACTACTTGAAGAACAGCGTTATTGGATGCCTTAATATGGTGGTTATAGTAAGCTGGCTTATATTTGCCAGAAGGATTACTATGAATATTATCAATAGTCGAAGAATCTTTAAATGAACCACTAGTACTATCAAATCTTACAAATGCATTATTATCTTTTTGTAGACTGACTCCCGTAAATTGGGAGATAACCATAGATTTAAATCCACTTGTCTTGGATCCATCAGCATGAACTCCACACATTCCATAAACAGATCTGAATGAACAGTTAAAGATATATGGAGATGCACCTACAATAGTATTAATATCCAATTCAACTACAGCTGCAGTCACTGCTGGCTGTAAAACAGCAGGAATATTAGAAACTTGGTAAGTGAAAGAAGTAGTTCCTAAATTACTTGTCGTCAATACTTCTTGGACTACATATTGACCATTATAGTCACCATTCACTCCTCTAATTTGGAATGCAGTATCAACATTCAATCCATTAAGGGCCTCAGCTAAAGAAACCGTAATAATCTTACTACCTATTACACCATCACCAGATCTAATACTAGTAATTTCAATCTGACCACCAGTAGGTCCTACAATTCTATATTCATCAACTTTAGGTTGAATATCAAGACCGCTACTAGGATAATCAGGTTCAATAGCTCTTCCTGTAGCAGTACCATATAATAATCCCACCTTCTCATAATACATTTCCAGATCAGTTCTATCTGTCTTATATGTCTGGAAAGTATCAGCAATATCTACATCATTTACCCCATCAACAAACTCAAAACAAGTTAACTTATGGTGTGAGAAGTTAGGAACATACTTATCAGTATTATAATTCTTATATACTTGTCCATTAGGATCACCATCAAACATGGTAACCTGAAGGAAATAACTTCCTCCAGTAATTTTCCACAATGAAGATCTTTCAATATTATCATTTACTGGATCTGGAACATATAATGGACGTACCTTAACCTTTCTCAGGTCAGTACCCACCAATGATATACCCCTAGGAATAATCACCCCACCATGAATACTATTCAACTTATAAAGGATATTATTAGAAGTAGTAATATCAAAATTAGAAGCTGTAGTTAGAGTGGGGAAATCTGCAGATATAGTTCCATTCCTCAACCTAAAATTAGCAGTCCCATCAGGAATCCATCCTGGTCTATTATCTATTACGTGTTCACCAGGTCCCAAACATATAGTAGTTTTACCATATCTATCATTATCCAATCCTTGCTGATATGAGAATCTAGATGCTTCCAGAAGTGCTCTTTGAATAGTAATAAAGGGGCGACCCATCGAATTACCACGATTTTCAATACTATCAGTAGCATCCAAATCATTGGGGCTGACATAAATGATATTACCCCGAACATTTTTCAGGAAATTATCTAAGCGACTTAGTGGCATCTCTTTTGCGCATTAATTCTATTATGGATTATTTATCGCATTAAAAAAACCCCTAAGGGGGGTCTTATTTATTAAGTTTCCCAATATACTGATATATCACAGTCATATCAAATTCATAGGTCTCACCATTTTCATCTTGGAGGTAAAAGGGGATGTCTGGATACCTTCTTTTGGCTTTATAATATGTATTAATCATTTGATAGTCATCATCAATCCACCGTTCCGCTTCTAACAATTCTTCGTCCACTATCTTCAATTTCTCCATCATAACCATCCTTTATTAGGTACTCTACAGTAGTAGCAACATCACCCATAGCATCTTTCAAATGAAACTGTTGGCCAGACTGTTGCTTTCCCGTCATAGGATCAAGCAATGACCACCGCCATTGCTTCATATTCTTTGAATACCAGAGCTTTATATCCATACCCTATTTATTCTCATAAGTTGGAGGATGGTACTTTAAATATTCCCAAAAGATCATTTTCATTTCCTTATGTGTCATTCCACAATGATCAGCTGCTTTAGGTAAATTTAATTTAGCAGAAAAAAGACCCTCATTTGATTCTTGAACATTTTGAGGTGTTGTTTTAACTCGGGATATTTTTAATTGATCAGTATCAAATTTATTAAGAACTTTCATAAAGGATTAACATAAACTAATATATCTTCAGGTACAACAGCTCTCACTAACTCCAACACATTCATAAATTGTTCTATATCTTCACACTCCACCTTTCTTTCATCACCCTCATTGGAAGTTACATAAATGATTCTCTTCATAGGATCTATAACACATCTCGTAAGATATTCATCCCCCTCCTCATCGATAGCATAATCTTCAAAGTCATACTCAAATTCCATTAATTCACCCTGCTTATTTTAAGATCATTGGGGCCCACACCTTTCTCCAACATCATCTTGTGAAGATTAATACATTCTTCTTTGGTTACGCCCTCGGGAATATTTTCAACAGGATTCCATCCCATTGTTGTCTGTTCATAAACCATGTACCGTGATTCGTCTGCCATTGTTTTCCTCCTATTTTAAATGATCTACACTATATTGTCAAGCATTATTATACCAATCAGGAGTTATAAAATTCTCCTCAATATAAAGTAGTTTCTTCAAATCGTTATTGTATTAAGAGGTCCAGCGAATCTAGGATCATTAAATATTTGTTCATCCATACTAACTTTATTTAAATCATGATTAGGATCTGGATAATCTTGCCGACTATCACCTTCATACTGAGTAATTAATGGATTAATATCCTTTCTCTCTGCATATACATGATAAAAACAATTAATAGGCATCCCTCCATTTGACTGAAGATAAATCTTTTCATCATCCCATCTCTTCACGATCACATCTTGATGAGCACCAATAGGTTGGAGTTGAACAGATATACTATTAGTATGGACTAAATCTTTCCAATAAT
>PVBE010544785.1_pt1 | contig 12278 bp, 10 predicted proteins | sample 1631181 | NCBI WGS metagenome assembly PVBE01 (sample SAMN08397723, study PRJNA350692) | Marine metagenome, whole genome shotgun sequencing project. | isolation source: water | place: Pacific Ocean | collected 2012-04 | reverse complement strand
GCTCACCTTCTGGCAGCACAGGCCGACGGCGCCGAGCGCCATTTGCTTGTGGCCGATGATCGGGCATTTGTGGGCCTTGCCGTGAGGGCGCAGCTTTACAGACGTGCCGGCCAGGGTGTCGGCCAGGGCCTTGAGGTTGGCCTCAAATGCATCGAGATCGATGAGCAGGGCCGGCGTATCGACCTCATCAGGGGTCATCCCCACTTCGGCGGGGGGTCGCGTGGCCATGGTCGTCTCTCCCAAATCTGTTGATTGCCGGCGCGGCCCATCATCGTTGAAGATCCCGGGTAAGACAAGACCAGGACATCGTGTCTAACCCAAGGCCGGAAAGCGATCCGGGCTCAATGCGGAAACGTCGATGCCGGGCTTTCGTCCGGTGGCCATATCGGCGATCACGTCGCCGGTAACGACCGAGAGGGAAATGCCGTCGCCGTCGTGGCCGGTGGCGACCAACAGGTTGGTGATGCGCCCGCTCCGTCCAATGATCGGCTTGCCGTCGGGGACGTGGGGTCTGAGGCCGACAAAGGTGCGCAGGATGGGCACTCGGGCCAGTCCGGGCAGGCGCTTGAGGGCCGAGGCGACGATCGCGCGTACGCCTTCGGGGTCGGTGGTACGGTCGTAACCCCCGAAGGCGCGGGTGGTGCCTAGCAGGCACTGGCCAAGGGCGTTGACGTGGGTGCCGAAACCGCCGCCCCGGCACATCAGGGGATCGTCGGTGGTCTCGGCCAGTTCGGGCCTGTTCTTGACCACCATGGAAGATGCCGCCATCAGGTAGTGGTTGACGATGGGTGCCGAGCGCGCCGTAACCACCACATCGCCGCGCCTAGGCACCACGGGCAGATCAAGCCCGACCATGGCGCCTAAGTCCGGGCTCCACACCCCGGCGGCGAAAACGTACTGCTCGGCCTCGATGCGGCCGGCCGGCGTTTCGATGGCGGCAATGGAGTCGCCGACAATGTCGATGGCGCTCGGCTTGACCCCCCAATGGGTGGTGGCGCCATGGGCGACAGCGCCGGCAACCATGCCCAGGGTCATCCGATAGGGATTGACCGTCGCCTCATCGGGGCAGAGGAGGGCGCCTTCGAAGTCGGGGCTCAGGTTGGGTTCCAGGGCGAGAACGGCGGCGCGGTCCAGATGATCCAGGCGCCAGCCGTGGGATCGCACGGTATCTTGGTAGACCTCAAGCTCAGTGAGGATATCCGCGTCCTCGATCAACATGAGCAGCGGTGCCGGCCGGTATTCGACGTCGTCGTGCAGTTCGGCCACGACCTTGGGGTAGAGGCGCTTGGTCTCCGCCGCCAACTCGGCGGCCAGACCCGGTTTCTTGGTCGATATGGCGATCAGGCCCGAGCACGCCCCGGAAGTTCCCGCCGTCGGCATTCGGGCATCGAATAGCGCTACCTTCAGGCCTCGCTTCGCGGCGTGATAGGCACAAGACGCACCAACGGCTCCGGCGCCAATCACGGCAAGGTCGGCCTTGATGGTCGGCATGATGGGTGCTTCCTTTTCATCGTATTGCGTCGCGGGCTGATGGCGCACCAAGAACGCCTCTCTTGTCAAGATGGGGATGACGTGGCGCCCCGCTCCTGGTACATCTCATCCTATGAACGCATCTCAACCATACGACGCCGCGATTATTGGCGGTGGGGTCATCGGCTGCGCCACGGCGCTCAATCTGGCGCGTGGCGGCATGCGCGTGGTGCTGTTCGAGAGCGACGGCCTGTGCCGCGCGGCTTCGGGGCGCAATGCCGGTACGCTGACCATGCTCTATACCCGCGCTACGCTGATCCCTTATGCGATACGGGGGCGCGAGATGTGGCGCGACGCCAAGGAGTGGCTGGGCCGCGATGCCGGATTTCACCATCGCCACGGCTTGGAGCTGGCTTTTTCCGAAGAGGTGGCAGAGGAACTGGCCGTCCAGCACCGGCTGCGCTCCGAAGCCGGCGCCGCTATCGAGATGATCGGCGGCAACCGGGCGCGCGAGATCGAGCCGGCGCTTTCGGAGGACATTGTCGGGGCCGCCTATAGCGAGATCGACGGCTACGCCAAGTCCTACGGCATCGGCATTCTTTTCCACGCCGCGCTGAGAGACGCTGGGGTGACGGTGCATGACGGGACTCCGGTCCTCGGTGTCGAGCCGGGCCCGGGCGGCCATGTGGTGCGCTGGGCGGCGGGAGAGGCGGCGGCGCGTCTCGTCGTGATGACCTCAAACGTCTGGATCGGCAAGATGGCGGCCTGGTTCGGCGTCCACTTCCCTATCGCCATCCGGGTCAACCAAGGCACGATATCGGAACGCATTCGGCCCCTTTTTAAGTCTATCTTGCGGGTTCCCAACGAACTGTCGTTAAAGCAGTTTGAGGACGGCACGGTGCTCATGGGCGGCGGCCGGGGCGAGCACTGGGTCGAAGACGCGGACCAGGGCGATGTCCAGCAAGACATTAACATCATTAATTCAAAAATGGCGGGCGCCGCCGAGTGCGCCCAGCGGGTCGTCCCGGCCCTTAGGGAGGGACGGGTCGTGCGAACCTGGACCGGATATGAGGGATTTACACCCGACAACCAGCCTCTGATCGGCCCCATGCCAGGCGTCGAGGGTGTCTACGTCGCCGCCTGCCTCCGTTCGGGCTTTACCATCGGTCCCTTCGCCGGACAGTTGTTGGCCGATCAACTCCTCGGCCGCGAACCCGAAATGCCCGTCTTTGCGTCCGAATTCGATCCCGCCCGAGTAGTCGGCATGGAGCCCTACGACACGGAGGGGCCATCGCAAGTCGCCTGATCCCCAAAGGGGTCACGTATGTACCGCGACGGGGTATGAAACAGACCGAAATCTATGATTCCGCCGTCATCGGTGGCGGCGTGATGGGGTGTACGACGGCGCTGCACCTTGCCCGGGGCGGCATGCGGGTGGTTCTGGTTGAGCGCGGCGGTCTGTGTGGCGAGGCGACGGGACGCTGTGGTGGGACCCTAAGCCTGATGTACGTCCCCGCCATTCTCGTGCCTTATGCCATCCGTGGCCGGGAGCTCTGGAAGGATGCTCCTCGGTGGCTCGGCCGGGATGTGGGCTTCAACGACCGCCATGGCCTCGATATCGCCTTCACGGACGCCGACGGCGAGACCCTGCGAGCGGAGATGGAGTTGCGTGCCGCCGCCGGCGCGCCAATCGAAATCATCGACGGCAACCAAGCGCGGAAGATCGAACCGGCCTTGTCCAAAGATATCGTCGCCGCCGCCCATTGTGCGCAAGACGGCCATGCGCTTTCCTACCTGAGCGGGGTTTTCTTTCACCGCGCCCTCGCCCGGGCGGGGGTGGACATTCGCGTCGGCACCGACGTTTTCGGGATCGAGGGCGGTGACCGGGGTTTTGTTTTGCGTACCGCGAAGCAGAGCATCAGGGCGCGCCGAATCGTCCTTGCCGGCGGCGTATGGATGCGCAAGATGATTGGCTGGTTCGGGCTCGATGTGCCCATCATCGGCAGGGTCACTCAGGAAACGATCAGCGAACGCATGCCGCCGATCCTCGCCTCCGGCGTCCGGGTATTTCGCGATATCTCGTTAAAGCAAGCCGCCAACGGCACCGTTCTCGTCGGCGGCGGCCGGGGTTCACGCTGGATCGAGGATGCGGACCGCGAGACCGTTGAGCTCGATCCAGCGGTCGTCAATCAGGTGATGATGAATGCACTGGGCAGCGCCCGAAGGGCGGTGCCCGCCCTTGCCGTGGCGCGTGCTGTCCGCATGTGGACGGGCATCGAAGGCATCGCCCCCGACAACATGCCGGTCATAGGGCCTCTGCCGGGCACCGCGGACGTGTTCACCATCGGATGCCAGCGCAGCGGCTTTACGGCCGGACCCTTCATGGGCCGGCTGTTGGCCGACGCCCTTCTCGGACGCCAACCCGAGATGCCGATCTTTGCGCCCGCCTTCGATCCGGCGCGGCTGTTGAGCATGGCTCCCGTCGACCGCGAGCGGGGCGTGCCCACCGTATAGCTGGCTTCGCCGGTCGACGCCTGATATCAAAGGGGCGCGCAACCGAGATGCACCCTTCGAAGAGGGTAGAGGATGACCCGCTTTCGCCGCACGACGCCCGTTCAGTCCCTGGTCTCCGTTACCGTCGACGGCCGCGCCATGGAGCTTCCCGAGGGCGAGGTCTTGGCGGCGGCTTTGTTGGTCGGCGGCATGGGGCGTTTCAGCGATTCGGTTCGGGTCGGCGAGCCGCGCGGACCCCTTTGCCTGATGGGAAGTTGCTTTCAGTGTGTCGCCGAGATCGACGGCACGCCCCAGGTGCGTACCTGCCGGACGGCGGTGCGTGCCGGTATGACGGTGGCGCTCAATGCCCCGTCGAGCGCATCGAAATGAACACCGCTGCCCCCGTCGTCATTGTCGGCGCCGGTCCGGCCGGTGCCACTGCCGCCCTTTCCCTCGCCGAGGCCGGCATTTCAAGCGTGCTGTTGGACGATAATGGCGCTGCCGGCGGCCAGGTGTGGCGGACCGGCGCGGCCGATTTGGGACCGCCTCTTGCCTATACGGACGCTCGCGGCGACGAACTGCGCCGGGACCTGAAGCGCCATGGCGACCTCATCGATCACCGGACCGGCCACGAGGTGGTAGGCCTCTTTCCCGACCTTCGTTTGTGGGTTCTGGAAGGCGGCGAGACAGTCACGTCACTGCACCCGAAAGCCATCGTCGTGGCGACCGGGGCCTTGGAGGTCTTTGCCCCCGTGCCCGGTTGGACCCGACCTGGGGTCTATGGCCTGGGCGGCCTGCAAGCCCTGATGAAGACCTCTCGGGTGGTGCCGGACGGGCCGGTGGTTTTAGGAGGTGCCGGGCCGCTACTGCGTTTGGTGGCAGCCCAATTGGCGTCCTTTGGCGCCGAGATTGCAGCCGTTGTCGACGCCGCCCCGTGGCCCAGTTCTGGACAGGTTTTGCGCCTGGCGTCTCAACCCGGGCTCCTAGCCAAGGGGCTCGCCTTCGAGTGGGGCCTCCTCCGGCGCGGCATTCCCGTCCATCGGGGCTCCGCCATCGTCGAGGTTGCGGGCGATGAAGAGGCGGATTCGGTTTTGGTGGCGCCCGTTGACGAAAACTGGCGGCCCGTGGACGGACCGCGAAGGCGCCTGGAGGCGCGGGTGGTCGGCCTGGGTTACGGTGTCCGTTCCAACGTCGAACTGACCCGCCTTGCCGGATGCGAGCATACTTTCTCGGCATCGCGCGGTGGCTGGCACGCGACACGCAACCGCGATATGGAGACGACGGTCGAGAACCTGTTCCTGGCCGGCGACGGAGGCGGCATTGGCGGCGTAGAGGTGGCCTTGGCCGAGGGTGTCATCGCCGCTGCGTCGGTGTCGGAACGCCTGGGTCAGGGGAATCGTTTAAAAACGAAGGCGGCCAAAGCGCGCGGCCGGATGGTCGATTTGGTGCGATTCCAGGATGCCCTGGCCGATTGGTCGGGCGTGCGGCCCGGCATCCTTGCCGGAAGTACCGAAGACACCATCATTTGCCGCTGCGAGGATGTGACCCGAGGCGAGATTGCCGCCGCCGTGGCCGCCGGTTATACCGATATTGGTCCTGTGAAAATGAACACCCGTGCCGGCATGGGCCTGTGCCAGGGCCGCACGTGCACGCCGGCGCTGCAAGCCATCATGGCGAGCGAGACCGGAAGGCCGCTGGCCGAAGCGGGCCTGCCGACATCCCGCGCACCGCTGCGCCCGGTGCCTCTCAAGGCCCTTGCCCAACTCCCCCTGGACGAAGCGGTGGAGTAGGGCGGACGGCTACTCGGCCGCCGCCTTGTTCAAAAAGCCGTGATCGCGCAAGCCTTGTTCCAGGCGGCGCAGGTCCTCGCCCTCGGACAGGCGCAGGGGCGGGCGGGGATAGCCACAGGGCCGGCCCATGAGGCGCATGGCGTCCTTGAGACTCGCCGGCGACGTGCTCGCCGATTCGAAGATGATCGTGCGCAGGGGATGAAGGCGGTGCTGCAACGGCACGCCACGCTCGTAGTCGCGCGCCTTGGCAAAGTCATAAAGCTCGGTCCCTTCGCGGCCGCAGATCTGCTGTAGCCCATCGACGTACCCCATGGCGCCCAGAAGGACGCCGGGAAAGCCCCAGATGCCCTGCGGTCCAATGAAGACGTTGATGCGATCGCCGAAGCGCTGGATCATCTCCATCATGCGCTCGAAGATGTGGCAGCTGTCCTTGACGGCGCAGATGTTGGAGACCTCGGCGGCCTGTTCAATGACGTCGGTGGTGAGGTCGACGCCGGCGCGGCCCGGAACGTTGTAGACCATGATCGGGATATCTACCGCATCGGTGATGCGCGCATAGTGGGCGATGGAATCGGCGGGCTTGGTCTTCATGAAGTAGGGCGGCTCTATCATTGCCCCGTCGGCGCCGACGTCCTGGGCGTCTTTGGTCTGGCGGATGACGATGTCGGTATTGATGGCGCCGGTGCCGGCGATAACCGGGATGCGTCCGTTGACCTCTTCCATCGAGATGGCGATGATCCGCTTGCGTTCTTCCGACGTCATCAGATGCGCTTCGGCGTTGTGGCCGCAAACAACGATGCCGTGCGACCCTTCGTCGACGGTCATGCGGATGTTCTCGCGCAGAAGCGCCTCGTCAATGTCGCCGTCTTTGGTGAACGGGGTGACGTTGGCCGGGAACACGCCTTCCCAGGAAACCTTGCGCTTGGACATCCGCTTTCCTCCTTTTCGGGTCATTTCCCCAACGATAATGACGCACCCGATGAAAGACAAGCCGAGGCCGCTTCGTTGACGCTCTCCCACGCTGTGCCTACCATCGCCCCGCATCGGTCAGTGGCAGGGGAACATGGCGCAAGGGTTCGGCGTTACCTACGACGCGGCGGTCATCGGCGGCGGTGTGCTCGGTTGCGCGACGGCGCTTCACCTGGCTAGGGGCGGCATGCGCGTGGCGCTTCTTGAGCGCGGCGGCCTTTGCACCCAGGCCTCGGGGGTCAACGCGGGCACGCTTTCGATGCACCACTTTCGGTGCCTCGAACTGGTTCCCTACGCGCTCCGTGCCTGGGAGATGTGGAAGACGGCGTCCGAATGGCTGGGCGGTGGATTGGAGTTTGGCGCCCAGGGCGGCCTAGTGCTTGCCTTCAATGCGCGCGAGGCTGAATTGGTCAAGGACAAGGCGGTAGAGCTCAAGGCCGCCGGCTCGCCGGTCGAGGTGGTTGATACGGCACAGGCACGCCGGATCGAGCCGGGCCTGGGCCCGGGCGTCGTCCTGGCCTCTCATTGCCCCATGGACGGGCACGCCAACGCAAGCTTGATCGGGCGTGTTTTTCGCGCCGCCCTGATGGCGGCGAGTGTCGATGTTAGGCAGGGCCGCGAGGTGACGGCTCTCGAACACGGATCGGGCGGCTTCGAGGTTCGCACCACCGAAGGCGTCGTCGTGGCGCGCCGCGTAGTGCTGGCCGGGGGCGTCTGGCTGGGGCGCATGGCGGACTGGTTCGGCCTTCATGCTCCGGTCTCGTACCGGGTCCAGCAAATGGCGGTCAGCGAGCGCATGGCGCCGGTGATGCGCACCATCTTGGGCAACGTCAACGGCCGGTTGTCCCTTAAGCAGGTCGATAATGGAACCGTGCTTATCGGCGGCGGCTGGATCGGCAAGGGCGATCCCGATCACGGCGGAAACGAGGTCATCTCCACCAGCTTGGTCGGCAATATACGCCTTGCCCGCTACTCCATTCCCGCTCTTGCCCGGGCTCGGGTGGTGCGCGTCTGGCTCGGCTTGCGCGACGTCTATCCCGACGACCGGCCGATCATCGGTCCCTTACCGGGTATCGACGATGCCTACATCATCGGCTGCGGCATTTCGGGCTTCACCATCGGTCCCTACCTTGGCAAGCTCTTGGCCCAGCGTATTCTGGGCCAAGAGCCCGAGATGGCACTGTTTGACCCCACCCGGGTAGTGACCGCTCGTTGACACCCCCACATGGCCCGACGTTTACTGAACAGATCATGAAACACCACCGCAAAAAGCCCGAGGAACTGCGCAGCCATCGCTGGTACGGGGTTCATGACCTGCGCGCCTTCGGCCATCGTTCGCGAACCGCTCAGATGGGTTTCGATCGCCGCGACTATGTCGGCAAGCCGGTAATCGCCATCCTCAATACCTGGAGCGATATCAACCCCTGTCACACCCATTTCCGCCAGCGCGCCGAAGAGGTCAAGCGCGGCGTCTGGCAGGCCGGCGGTTTTCCCGTCGAGCTGCCCGCACAATCGCTGTCCGAGCCGATCCAAAAGCCAACCACCATGATGTACCGCAACTTCCTTGCCATGGAGGCGGAGGAACTGTTGCGATCCCACCCCATCGACGGGGCGGTATTGATGGGGGGATGCGACAAGACGACGCCGGCGTTGGTCATGGGGGCGCTCAGCATGGGCTTGCCGGCCATCTTCGTTCCCGCCGGGCCGATGCTGCGCGGCAACTGGCGGGGCGAAACCCTGGGCAGCGGCAGCGACACCTGGAAATACTGGGACCAACTGCGTGCCGGCGCCATCGACCGCGAGGCCTGGAACGAGATCGAGGACGGCATCGCGCGCTCGCCGGGCCATTGCATGACCATGGGTACGGCGTCGACCATGACATCGGTCGCCGAGACCCTGGGCCTGACCTTGGCCGGCGCTGCCTCCATTCCGGCTGCCGATTCGAATCACGCGCGCATGGCGACGAACAGCGGCCGGCGCATCGTGGATATGGTGTGGGAGGACCTGAAACCGGCCGACATCCTGAACCAAGCATCGTTTGAGAACGCCATCGCGGTGACGGCGGCCCTCAGCGGTTCGACCAATGCCGTCGTTCACATCGTCGCCATGGCCGGCCGTGCCGGCGTCGACATCACCTTGGAGCGCTTCGACGAGATCGCCGCCGAAGTGCCGACACTGGCCAACATCAGGCCGTCGGGCGCCTATTTGATGGAGGATTTCTATTACGCCGGCGGCCTCAGGGGGCTGCTTTCCCGGCTTGCGGGGTCACTCCACCTGGGCTGTATGACGGTTGCCGGCACGACCCTTGCCGAGGCGGTGAACGGCGCCGAGGTTTATGACGACGACGTGATCCGGCCGTTGGAGAACCCGGTCTATCCGGCCGGTGGCCTGGCTGTGCTGCGCGGCAACCTGTGTCCAGACGGAGCCGTCATCAAGCCGACCGCCGCCGACCCCAAATTCCTGGACCACACCGGCCCGGCGGTGGTCTTCGAGGACTATAACGACATGGCGGCGCGCATCGACGACGACGGCCTGGACGTCGACGCCTCTTCGGTTCTGGTGCTGCGCAACGCCGGGCCCGAGGGCGGTCCCGGCATGCCGGAATGGGGAATGCTGCCGATCCCCAAGAAGCTCTTGAAAGAGGGTGTTAAGGACATGGTGCGCATTTCGGATGGGCGTATGAGCGGCACCAGCTACGGTACCTGCGTCCTGCACGTGGCACCCGAATCGTTCGTCGGGGGTCCGCTGGCTCTGGTTCGCGATGGTGATATGATCCACCTCGACGTTGCCGCCCGCCGCCTGGAACTTTTAGTCGAGGACGCCGAATTGGCTGAGAGAAAGACGCAATGGAAGGCGCCCAAACCGCGGTTCGAGCGCGGCTATGGACGACTCTTCACCCATCACGTGACCCAGGCCGACCGGGGCTGTGACTTCGATTTTCTGGAAGCCGGGCCGCCGACGCCGGACCCCGAGATCCATTGACGGTAGATGACGTGAATACGGATGTCCTGTTTATCTCGGCCGTCGATCCGACCATGTTGCCTAAACTCGAAGCCGAGTTCACCGTGCACAAGTTACCGGCGTCGGGCCGCGAGGAATTCCTGGCAAGCGTCGCTGGGCGCATTCGATTCATCGTGACCACCGGTGGCGGCGGCGCCGACGCGTCCCTCATCGGCGCCCTGCCGAACTTGGAACTGATCGCTGTTGGCACCGCCGGCTATGAGGCTGTCGACTTGGAGGCGGCGTCCAAGCGTGGCATTGCCGTTACCCACACACCCGACGTAACCGCCAACGACGTCGCCGACCTTGCCTTCGGACTATTGATCGCGGTGGCGCGGCGCATCGCCGAGGGCGAGCGCTTCATCCGCGACGGACATTGGCGGGCCGGCGGCATGGATTTCGGCACGCGGGTGTCGGGCAAGCGCCTCGGCATCGTCGGTCTGGGCTCTATCGGCCGAACGGTCGCCAAACGCGCGCAAGGGTTCAATATCGATGTCGCCTACAATGGCCCGAGCCGCAAATCAGACGTGTCCTACGCCTACCACGCCGATGTCGTGGATTTGGCGCGGGCGGTGGATTTCTTGATCGTCAGTTGTCCGGGTGGCCCCGAGACGGAGGGCCTGATCGACCGCCCGGTTTTGGAAACCCTGGGCGTCAAGGGCATCTTGGTCAACGTCTCGCGCGGGTCCGTGGTTGACGAGGCGGCGCTCGTCGAGGCGTTGTCCAATGGCGTGCTGGGCGGTGCGGGTCTCGACGTGTTTGCCCATGAGCCGGGTGTACCGGCTGAGTTCATGGCCATGGAAAATGTCGTCCTGGCGCCCCACGTGGGCAGCGCCACGCCGGAGACACGGGCCGCCATGACGGACCTCGCCATTGCCAATATGCGTGCCCATTTGGCGGGTCAGCCGCTGTTGACGCCGGTGCCGTGACGCGATGACGCACAGCGACGCTGAATGTCCCCATATCCTTGTCGTTTCGGCGGCAACACCGGAGCTGGTTCCGCGCCTCGCCCAGCGCTTCATCGTGCATGAAGCGGCGCCTGAGAACGACGGATCGGACGTTTCCGCCCCAATCGCCGGGAGCGTCCGCGGCTTGGTGACGACCAGCAAGGCGGGTGCCACCGGCCGCTTGATCGGTACATTGCCCCGGCTTGAGATGATCTCTGTCTCCGGCGGCCACATCCACATGATCGACCAAAAAGCGGTCGAGTCGCGGGGAATCAAGGTGGCCAGCACGCCGGGTATTTCCACGCCTGACGTGGCCGACCTGGCGATCAGCCACCTCCTTAGCGTGGCGCGGGGGATCGCCGCGAGCGATCGCTACTTGCGCGCCGGCCGCTGGGCCACGGACGGACATATGGGGCTGGCGACGCAGGTTTCGGGCAAGCGCCTCGGCATCGTCGGCCTGGGCGCCATTGGCAGCATCGTGGCGCGCCGTGCCCAGGCTTTCGATCTGGAGGTCCACTACTTCGGCCCACGGCGCAAGGCGGACGTAGGCTACTGCTACCACGACGACTTGGTGGAGATGGCGGCGGCGGTGGACTTTTTGGTCGTGACCTGCGTCGCCAACGCCGAGACCCGCCACATCGTCGATGAGGATGTACTCGCGGCCCTGGGGCCTGCCGGTTTTCTGATCAACGTCACTTTCGGCACCGCCGATACGTCAGCACTTATCAAGGCCCTGCAGACAGGAGCTATCGCCGGCGCCGGCATCGACGTCTATGACGATGCGCCCAATGTGCCCCAGGAGTTCCTGGAAATGGAAAACGTGGTGCTGACGTCACATATCGGCAGCGCCACCCGCGAGACTCGTGGCCGGATGGCCGAGCAGACCATCGCCGCTCTCTGCCAGTATTTCGGTCTGTCGATGCCGTGACGGCGGTATTCAGGCCCGCTTGCGTTCGTCCTCGCCTTCCAAGATACCGGCGTCGATCAGCACCTCGCGCATGATGGCGCGGCCCTCCGGCGTTACCGGCTTGACCGGGTCGCGTGGCCAGCCGCCGGGCCGGCCCAGGATATCCAGCGCCGCCTTGATGCCGGCGGGGAAGGTGCCGGTTGCGTCAAAACCGGGGCGCAGCTTAGTGATTTGGATCTGGATGGCGCGCGCCGTATCCAGATCGCCCGTGGTGGCGGCACGGAAGAACTTGGGCGACAGCGGCCCCAATACGGACGTTGAGGAATCGACGTAGCCCACCGCCCCCTCGCCGAGCGCCGCCAGTCCCGTCAATCCGATATAGCCGCCAAGGACGCTGATGCGGTCACGGCAGCGGCGGATGAATTGGGAGAGCTGGTTCCAGTCCTTGGAGCTTTCCTTAAGTGCCACGATGGTGGGCTCATCGGCCAGGCGGTCCATAAGATCAACGCTCAACGCCACGCCGGTGCGCTTGGGATGATTGTAGACCATGATCGGCATGGCACTTGCGGCGATGATTTCCTTGAAGAAGGTATAGATGTCGTCCTGGGTCGGCATGATGTAGGGTGGCGCCATAATCACCACCGCGTCGCAGCCGCCGCGCTCGGCCAGGCGCACCTTGTCGATCACACCGCTGACGAAGAT
>PVBE011358658.1_pt1 | contig 12279 bp, 12 predicted proteins | sample 1631181 | NCBI WGS metagenome assembly PVBE01 (sample SAMN08397723, study PRJNA350692) | Marine metagenome, whole genome shotgun sequencing project. | isolation source: water | place: Pacific Ocean | collected 2012-04 | reverse complement strand
CTTTTCAGGGCTCCACCTTCTGATTCGCCGTGACGAAACGGCCCCGTCCGGGGTTTTGGAGTACCGAGGATAGGACAAAGTGCAGCACGCACGCTGGTGCTGGCCCCGAACCGTGACGAAGATAGAAGCGAGGGATCGATCGCCCAGTCCATAGATTATAATGTCGCCTGACATCAAACCTTGCGTGCCTTCATCTTCCCGGCACTGGTTGCGCGTCGCCTTAATCGCCGTAGCCGGCCTGGGGGGAATCGTGGCGGGGGCGCTACTGGGCGCCGCCGTCTTAGCCTTCCTCTCCCTGCGGGCTCCGGCGATGCCGGCCGACCCGCAGGGATTCCAGGAGATGCTCGAGCGCCGCCTCATCGTCCCCAGAGTCGGCGACGCCACCACCGCCGCGGTCGCCGGCCGGCCGCCCGGGATCGGTGGAACCCCGGCGGATTCGAGGTTCGGGGCGCCGACTTCTCCTTTGTTGCCGAGTGACTCGGCAGCCCCCAGTATTCTCACCGGCCCGATCTTCCTTGATCAGACGGCCGCGGGCGCCACCGCGGTCCCGGACGGGCAACTCAACATCCTTATCCTCGGGGTGGACCGCGTCGAGGGCCTGGCTGGCAACACCGACGTCATCATGCTGCTAAGCATCGACTTCGACCGGCAAACCGCGGCACTAATATCGTTTCCCCGGGATCTCTGCGTCGGCGATTGCGTCCGCTGGACGGATCGCCTGAACTCTGTGTATCCGCGTTACGGCGCCGCCGCGATGCTTGAGGTCGTATCCGAGCTCACCGGACAAACCATTGAGCACTATCTCGCGGTCAACTTCGACGGTTTCGCCACCATCCTCGACCGACTCGGGGGCGTATCCGTCCTCGTCGATCGCGACTTCAATGACGTCGTCCCCTACCCCGACGGCAGCTCCTCTCTATTGCAGTTGTCGAGCGGTCCGAACCTGCTCAACGGGCGGGAGGCGCTGATGTTCGCCAGATCCCGAAAGTACGACCCGACGGGTGATTTCGCCCGGATCTGCCGCCAGCAGCAGATCGTTGTCGGCCTGATTGACGCGCTCTCGCGGCCACAGACACTCCTGACCCTTCCGTCGCTGCTGGTTGAACTCGGCTACGCGGTCGAGACCGACCTCCCCGTTGGCCGAATCATCGAGCTGGGCCGGCTGGCCGCCTCCGGCGCGATTACCTCGGTCCAGCGGACGATAATCCAGGAAGCAGCCCTCCCCGCAGCCGTCGTCCGCGGCGTCGACGGCTCGTACCTCATATCCGGTACCGAGCAAGAGATCCGCACCACGATTTCGGCGGCCGCCACTCCTGTGCCGAACGACTCAGCCGCCCCCGGCTGCGCGACCGACTAAACCCGCAAGAACAGCGCCCCGTGGGTTCCATGGTTCGGGACGAAGCCGCCCCGCGCCGATGACTCCAGCAATTCTCGTAGTCGACCGACCAGCCGGGTCCGATCCACATCATCAACTGCCGCAAACATGTATCCGGCTACGATTCGGAACCGTCGAACTGCCTCGTCCACGTTAGCTTCGCGGTCGATCCGCAGGCTGGACACGTGATCAATCCGAAATCCTACCGCTCGGGCAGTCGCGACAGCCTGTTCCAGGCTCGCCGGCCGGTACATACCCTCGATTGCCCCGTCCAGCTTCAGCAGAGTTTCCCGGAACGCCACCCGGAACGCCGCCTCAACCGGGCGATCGAGCAACCGGGCATCACGGACCTTCAGTACGGCTTCGCCTCCGGGCCTCGGAATCCGATGGACCTCACGATAGGCGAGCTCCATCCGTTCTCGATGCCTCAGGGCGTTGGCACTGATCACGAAGTCGAAACTATCAGATTTGAAGGGTAGGTCCACCGCATCGGCCAGTACCCACGTCACCCCCGTTCCGGCGGAACTACGCCGTCCGCTTATCGTAGTTCCTGGCTACCAATGATCGCACCGCCGGTGGGGTCAACGGCCCTCGGGGCGCCACTGGTGCCGCCTTCAGCCAAGAGCGACGGTGGCCGCCGCCAGTAGAACGAGCATGGTTGCCGCCAGCGCCATGATTCGTGCCAGATCCTGGGAAACGTGACTCAGATCACCCAGGACGAGTCCCGGGGCACCTTCGACCGCCTTGCCTGGCACCGTAACGGTACCCTCACTTGAGCCAGCGTCGGTTTGGGCTGAGCCCCTTCGGGTACCCGCCCGAGTCACTGAACTGACCGGGGCTTTTGGTTTGGGAGACACTCGCCGCGGCGATCCTGGGCCCTGGTTGGATCGCCGGGCGCTCCGCGATTGCTTCTTTCGTTTCCGGTCTGCCATCTACCCTTACTCCCTCACTCGCCCGCAGGATTGCTTATCGCGCCTGGGTTCGACGCCGGGGCCTGGTCGGCGCCTTCTTCCTCGGTTCTCCGTGAAGTTCCGGATGTTTCACGTGAAACATCCGCATCCGGCACAATTCGCTCAAACAGCGCCTGTAGGTCTTCATCCCCGTAGAAGTGGACTATTACCTTCCCGCCCTTACCGCTGCGACGGATCTCGACCCTGGTTTGCAGAGCGTCGCCGAATGCCTCCGCCAGGGCCTCCGCCTCGGTGTCTGCGCTCTGCGATTCCCCCGGAGCGCGGGCCTTCCGTGCCGTCCCCTCCGCCACCCGCACCGTCATTCCCTCCTCCAGAATCTGCCGTAAGAGCCGCACTTGCCCGGCCGGGTCCCTAACCGCGAGGATTGCCCGCGCATGCCCCTCCGTAATCCGCCCCTCCCCTATCGCTCGCAACGCCTCTCCCGGAAGATCTAACAGCCTGATCGTGTTCGCCACCGTCGACCGGCTCTTTCCGACCGCCCCCGCGATACTCTCCTGGCTCAGCCCGAATTCCGCCTGTAACTGCCGGTACGCCTGTGCCTGCTCCAGTGGTGACAGGTCGACCCGCTGCACATTCTCCACCAGTGCCAGCTCCAGTCGCTCCTGCTCGCCGACCGAGCGAACCAGCGCCGGCACCGTCTCCTTACCGGCTAATCCCGCCGCGCGCCACCGCCGCTCCCCCGCGATCAACTCATACGTCCCTTCCTCATCACGCTCGGCCACCACCACCGGCTGCAGTATCCCGTAGCGTTCAATTGATCCAGCAAGATCTTCAAGTTGCGCCTGTTCAGCTTGGTGCCGCGGCTGCATCCGATTCGGCCTGATCTCCTTCCAAGGGAGTTCCAGCACCTGTCTGACCCCCGACGGCAACAGCGCATCAATCCCACGCCCCAGCCCGGTACTACGCTCCGGCGCCATTCGTTACCTCCTCGGCCAGAACCCGGTACGCAAGGCTAGCCGGCCCGCCCGGGTCATGCTCCAACACCGTCCGACCAAATCCCGGCGCCTCCGCCACCTTCACGATTCTTGGTATCACCGTCCGCGCCACGTCATCGCCGAAATGCTCCCTTATCTCTCTAACCACATCCCTTGCCAGGTTGTTCCGCTGGTCATACATGGTAAGCACGTACAGTCTGTCTATTCTCCCCACCCCCCGCAACACCGCCACCTTCTCCAGCGTACCAAGAAGCCTCGTCAGACCCTCCAACGCCAGGTACTCACACTGCACCGGAACTACGACCTTGTCCGCTGCCACCAGCGAGTTAATCGTCAGAATTCCTAGTGTCGGCGGCGAATCGATCACCACAAAGTCGAATTCCGCCCGGACCGCCGCCAATCGCTCCCGCAGGATGCCCTCCCGCCCGACCACGTTCGCCAATTCCACTTCGACCGCTGCCAAGTCCTCATTCGCGCCCGCAATGGCCAGGTTGGCGACCCTGGTTGGCCGAATCACTTCTTCCAGCGTCGTGGACCCGGTCATAACCCGGTACACATCTGCCGGCAACGGCTCACCCGAGATCAAGTTGCTCGTGGCGCTCCCCTGCGGGTCCACATCGACCAGCAGCACCCGGTAACCCTGGACCGCCAGTGCAGCCCCCAGGTTCACGGCAGTGGCCGTCTTACCGACTCCACCCTTCTGGTTAGCCACAGTCCACACGACGCCCTCGTGCGTCATCATTCCCTCCCCGTCGGTCTTTTCGGCATAACCACCGCTTCGCGAAAGCTATCCACAACCAGCGGTCTCTCTTCTATCTGTATTGAAAAATAGTCGTTGTAGTAGTAGGGAACTGGCAAAGCTGGATAACCGCGCGTTTGAACGAGTGGCCACCCGCGGCGCCAACGTGCATGAACGAGGGATACCCGGGTGATTGCCACAGATTTAAGGGGACAGATGGAGGTACCGATCGGGCGCCCATGGAAAGGTCAATTCTTGTACCCGTACCATCCGCAAACAATCGACAGCCCCCGGGGCAGGGTGCAGCGGCACGCATAGACCGGCGCCGGGGGCCCGAAGGAAGGAAGTCAGCGATTAGGCCAGTGGTGTGCAGGGATCGATTCCGGGGGTCCCGATCTGGGCACGTGTGGGTCAGGATAGCCGCGCGAAAGCGCCGATTCCGCGAGCCCCGGTGCGGGCACACAGTGGTCAGCCTAGCGGCCGCCGAGGACGGCAGCCCGAATCGTCTTGATATCGGCAGCCAGTCCGACGTCCGACTCCAACTTGTCAGAGATCTTCTGGTAGCCATGAAGGATTGTTGAATGATCGCGATTACCCAGCGCCGCTCCGATTGTCGGGTACGACTCGGAAGTTAGCTGGCGCATCAGGTACATGGCAACCTGCCGGGGGAAGCTTATTCCCCTCCGGCGGCTCGGACCGACCAGGTCAGCCGGAGCCACGCGATAGTGTTGCGCAGCAGCCTCCAGCACATCATCAAGCGCCACGACGCGCCGGCTCGGTCCGTATGCCAGCCCTTGCAGAGCCGATTCGGCCGTGCCGACGTCCAGATCCACACCATTGAGGTCCGCGTAAGCCAGCACCCGGTTGAGGGCGCCCTCCAGATCGCGGACATTTCGGATTATCGAGTTCGCGAGATGGCTGGTCACCGCTTCAGGGACCGCGACGCCGATCGTTCGCGCGCGCGCCTGCAGCACAGCGATGCGAGTTTCAGTATCTGGCGGTTGGATATCGGCCACCAATCCGCAGGCAAATCTGGTCGTCAGGCGGTCCGACAGCGGCTTGATGTCGTGCGGAGTCCGGTCGCTCGTAAAAACGATCTGCTTACCTTGCGACTGGAGAGAGTCGAACGTGTGGAAGAGTTCTTCCTGGGTCGACTCCCGACCCGCGATGAACTGCACGTCGTCCAGCAGGAACACGTCAGCAGAGCGGTACCTTGCCCGGAAACGCGGGGTGCTGCCACCACGAATGGCGGCGATCAGGTCGTTGGTGAAATCCTCCGACGTGGCGTACAGGATCGTCGCTTCAGGTCGCGCCGCGGCGACGGCGGCGGCGATAGCCCGCAGTAGGTGCGTCTTGCCCAACCCAACCCCGCCGTAGATAAAGAGCGGGTTGTAGGTCCCACCCGGGCTCTCGCTTACTCGGCGGGCGGCCGCATGGGCGAGTTGGCTTCCCCGACCAACGATAAACCGATCAAACGTGAACCGGGCCTCCAGCGTGTCCGTGAAGGGCGCCGGCGCCTGCCTGGCCACCGCCGCCGCTGCAACCGCGTAGCGAGCGACGCTGGAAGCATCGACGTCTGATTTACCGGCAATTACAAACGTAATGCCAACGTCTCGACCGGCAACGTCCCTGATTGCGTCAGTGACCAGAGGCCGGTAATTGCGCTCGATTGTCTCTCTTGCAAACGCGTTCGGCACACCCACCACCAGGTGGTCGGAGTCCCCTTCGACAAAGTGGCTATCCTTCAGCCAAGCCGCGAACTGACCGCTGCTCATTTGCACCTCCAGCGTCCCCAGCGTAGCGTCCCAAATCGAGCGGTCGATCAACGGTCAAAAACTCCATAAAGGGTGTCTATCCGACCCGGCGCAGCGCCGTGTGAACGCAATCATACGCCACGCGGGACCCACCTTCCAACCCATCCTAAACCGGCGAACGTCACATTTTTCCACCGGGCGCACCTTTTTTGATGGACGATCACAACCTGTGGATGCCGGACATGGCCCGAAGTACATACACGACTCGCTAAACGGCGTACTAGAGTGCTTGCGGAGTCATCCCAGGCCACCGGCTCACTGACGGGCAAGAGATCGGCCAGGGCTGTTCCACAGCAAGCAAATGCAGGCGGGGAACACAGCGATGGGTCAGATGTCACGGTGACCGACGCCGCGAACAGCGACGATGATGGCGCCCATCGCGCCGGTGAAGGGAGGCGTTACGCTAGTAACGGACCGCCGGACTGAGAAGGCAGGAGGCCTGCCCTGAGTCGCCGAATGTAGCTACATCGCTCGCCGCCGGGCATGACCGTGCCGCCGACTGGTGGAGCGGCAGCGGGGCCCGAGGAACCGCCATACGCAGCGGCCTTACCCGGAAAGATCCGGTCCGAGCGCACCGATGGGATCGTTGGACGTGTTTGTCGGCGGTGCCGAATGTATCGGTCCGCCCCGCCACATTCGCGGCATGGGCGGCATTCGCGGCCGTCTGGCGGCCGGCGGAGAAGCACGATTGTGGAGCGGGTGGTGACCGGAAGTAACCGCGATCACCGCGATATCCGGCGCCACCGGCCGGTGCATCCTGAATGGACGGCGGAGGTGGTAGCCGCCGCACAAGCGTAGGGAAGCCTGGTGAGAGCGCAAACCCGCAAAGAGACCGACGCCTAAAACAGCCTTGGCTCGGGGCTTTGCGTGTCTTTGGCACGGTCGTGGTGGTCGTATCCGTGGTTGCGGGTCCGGCGATCTTCATCTACGCCGCCAAGCGACCCTCTGAGCCGATGGAAAGAGTCGCCATCCTATCCGACACGGTAATCACCGCCAACCGGAGCAAATTGGAGACTCAGCCCATAGCTTGGGTCGGCATCGCCGCCATCTTCCTAGGCGTAGGCACCGGGGCCACCCGGGAGTGGACCAGGCGGGAAGACGCACGGACCAGCGCTACGGTTTCTTCCAACCCCCGGCCCGTGGCGTGCTGGACAGATTCTGCGGCGGCTGCCCCGACCGCGATTTCCCGGGTCTAGCCCACCCCGTGGTCTTCCAGTCCCTCCTCGTCCATTCCGTAGACGTGCCCGATCTCGTGCAACACGGTACGCCGGATCTCAGCGCGAAGGTGTGCGGGATCCGGAAAGTCACGTTCCAGAACCGCTTTGTAGAGCACGATGCGATCCGGCAGCATCATTCCGTAGCCGGCGTCGCGGTCGGTGAAGGGTACGCCGATGTAGAGGCCGTAGAGGGCTTCGTCGGCGGGCAATCCCGCCTCGCGGAGGTCCTCAGGGTCGGGCGATTCCTCGACAGTGACCACAACGTTCTCGAGAGCCTGCAGTAGTTCGGCCGGAAGCTCATCGATGGTCTCGGCTGCCAGCCGCTCAAACTCAGACTGACGCATGGGGCGCCCGCGTCGCTGCGCGCATTCGCTAGCCGCCGAACAGGGCGCGCGACCCTGCCACGGCGGCGTCCACGAACACCGACGGGTAGATGCCGATCCACAGCACAAGCACCATCAGCAGGGACAGCGTGGCCCGGGCGTGGGAAGGCAATCGGAACGCCGGCCGCTGCTCTTCCTCTTCTGACTCGGGCGTGATGAAGGCCTGCCGCAGGACCAGCAGGTAGTAGTACACGGACAAGATGCTGTTTGCGACCGCCAGCGCAATCAGCCACCACATCTGGCTGGCCGTGGCTGCGGTGAACAGGTAGAACTTCGTCATGAAACCGGCGAACAGCGGCATCCCGGCCAGCGACAATAGCGAGACGGCTAGGATCAGGGTCAACAGGAACGACCGGCGATAGAGGCCACGGAGTTCGTTGACCTCTTCCTTCCCGGTCAGGTCGTGAAAATAGATAACGACCAGGAACGCTCCCAGATTCGTCGCCGTGTAGCCGGCCAGGTGCAGCAGCATCCCCGATGTCGTATCCGCGCTGAGCGTTGCTATCCCGACCAGGATGTAGCCCGCCTGGGCGATACTGGAGTATGCGAGCAGGCGCTTGAGGTTCGATTGCTGAATCGCCACCAGATTGCCAAACGTCATCGTCAGTACCGCCACCACCCCGATGGCAACCCGCCAGTCATCCACTACCGGATGCAGTCCCTCGGCGAAGAGCCGGATCAGAAAGGCGAAACCGGCCGCCTTCGAGCCCACCGATAAGAACGCCGTGATCGGCAGCGGCGCGCCCTCGTACACGTCCGGGGCCCACGAATGGAACGGGAAAGCCGCTACCTTGAATCCGAGTCCGGCCAGCACCAGCGCCACGCCGAGCGTCCACACCATCCCGACGTCAGGCGTCGCCTCCAGCGCTGCTGCGATCGCGGCGTAGCTGGTACTGCCGGTCGCGCCAAAGATGAGGCTGATGCCAAATAGCAGAAGGCCCGACGAAAACGCGCCGAGGATCAGATACTTGGCGCCGGCCTCGTTAGAGCGCGCCTCGTGGCGGGCGTGCGAAGCCAGCACGTAGAAGCCAAACGTCACCAGTTCGAGCGAAATGTAAGCGGTCAGAAACTCTCTCGAAGACGCGATTCCCATCGCGCCCACTGTCGACATCAAGATCAGCCCGTAGAACTCGCCGGCGTTCTTCAGGTTTCGCCGGACGTAGCCGGGCGAGCCGACGATTACGAAGAACGCAACCGCCAGGAAGAGGAACCTGAAGAACAGCGAGAAGTTGTCGATCCGCAGCGTTCCGAGAAACATCTCCCGATGCTCGCCCCACGAGATTGCCAGGAACGCCATCGCCACCAGCGCTCCGGCGGCCGCCGGCCAGGCCAGATCGGGTTTTCGCTCGCGGGGAGTGAAGAAATCGACCGTCCAGACCGTAATCGCCGTCGCCACGAGCACGATTTCGGGCAGCAGGAAGGCAAAGTCGGTGCCGCTCATCTAGCCACCCACGTTCGCCAGCAGCGGGATCGCCGATACGTCGATCGACCCGACCATCAGCTGCGGGTACAGGCCAAACAGCAGGAGCATCGCGACCAGCATCACGCCGACCGCCGTCTCGCGTAGATTCGCGTCCGTAAGGTTCCGCCACTTCTCGGTCACCGGGCCGAAGAACATCCCCGCCACCAGGCGCAGGATGTACGTCGCGGTGATGGCCACCCCGATGATCCCCAGCACCGCCAGCCAGGGGGCTGTCTGGAAAGTCCCGGCGAACACCAGGAACTCGGCCGCGAACCCCGAAAGTCCCGGCAGCCCCAGCGAAGCCAGCCCGGCGATGATGAAGATGATGCTGAACCGCGGCATCACCTTGGCCATACCGCTGAAGGCTGAGATTTCGCGCGTATGCGCTCGCTCGTAGATCACTCCGACCATCGCAAAGAAGAGGGCCGTCATGACCCCGTGCGAGAACATCTGCAGTACCGCGCCGTTCATTCCGACCACGGTCATGCTGCCGATTCCCATCAACACGTAACCCATGTGGCTGACGCTCGAGTAGCCAATAACGAATTTCAGATCGCGCTGCGCCATCGCCGAGAAAGCGCCGTAGACCACGTTCACCACTGCCAGCGTCAGGAACACCCCCAGCCAGTAGGTGGCGCCCTCAGGCAGCAACTGAATCCCGACGCGGATGATGCCGTACGCTCCCAGTTTCATAAGGACCCCGGCATGCAACATGCTGACTGCCGTCGGTGCCGCCACGTGCCCGTCCGGGGACCAGGTATGGAACGGCCACATGCCGGCCAGCACCCCGAATCCTACGTAGAAGATCGGGAACAGCACCCTGGCGACCGTGATGTCCACGCCGGCCTGCTCCAGTTCCAGAATGTCGAAGCTGCCGATCCCGGCGTTGAAGTAGAGCACCAGCATGGCCACCCAGATCAGGATGCTCCCGGCCAGCAGGACCATCACCAGTTTCATCGACGAATAGGCCTTGCGGGTACTGCCCCAGACCCCGATCAGCAGGAACATCGGCAGCACCGCCACTTCGTAAAAGAAGAACAGCGAAAAGAGATCCAACACCACGAAGACGCCGAAAGTCCCCGCGACCAGCAGCATCAGTAGCGCAAAGTACTCTCGCGGCCGCTCATCGATCCGCCAGGAAACCAGCACGCCGGTAAAGATCACGATCCCGGTCAGCAGCACCATCGGCGACGAGATCCCGTCCACGCCCACGTGCAGGCTGACCCCGATCGACGGCAACCAGGCAAACGAATCCTGCAGCTGGTAGCCGCCGGCCTCGCGGTCATAGATGGCGAACACAATCACCGACAGGACCAGTGAAACCGTCGCGGCCGCCAGCGCGATCCGGCGCGGTGCCTTCTTCCATTCGGTCGGCAGCGCGAATATCACGGCGCCCGCCACCAGGTTCAGCAAGATAAAGGTGTATAGCACGTCCTTAGCCCAATCCCAAGAGGGCCGCCACGGCCAGCACAACGATCCCAACGACCATCAACGCCGCGTAGTTGTAGAGAAGTCCGGTGACCCCTCGGCGCAGGCCCTTCCCGGAAAGGCGCACCGCGGCGCCGGCGCCGTCGATGCCCGCGTCGTTCACCACCTTGCGGTCGAACACCGCCACAAACCGCGCTAAGCCCATGCTCACGTTGTCAATCAGCCACTGGTATCCGATATCCATATACGCGCGCTTCGCCAGGAACGTATGGAACCCGCTGGCCGCCGAACGAATCGAGGCCGCCCCCGGCTTTCGCGCCTGGTACACCGAATACGCCGCCAGAATGCCCAATATCGCCGCCGCCGACGAGATCAGCACCACCCAGATCGATTCACCGTGCTCGGCCGCGTGGTGGCCGGCGAAGACAAAGTCGCCAAACGGGGCGCCGACCAAAGGGGAGCCCAGCCAACCAAAGACGATCGCAAAGAACGCCAGCACCAACAATGGGATCGCCACAATCGGCTCCGCCCGATGGATATTGCGTGCCTCATCCGAGCGCGCCTCGCCGAAGAAGGCGCGGAAGATCACCCGGAACATGTAGAAGGCGGTCAACGCCGCCGTGACCACGCCGACCGCGAACGTCACCCAATGGCCGCCGTCGTAGGCCGTGCTCAGGATCATGTCCTTGCTCCAGAAACCGCTCAACAGCGGGAATCCGGCCAGCGACAGTGCACCGATGATGAATGTCCAGGTCGTCACCGGCATTTTCTTGCGCAGCCCGCCCAGTTTGTCGATATCGACGATGCCGTGGGTCCCGTGCATCACCGCGCCCGCGCCCAGGAACAGCAGGGCCTTGAAGAAGGCATGGCCCGCCAGGTGTAGCATTGCCGCCGTCACGCTCCCCGCCCCTAGGGCAAACATCATGTAGCCAAGCTGGCTGATCGTGGAATAGGCCAGCACCCGTTTCATATCCGTCTCCACCAGCGCCAGCACCGCCGCGAAGATCGCGGTGATCGTGCCGATCGTCAGTACCACCAGCATTGCCGCCTCGCTGGCTGCGAACAGCGGGAACATCCGCGCCACCAAGTACACGCCGGCCGTCACCATTGTGGCGGCGTGGATCAGCGCGCTCACCGGCGTCGGCCCCTCCATCGCGTCCGGCAGCCAGACGTGCAGCGGAAACTGCCCCGACTTGCCCATCGCCCCCAGGAACATCAGCACCGCCGCCAGCGTAATCGTGCCCGCCGGGATCTCTCCGGCGGTCAGCATTTCAAAGATCTGGTCGATCTCGAAGCTGCCTGTCGCCTTGAACAGCACCAGGATGCCGATCAGCAGCCCGACATCGCCGATCCGGGTCGTAACGAAGGCCTTCTTGGCCGCTTCGCGGGCCGAAGGCCGCTCCCACCAGTACCCGATTAACAGGTACGAGCAGAGCCCCACCAGTTCCCAGGAGACGTACAGAATGATCAGGTTGTTCGCCAGCACCAGCCCCAGCATCGCCGCCGTAAACAGCGCCACCACCGCGAAGAACCAGTGAATCCGCGGATCGCTGCGCATATAGCCGACCGAGTAGAGCTGGATGATGAACGACAGGAAGGTCACCACCAGCAGCATCGTGATGGACAGCGAATCGATCACCATCCCCAGGTGGATCGACAGGTCGCCGGCCGAAACGAAATCCACCGCGAACGGACCCGGCCCTTCGTTCACCGCCACATCCGCCGCCCGCAGATCGAAAAAGCCGTAGACCGCCAGGCCGAAGCCGGCCGCAACCGCCACCAGCGAAACAATCGCGCCGCCGCCGGGCAGGCGTTTTCCGACGAAGGCCAGCAGCACGAAGGCCGCCACCGAAATGAGCGGGATCAACCAGGCAATCGACATTATGGAACCATCCCGCTCGGGCCTACCATCGCAGCAGATCTAGGTCGTCGACGTTGATATTCGACTTGTTGCG
>PVBE011010223.1_pt1 | contig 12279 bp, 11 predicted proteins | sample 1631181 | NCBI WGS metagenome assembly PVBE01 (sample SAMN08397723, study PRJNA350692) | Marine metagenome, whole genome shotgun sequencing project. | isolation source: water | place: Pacific Ocean | collected 2012-04 | reverse complement strand
TAGAACCACCCTATTCGGGGTATTGATATGTTCAAAAACTTCTTGAGCGCCTTCTTCACTTTCTGGTCGGCATGCTTTCGCTATTCCAGGCAAAACCCAATCTAAGACTTCTTGCCCGTGATGGACCTTGCATGGGCCTCGAAATGAAGCTGTTTTCCCAGTTCCCAAATCTGTACCCTTTGATGTGATGCAGAAGGAAGCGTATCCGGTTCTGCGAATTGCAGAAACCCGAGCTCTCTTTTCGGCGCACGTAAACCAGAAACTTCCATCACTCCATAAATAATAGGTAATTACACCGAAGGGCTGCCCAGATTTATTTACCCACATGAAAGTTCCTTCAACCTGCTTTTCGAAGAGTTCCTCAAGTTCGGTATCTGTTAGCGTACAACCCTCAAGATTCTCAGAATCTGTCATTCACTTCTGTGCTTTCTTAAAAGTAATACCCCTCATTTTACATTTCGACTGTGTCTGAAACGGTGAAGCGGTGAATGCTTTTCCCAGTTATATTCCACTGTGCCATTGCCTCTCGGAATGGTGGCATATGCGGAGCTTGGAAATGGGCTTCTAGATCTTCGAGGGATTCCCATTGCTCGAATACTCTCAGCGTGTGGTCATTCAATGGGTCGGCGCTGAACACATAGTCGACGCATCCTTTTTCAGCATGCGTTGCCGTCATCATTGTCCGGCAAGCGTCCAGAACACTATCGTCGACGGCAATTCCTAAAGTTAAAGTTCCCGCAATAACAATCATTTTCTTATCCTTCCATTTGCTCACTCGGAGCGATATATGGGTTTTTCTGCATTAATGCACAATGCATTACGCCATCCTTCATCACCCCAACTATACGACTGTGGTCCTGAAGGATGCGAATATCTTCTATGGGGTTCCCGTCGATGATTAGTAAATCCGCATACTTTCCCGCTTCTAGAGTTCCGACCATTCCTGAGGTATCTGCTGCAGCACCCCCGTCACGAGTTGCACATAGAAGAGCTTCTGAGGTTGACATTCCGAAGAGATCAACAAAGTACTCAAGGTCTTTGCTATTCGTTCCATGTGGGGTGATATTCAAACCGTAATCTCCTCCGATAAGAACCCGAACTTTACTTTCTCGCAGGCGCTTGACAGCACTGATTGTTTCATCAACTTCTCGCTGGTACCCGCGTTGTTCCATAGCATCGCGAGGTAAACCCAGCTCACTTCCACGGTCTAATAAGGCAATTTCCCATGCTATGCCTGGTCCGACAAAAATCTCATCACGCTTCGCCTCAAGCATGCGAACGGCTTCATCATCAAGGTAATTCGCGTGTCCGATAATATCTACCCCATGTCGAACGGCTTGCTTAACTGCTGCGGCAGAACGTGAATGGCACACGACCCGCATGCCGCGAATATGAGCTTCTTCAACCGCTGTCGCTACCTCTTCGTCGGTGTACGTTAGGACACCAGGTGGTGCGAATTCTGATAATGCTTCACCATCCAGAAAGATCTTGACGATGTCACAACGGCGCTTTGCTAACGAACGGACGGCTTTTCGTATAGCCCATGGTCCGTCAGCAATGATTTTTTTACTGTTGTCACCGCCAAAGGTCCCATCAGCGTTACTTCCGGTCGAACCTAGATCACGATCTGAAGCAGCAAGACGCGGGCCGGGTATCCGACCAGCGTTAATCGCATCACGAAGAGGGATATCTAAACCTTGTGCGGATCCAAAACTTATCGCTGAGGTAAAACCTGAGCCTAATAAAACTCTCGCATTATCAGCCGCATCAAGCATGGCGGTGGGAAGTGGTTGGCTGTTTAGTTGTTGCGGGTGGGCATTATTGTACGAAAGGTGGACATGAGATTCAGTCATTCCTGGCATAACGAACCTTCCTAAAGCATCGTACCTATCAACGTTCTCTCCATTGGAAGGGAGGTCTTTTAGATGCCCAGCGAATTTAATAAACCTATCAGAAACCCAAATCGCCCCATTTTCGATTACTTCCTCATTAACTCCTGTAAAGAGGGTCGCATTTTCAATAATAAGAGAACTCATAGCTCTACCTTCCTTCTCCTTTAGGTAAGCGTAATAGACGTTCAGCGTTTACTCCTAGGCTACGGTCGAACTCGGTTACTTCATCTGGAGTATCCCATCCACCAAAATTAGTCCCATAGACCATTCTGTCTTTGCCGACGACAGATACAACAAAGTCATGAGCTTCACCAGGCTCGAGATGAGAGTCGTACCATAGTGAACGTAAGGCTGAAACGAAATCAGATTCGTTACCTTGGAAAGAAGCCATTGAATCAAATCGTTTTGCAAGAAATGTTGCTGCTCCACCCCCATGTGAAACACAGATGTCGATATTTGGATGTCTATCCATGACACCTCCCAAGATCAGGGCAGCAACAGCTAAGGTTTCTTCGTATGTATACCCAACTATGAGATCAAGCCCAAAGCGCCCCAAACGCGAATCGGCGGCCGACCGGACCCCATTATTCGTCGCAGGATGAATAAACAAGGGAACATCGAGCTCCACTACAGTCCTGTAAAAGTCATCGAGACGAGGGTCATCTAAGGTAAACCCATAATCCGTCCCGATGTATCCGCCAACTAGCCCTAATTCTCTCACTCCTCTTTGGAGCTCATCGCAAGCGGCATCAGGGTCCTGCAATGGGAGTGCAATAGTTCCAAGTAGACGATCCGGATAGGTTTTTATCAAGCGAGACATAGCGTCATTCGACAATCTCGCAAAGTTAGTGGCTTCATCAGCAGCAATACCGCCCAAAAAAGTTAATGGATTTGGAGAAAGCACTTGGATATCTATACCAAGTCGATCCATTTCTTTGATTCGTCGGTCCACCTCCATAAAAACACTCCCAACATAGGGAACGCGAATGGAGTAATCTCCAACTCGGAAAGTTTGGAGAAGGTCCTCCTCTCCTAAATCCGGCCCATAGATACCAGCTGCCCCGAAGGTTTCACGAAGAACAACGTGTGCGTGGATATCAATAATCCGAGACACTGATCTTTATTCACCCGATTGATGGTCAGAGACAGCATCAAATCGGAATTTGCCACCCTCTCCGTAGACAGGACCTCGGTCATCAGCTAGATACAAGCGATTGTCTGAGGCAAGATAACCAGAGCAACTATGGAGTATTTCCACCATTGCTGCGTAATTAGGGTGATCAAAATGAGCAGCAAGACTTTCCGGATCTGTCCATAATTCATAGACCTGAATATGGTTTGGCTCGGATGGGTCAGCAGCGAAGCAATATGCAAGGCAACCTGGTTCTTCATCTCGAGTCGCCTTCTGAACCTTCGCCGTTGCTGCTACAGCAGCGTCACGATCAGCTTCAGTTTCGAATGATAAGACTGCAGTAACTATAATCATTTTCCCCCAATCAGAATCTTCTATTGGAACCGTACCTCAGATTCAAGAAAATCTACAGTTAGCTAGCCAACGGGCGACCAAATGGCAGGCTTTCCTGCCAAGAAGCTAAGAATGACTCCGCCCTATAGCAGGATGCAAGAAACAGACCGTCCTCATGTTCCCTCGCTTCATCCAAAACCGTTTTCATGTCCGACGATACTTTAGAGACAACGTCCGCTAGGTCTGTTCCATCATTGTTCCAATATGCAAAAAGCGGGCCGGCAACTGGAATAAAACATGGAACTACAACACACCCACTCTTTTGAAGAACGGCGAGAGCCTTTGCGGTAAACGGAAGAGGCTGATGAGGGATTAAGGCTTCAATTTCAAGTTTCTCTGCTGTCGTGTGATTAATAGCGCCCATCTTGGACCCCGCAAACATGATGTCGGCCCCAGATTGAAAAATTTTCCACGCTGGTTCTGCTTCTTCACCTTCACCTACAACAAAATCAGCTCCATGATTATCCCATCGGTCACGAATATCATCAACGTCGATCCCGTCAGAGTTACTCAACGATCCTGAGAGGGTCGAGACAGCGATGACCTTTGCTCCACGTTCTTCGAGTAATTCCGCCATCACTACGCTATGCGCTCCAAAGCCTTCTATCGCAGCAGTTTTCCCATCGAGATCTACGAGGTGGCTTGCACACTCCACGGGACCTAACCCTGAAAGATATATGTGGAAAAGGTCCTTCTGATAGGTTTCAAACCGCATGTGATTTCGGTGGTCGACAGCCGACAAGTTATCGAAATCAGATGCAGTAATACCTTTTCCAGGATCTAGCCCCAGACTTCCATCGCGAACAGAGTCTTGAATCTCATCTACGAAAGAACTAATTGCCTGATTTCTTTCATCGGGCTTTGCATTTATCCCGCCTGAAGCACCCCCGTATTGCATTTCAAATGCGGCGAAAGTGTATGTCATTGACCTTGCAAGATCTTTTGCTCCGCCTTGAAGAATTTTCGGGGCGCTACGAATAATGCCAAAACAGGGAACATCTTCCAAGTCAGTAACTATGAATGCATCAGTTGAAGAAAGTTTTCGTAAACCCACAGATCCATCATGCCACGATCAACACAGGGAAGGTTAAATCTTCAGACCAATTCAGTGTGTTCTATATGCAACAAAGTGAGCGAGCTCATCGAGAGCCTCGGAAGCATTGCCTTCCAAAGTCATCAGTGATAGGGCTTTAAGAGCAGAATCAGTTAATTCCTTAATTTCTTTTTCTATAACCTGTTTGGCACCAGTGTCTTCAACAATCTCTTGAATATCGCTAATGTCCTGCTGCGTTAGATCGGGACTTCCTATCTTGCTTAAGATCTCTTTTTGTTGTTCAGATGCTCGATCGAACGCTTCGGCCATAAGCGGTGTTGGTTTCCCCTCACGAAGATCATCACCGGTTGGTTTGCCGGTTTCTTCTGTCTTTCCGAAAACCCCCAAAATATCATCGCGGAGTTGAAAGACAACTCCTACAGGCTGCCCGTAATCGGTCAACGATTGACTTAGTTCATCGTATTTTCCAGCTACGGCAGCTCCCAACTGAAGTGGTCGCTGAACAGAATAACGGCCGGTTTTATATTCTAAAATTCTTCTGGCTGAGTTATGGTCGAATCTTCCTTTCGCTCCGGACAGAACATCAAGATACTGCCCGATATTTACTTCTAGTCGCAGTTCCTCCCACAGTTGCGTGACTATAGGTGAATGATGACTTATGAGCTTATCGGCTAGAACATGAGCAAGATCGCCGACAAGAATGGCTACAGCTTCGCCGAAGTGCAAAGAATTTCCATGCCAATTGTGTTCCTCGTGGAGATTCGTAAACTGATTCCAAATCGAGGGTTCACCACGTCGTGCTTCGGATCGATCCATGACATCATCATGCGCTAACGCGAATGCATGCAGCATCTCAATAGCAGCTGCAATATTTGTCGCTTCAGGTGAGTTTGGATCGCCGCCAGCTCCAACGTGAGCCCAATAGAAAAAAGCGGGACGTAGTCTTTTCCCGCCACTAAAAACAAGTTTTTCCAAGGAAACGAAGGGATCAGAAAGGCTAGCGTCAACTTTCGCCCATAGTTGATGCTCATTTCGAATCGTTTCAGCTAATCGTTGGTCTATTGGACCTACGACATCTGCAATAGACTTCGGATTTTCTGTCTTTCCGCTATTTGAAGACACACATTAACCATAGAGCCTACTTCACCTTCTAAGCACTAGACCTGAGCAGAAAGTAACTTGATACAATCAGATGACGAGACCACGCATTTGCGTTAGTTTGGGGCAAGTACCCTAGAAAGGGCCAATAATGACTGATGTAAAGCCAGAAGAAGAAACCAAAGGTTTTGACGAGGTAAAGGAAGCACTTTCTATTTCTGGCCTTGTGCCCGACGGACCAGATTCTGTTCAGGACTTCAAAGAAGAGCGCCTCCATAGGAAACAACGACTTGCTGCTGGCCTTAGAATTCTCGGACGACTGCGGCTAGCGGAAGGAGTCGCAGGCCATGTAACCGTTCGAGACCCTGAGCACCCTGACAGATTTTGGGTGAACCCATTTGGTAAGAACTTTAAGTTAATGAAGGTATCAGATCTTATTTGTGTGGATCACACGGGAGAAGTTGTCGAAGGTGATAAGCCCGTTAATGCTGCCGCATTTGCCATCCACTCCCAGTTGCATGCGGCTCGGCCAGATGTCTTGGCTGCCGCGCACTGTCATTCCATGTATGGACGAACGTTTTCTAGTTTAGGTAAACCCCTGAAGATGATTGCGCAAGATGACACCATGTTCTATAACGATGTTGCTTTATGTTCAGTAGGAAGCGGGGCTGTCGTTCTAGATACAGAAGTTGGGAAGGCTATGGCAGCTTCACTCGGAGAGAAGAAGGCCCTTATCCACCAAAATCATGGTCTGATAACAACCGGAGGAAGTGTTGATGCCGCTATTTGGTGGTTCGTTGCATTAGAACGATCATGCCAAAGCCAACTCTTAGCCGAATCTGCAGGAGATCCAATCGAAATACCTGATGACCTTGCTACATCTGGTTATGAACAACAGGGCCATGACCTTGCAGGATGGTTCCAATTTCAACCCTGGTGGGAAGAACTACTGCGAGACGAGCCTGACTTTTTAGAATAAAAGACTAGGTATTTTTCGTCGGATTCATCTGCGAAGGATTTGAACCTAAGTACTCATCCAGCTTTGTTTGAGCATTCGGCCCAAACAATATGGAGACAACTTCGTCCAGCCCCTTTGAATTCTTAATGTTCTCAGATCTAGTAATTAAGGAAATTTTGGTGCGGCGTCTTAGGAAATCATCAAGGTGAACAATCATTTCAGTGCTCGCTGTGTTGTGAAGTTCGACCCGAAGCTAGTCGGTAGACCCGAGAATGTCTTCTGCCATCGTTGGATCTTCTCGGATATGGTCAAGCATTTCAAAAGCTCGCCGACCATAGCGCCGCCACAAACGTTCCGATAAAGGCTCGGCTCCAGTTTTATCTCGTAAGTCGTCGAGGCGCATTCCCCGAGTTTGTCTAAAATATGTTCGTCTGGATTCACGGCCTGGTTCGCCGTACCACCTTTGTCGATCAGGGCTCAAACGTATTCCGAGCGTCTCGACTGCAGCGGCAACTTCTTCACCTACATTCAAACAATCCGTCAGCTTCCCCCCAAAGATCGATACCACTTGTTTTGCGTGGTCTACCTCCACTTCATGCTTGCGAGAAAGCGCTGTCCAATCAATATTTTTCAGTGCTCGAGATTGTCGCCGAACAACGAGTGGGCGCACACCAGATCGTTCAGCAATAACGTCATTTTTTGATAATGGAGAATTGAGGTCTAACCGGTCATTGACCTGTTCCAGAAGAAAGTTCCTGTCGTCATCTGTGACTTTGGTATGAGGGTCATTAACTCGTGTATCGGTCGTCCCTATTACTGAGCGGTCTCCCATCGGGATGACATAGAAAAGACGTTGGTCATCATCGAAAAAAGCCAGGACACGTTCATTGGGTGTCAACTGGTCTACGACGAGATGAACGCCTTTCGAATAAACGATCTGATGTCGTGTATGCGTATTCCAAGTTTCATTTAGGCCATCAAGAAAAGGTCCTGCTGCATTTACAACAACTTTTGCTTCAAGGCTGATAGGAGTTCCGGTTTCACAATCACGAAGTTGAGCATGCCATTTACCTTTTACACGCTCGGCATTTTCTAATTCCACATAATTTGCTGCGACTGCTCCGACATCCATGGCCGAGCGTACAAAGCTGAAAACGAATCTGGCATCGTTGTCCTTTAAATACGCATCCGCATATTCAATTCCTCCGACAGTACCGACAGTATTTACTATCGGCTCGATTCGCTCAATGGTTTCAGGACTCATCGGGCGAGGGGCGTTTGTTTTGAAATTTCCAATTCCCCAGTAGGCAAATGCGCCTACACCGACCACCCATGGTGGGAATGGGGCAGTTTCACCTAAGACACCAAGAAATCCGATTTCTTTCACATTTGCCGGATATGCGCGCATAAGACGATTTCGGCTCATGCAGAGTTTACGCACCAGAGGGAATTCGTAGTTTTCGAGATATTTAATCCCGCCCCAGACAAGATTGGATGATTCCTGGCTGGTGAAGCCTGCGAAATCTCCTCGATCTATCAAAGCGACAGAAGCGCCACGAGCAGAAAGCGCTGCGGCTGAGACTGCGCCGTTAATTCCACCTCCGACGATAAGGACGTCAAAGGTTCCTCCATCGAGTTTGTCAAGGTTAATTTCTCTGAGGGCCACAGTTTGACATTACCGCCATCAGCGCATTCTCCAAATCGAAATCAGCAACTGACGCATTTTTTGTTACATAGTGAAGCGAAGATTGCGTGCTGCCTTTTCTCCCCACACTGCATCACCTGACCATGAGATACGCCCAGCATCGATTTCTTCCTGAGGATCTACTCTCCCACACGCGAGCATAATGAAACTAGTGCTATCAGCGTTTATCTCCACAGAAGGTTCACTCAGATCGTCCACCACCTGTGCTCGTCCATCAACACTAACGAACAGATCCCGTTCAACTCCGCCGTTTAACCGGAACCCGATGCTCATTCCTTCAGGTAGGCCGACTTTCTTTCCAACGATGTACCCCAATGAACCATGGACTTCATCGAGCGCTATTTCCGCATGTATCCCACTATCATTTGTTTCTATTCCGAGCGGTAGGGTCATATCTCGTTGATGCACCCAAAAATCAAAAACGCGGATCTTCATAAAACGACCATACGTCCCCGCCCCGACAGGTGTCATGCACGGGGTATCCCACCCGTCAGCATCAATATCGCCAAGTTCTCTTCTCCGGTCGTTCAGAATTCTAGACGTATTCTCAACAAAGAGATCATTGCCCCATTCGCTCACAGATTTTTCAAATTCAGCCATTTTCCCAAATGGAGGCCATTCTTCAGGGTTGCTCGGAGTCCAACCAAGGAGAAGGTCTTCAATGCCAGAGAGGTGAACACCAACGCCCCGAATATCCCAATCAGGGCACAGGGACTGCACACCCCACTTTTCCTGAGACAGGTCATTTAAAAGCTCCTCATACTCAGAAAAGCACACTTGTAACGCTTCTGTAGTTCTTTCTTGTGATGCCATAAAACCCTTCTTTACTAGGGATTAACAAATCCAGGATTCAGCTGTGTCTCCTGATAGGGAGAAACTAGTTGACTTTTGACAGAAAATGCGAAATTTCGTAAATAGATTCGTCAGTTAGTGAAACAGTTGCTCATCCCATAAGGTGAATACAGGAATTCACAGGAGGAACAATGGCCGGACTTGAAACAACGCCAGAAATGTTTGATTTGAGAATGTCGGAGGACGTGCGACCACTTTTTGACGCAGTGAAGAAATTCATTGCGGAAGAAGTAGATCCCCACACGAAGGAATTCTACCGACTTGGAGAGAATCGGGAAGAACGCTGGGGATATGGAGAAGGGCAGCTTGAACTACTTGATTCAATTAAAGCGAAGGCAAAAGAACAAGGGCTATGGAATTTCTTCCTCCCTGATGCCGAAACCGGTGAAGGTCTCAAGAACCTTGACTATGCCTATATCGCTACGGAATTAGGAAAGAACCCGATTGCTTCAGAAAGCCTAAACTGTTCAGCCCCTGACACAGGAAATATGGAAGTGCTCGAACGGGTAGGGACACCAGAACAAAAAGAACAATGGCTAACGCCACTTCTCAATGGTGAGATCCGCTCTGCTTATGCCATGACAGAACCCGATATTCCCTCATCAGATGCAAAGAATATCTCATGTCGGGCCGTTCTAGATGGCGATGAGTGGGTCATCACTGGAGAAAAATTCTATATTTCCGGTGCTGGTGACCCCAGATGTAAAATTATGATTTGTATGGTCCAAACGAATCCAGATGGACCACCCCATAAACGCCAATCACAAATTCTTGTCCCAATGGATAACCCAGGTGTTGAAATACTCGGGCCGATGCATGTCTTTGGAAAAGATGACGCTCCTCACGGCCACATGCACCTTCGATTTAACGACTGTCGGGTACCTAAAGACAACATATTGCTCGGTGAAGGGCGAGGATTCGAAATTTCACAGGTTCGATTAGGCCCAGGAAGAATCCATCACTGTATGCGTTCCATTGGCGCTGCCGAACGAGCTATAGAACTGATGGTAAAGAGAGGCCTTACGCGGGAAGCATTTGGCAAGCCGATTGCTAGCCTCGGGAAAAACATCGAAGTCATCGCAAAAGCTCGAATAGAAATCGAATCCATGCGTCGAATGGTTCTCACAGCAGCAAAAGCTATGGACGAGTTAGGAAATGAAGCAGCTCGAGTCTGGGTAAGTGCAGTCAAGGCAATGGTTCCGATTCGCGTGTGCCACATTATCGACGAAGCGATTCAGTTCCATGGCGCAGCAGGAGTTTCTCAATGGACGCCACTCGCAGACATGTATACGGCTCAACGGACACTTCGACTTGCTGATGGACCGGACGAAGTTCACTGGTTTGTCGTTGGTCGAGCAGAACTTCGCCGCTGGGAAGAAGATGGTGGAATAAAATACGATCCGAAGGTTTCCTATTATTCCGAGGACGATGACTCTGTATTAACAGCAAGAATCTAACACCTAACATTTGCGTGTGTACTTAGGACAGACCCATGGATGATCCCTCAAACGCCCCAAAATTTCACATGGATAGAAGCCAGTACGGAGAAGGTCTTCAGCAATGGTTCGAAGACGCCCATCCGCATCACATGAACGTCTCAATTAGCGATATTGACATTCCTGTCGCTACGGGATTTTCTAATGAAACGGTCTTTTTCGAGATTTCATCTGACACGGATGATGGTACCCATAACGGAAGGTACGTGGCTCGAATAGAACCTGAAGATGGTGGCATGTTTCCTGTTCAAACCCCGGATTGTGAGACCTCTGTCGCCTTACAGCAACGTGTCATGACAACAGTCCAACAAAACAGTGACGTCCCAATTCCCACACTCGGGAAGCTCATTACAAAGCCATATTTGGGACTCCCTTTCTTTGTTATGGTCCACGTGGATGGGAAAATTCCCTCTGATAGGCCCAGATATACAGAGGAAGGTTTCGTTGTTGATGAAGCTACCGAACAGCAACGGACACAAATGGTTCAAACTGGTTTAGAAGCCATGGCCGGCATCCATCAGATTGACTGGGAGACGGCTGATCTACACTGGCTAAATCCCTGTGACGGGACGCCGACACAAACAGAACAAATACAGATTTACCGAAGGTATGTCGAGAAAGAACTAGCCGGCCGTAACCATCCTGTTATGGACCATGCGCTCGATTGGCTGGATGCAAACAACCCCCACGATGACCGTATTGGCTTGAGCTGGGGAGATGCTCGGTTAGGCAATATTATCTGGGAAGACTATACACCTGCAGCGGTAGTGGACTGGGAAGCGTGCGCTCTTAGCCCTACAGAAGCTGACTTAGGGTGGTGGTTGATGTTTGATCGCATGTCATTCGATGATGTCGGAGTAGAGCGGCTGCCCGGATACCCAACCAGAGAGGAACAAGCCACTTACTACGAAACAGTTTCAGGAAGAGAAGTTCGTGACCCACATTATTGGGAAGTGTTTGCAGTGATGCGCTTCTGCGCAATTTTTATTCGATTAGGCGACAGATTAACAAACGTCGGTCTTTTCCCTCCGGAGTCGAATCCCGCAGTCGGAAATATGGTCACCCAATCACTCGCAACACTGCTTGAAATCGAAAATCCAACCCCCAGTCTTATCTGACCAAATCGCGGCCAAGGCATGGCATGATCTCTGATTGGACTATTGACTGCTGATAAACCCTGAGCCAATCGCTGTCTTTCTTATTGTTGGTGGGGAAGACAAATTTAGTTGTTACGTGCGCGCATTCCGCCATCAACAGGTATTGCAGCCCCGGTGATATATGAAGCTGCAGGCAAAACAAGCGATAGCGTAATGTGGGCAACTTCCTCCGGATTACCAAAACGACGAAGAGCGGTCTTTCGGCGGGCGAAGATCTCCTTAGATTCCATAGGAATTTTTTCAGTCATTCCTGTGTGTATTGGCCCCGGGCAGACCGCATTTACTGTCACTCCTGAAGGTCCAAGCTCAACGGCTAATGCTCTGGTTAAACCAACTACACCATGTTTAGAAGCTGTATATGGGCTAATGCCTGCAGAACCTCCGAGTCCTTCGGTACTAGCTATATTTACGACTCTCCCTTGCTGATCTCGGCGAAGATCATCAAGACAAGCCCGTATTAAACGCATCTGAGCATCAAGGTTGACAGTAAAAGTTGCTTCCCACATGTCTTCAAAGTCTGGGCTATCAATTGGCCCACCAAC
>PVBE012785563.1_pt1 | contig 12280 bp, 11 predicted proteins | sample 1631181 | NCBI WGS metagenome assembly PVBE01 (sample SAMN08397723, study PRJNA350692) | Marine metagenome, whole genome shotgun sequencing project. | isolation source: water | place: Pacific Ocean | collected 2012-04 | reverse complement strand
TGTCTGCCGCCGCCTCCCCGCCACTCACCTAGTGTGACTTGTGGGACAAGAGTGCGTTTTCGCGGCATTTCGATTTTGGGCGCAAACAGGTTCTGGAGCTTGAGGGGTGGCGGGTCGGCTTGATCCACGATCTGGAGCCGGAGGACCGCCCCATCAAGGACCTGATACGGAATCACTTCAACGAGGACTTGGACCTGGTCGTCTCGGGCCACACGCACTGGGAGCGGCTGGCCCTCCGAGGCGGCGTGATCCACCTGAACCCCGGGAGCCCCAACCTACCGCGCAACTATTCCCACCGCCTGGGGGTCGTGGGGATCATCGATCTGACGCCCAAGACGATCTCGGCGCGCATCGTTTCTCTGGGCGAGCTGCCGGGGCTGGTGAACCCCTCCAAGCCGCTATCGCTGGAGGGCGAGCGAGGTCCCCTGGGGACCACGGTGGCGGGGTCGCTGGACTTCGCTCCCGCGCCGGTGGGGTGAGGCGGGAGCGTGCCCCCGGCGCGGCTCGCCGCGCTCCGTTCGTGGCGGGCCCCATCCGTTCGTGATGAGCTTGTCGAACCACGTAACCTAACGCGGCCTTCGATCCTTCCACAGAAGGACTCAGGCCGAACCGTGGGAAGTTCGCTCGTGGCGAGGTCTGGTCCGTTCGTGGTGAGCTTGTCGAACCACGCAACCCAGCGCGGCCTTCGATTCTTCCACAGAAGGGCTCAGGCCGAACGGTGGGACGTTCGCTCGTGGTGAGATCTGGTCCGTTCGTGGTGAGCTTGTCGAACCACGTAACCTAGCGCGGCCTTCGATCCTTCCACGGAAGGACTTAGGCCGAACGGGGATTGGGCCGTTCTTAGTGTGGCGGGGCCCCTTGCTCGTGGTGCGCCGATCGGACGAGGCCTCGCAGAGGGGCGCCGGCAGTCCGGGCCTAGAATGGGTGCAGGGCACGCCCTGCCTACCTCAGACCGGCCACTCCTCCATGCGCCACGCCATCTCCCAGAAGAAGTGCTCGTAGCGGCTGCTCGTGAGGAAGGCGCCCTCCATCCGATCCAGCGCCTCCGCGGGCAGCCCCTCCGCCACCCGATCCACCACGTCCCGGCACCACGCTGCCAGGTCGGCGAACTCGGGGGACGCGTACATCGCGATCCAGTCGGCGTACCTGGGGTCGTCTGGCGCCCCCCGCTCCGCGAGCCGCTGCCCGATCTCGCAGAAGCCCCACATGCACGGGAGGAGCGCGGCCACCAGCTCCGCGTAGTCGCCGAGGGCGGCGGTCCGCAGCAGGAAGTCCGTGTAGGCTTGGCAGGTTGGAGACTTGGTTTCCCGCTCCATCTCCTCGGGGCTGATGCCGAACCTGCGGGCGTACGAGCGATGCATATCCATCTCGGTCCGCAACGTCTCACGCGCCAGGTCCGCAAACCGTGTCATGCCGACCAGGTCGGGGGCGCGCGCGGCGGCGAGGGCGAGTAGTCGAGCGTACTCGATCAGGTACAGGTAGTCCTGCCGGACCCAGTAGCTGAATCGCTCCAGGCTCAGCGTGCCGTCACCGATGCCTCGGATGAAAGGGTGCTCGTGCTGCGCCTCCCACACGGAGGCGGCCATCTGGTGGAGCCTCTCTGTGAATCGCTGGGTCATGGCGATGCCCCCGATCTTTCCAAGGCTAGCGGCCGGCCTGCGTGATCAGCCTGTCGCTCGAAGCACATAGAGCAGCTGCTCCGACTCGGCTCCGGGCCGCTCCCCTGCGTAGCCCGTGGTGACATCCTCTATCGCAAGGCCGCACGACGCAAGCAGGCTCTCCATCTGCTCCGGGAGCGTGTAGCTGCGCTCCACGGTGAACACCCGCCGCCGCACCGCGCCGGTCTGCGCAGTCACCTCGAAGAGATGCTCTCGCCGCTCGATCTGCCGCTCTGGGTCGATCTGGTAACTGTTCCACCCGCGGATACGGCTCCCCGTGCTCGGGTCCACCGTGTCCACCCTCTGGACCGGACCGAGCGGCGGTCTCGCCAGCCTGCCCAGTGGCGCGAACACGTCCATGAGCAGCCGCCCGTCCGTGGAGAGGTGGGACCGGAATCGCGCCAGGGCGGCCCTCCGGTCCTCCGGGCTCAGCAGGTAGTTGAATGTGTAGAACGGCACGACTACCAGATCATGCTGGGATCCCAGATCGAGCTCCCGTGCGTCCGCCTCTACTACACGTATCTTCCGCCGCACCCCGGCCGGCTGCTCCGCCAACCGGGCCTCCAGGAGCGACAGCATGGACGGCGATACGTCCGCGGCCACGACCGAGGCCCCCGAGCGAGCCAGCGGGATGGTGAGCCGCCCCGACCCCGCGCCGACCTCCAGCACGGGGGTCCGTGCCGCCGCGGCGTACTTGATGTAGAGTGGGAGGTCCTCAATCCAGTCGCCCACGTAGAGGTCGTAGAACTCAGAGAAGTCCCGGTACGGATCGAGTCGGTGCCCGTCGCTCATGGCATCAACTGGAACTCGAGCCGCACCACGTCTTGCGTGCTCGGTGTGACTCGCGCCCAGTGCGCGATCCGCCACCCGACCACCCAGGCGATGCCCTCCGGCGTGACCACGAGCGGCGTCCGAGGACGCTCGGCACGGGGGACGCGAGCATCCACGAAGAAGTCTTGCAGCTTCTTGTCGTGTCCTCCGAGACCCAGGGGCTGGAAGCGATCGCCGGGGCGTCGCCCGCGCACAATGACCGTCCCTCCCAGGGCCTCGGCCGACAGGAAAGCCGTGTGTGGGCCAGCGGCCAGCGTATCGGGGGGCGGCTGGATGCGCGCGAGCACTCGCCAGCCAGAGACCGCCGTCTCGCCCGGCACCGCCACCGTATGCTCTCCCAAGAGCAAGGGGGCGGCACACGGCGCCGCCTCGCTCGTGAGCAGGGTCACCACGTCGTGGGCAGCCTCCAGTCGCACGCCACCAGGGAGGTCCAGCCCGCGCCCTGACGGACCGGACAGCAGGCGGATCATCTGCTCGATGTGAGCTTCCGCCAGGTCGCGCGTGCCGCCCCGAGCCCGAGCGTACGCGCCCCGGAGGACGTGCCGTTGGAGCGCTGGGTGCAGCGTCCGCACGGCGGCGCGGTCCAGCCGCACACCGCCCTTGACGGCCCGGGCGACCGTGGGCAGTAGACGCTCCGCCTCGTGGTTCAGGTAGTCGAGGTCCCGCCCGGCGCTACGAGCCAGCCGGATGAGGGCGTCCGCGACGTTGGAGTTGATCCGCGCGAGTGTGGGGAGCGCCTCGAGCCGCAGGCGGTTCCGGGGCGGAGTCGGATCGAGGTTGGTCTCGTCCAAGACGGGCGTGACTTCCACGGAGCGACAGTACGCCAGCGTCTCGGACCGCCGCGCCCCGAGCAGCGGACGCACCAGCGTCACTTCGCGGCCGTCGACGGCGCGGGTCGAGACGGGCGTCATGCCCCGGAGCCCCGCTAGCCCGCTCCCCCGGACCACGTGAAGCAGAACCGTCTCCGCCTGGTCGTCGGCGGTATGGCCCACCGCGATCGCAACGGCCCCGATGTCCCGTGCGGTCCGTGCAAGCGCCGCGTACCGGGCGTCTCGCGCAGCCTCCTCCGGCGAGAGCCGACGCCCACCCTCGTCGCCGAGCATGGGCCCGCTCGCCCGACGCGACAACTCGACTCGCGTGACGGTGCACGGCAACCCAAGGGACTCCGCCATTGCTTCGACGCGCTGGGCATCGTTCCCCGACGAGGGGCGGAGCTGGTGGTCCACGTGGGCGACCTGGAGGCGCAGGTCCAGCGACGCTCGCAGATGGGCGAGGGCGTGGAGGAGCGCCGTGGAGTCGGGTCCGCCCGACACCGCGACGATCAGCGCGGCCCCCCGAAGGTGGGCGTCCTCCAGGACACGCCGCGCATGGAGGACCAGGGGATGGGGCGCGGGGCCGGGCGTGTGGTTTGAGACTGACATGGCTGGCTCCGGGGATGGGGCGGGTGGGGCCTTTCGAAATCGCCTATGGCGGCTACTCGTCTTCCCGTTCCTGGTCGTCGACGGGCGTGGGTATGGGGCGGGTGACGCGCACCCGCTCGATCTTCATTCCCTGCATCCGCGCCACGACCAGATGCACTTCTTCGTGGCGGTACTCCTCTCCGGCGGAGGGGATGCGGCCCAGGGCGTTGAGCAGGAAGCCCGCGAGGGTCTCGTAGTCGCCCTCGGGCAGCGCCACTTCCAAACGTTCGTTCACGTCCTCCACGCGCGCGCCGCCGTCCACCAGGAACGTCCGGTCGTTCAGAGCGAAGAACTCCTCCTCGCTGGGAACGTCCTCGTGGAGCGGGCCCATCACGTCCTCGACGAGCTGCGTGAGGGTTGCCACGCCCGCGATTTCTCCGAACTCGTCCACGGCGACCGCCATCACCTGGCCCGATTGCTGGAGCTCCTGCATCAACTCGGAGACGGGCTTGGTCTCGGGCGTGAAGAGCGGCGGGCGGCTGAGGGCGGTGACGTCGTCCTGCGGCCCCAGCCGATTGGTGGCCATCGCGCGGAACACATCTCTGGTGTTGATCACCCCCAGGATGTTCTCCGCGCCTTCGGTTGCGACGGGGAACCGGGAGTGGGGTTGGCGGCCGTACAGAGCGAGGAACTGCTCCAACGTCGCTGCTTGTGGCACCCAGACGACATCGATCCGAGGCGTCATCACCTCCCTGACCTGCCGGTCGCCGAAGCGGAAGACCCGCTCCAGCAGGTTCGCTTCAAGAGAATCGACCGCCCCGGACGCGCGGCCCACGGAGATCATGACTCGGAGCTCTTCCTCAGTGACCAAGTTGCGCTCCAGCGGTCCACCGAGCAGGCTCAAGACTAGGCGGCTCAGCCAGTTGAAGAGGACCGTGAAGGGCAGCAGGAGCCGGCCCAGGAGGCCCAGAGGCCGGGCGACGATGAGGGAGAAGGTCTCCGCGTGGCGGATTCCCACCGTCTTGGGGATGGTCTCACCGAAGAGCAGGAGGAGCACCGTGATTCCGACGGTGGCAACCAGGACCGCCTGTTGCTGCGATGACACGAAAGACAGGGCGATGGCGGTTCCCAGGGCGGCCGCGGCGGTGTTCACCAGGTTGTTGGCCAGGAGGATCGTGGGCAGGAACCGCTGAGGGTCCTCGACCAGGCGGGCCATTCGCCGCGCACCGGGAACCCGGCGCTCCAACATCTGATGGAGCTTCACGCGTTGGATGGACAGCAGCGCGGCCTCTGAGCCCGAGAGGAGTCCGGAGAGGATTAGACAGAGGACGAGCAGGGCGATGTACAACTCGACCGGCCCTTGTGACATTGAAGCCGATTCCCCTCGAAGGGGGGTCCGGTTCCCTCCTGATTCGCTGGTGGTGGCGGGATGGTACCATTGGGGACCATCGCTGTCAAAAGCGCCGCGGCCCGCCGCGCGCCCTCACGACTTCTGGAGTCTTACCAACACCGCGTCCCAGACCAGGCTGGAAATCTCCCTGGCGGGCAGGGCGCCATCCAGGACAAGCCAACGTTGGGGCTCCTCCCTCGCCATCGCGAGGAATCCCTGGCGGACGCGCTCGTGGAACCCCGGGATTCCCAGCCCGCCATCGGCCTCGCCCTCGACCGGGAGCTCCGCGTCGAACCGGTCGCGTGCGTTGGATGGACGTCGCCGGAGGCCGTCGCCCACGGGCAGGTCCAACAGCACCGTCACGTCGGGCGATAACCCGCCCGTCGCCACATGGTTCAGCCGGCGAAGCATCCCTACGTCCAGGCCGCGGCCGTGCCCCTGGTACGCCAGCGTGGAATCGGCGAAGCGGTCGCAGACGACGCTGCCGCCACCCTCAAGTATCGGCCGAACGACTTCCTCGACGAGCTGCGCGCGCGCGGCCAAGAAGAGGAACGCCTCGGCCGTGGGGGCGATCTGGAGGGCCGCGAACTTGACCGTGCCGCGCACTCGCCGGCCCAAGGGCGTGCCGCCGGGCTCGGCCACGCGCATGACCCGATGGCCATACCGCTCCAGGGCGCGGGCCAGCAGCCGTGCTTGCGTGGACTTTCCCGAGGCCTCGCCGCCCTCGAAGGTGACGAAGATCCCGGCCCCCACCGGCGCCGCTCCCGGCGTATCGTCGCTTGCTGCCAACGGTCCTCCTCTGGGGCTGCGGCCTACGGCGCCGCGGGTCCGCCGAACGCCCGTCGCCGCGCCCGCGCCCTCCGCCATCGCCAGCCCAGCCAGGCGAGGATGGCAACGATGGAGCCCCACACCGGCGCGAACACCGCCACGCTGATGAGCAGGTTCGCCAGACCCTGGGCGAAAGAGGTGAGCCCCCGGACGGCGTCCTTCACCGTTTCAAGAGCGCTCCAGCCCGGCTGCACCAGCGGATCGGGGCTAGCGGCGGGCCGCACGTTCACGTTGATGAGAGAGGTTGCCGAGGTCCGCTCCAGGTACTGTATCCGCCCCTTGAGCTGCTCGATCTGCCCCTGCGTGCTCGTCAGCTCCCGCTGCACACGCAGAAGGTCCTCCACGGAGTTGGCGCGGTCCATGAGGCGGAGGTACTGCTCTTCGGTCCGCTCCAGGTTGCCAAGCCTTGCCTGGAGGTCCACGAACTCCTCGGTCACGTCCTGGGACCGGGTCGATTCGTCGGCCACGCGGACCGCCATGTCACGCAGCCGATTCAGCGCCTCGTCCGTGCGTTCGGCGGGCACCCGGATCGAGACGAAACCCTGGGCGAGCTCGTCGTCACCCTGCACCTGCGACGAGACGACAAACCCGCCCATCTCCTCGGCCAGCATGGCAATGTCGCCCACAGTGCCGGCGATGTTGTCGACCACCAGGCCGATGGTGACCGTGCGCACGATCATGCGCTCTGGGATGTCCGCGACCGACGATCCGCCATCGGCCGACGCCTCGAAGGCCGCTGACGCGGACGGGGCGACCGGAGGCGCCGGAGCGCCCGCCGGCGCGGGAGCGCCCATCGCCTTGTCGGTGACCGACGCCGATCGCTCGTCGTCGCCCGAAGCGCCGCAGGCGAGCGCCACCAGCAGCAGCCCCAGGAGCGCGCCGAGGGTCGCTCTCTTCACGGAGCCCGTCGTTCGTAGCGTGACCAGCGTTGCTCTTTTCACGGAGCCCGTCGCACGTAGAGTATCCGGCGTTGCCCTATTCACGGAAAAACCTCCATGGTGTTGCCCTTCGTCGGACATGACGCCTGCGATGGTGTCGAGGTTCCGTGAAGCGCTTGCTATTGTCGGAACATGATGACGCGGCGTTGCGGATCCCGCCCCATGCTCATCGAGGACAGATTGTACCGCTCGCCGAGCATGTGCTGCAGCCGCCGCACGTAGGAGGTCTGGGGTTGGAGCTCGACAGACGGCTCTCCGCCCATGATCTGCCCCACGGCCTCCTCGGCCTCCTCCAGGGCGGCGGTCATGCGGTCTCGCGAATGGCCCCCCCACCCTACGCTCAGGCTCTTGAGGAACTGCTCGATCTGCACCGGGGTGTTCTTGCGCAGGACGTAGATGGGGATTCCCCGCTCCTGGGCCACCTTCAGGGGCTCGGACTTCTTACGGTAGTGGCTTTTGGTGGTGAGCACCATGTCCGCGGCCTGTATGCTGGAGGCCACTTCGGCTCCGATCCCGTAGTGGCGGCTGGCGTGGAGCAGCCTGTCGCGGCTGATGCCGTAGGCGAACACGCGGGACACGGTGGGGGGGCTGACCGACTGCGGCTCTGCGGTGGACGCCGGGGGCGCTGAGGCTGCGGCTTCCGACGCCGCGTCGGGGGTTGGCGCGCTCCGTTCGGAGTAGCTGGCGGCGCGCCCACGGCTCGGCGGCCCGCCCCAACCGCCTCGGTCCGGCGGCCCGACCGAGGACAGGGTCAGCGGCTCTCCCGTCTCACGGTGCACATTGCCCTCGTCGTCAAGGGACCGGACCTCCGGGGTAACGGAGTAGCCGCGGAGCAGGGAGTCCACGGTGCTGGCGACGTCCAGGTGGACCGCCACCTGGTCCCAGCTCTGGATCTCGACCACCACCTCGAAGGTCGGGGGCGCCTTGCGTTCGAGCACGGTCTTGCGGGTGCCGCGTCGCCGGGCTTCCTCGTCGCCCAGGGTCACGGTTTGCACTCCGCCCACCAGGTCGGAAAGGGTGGGGTTCAGGATCAGGTTGTCCAGCGTGTTGCCATGGGCGGTGGCGATGAGCTGCACACCGCGCTCGGCGATCGTGCGCGCGGCCGCCGCCTCTTGCTCAGTCCCCATCTCGTCGATGACTATCGCCTCGGGCATGTGGTTTTCCACCGCCTCGATCATCACGGCGTGCTGGAGGCTGGGCGTCTTGACCTGCATTCGCCTTGCACGACCAATGGCCGGGTGCGGGATGTCCCCATCCCCCGCGATCTCGTTGGAGGTGTCCACCACCACAACCCGCTTTCGGGCCGTATCGGCCAGCACCCGGGCCACCTCTCGCAGCATGGTGGTCTTGCCCACCCCTGGGCGCCCCAGCAGGAGCACACTCTTGTCGGACAGCACCAGATCCTCGATTGACTGGATGGTGCCGAACACCGCGCGTCCCACGCGGCACGAGAGCCCAACAATCTTGCCGGAGCGGTTGCGGATGCAGGAGATGCGGTGCAGCGTACGCTCGATGCCGGCTCGGTTGTCGTCGCCGAACGGGCTGATGCCGGACACTACGGAGAGGATCTCTTGCTCCGTCACCTCACGGCTGCCCACCTCCTCACGAGCGCGGAAGCGCGCCTGGGGCGCCCGCCCCAGGTCGAGGATGACCTCCAGCAGCCCCTGGGTGTCACCCACCCCCTCAAGCCACTCCTGGACGTGCGAAGGTAGGACTGAGAGCAGAAGCTGAAGGTCGTCGACGACGACCTGCCGGGTCGGGGGCGAGCCAGCCTCCCCGCTCGGCGGCGGGCTGACGTGGTGCTCTGACTCATGCAGGCGCAAGCACTACCTCCTGCGCGAAGCTGGGGACACGGTGGAGCGGCCGCGTGCCCGTGCATCAAAGCTAGGGCTCATGCCTTCGCTTCCAGGGCGTGTTCGACGAACGACAGGTAGAACTCGTGGAACCGCGTATCCGGCGTGAGCTCCGGGTGGAAGGCGGTGACCAACATGCTCCCCTCGCTGGCCGCGATCGGACTCCCGTCGTCCAGGCGAGCCAGCACCTGCACCCCCGGTCCGACCTCCAGGATGGCGGGGGCTCGAATGAACACGGCGCGGAACGGTTCGGGTCCCAGCGAGGGCGCATCTACGTCCGTCTCGAAGCTCTCCGTCTGGCGGCCGTAGGCGTTGCGGGCCACGCGGATGTCCATGAGCCCAAGGGGCGCCGGGCGATCCTCTCGGAGCTCCCTCGCCAGAAGGATGAGGCCCGCGCACGTGCCCCACAGCGGCATCCCGGCCAGGGTGCGTTCTTTGATCGGCTCTCGCAGCCCGTACAGGTCGAGCATCCGAGCGATGGTTGTGCTCTCGCCGCCCGGGATGATGAGCGCGTCCACGTTGGCGAGATCACGGGGGAGTCGCACTTCCGACGCCGCGACCCCGAGTCTGCGGAGGATGATAGCGTGCTCCAGGAAGTCGCCCTGGACGGCCAGGATGCCCACCCGCGGTCCGGGGCGCTCGGAAGGCGCGGAATCCTGCGGTGTGCGCCAGGCCTGGGGGGTCGGGCCCCCGTTGTCGACTTGCCTTACCAACCCGCTCCGCTCACCTCCACCCTCGGCGCCGGGCCGGCTACCAGCCACGGACCGCCAAGAGATCCTCGGGCTTCAGGGTTCGTATGTCGATGCCAGGCATCGCATCGCCCAGGCCCTTCGACACCTCGGCGACGATTCCCCAGTCCTGGTAGTGCGTGACAGCCTGGACGATGGCCCTGCCCCTCACTGCGGGGTTGTCCGCCTTGAAGATTCCCGACCCCACGAAGACGCCGTCGCACCCCAGCCACATCATCAGAGCGGCATCGGCCGGGGTCGCCAGGCCGCCCGCGGCGAAGTTCACGACGGGGAGCCGGCCCAGCCGCTTGACCTCCATCAGGAGGTCGACAGGCGCGCCCAGGGCCTTCGCCTCCGCGACCAGCTCCTCCTGCGGCATGGCCTGGACCCTGCGAGCCTGGTCGTTCACGGTACGCATGTGGCGCACGGCCTCGACCACGTTGCCGGTCCCAGCCTCCCCCTTGGTGCGGATCATCGCCGCTCCCTCGGAGATGCGGCGCAGGGCCTCGCCCAAGTCGCGGCAGCCGCACACGAAAGGCACCTTGAAATCGTGCTTCCACACGTGGTGGCTCTCGTCGGCGGGCGTCAGCACCTCGGACTCGTCGATGTAGTCCACGCCCAGCGATTCCAGCACCCTGGCCTCGGCGAAGTGGCCGATGCGGCACTTGGCCATCACGGGGATGGTTACGGACTCCAGGATCGACAGGACGCGCTCCGGGTCCGACATGCGGGCGACGCCACCCGCGGCGCGGATGTCGGAAGGGACGCGCTCAAGCGCCATGACCGCGCACGCCCCCGCTTCCTCCGCGATCTGGGCCTGCTCGGCGGTTACCACGTCCATGATGACGCCGCCCTTGAGCATCTGGGCCAGACCGACCTTGAGGCCCCAGCTACCGCTCCCGTTTTCCGCTCCCCCTTGCTGCATTCCTGTGTCTCCTTTACGGACCGGCCGCCGATCCTAGCGCTCACTATTCGGCACCCCATTATACGCCTCGGCCCTGTGCGGTCGCAATTGAAACCTTTCCTATCGCCGCCTCGCTCTGCTACACTCCGCTGGGCGCGCCGCCGGGTGGGCGCCGCCCGCTTCGAACGGAACAGCGAGGCGCGCGAACATGAGAATTCTCCTAACCAACGACGACGGAGTCGGCTCGGCCGGCATCTGGCAGGCGGCCAGGGCATTGGCTCCGCTGGGAGAGGTCATAGTGTCCGCCCCCGACCGAGAGCAGAGCGGCACCGGCGGCGCGGTATCGCTGCTGGCGCCGGTACGGGTCCACCGTGCCAGGTCGCCCATACCTGGCGTCACCGCCTTCGCCGTGGAGGGCACGCCGGCGGACAGCGTCATCCTGGCCCTGGAGCGGTTTGTTGAGGGGCCGGTGGACCTGCTGGTGTCCGGAATCAACCAGGGCGCCAACTTCGGCGAGGATATCTTTCTATCGGGGACCGTTGGGGCGGCGCTGCAAGGGTATTTTCGAGGCATCCCGTCCATCGCCATCTCGGTCGCGGCCCTCCACCGTGTTCGATACCGGGCAGCCGGTGTCGTCCTGCGAGCCCTGGCGGGTCGCTTCGTGGAGTGGAGCCGGGCCACGGAAGCGGCCAGGGGTCTCACGCCCACCGGGATTGCGGCTAGGCCGCCGCTCCTCAACATCAATCTTCCCAACGTGGCGCCGGCGCGAATGAAGGGCGTCGAGGTCACCCACCTGGGCCACCGCGCGTACGCTGACTCCATCCAGGAGGGCGACGAGGGGCGTCGGGCTTGGTACTGGATCCGGCGTGAGCGCCCAGATTGGGAGGAAGAAGAGGGGTCGGACATCTGGGCCATCCGCCGCAGGAAGGTGTCCATCACGCCGATCATCACGGATGTCACGGCATTCGCGGCCCTGCCGGAGCTCACGGGCATTGCCCAGGCGATGCAGGAGGCGCTCACGCCGCCGGGCCGCAGACCGGCCGAAGGCGGGGGGGGGCGGGGCGCGGAGTAGCGTGGGCGTTTGGCGCGTTCGGCCCGTGCCATGCGTATCGACTGAAGGGGGAACACATGCGCATCAGAGGCAGGCTGGCAGGTGGATTGGCAGCGGCAGCCATCGCGATCGGCGCGGTGGCCTGTGCGTCGAGTGGCGACCTGTGCGTCGAGTGGCGACCTAGAGGCGACCCAGCAGGACCTGGCGCAGGCGAAGAGTGACCTCGCGGCTGCGACAAGTCAGCTCTCCGACCTGGAGAGTCGCCTCTCCACGACCCGGGCCGACCTGGAGACAGAGGCGACGGAGGCCGAGGAGGCACTGAAGGAGGCTGAGGCGCGACTTCAAGCGTCGGTGACCTCGTTGGCCGACGGCCAGGCTGCTGTGAAGGCCAGCGTGGCGTCCGTGGGTTCGGATCTGTCGGACGCGGACGAGCGGCTCACGGAGATGATCAGAACCTTGGGCACGGACCTGGACGGCTTGAAGAGCGACCTCACCAAGACCGCCAGCGACGTTCGCACGAACAAGACAGGCATCGCCGATGGCGTCAAGGGGCTGGCGTCGGCGAATGTGGATCTGGACGCCGTGACGGCGCAGTCCGGCGACCTGAAAGCGTCCTTCCTGCTGACGAGGGACGATGTGAGCGCGAACGCGGCGACGATCGAGGCCCGGCAGACGCGGTCCCTGGAGGTGGAGAGGCTG
>PVBE011395217.1_pt1 | contig 12281 bp, 9 predicted proteins | sample 1631181 | NCBI WGS metagenome assembly PVBE01 (sample SAMN08397723, study PRJNA350692) | Marine metagenome, whole genome shotgun sequencing project. | isolation source: water | place: Pacific Ocean | collected 2012-04 | reverse complement strand
AGCCATGAGAAAATCTCCTTGTTGAGAGTGGAAGAAACGTCAACAAGGAAAGTCTTCCTGATAGAATTCGACGACGCCGTGAAAGTCCGCTAAACTCAGGAGTCCAAACAACCCCGCCGCGATAGCGGCTTACTTGAACAAGCGGTTGTAGCCATTGAGCGCCGCAACTCGATACGCCTCAGCCATGGTGGGGTAATTGAAGGTCGTATTGATGAAGTACATCAAGGAGTTTGATTCGCCCGATTGGGCCAGAATCGCCTGGCCGATATGGATGATCTCCGAAGCGTTCGCGCCGAAACAATGGACACCCAGGATCTCCAGAGATTCGCGGTGGAACAAGATCTTGAGCATCCCTTCGGTTTGACCTGTAATCTGAGCACGCGCCAGGCTGCGAAAATGCGCGTGGCCTAGTTCGTAGGGGATTTTTGCCTCGGTCAACTCGCGCTCGGTCTTTCCCACTGAGCTAATCTCGGGGATCGTGTAGATGCCAGTCGGAATCAAGTCCAGCCTGAAGTCATCGGCACTTCCAGTGACGATCACGCTGGCCGCCGCCCTTCCCTGCATATACGCCGCGCTCGCCAACGACGGATAGCCGATTACGTCACCAACGGCATAGATGTGGGGAACGCTGGTTTGGAAGCGTTCGTTGACCTCCAATTGCCCGCGCCGATTGGCTTGGAGCCCCGCTTTTGCGAGATTGAGTTCGTCGGTGTTGCCCTGACGGCCGTTTGCCCAGAGCAGGATGTCTGTCTTCAGCTTCTTGCCACTGGCCAGTTCGAGTAACGCGCCATCGTCGTGGCCGTGAACAGCTTCGCATTGCTCGCTGTGGCGAATCAGCACGCCCTGTTCGCGGAGGAGGTAACTGAGCGCATCGGCGATCTCGTCGTCCAGGAAATCGAGCAATCTGTCGCGTGTGTTGACCAGATTCACTTTGACGGCCAGGTTGCGAAAAATCGACGCATATTCGCAGCCGACTACGCCGGCACCATAAATCGTGATCGACTTTGGGGTAGACGGAAGGTCCAAAATCGAATCACTCTCGAAAATCGACGGATGCGAGAAATCCACATCGGCAGGGCGATATGGACGCGAGCCTGTGGCGATCACGATGTTCTTTCCACGCAAACGCCGGGTACCCACTTCGACGGAGTTCGGATCCACGAATTGAGCGTTTCCGTGCACGACCGTCAGACCATTGCGTTCATAGAATCCCTGCCGCATCGCGACCTGTCGACCAATGATCTGATTGGCCGAACTGCGTAGCTCGGGAAACGTAGGATTTGGTTTGGAACTGGCGTGCAACGGGTCGGCGGCCGCCTCCATGATGCGAAACACGGTGTGTCGCAAGGCTTTGCTGGGGATTGTCCCCAAGTGCGTGCAGGCCCCGCCAACGAGCGGTTCTCGTTCGACGACGACTACGCTTTGGCCTTGTTTGCTCGCTTGCATGGCCGCACCCTCGCCGCCCGGGCCGGTGCCCACCACCACGACATCGTAGTCCTCTTCCACCGGGGGCATGGAAGCAAGTCCTTTCGAGACGAATCCTGTGAAGCGAGCCCAAACCTGATCTTGAATTGCTGGATCGGACCACAGTCTTTGGATCCGAATCGGCAATCTAAGAGCATGCTCGGTTGCAGCACCGATGGCAAGAGCAACCTTCGTCACCCGCTACCAGCAGTTCAGGCCGCTTTCCGCCAATCTGATAGCATCTTAGAATCGTTCCAAAGACGACATGATTCAAGCTTGGCCTTAATTGTCGGTGACGCATGAACGTATTGATTGTTGGAAACGGTGGTCGCGAGCACGCGTTGGCCTGGAAGATTGCCCAGAGTCCTCGCGTCGATCAGGTCTTTGTCGCACCAGGGAACGCCGGAACGGCCATCGATGCTGAGAACGTTGACATCCCCGCCAGCGATATCACGGGGATGGTCAAGTTTGCCACCAAGAACCAGATCGATTTGACCGTCGTCGGTCCCGAAGCACCGCTTTGTGCGGGAATGGTTGACGCGTTTGAAGAATCCAAGTTGCGTGTCTTCGGGCCCAGCCGCGCAGCCGCTCAACTTGAAGGCAGCAAGGTCTTCTGTAAGAAGATGCTCCGCAACGCAGACGTGCCTTCGGCCGACTTTCATGTTTTCGATCGTGCAGAAATCGCAACGCGTTTCATCATGGAGCGGTTTCCGAGCGAAACTGAAGACGTTCGTATGGTTGTGAAGGCGGATGGACTGGCCGCCGGGAAAGGCGTCATTGTCTGTTCCAAACGGCACGAAGCGTTGGAGGCGATTGAACGGATCGCCCGGGTGCGCGAGTTTGGCGACGCCGGAAATCAGTTGATTATTGAAGACCGACTCGATGGCCAGGAAGCGAGCGTGTTGGCCATTACCGACGGCCGCACCATCGTCACGCTGCCCCCGGCTCAGGATCACAAACCTGCGATGGACGGCGATATTGGACCCAACACCGGTGGGATGGGGGCCTACTGCCCCACCCCGATTGTCGATCAAGAAAGGCTTAGCTGGATCGAAGAGCACGTCTTGGTCCCGACGGTACACGCCATGAAACGCGGTCGTACGCCGTTCCGTGGCGTGTTGTACGCCGGCCTGATGATGACGCATCAAGGACCGCAAGTGCTCGAATACAACGTGCGATTTGGTGATCCCGAATGCCAGCCATTGTTGATGCGGTTGAAATCGGACCTGGTGGACCTCATGGAGGCCACGATTGATCAGTGCCTCGACCAGCTGGACGGACTCCAGTGGGATCCACGGCCGGCAGTCTGTGTCGTCATGGCCAGCGAGGGCTATCCGAGCTCGTACGAGCGGGGCATGTCGATCCGCGGCTTGGAAGACGCCGCAAGGCTGTCCGATGTCAAAGTGTTTCACGCCGGCACTGCCACCCTGGACGGCAACGTCGTTACCAATGGCGGGCGGGTCTTGGGAGTCACGGCGATGGGCAATACGATTTCGGAGGCCAAGCGTCAGGCTTACGCCGCGGTGAAGTGCATTCGCTGGGACGGTGCGTGGTGCCGTAAGGACATCTCCGACAAAGCGTTGATTCCCACACGCTGACCTTAGCTGCAGGCAGCGTGACCGTTGCTCGAATGCCGATCTGCCACGCAACGTGGCTTGGGGTCACAACCGAGTGGCACGTTATTGCATTGTGCTCGTCCTGAAACTCTTCACCTCCTCCACCATCAGATGGTTGGTCGAGGCTTTATCTCCCCAACGATCTGACTTAGTTCGACGATACGCACCTCAAGCCTTTTGACCTCTCTAGTGATACTGTTCTTGTGGAGTGTCTGCCAGTAGATCACTTTCCTGAGAAAGACGACGTGTGTGCAACAGATGAAGATGGCGGCAGCTCTCAGACGTGGCTGTCTCACGCGCCGTCACTCTCAATCGAGGTTCGCGTCCGGCCTCAAGAGGTCTTCGCCGTATCCGGGTGGGAATGGATTGGCCAAGTCTGTGTCGTCGCCTTCGCTGGCGTCTGAATCGTCGAGCAGCGATCGTTCAACGAACTTGGCATCGGCCCCACTGCCGGATTGATGATCTGGTAGTTCGTCTTTGGGGACCCTGTTTTGTGACCGATGTTCGGGCAGTGCCGTGTCCAGCCGGTCTAGGTCGTCGATGAAATCGCCAAATTCGTCCAGCCAATGCTGGACTTCCATAGCGGAGAGCGGCGCGGGCGGTTTTGTCTCCTCCTGCGGCTCGATGGCAGAGGTTTTCCCCTGGTGCCGCAGGTCGAAATACCACACGTCACTGTCGACGGCAATCGACCGCCGCCGTCGCGCCGCCCGTTGCACACGATGATCGCTCGAGACTACCACCAGCCGTTTTGGGACGGCAGCCTGCCGAATCAGATCCTCCAACATCGCATCGGCATTCTCGTGATCAGTCGAGAACAAGACAGTCAAACCCTGATGGTCCACTCGGCGTGGCAGGCCCGCCGGAGGGTTGGCGGCATCGAAAACGACGGTCGTCTCGGCCACCTGATCCGGTTCCAACGCTGCAACGAGCCAGTTGAGCAGCGCGCTTCGAGCGTGCTGGAGCGTGCCCGTGCCGATGCCGCGTGGGATGATCCCGGCTGCATGTAACAAGTTGTAGCCATCAATCAGGATTGCCATGATATGCTCGCGCAAGTGACAAGGTCTTCTGCATACACTTCACTGAGCAAGATCTGAGGTGACCTTGGCCTTCTTCTTTCTGCGTGGCACCTTGTTCGCTACGACCGTGGGCAACGTGCCGCCCGGTAGGATCACCGGATCGCAGTCGGTGACTACGGAGTGTAATACGTCGACCAGGTGTTGATGGCAAGTCAAGAAGATGATCTGCACGCGCGAGTCGAAGTCCGCCAGGACCTGGATCGTCTGTCGAGCTCGCTCGACATCAAAATTAACCAGCACATCATCGATCACGATCGGCAACGGCTCCTGCTTTTCACAATAGTGCTGAATGAAGGCCAAGCGAATTGCAAGATAAAGTTGCTCGCGCGATCCCGTACTCAGTTGCCGCGGCTCCTTGCGCTGGCCCGTCTGGTCCACAACCAGAAGCGTTCCTTCTTCGTCCAGTTTTCGTTCAATGGTCACGTAGCGCCCCAATGTCATCTGCTCGAACAGCTGCTGGACGCCGGCCAGGACGGCAGGCTGATGCTCACGTTCAAACTTGTTGACGGCTTGCTTCAGAACTGACTGGGCAAGTACCAAGGGAGCCCACCTGTCAACCTGATCCGCCAACTGCCGGCGAAGGCTCTCCAGTTCGATCTGCAAATCCGCCGCACGGTCTGAATTGGCCATCGCTTGCAGTCGCGCGTCCTGCACCGATGCTTCTTTAAGCGCGGCCTCGTATAACGTTGTCTTATCTTCGATTTGCTGCGCCAGCAAACGACGGCAGGCTGCCAGGTCGTCCGCAACGGTGGCTTGCAAGCTGGTCGCGAACGCCGCTTCGTCCTCGTCTCCACGAACCGCGGCAACATCGCGCTGCGCCTGTCGGCCCTGCTGTTGGAGTTCAACGTGTCGCTCCGCATCATGCGCCGTCGCCAGAAAATCGGCTTCCGTGGTCGCCTCGGCTACCTTCATCAGCTCCGTGATTGCTGCCGCGGTCTTCTCCGCTTGCCGCCGCTTGGCGGTCACCCTGCTCGTCCGCTTCTCGCATTCAACGATCAGTTTTTCCTGGTCGCGACTGGCTTGACGGGCGTGTTCGAGTTGTTGGTGTAATTCGTTGGCGGCCTGTTCCGCCGGCAAATCGCAAAGTTGTGGATCAACCGCGTCGCACAGAGCAGCGACCTGTCGATCGAACTGGTCAACCCCCGTTTGCATGAGCGCGATCCGCTCGTCCAGCGATTGTGCGCTCTCAAACTCGGTTCGCGCATTGTGTAATCCGGTGAGGACCTTGTTGGCTGTTTCGACCGTCCAATCCAGCGGGAATCCACACTCGTGCAATTGTGTGTGCCAGCGCGTCTGCCAGTCTTCCCGTTGTTTCACGGTCGTCGTCAATTCACCTTCGACACGCTGTAGGTCCTCTTCAGCCTGCACCCATTGCTCTTCGCGCTGGCGACGTGTGGCGGCAGCGATACGCGCACCCTCCACTTGTTCGCGTGCCCTCAGCAGCATCTGCGATGGCGAGCCCGTCGAGTCGGCCAGCGTCTCCACCAATTGCCGTTCAAATGAACCGGTGTTGTTCTGGGTCGTCTCCAACAGCGCGACGCTGGCGGCGTACTGTCGCTGAAGATCACGAAAGGTGTCGTAGTCACGCAGCCAATCAAGCATGGCTGTTGGCGAAAGCGGCTTGAACGGGCATTTCTTCCAGGGCACGAGCCACTGGCGTTGCATCGCCTCCAGTTCTAGCGACCGCTGTTGAAAGGCTGCCTCGGCCGCTTCGCAACGCTGCCTGCGACGCATCAGGTCTTGTTTGAGTTGATCGTGTTTGGCTGCGAGTTCGGCCTTCTCTTGCCGTTGATCGGCCAGTTCGTCAGCCTTCGTGGTCTGGTGTTCGTAGTTGTCGGCGAGCGACCGAGGCTCCTCGCCAATCCACTCTCGAATCTCCTGCTGGGAAACGTCGTCACCATCCACATGCTTCCGACGAATTAGCCGCCAACCGTCATCCCGATGCCTGCGCTGAGCGATCAGCCGATCGCGATCCGGTACGCTGCCGCTTGCTTCAAGCTGCTCGAAACGCATTTCCGTTTCGCGAAGGTCATCGCTGGCCCCGCTCAGCTGTTGTTTTGCCGCTCGCAAGGCTTCTTCGGCTGCCAACACCCGTTCGCGAAACTCGGTAACCGTGGCAGGCTGCGGTACGGCGAGGTCAGTGTCGTCGATTGGTTGATCCAGGGGAGAGTTGAGCTTGGCGAGCTGTGCGTCGCGGTCGGCAGTCAGATTGGCTTGTTGTTCCAGTAATTCCTGGCAACGCGCAACAGCACCTTGATAGCCGTCTGCCTGATCTACTAACGCGGCCAGTCCTTCCACGTTTGCGACGACCTTGTGCTGTTGCAACGCCTCTTGGTGGTCCGCGATTTGCTTGGTCGCGAATCGATGGCTCGACTGAAACTCGACGAGCCGGGCATCAATGTTCTTCAGTTCTTCCGCCAATGTGGCAGTGGTTTCTCGCTGGACAAGACTGGTTTGGAACTGATCCAAATGCTCGAATGTCCAGGACGGATCCAGCTTGCGGAGCTGCGCTGCAACATCGTCCGTTCTCTGTTTCGACTCTTGTTGTCGCAGCGGAATATCGCGACGATAGCCTTCGACCTGTTCGAGCTTTCGAACCAACTGCGTGATCTCGCCGTCGCGTTGGAGCACCGATGGGGCGAGCCGCAGACAGCTCAGCTCCAACTGCACTTCGTGTAGCTCTTGGTCGAATTCGGCCAGCTCCTTCTCGATTTCCACTTGCCGTTCTTTTAGCCGTGTTAGCTGCGCCAATCCGTCTGGCGGCATGTTCGCCGGCACGCAGAGTGTGTCGAGTTCGCGTTGGGCCGTTGTGGCTCGCTGCCACAGGGGCAATGCGCTGGCCAGACGCTGCAACTGGGATGCCTCCGCCTGCAAGTCACGCAGGTTGTCTTTTAGATCGGCAATCTGCTGTTGGCGTTCTTCGCTTTGCCGGCGAAGCAGGTCGTAATCGGTGGGTTTGACCATCGCTTCGCGGAGCTGGGCCGTCAGCTCTTTGATGCGAGTATGCGTTTGGTTGATCGCGGGACCTTTGCGTGCCCTGGCATTGTAGAGCTTCTCGGCTTCTTCCTTGAACTGCCGTTGCACGTTCTGGAAATTGGCGAGTCCCCCCAGGCCACCGCCAAAGAGCGCTTCCGTTAGATTGGCGTGCTTGAGACTCTCGTCGGCCGCGGCCAGTTCACGTAGCGAAAAGCCAAAGACATGTTCGTAAGTCGATTGTTCCGCATGACCAAGAAGTGCCTTCAAGCCGTTGGCGTCAACGTCCCGACCGCTCGGCGAAAGCTGCCCAACGACCTCGTTCTTACGTCCCTTGCGTCGCCGAAATCGCAACTCTGATTCGTCGGAAAATTCAAGGCGGGCGGTGGCAGCCAGTTCACCTTGATGATCGCCAAAAACGTACGGGTGGTTGCTTGCCTTGAAGCCGAAGAGCAGTTCGCGAATCAGCTGTAAAAGTGTCGACTTTCCCGCTTCATTGGGGCCAAAGACGACTGCCAGGCGAGCATCGAAGTCGAACTTCTGGTCGTGGAAAATACCGTAGTTTTCGATCTCAAGCTGGCGAATCTTCATCCTTCGACCTCCAGCAGGTTGTCCACAAGTAGTCCCTCTGCGCAGCCCAACCAGCGTCGCAGTTGGTCTGGGTCGTGCAGATCGACCTGAAGTTGGTCTAGCTCGACCGCGAGCTTGCCGTGCAACCCGTCCAGCTCGCCGGCGAGTGTCGTCAATTGACTGTCGTCCGCCGCCATTGAATCGATCATCCGCAGAAGCTCGCCGACTAAGTCCGGGCTTGCCTTGAGTTGATCGATGTCGATTGGTGGCCGAGTTTCCAGGGCGACCTTCTCAATCCACAGCGCATCCAGTTCGTTGGCCAAATTGCGGATCTCGGCCTGCGTCTCTTCCCGATCGCGTGGGTTGGCGAGCGTTCGATGTGCCGCACAGGCGCCGGTGATGGTCAAGCGAATCGCCACGAGCCGGTCGTCCGCTTGGGCTCGGCATTCCGCCAATTGATGCTGCACCGCTACGAGCAACGCCGCGACATTGTCGTTCTCGCCAAGTTTCACTTCGACGGCTTGCCAACGTACGGTGTCGGTTTCGCAAAACTCCACGCGGACAACCGCTCCATCGGCGACGGTGACCAACAAACACCCCTTCGCGCCGGACTCGTTGATGTGGCGACCTTGCGTGTTGCCCGAATACACGATGTGTGGGTGTTCATGGATCGGTGGATCCGAGCGTTGGTGGATATGGCCGAGTGCCCAATAGTCGTAGCCGCGCTCGATCAGCGTTTCCAGTGACGTCGGGGCGTAGGGATCATGTTGCGTGCTGCCAGTCAGGCTGGTGTGCAACACGCCGATATTGAACATCCCGGCGACGGGATCGGGATAAGTCGCGGCCAGATCGTCCGGGCATTCTCGATGTGCAAAGCCCTGGCCATGCATCACTACGCCGAATTCTCCGAGCTCCAGCGTTTCCGGCTTCCGCACAGAGAATTCGTGGACGTTGTTTGGCCAGCGGACGGCCTGTCGCACCTTGCTCGCGGCATCGTGATTGCCACGAATCAAGTAGACGGGTATGGCCTCACGCTGCAAACGACGAAACTGTTCGGCCGTCCACAGCCCAGTGTTCATGTCTGGCCACTGACGATCGAATACATCGCCGGCGATGACGACCAGCGCAACCCGTTGCTCGATGGCCAAAGAAATCAGATTTTCGAACGCTTCTCGAGTCGCGCCGCGTAACCGTTCAACGGGAGCCCCTGCATACGTTTCCAAACCGCGCAGCGGGCTATCGATGTGCAGATCCGCGGCGTGAATGAACTTGAACTCGGCCATCCGTGCAGCTCAACTCATAAAGGGACCGATCAGGCTAGGTAGTGAACTTGTGTATATTATCAGATGGTTGGTTTGAGGCAAGCGCTGGTTGGGCCGCCGCTTGTTGTCACAATGCACCTGGGTGGCTTTTGGCAAACTGCTAATACTGATTTTTATTTGACACGATACGTTTCCTGACCTATTTGTTTCATTGGCTACTTTGTTGTTCAACAGAGTAGTTTGATGTTTCTTTTTTAAAGGGCAGCAATTCTATCGGTAGGCGCCATTGATGCGCCAAACTCCCTCGAAAAAGGCAAACCCGTCGTGAGGCGGGGACGCAAAGCCTTGGGTCTGCGTTCGCAGATTGCCAGGTTGCCGAAAGATTGGTACCTCTTAATCGGTTCCAAGTGGAGACTTCTGCATGCAAATCTCTAGCACGCAGCTGGCGCAGATTCTTGCGCTCAGCCGGACGAGTCTTGTCCGTCCCGCCACAGGCCGAGGGCACCTCCGGCATACAGGAGATATTGAGCTGAAGGTCGCCAGCATAGAACGGAGAGCCAAAAGGTAAAACGAAACACTGCCGCCTAGCATCCAGCTGGTTAGTGCGACTTGGAAGACGCCACACTTCTAGGGCTGCCAGCCTTGATGCTGTGTCCTTGCCCCTGGTTCGTTGCACACGAGCCAGGGGTTTTCTCATGGGTTCAAAACGCAAGAACCTCATGGACTGAGGTCGGCCAGCTCCACAAGCTCAGCATTTGGGGTTTTACCAAGCCGGCCTACGTAGTCAACGCTTTCTCCGCTGCTTGCTTTACATGCAACTCGGTCTTATCAGTCCGGGTCCTCTGCAAGTACTGATACACTTTCTTCGACTCGGCCTTTTTACCTGCCGTCGCTAGACGTTCGGCTAACAGTAGCGCGGCATCCGCTTGCTTTCTTCTTTCATACAGATCTGTCGCGTCGGACGCTTTGAGTACCGCGTCGACCGAACCGGCGTCGCCGATGTTGCCCAGCGCCCAGGCCGCGGCGATTCGCACGTCTCTCTCTTTGTCACGTGTTGCGGTTCGTAGTGCGGTGACGCTCGACGAATCGGCCGCCACGCCCAGGTTCTGCACCAACGTCAGCCGACACGAGCCGCTTGCCTTGGGCAAGGTGGCACGCAACTGTTCGGTCGCGCCTTTGCCAATGGCCAGCAAGGCCTGAGCTGCGGATTCGCAAAGCTCCTCATCCGTGAGCAGCTTACCCAATGGCGGTGCCACCTCCTCGCCACCCGCCGTCTGCAACAATTGACAGAGATATCGCTGAATCGCCTTGGGCCGTTGACCGCCGATTTGCGATGCGACTGCCTTTGCAAATTGAACCTGCCTTCCTCCATCCCCCGAGTTGATGATGTGGAGCGCCAAGGCGTGTAGGGCATAATGCGGTTTGGTGTCGTCCTGTTCGCCAGGGCCAGCAAGCAGATCGATCAGGCCCAATACGCCTGCGGAACCGCTGGCGTCGATCGTAGCGATTGCCTTGCTGACTTCGTCTCCGTTGATCTTCGTAAACATGCCCCGGCCATCTTTGCTGGGCATCTTGTCGACCAGCGGTTTTAGTTGGGCTGCGTTCATTGTGAATATCCTTTAAATTGCCTGTTTGCGAACGTGTTCAGTCTCGATTTACAGATGCCACGGAGCACGCATCGGCTGATCGACGAGCCGGTTGGCCTCATCGTCGCCGACAATTTGCTCAGCAACTGGATCGTATTGAATCTTCCGGCCTGTGCGAATCGAGATGTTCGCCAAGTGGAGGATCGTCGCACTGCGATGAGAAGACTCGGCAGAACCACCCGGCTGCTTCCGAGTTCTGACCGCCTCAGAAAAGCCGATCATCGGCTCGGGATCAGGCATTGCCTTGATCTTCTGTTGATCAGCGGTGCTGAGATCGCTCAATTGCACCGCTCGTTCCTGCTTGCGGTTGTACTTCTCACCCCACTCGCCACTGTCCATCACAAACGTCAGGCCATCGCCATAGGTGAGCTCCACCCAGCCCCACATGCCGCACGCCTCGGGATGTGCTGGAGGGGCGTTCGACTCGATGGTGACCGGACTCGTATCGTCTTTGCCAAAGGTCCACTGCACGGGGTCGAAATGATGTTGACCCATGTCAGCCAATCCACCACCTTCGTAATCCCAGTAGCCACGATGCGTGCCACCCGTGCGATGACGATGATAGGGTCGCAACGGTGCGGGACCACAATACATATCCCAATCGAGATTTGCCGGCACGGACGATGGCTCGGCATTGACCATTCCGCTCCACTGCGCCACTTTCAGACCACCTCGTTTGATGTGGACGCCTTCACATTCTTTCAGCAGGCCGCTGCGGATGATTTTGTGGGTGAGTGTGTTTCCCTTGTTGCGGCTGGCACCGAAACGGCCATACGTACCGATCTGGAAGATCCTGCCGTACCGTTCTGCGGCTTGAACGACACCGCGTCCTTCCGCAATGAAACGCGACATTGGTTTTTCACAAAGGACGTCCTTCCCCGCCTGCATGGCAGCGATGGAAATCAACGCGTGCCAATGAGGTGGTGTGGCGATGGCGATCACGTCGATGTCTTGGCGATCCAGGACGCGGCGAAAGTCTGTATAGAATGTCTTGTTGTCCACCTTGTCGCCGTACTTCACGTCACAGGACGCCAAACGCCGCACATTATCACCGAGGCCCTTGAACGTGGCGCCACCGCGACCGCCACAGCCGATTAGTGCACCGCCGAGCGTTTCGCTGGGAGGCGTCTGCCCCTGTCCCAGAACATGCCGAGGGACAATGGTGAATGTTGCCGATGCCGCGACGCTTCCAGCGACAAACGAGCGGCGTGTGAGTTTCGACTTACCTTGTGCCATGGCCGGTCTCCTTGTGGGCGTGAAAAGCAGAGCACTGCTTGTTGCGAAAGGGCGGTTTGAGACTGTCCGTGAAGTTGGCTTATTCTAACAGATGGACCTTTGAAGGGACACGGACTGGGATACAAATGAAGACGTCAACAATTAACGACTACCAGCAGAGCCGGTAGTATGAGAAAGGCCCCTGAAAGGGGCCGACAACGGAAACACGCACCTCTCCCGCTTGCGGGAGAGGTCGGACGCGGTAGCGGCCGGGAGAGGGTTTCTTGCGGCGCTGACCCACATTGTAAATGCGCATGACCCTCTCCCGCGGTTGAAACCGCGACCTCTCCCGCAAGCAGACTTTCTGACTTATTATGCCGCGATTCTAGGCGTATTCTCAACGGCTGACTCCCGTTTCTTTTGATTTCGAAGTTTGGCGAGCAGACGGAGGTTATGGCT
>PVBE010956837.1_pt1 | contig 12281 bp, 8 predicted proteins | sample 1631181 | NCBI WGS metagenome assembly PVBE01 (sample SAMN08397723, study PRJNA350692) | Marine metagenome, whole genome shotgun sequencing project. | isolation source: water | place: Pacific Ocean | collected 2012-04 | reverse complement strand
GCCGACGGGACACAGTCACTCCCGCAACGCCCACCGCCGGCTCCCCAAGACGCCGGGACCGCAGCGCCCCTGGTCGACACCCACGAGGGAGGGGGCTGTTGGCCGAGCGCCCGCAGGGCGCAATGGCCAACAGCCTCCTAGCAGGATTCGGTCGTTCAATGACAACCCGCCCACGGCATGGCTCGGACTCGGCGAAGCGATGATCGCCCCTGCGATCCCCGCAGCCAAGGCCAGCGCCACGATCGCGGCAGGACGGGCGGACGAGCGGATCAGGCGGCTCATGTCGGTCTCCGGCGGGGGTGTGTCGGCATCCTAACAGTCCCGGAGGTTCCGCAAGCACACGCAGGCGGTACAATGCCGCCGCCCCCGTCCTGCGCGCCGGGGCTGCACGAGGGGGGAGCATGGGTTCGAGGGTGTCCGTCCCGGCGTTGGCTTTGGCGTTGGCGTTGGCGGTCGTTGCGACACCGGCGATCTGCCGCGCCCAGATCGTCGAGTTCGTTTTCCCCGACCAGGGCGACCGGTACACCGGGCCGGGCGGGCAGCGGATGTTCGGAGACACCGACGGCGTCGCTGGCGAACGCGAGCTGCCCGGGCTGGCCGACTGCCAGGTGATCCGGGGCGTCATGCAGGTGTCCGACGCCCAGCTCATCCCCAACGACAACTGCGTCGCGAGCTTCGAGATGCGGGTGGCCGGAAGGCGCGTGGGGAGCATCGAGGTGCTGCCTGGCCAGGGCCAGCAGGTGGTCAGCTTCGACCTGCGAGGCGAGGCGCCCGGCGACGAGGGCGACCCCGAGGTCTCCCTGATCCTCGAGGAGCGGCTGGCGGTGGGTTCGTGCAGCTGCCGCTGGGCGAGTCCCGGTGGGAGTGCGATGGCGACCCCGACGATGACGCCCTGGGCCGGCCGCTGTGCATCATCGGCGGGCCCTACGCGTGCACCGAGGGCGAGGTGATCCAGCTGCAGTCGTCGGCGGTGGATCCGGACGACGGGCCCGAGGAGCTCGAGATCACCTATGACCTGGACGGCGACAACGTGTTCGACGACGCCCGCGGCGAGAACCCGGAGCTGGACTGCGCCCTGTTCGATGGCGACGGGCAGGTGACCCTGCGCATGCGGGCGTCCGACGGCGACAACGACCGGGTCTGCCTGGGAGTCGTGCAGGTCACCAACGCCCCGCCGGTGGTCCCCGCGCCCGACGAGGCGGTGGAGCTGGTGGGCATCGGCGACCTGTGGCGCCACTGCCTGAACGCCGAGGATCCGTCGGTGGAGGACGAGGTGACGTATGCCCTCGTCGAGCCGCCGGACGGCGCGCAGATCGTCCAGCGGGGCGAGGACGGGCAGACGGGCTGCATCCAGTGGACGCCGGGGGAGGACGACTTCGGGCGACAGCGGATCTGCGTCCTGGTCAGCGATGGCGACGGGGGCGACGTGCAGGCCTGCCGGTCGGTGCGCGTCGTGGAGGACCCGGACGACCCGGCGGCTGCGATCACGCCGTTCGACGAGCGGGTGCACGAAGGGATCGAGGCCGTGGTCCAGCACCTGCGGAGCCAGGCGACGCCGGAGGGTGCGATGGGCAACGCGCAGGCCCTTGGTCTGGTCGCCATGTGCTTCATGGAGCAGCGGACCGGGCCATCGCCGCTGGCGCGTCGGCTGGGCTATCGGGGGCTCGAGGACGACGACCAGGCGCTGATGGTCCTGGCCATCCGGAACATCATCAATGGTGATACGACGTTCACCCGGGGAGTGGACCCCTACAGCTACGCCTCCGGCCCAAAGCTGGCGGCGCTGGCGATGTTCCTGGCCTCGGGCGGCCCGGAGGATGTCGGCGCGCAGCTCGAGGTGTCCGAGGCCGTCGCAAATGGAGTCCGGGCGCTCGAGGGAACCCAGGGGCAGAACGGCCAGTGCAATGACGGCGGGTGGAACTACCGGGCGCCGACGGCCAACGCCGATCTGTCGACCACCCAGTTCACCGCGGCCGGCCTCGCGGCTGCGGCCACGGTCCAAGAGGGGGCGGGCGACGCCTTGGAGCGGCTGCCGAACGTGCTCGCCCGCAACCAGGATGCCAACGGCGGCCACATGTACTCCACCTGCGGACAGCAGGCGTCGTCCCACGCCATGACTGCGGCGGGGTTGTATTCGTGGCACTTGGGTGGGATCCCGGCGAGTGATCCCAGGGTGCAGCGCTCGCTCGGCTGGCTTCGAGACAACTACACGTACGATCGGCAGACCAACTGGTGGCCGCATTCCTACTACTACTACTACTACCTATGGGCCGCCACGAAGGCGCTGATCGTGATGGTCGACGACGGCGAGCTTGACGATGGCGTGTTCGCCGAGGACATCGGCGGGGTTCGGGATCCCGCGGACGACGGGTTCCCCGAGGAGGCGGCGGGTTGGTACTACGACATGGCCTGGCAGCTCACGGAGGAGCAGGCCGCCAATGGCACCTGGGCGGTCGCTCGGCCTGGCGGATCCAATGGGAGGGACCCCACCGCCGACGCCGCGTTCGGCTGCCTGACCCTGCTCAAGTCCCTCGGCGGCGCCTGCCACGACGAGGACGCCGACGGGCTCTGTGGACAAGAGGACAACTGCCCGCGGGCGGCCAACCGGCTGCAGGCCGACGCCGACGACGACGGGGTAGGGGACCCCTGCGACAGCTGCCCGAACCGGGCCAACGCCGGGCAGGAGGACGCCGACGGCGACGGCCTGGGCGACGCCTGCGACCCATACGAGTGCCGGGAGACCAACGGCGGGCTCGAGATCTGCGACGACGTCGACCAGGACTGCGACGAGGAGGTCGACGAGGGGCTGCGCAACGCCTGCGACGAGTGTGGGCCCGTGCCCGTCGAGGTCTGCAACGGCTTGGACGACGACTGCGACGGCGCCGTGGACGACGTCGGCGGCGAGCAGCCGGTCTGCAACACCGGTCGGCTCGGGCGGTGCTCGGTGGGCGTGCTGATCTGCCGTGACGGCGCGCCTGTGTGCGTGGACGACCATGATGGGCCAGCCGCGGTCGAGGCCTGCGACGGGCTGGACGACGACTGCGATGGCGAGGTGGACGAGGTGGACGGCGGCCGCAGCCTGCGCAACGCCTGCGGGGCGTGCGGGGGGCCGGCGCCGGAGCGGTGCGACGGGCTGGACGACGACTGCGACGGTCTGGTCGACGAAGGCCTGGGCCTCGACGGCGAGGGCTGCGACGGGGGCGATGTGTGTGTCCGCGGGGCCTGCGTGGCGCCGTGCGGCGAGGTGGCGGGCTGCCCCGAGGGGCGGCAGTGTCGCGAGGGTGGGTGCGTGCTGCCGTGCCAGGGGGTGCAGTGCGCGCCCGAGGAGCTCTGCCACGAGGATCTGGGACAGTGCTTCGATCCATGCTTCGGGGTGGCGTGCCAGGGAGGCGAGGTCTGCGTCCTGGGCGCCTGCGGCCCGTGTCAGGAGCTGGGCTGTCCGGGGGATCAGCGATGCGTGGCCGGGTCTTGCGAGCCTCCGGCCTGCGAGGGCGTGGCCTGTCCCGGCGGCCAGGTGTGCCGGGCGGGGGACTGTGTCGGCGCCTGCGAGCTGGTGGACTGCGGCGTGCTGCGCACCTGCGTGGACGGCGACTGCGTGGACGACGCCTGCGCCGGGGTGGCGTGCGACGACGGTTTCGCGTGCGACGACGGGCGCTGCGTCGAGGATCTGTGCGCCTTCGACGGCGACGTGGACCTCTGCAGCGCTGTCGACGTGTGCGTCCCCGGCACAGGTTGCGTCCCGGACCTCTGCCGGGACACCGAGTGCCAGCCTCACCAGGCGTGTGAGGTCGTCTGCCCGGAGGGCGTGTGCGTGGCCCGTTGCGTGTTGAACCCGGACGCCTTGGCCGGCGCTGGGGACCCCGGCGAGGGCGATGACGGCGGTGACGGAGGCGATGGGGGTGACGGAGGGGATGGGGGCGATGGAGGGGATGGGGGTGACGGTGGCGACGGGGGCCCTGCTGGAGACGCCCTGTCCGGCGCCGCCTGCTCCGAAGACGCCGAATGCGCGGATGGCCGATGCGTCGCCGATCTCCCAGGCGGCTACTGCACCTCCGTGGGGTGCGAAGGCCCCGACGATTGCCCGGGCGGCGGCGTATGCGCCCCCCCGGACGAACGGGACGAGTCATGGTGCCTGTCGCGCTGCGACGGCGATGAGGACTGCCGGAACGGTTACGAGTGCCGCATCAACGGCACCTGCGTCCCGCGCTCAGAGGGAGACGGGGACGACCCGGATGCCGACCCGGGTCCGGATCCGGATCCGGACCCGGACCCCGACCCAAGTCCCGACCCCGACGCACCCGACGGTGGGGCGGCGGGCGACGGCCTGGACGGTCCGGATGGCGGCGCTGTCGGAGTCGACACAGACGCGCCCGGCGCGGGCAAGGAGGTCTCGGCATGCGCCTGCAGGGTGGGCGCGTCCGCCGGCGACGCCTGGCTGAGAGCCTGGCTACGGCTGCCTGCCCGGAGGTGATCGGCGGGCTCGCCGGTCGCCCCGGCGCCAGGTCAGCGCTGGTGGTGGTGCCCGAGCCCCGCGGGGTGGGGGTGCGGATGCGGGTGGGGGTGGTGCTCGCCGGGCGCATGCGGCGTGACGTGCGGGTGGGCGTGGTGGTCGAGGCCTCCGTGGGCCGGCTCTGGGGGGCGGAGGCGGAAGGGGTTGCGGCGGGGGTGGATCTCCGACTCCCCGAGGCGCAGGGCGTGCAGTGGCGCGGGCAGGCCGTCCAGCGACAGGGCCAGGGTCAGCCGGACGGTGATCGGGGGGAGATCGAGGCCGGAGACGCAGCCCTGGCACTGGCCCTGGAAGGTGATCGATCCGTCCTCCGCCCGCTCGATGGTGGGGGCGCTCGCCTGACCCGCGTCTGAGATGGCGACGATGGGTGAGGGGAGGGGCGCGTCCTCGGCGGACAGCGTGCCTGCGAACCTGCGCTGCTCGCCTGCGGTCGTCCAGCGCAGGTGGACTCCGGACTTGTCGGTCCAGACCCAGTAGCCCGCGTCGCCGCCGGCGCGCAGGTGGGCGGATCGGCCGTCGAAGGCAGCGGGTGGTCGCGCCTCGACGCTGGAGGTCGACAAGAGCGCCAGGAACAGCGGGATCGTGCCGCGTCTAACGATCTTGCGCGTCGTTCTTCCGGCAGGTGCCGGCCGAGCAGAAGGTGCCACGCGGGCAGTCGTTGCGGTCCTCGCAGGCCCGCTGCTCGCAGCCGTCGACGCCGCACTCGCACACGGGCTCGGGCACCACCACGGCGGGGCAGGCGTTGTCCGGACACCGGCGGGGCCGCTCGCCCGGGGCGAGGCATTGGAAGTCGCAGATGCAGTCGCTCCACCCGGGGCGGCACTCGCCGTCGTCGGCGCACTCGTTGCCGCCGTCGCCGGCGCAAACCCCGGGATCGCCCTCGCCGTCCGTGCAGCGGTCACCGGCCGGGCAGCCGGGCTTGTCGCAGCACCATACGGGCGCAAAGCCTGCCAGACACTCGCCGTCGGCACACATCAGCCCTTGGCGGCAGTCGCAGTCGACCTCGCACTCCCGCTCGTCCACGCCCTCGCACCGGATGCAGTCGCCGCGGGCGGTAACCCCCCAGCCGGGCGGGCACTCACACAAGGGTCGGCAGACGGCCGGGCAGAAGTCCGGCCCATGCTGGTCGACGCACGTCCGGACGAAGCCGCAACCGTTGCCGCAGGCGTTGTTGATGCAGTCCATCCGCTCACCGTCGCCGCCCTCGCCACCTTCGCCGCCTTCACCTTCGCCTTCGCCCTCCTCTCCCTCACCCTCGCCCTCCTCGCCCTCACCCTCACCCTCTTCGCCCTCTCCCTCACCCTCTTCGCCCTCGCCGCCCTCGTCCCCGGCCTCGCCTTCCCCCTCGCCGCCCTCCTGGCCGTCGTCGCCGCCCTGTCCCGCTTCGCCCTCGCCCTCCCCGCCTTGAGCGTCGCCGCCGCCATCGTCCCCGCCGTCACCCTCACCCTCACCCTCACCCTCACCCTCACCCTCGCCGTCCGCCGCGTCGCCGTCGTCCCCGGCGTCGCCCGCGTCTCCGGCGTCTCCCCCGTCGCCGTCCCCAGCGCCCGCGCCGTCGCCGTCCCCACCGCCCGCGCCGTCACCGTCCCCATCGCCCGCAGCTCCGCCGTCTTGGCCACCCTCTGCCGCGTCCGGCGCGCGGTCATCCGGGCTGGAGCAGGACAGGTTCAGGGCGAGCAGCAGGATCGTGAGCGTGCGCATGGCCGCCTAGGATAGCGATCGACCGGGGCCCACGCGCAACCGATCGAGGATCAGCCCGTGGAACTCCCGCTGCCCTTCGACGAAGTGCCACCCGAGGTGCGCATCACACCCTGCGCAGACGACGCTCTGCCAGGAAAACGGCGGAAACCAAGTCCAAAAGGTCGACGAGGGCCCGACCGGCAACACGCCCGGTGCGTGGCAGAAGCAGCCGATCCGGTACGCCTCCGCCGACGGGTTCACCCGGTGGTGGATGTGCGCCCCTTCGATCTCGATCCGGGCGGACTCGCTGGTCACCCGGGCGTCGCAGGCCACGCAGAGCAGCCAGCGATCCTCTGCCTGTCCTGCGTCGATGTCCGTGCGCGGTCGCGGGTTGTCGCCCTGTCCGCTGGGAGGGACACTCCCCTCGCGCAGCAGCCCCCAGCCAGCCGGGGTCCAAGGAGTCGGCGTGAGCGAGACCATCTTCAGCAAGATCCTACGCCGGGAGATCCCCGCCGACGTCGTCTATGAGACGGATCGGGCGCTGGCCTTTCGCGACATCAACCCCGCCGCGCCGGTGCACGTGCTGGTCATCCCCAAGGAACCCATCGTCAAGCTCGGGGACGCGGCGCAGGGGGACAGTGATCTGCTCGGCCACCTGATGTGGGTCTGCGCAGAGGTGGCCCGCAAGGAGGGGATCGCAGACGCCTTTCGGGTGGTCACCAACAGCGGCGCGGGCGCCGGCCAGTCCGTGTTCCACCTGCACCTGCACGTGCTGGGGGGCCGCTCGATGGGCTGGCCTCCGGGCTGACACGGCTGGGGTCGCGGCTGGCGGAGCCCCCCGACGTCCGTGGTAGTTGGCCCCATGGACGCTGCAAGCAAGCTCGGTCTCGAAGCCGACGATCTGATCCCCTACGGCCGGGACAAGGCCAAGGTGGCCATGCGGGTGCTGGATCGGCCGCGGTCCAGGCCGGGGAAGGGCAGGCTCATCCTGGTCTCTGCGATCACACCGACGAAGGCCGGCGAGGGCAAGACCACCACGAGCATCGGGCTGGCCGATGGGTTGACCCTGGACGGCCAGCTCGCCTGCCTGGCCCTGCGCGAGCCGAGCATCGGACCGTGCATGGGCGTCAAGGGCGGCGGCACCGGAGGAGGCAAGAGCAGGCTCGTCCCCTCGGACGACATCAACCTGCACTTCACGGGCGACATGCACGCGGTCACGGCGGCCCACAACCTGCTGGCCGCGACCCTCGACAACCACCTGCACCATGGCAACGCGCTGCGCATCGACCCCCAGCGGGTGACGTGGCGGCGCGTGGTCGACCAGAACGACCGGTCGCTGCGCAACGCCATCATCGGCCTCGGCGGGGTCAACCAGGGCATCCCGCGGGAGTCCGGCTTCGACATCACCGCGGCGTCCGAGGTGATGGCCATCCTCTGCCTCGCCGACGGGCCCGACGACCTCCGAGCCCGGCTCGACCGCACCCTCGTCGCGCTCGACGCCGACGGCAAGGCGATCACCGCCAAGGACCTGAACGTCACCGGCGCGCTGATGGCGCTGCTGCGCGACGCAATGCTCCCCAACCTGGTGCAGAGCCAGGGGGGCACGCCGGCCTTCGTGCACGGCGGTCCGTTCGCCAACATCGCCCACGGCTGCTCGTCGGTGGTGGCCAGCCGGATGGCGCTGCATCTTGCGGACTGGGTGATCACCGAGGCCGGCTTCGGGTTCGACCTGGGGGCCGAGAAGTTCTTCGACATCAAGTGCGTGTCGGCGGGGCTGGACCCGTCCGCGGTCGTGCTCGTGGCCACCGTCCGGGCGCTCAAGCTCCACGGCGGGATCAAGTTCAGGGAGCTCGAGGGGCCCGACCCCGAGGCGGTGCGTCGCGGGCTGCCCAACCTCACCAAGCACCTCGAGAACGTCGAGGCGTTCGGCAAGCCCGCGGTGGTCGCCATCAACCGCTTCTCGGCGGACACCGACGCCGAGATCGCCGTCATCCTCGAGCACTGCGAGCAGCTCGGGGCCCGCTGCGCTGTGTCCCACCACTACGCCCAGGGGGGCGAGGGGGCCGTGGCGCTTGCCAGCTTGGTCCGCGAGGCGGCGGAGGGCGCGACCGAGGGCTTCCAGCCGATGTACAAACCCGAGGATCCGCTGGTCGACAAGATCGCCTCCGTCGCCTCCAAGATCTACGGTGCCGACGGCGTGGTGCTGTCCAGGAAGGCCAAGCGGGACCTGCGCGACATCGAGCGGTTGGGCTGGGCGGACCTGCCGATCTGCATGGCCAAGACCCAGTCGTCGCTGTCCGACGACCCGCGCCGCCGGGGCCGGCCCCAGGACTTCGAGGTGACCGTGGCGCGGCTGGTCCCCAACCCGGGCGCGGGCTTCGTGGTGGTGCTGACGGGCGACATCATGCGCATGCCGGGCCTGCCCCGGTCGCCGCAGGCCGAGCGCATCGACCTCGTGCAAGGCGTGATCACGGGCGTGACCTGATCCCCGAGCCCTGAAGCCCGGACGCGGCCCCGTGCCGTGGGTCGGCGCGGGGCCGAGATCCGGGACAACTCGGCGGGCCGGGGTCATGCTTCGGCCATGCAGGCCGCGATGATGCTGTTCGCCCTGTCCACCGGGGCATCCCTGTTCGACACGCCGTCCCTGGAGCTGTCCGCCGAGGCGGGCCGGCGCTGGGGCAGCTGGGGGCTGGTGGGCAAGCTCGAGTGGAACCCCTGGCTCCGGTTCGCCGGTGAGGACAAGCTGGTCAAGGGGGTCCTCGATATTGGGGTCGGCGGGGAGTACCTGTTCTTCGACGACCGCTGCCGCACGGCGGTGGCGGTGGGCATGTCCCGGCTGCAGTTCGACACCGAGATCGACAAGAAGGGCCGCAAGGGCCTGTTCTTCGACGTGGTGCCGGTGGGGCTGCGCTATCCACTGGGCGGCGGAGGAGATGGCGGCGAGCCCGGCGGATTCACGCTGCGCTTCGATCCTCTGACCTTCCACTTCATCGAGCCGGTGATCGACGACGTCATCCCGCTGGTCGTCTTCGAGTACCGCACGCGCGTCGCCATCGAGTGGACCCCGTGAGGGCGTCCCGGGCGCTGCCGCCGGTGGTCCTGCCCGTCCTGGCGGTCGCGTTCGCCCTTGCCGCGGCGCTGCTCGCCCCCTCGGCGGCCTGGGGCTTCAAGATCGGCAACTCGTTTTCGCCGTACTGCCACGAGCGCATCACGCTGCACGCGTTCAACGATGCCAAGCCGCTGCGGGGCCTCGACATCCCGCCGGTGGACGCCCCCGACGACGCCGCCTGGGTGCGGCTGGCCGAGCACCTCGAGGGCCAGGTCGGCGTCGACCTCGACAACGACTTCCAGCGGCTGATCCTGCTCACACTGTTCGTCGGCGTGCGTTACCCCGACGGGGCGGGCCACGACCTGCTCGACATCACAGCGCTGCGCGACGTGCACCTGGCCGAGGAGGGCCAGGACGCCCACGCCCTGCGTGCCGTGGAGCACGACGGCGTCGAGGGCAACGAGGAGGCCATCGAGGCCATCAAGAGCTACATCCTGCAGGCCGCGCAGGACGCCCGGGCCACGCTGTACACCGAGGACGGCGAGCTCGCCTCGACCAAGGCCCAGACCGAGATCGTCGAGTACTGGCTCGAGTTCTACGGCCCGGTCGACCTGCGGGTCTGGTCCCCGCTGTTCGCGTTGGGCCGCGCCGTGCACGCCCTGCAGGACAGCTTCCCGCACACCTACCGCTCCGAGGACACCACCAGGATCTACGCTGTTTCGAACTTCGTCGAGGCCGCCGCCGGCACGTACGACGTCGACGTGCAGGGCCCCCGCCACTCCAACTTCTTGGACACCTGCATCGAGCCCGAGGTCGGCCCGCTGGAAGACGCCGCCACCCAGGCCACCGCCGAGTTCTTCGCCGCCTTCGCCCGCTACGCCAAGTCCGGCGATCGCGCCGAGCTCGAGGCCGTCCTCGACAAGCACCTGGCCTATGAGCCCGGCTGCGACTCCGACGACGACTACTGCGGCACGCCCTGGGCCCCGCTGGCCCGTCGCGACGAGACGGGCGCGTTGTGCGCCTGCACCCTGGCCTCCTCGGCGCCCCCGCCGTGGGGCGACGTGCTGCTGATGGTCGCCTTGCTCCCGGCGCTGTTCTGGCGCCGGACACCTTGCCGACCGGCCGGGTCGTGACCAGATTCCCCCGGCATGTCCAATCCCCACGCAAGCGCAGGTAACGCAGCGAACACGCCGTTGGCCCAGTACCTGGGCGTCTTTCAGTACACCGGCCGGGCCATGGGGTTGGTGTGGGAGACCAGCCGGCGCCTGACGCTTGCGTTCGGGCTGCTGACCGTCGTCGCCGGGGTGCTGCCCGCGGCGGTGGCGTGGGTGGGCAAGCTGATCATCGACACCGTGGTGCTCGCCATCGAGACGGGGGCCGACGGCGACGTGCGGCTCGCGGTCACCTACGTCGGGGTCGAGGCGGGGCTCATCGTGGGGTTGGCGGCGGCGCAGCGGGGGATCGCGGTCTGCCTGTCGTTGCTGCGGGCGCAGCTCGGGCATCGGGTCAACGTGATGATCCTCGAAAAGGCGCTCACGCTCGAGCTGGCCCAGTTCGAGGATTCGGAGTTCTACGACAAGCTCACCCAGGCGCGGCGGCAGGCTTCGAGTCGGCCGTTGTCGCTGGTCCAGCGCTCGTTCGGGCTGGTGCAGAACATGATCTCGTTGTTCACGTACGGGGCGCTGCTGCTGCAGTTCTCGCCGCTGGCCGTGGTGGCGCTCGTGGTCGCCGCGCTGCCTTCGTTCGTGGCCGAGACCAAGTTCGCCGGCGAGGCGTTCCGGCTGTTCAAGTGGCGCAGCCCCGAGGCGCGCAAGCAGATGTACCTCGAGGCGGTGGTCGCCCGGGAGGACTACGCCAAGGAGGTCCAGCTCATGGAGCTCGGGCCGCTGTTCGTGCAGCGGTATCGGGACATCTTCGCCACGGTGTACGCCGAGGACCGCAACCTGACGCTGCGTCGGGGGCTGTGGGGGTTCCTGCTCGGGCTGGTGTCGACCGCGGCGCTGTACGGCGCCTACGCCTGGATCGTCATGGCGACGGTCGCCAAGCGCATCACGCTGGGCCAGATGACCATGTACCTGCTGGTCTTCAAGCAGGGGCAGGCGGCGTTCGCGGCGATCCTGCAGGCCATCGGGGGCATGTACGAGGACAACCTGTATGTGTCCAACCTGTACGAGTTCCTCGAGCGCGAGGTGCCCGTACGCGACGGCGAGGCCAGCAGCGGGCCCGATCCGGGCGACGGCATCCGCTTCGAGGACGTCACCTTCACCTACCCGGGCGCCTCGACCCCGGCGCTGTCCAACGTCACCCTGCACCTTCCGGCCGGCCGGAAGCTGGCGCTGGTGGGGCACAACGGCAGCGGCAAGACAACGCTCATCAAGCTGCTGACCCGGCTGTATCGACCCGACTCGGGGCGGGTGCTGCTCGACGGCCGCCCGCTCAACGAGTGGCAGCAGGACACGCTGCGGGCGCGGGTGGGCGTGATCTTCCAGGACTTCGTGAAGTACCAGCTGACCGCCGGCGAAAACGTCGGGGTGGGCGACGTCGAGCACGTGGACGATCGCGGTCGGCAGGAGGAGGCCGCCGACAAGAGCATGGCCCACCCGTTCCTCGACGCGCTGCCCGACTCATACGAGACCCAGCTCGGCCGCTGGTTCAAGAGGGGCCAGGAGCTGTCCATCGGCCAGTGGCAGAAGGTCGCCCTGTCCCGCGCGTTCATGCGCACGGACGCAGACATCCTCGTGCTCGACGAGCCCACCGCCGCGATGGATGCCGAGGCCGAGGCGCAGATCTTCGAGCGCGTCCGGTCCCTGACCGACGACCAGCTCGCCATCCTCATCTCGCACCGCTTTTCGACCGTGCGCATGGCCGACGAGATCGTCGTCCTCGACGTCGGCGAGGTGGTCGAGCAGGGCACCCACGCCGAGCTGTTGGCGCTCGGCGGCCGGTACTCCCGCCTGTTCGAGCTGCAGGCGGCCGGGTACCGCATGGTCGAGTCGGCGCTGTGCTCTCGCACAACCTGCCACGACGACGCGTGGGAGCGCAACG
>PVBE010796078.1_pt1 | contig 12281 bp, 6 predicted proteins | sample 1631181 | NCBI WGS metagenome assembly PVBE01 (sample SAMN08397723, study PRJNA350692) | Marine metagenome, whole genome shotgun sequencing project. | isolation source: water | place: Pacific Ocean | collected 2012-04 | reverse complement strand
GGGTTTTATCTCGGACCATCGCACCGCGTAGCAGCTGATTTTTCAGCGTGAGGCTGCCCGCACAGTACCAAAATGCGCACAGCCCATTATTTTAGCATACGGAACCTGCGCCTCAGCAAAAATTTGCCGCCATTCGGTCGGCGCGTGGCTGTGCTCAATTGGCCAAAAACCTGCCAACAGCGACTATTGCGCTCGACCCCCCTATAAATCTCAAATTCCGAGGAGTCTTGATTTAGCGTCTCAGGCTAATTCATTCTAGTTAGAGACAAGGAAGGTAAGGAAGAATCTACTCCAAAGAATTAACCGCTTTCCAGCCTTGAGGAACAGAAGAGCCTGAGCAGTTAGTTAGTTACGACCACCGTGTGAAACTAAGCATCAGAGCTTTGCCCCAGTGTCTCAGTGTTAAAACACAAGTCGCACAATTTCGGTAATTTATAGGCGCGCCCGGTCATGCCTGCAGCCAATGGGTACTATATAGTCCCAGCCGAGTCTACTGAATGGTCCCTACCTAGTGAGGCACGATCGCGCGTTGCCGGTAGCGATCCACGGCGATGCCGGCACGAGCCTCCTTGACATTGAGTCGGAAGGTCAGCTCATTGTGAACAGGTGGGGCATGCCGAGGATGAATCTCTGGTCATCGAGGCGAGGAGTCCCCACCCAACACGTAGTAGGATGACGCTGTCCCGGCAGTTCCCGTCGCCACGGTATCCTGTCGCGGGGTCAAACACGCATGCTGAGCAGCCACGGTGCCGAGTCTACCCAGGAAATCGAGGCGCCAAAGCTATAATTTGCTTTACCGTGGACAACGGCGTAATATCCCAGCGCAGCTAAAGAGTGCAAAGTCCTAAGGCGAGTCCACAATGTTGGGATTTTGTTTGACTAAAAATCAAGCTAGACAAGTAGCACTTTTTTTTAAATCTTAGATTCGAGGTCAAATGCGCGTCGAACTACCGTGCGGCACACATCGCTTCAGATGCGGAGTTTACGGTCGCACGCAACCAAACAGGAACGACATAAATGGGATCATTCTGTTTTGGCAAGATTTTAGAAGGTATGCTGTGAGTCCAGGAAGCCACCAACCCACTAGTTACATCGAGAAGGAGGCCCCAGTCAAACGATCTATCTATCACCTGGGCCGCCCGAGTGAGGCCCGTGGCGTTGGATTATAGAACTAGTTTAGCTGCTTTTTGAAGCTTCGCCCGGTCTTGTTGAGGTAACGAGGTGGGCGCGTTAGGGCCCCTGTGGGAGCCTGTAAAAAAACCAACAACCTTAGACCCTCCTGTCGACACACGGGAGTTGTTACTTAGTCACAGTAGCGATCCGCACCTCAGCAAAAACAAACATATAACAAATGAACAGTGCGGCCGTGCGTCCATCCCTAGACTTAGTTTTGGCGGCCATGAAAAGCAGCTGCTTTGCGGGTTGCGGGGGTCCGCGCGGAGGAAGAAACAGCTCGTCACGGGCGTATCCCCCTATGACAGCTGCGCAGAGTCATTTTTTTTTGGTTGACTGCTAAAAATGCACCCCGTGACCGGAGGTAATTCTGAGGATATTGCGGTTAAGCTTGCAATCGAGTGAATATGTTTTCGCGGGATGTTACTGCGCTAGACCAGGCTAGATAGGGGCTAATTTGATATATGGCTGCGGAGTCCCAGGGGAGACGACCAAGGGGGAGAAGGGATGGGTCGCTTTTACGGCAGGACCCCCCCCAAACTCGCAGCAACGCATCAGTTCTTTTTGTGACGTAAGGCGGTTCATAGCTTGAAAATTCGTTAGCAAGAGCCTCCGTGGTCCAAGTATATCAAGCCCCTCGCGATGTTGAATGAGTTTCGTTACAAAATCCCGAACCTGCTAGGCCCTTTTCCTTTTCGGTTATTCGTTCCTTTAGGAGACTGCACTTCAGACTGTTAATTAAACTTGAGGCAGGTCCATCCCGTTTCTTTTGAGATGTGAGGCGAGAGACGTCGTCACCGCCGGATTCCTGTGATTATACTAGCTATTATCACCAACCACGGGTCCCCGGGCCAGTGGCGACGGGTCCGTGCGCTAAAAAGTTACAGGGGCTGGGACTAATTCAAAGCGTCCATAGCATGGCAAGAAGATTAATTAACACGACGATTAATTATCATTCAGCCTTCTCTCCTCTCCTTCCTCCCTTTCTCCGCACTCGCCAAGTGGCAACCACGCTCAACCTAGCTGGGTTAGTTAGTTAGCGTGTTGATCACTACCTCCATCGCCTCCAAGAGCAGACTACCCCGTCACTTATATCCCTACCTCTGTTGGGGCGCGTATCGGAGGCATTTTTGTCATTGACAAAACTTTTCAAGTTGAGGTCCTCAAGTTCCTTATTATTTTATTGATTCCCTTTTTTTTCAACTATTTTAATTTCATTTATCTCACTGCTCACCCGGGCGAACACCGGAAATTCCAGTAGGTACGATTGCGACTGGGGGACGATAGGGGGGAATTAGGGCGCAATTGCACGTCCATTTATACTGTCTTTGGAGCGATATGGTTGGGGCGGGTTTAATCTCACACTGGCATCTGACCACGCATCATCGCACCGCGTCTCAGCTGATTTTTCTTCGCGAGGCTGCCCGCACCGCAGCAAACTGTGCACAGCCCATCATTTTAGCATACGGAACCTGCGCCTCAGCGAAAGTTTGCCGCCATTCGGCCGGCGCGTGGCTGCGGCAGATTGCGCTTTAAGTGTCGACCTCAGCTTATAACTTAGCGGCAAAGTAGGTCAGTTGGGGGAGTACGAGAAGTACTCGTCACGGTATCAATGGCAGCACAGAACTAGTATGAATTAGCGCCCGAGTGGAAGAAACGCATTGTACCCAAGCAGGTAGGTAAGTTCACTTCTCAGCTTCCGGAGATGGTCGAGCTCGTTATAGATCAGCGTCTTTGCGTGACCGACAGTACCTCGGGTATTCAGGTCGTAAATATAAATGCGGTGGTCAACCTCCTCGAGCAGTGCTAGATAAGCGCCCGAGTGGGAGTGATGAATTTTATGAGAAACACCGTGCTTGATAGATATGAACTCAAGCAGACGCCCAAGATGCGGGGAACCAGACGTGACACAAGTGGTGTAATCCAATGCACCGAAGCCAAAAGTCAAGAGACGCCGCTTCACGGCCGCAGATTCAGGAGTTTCAGAGTCCAGTGCGTCCGAATCATGGGCCATGGTCATCTTAAAGTCGAGACGCACGCAGTCGTGGTCATTGGCACTTAGAGCAAAGCCATGATAAAGGTAAAGGATATGATTCGGTTGCCCATAATTCTCAAGAACCTGTGATTACCACAATACACACCCAAAGAATAAGCTCGTAAAGTCAATTAGACGTGGCGAGGGACTTGTTCCCCTTGATCAAACTGCCACGCAGCAGATGTAATGGCAAATCGCTTTCTATCTCGCACTGCTGTTGAGGTGCGATGCACGCTCGTGCCGGGTGGTATCTCGAATGCATCTGCCTACGCCGGAATTGACCTTAAAGAGTATTCCAAACATGAAAAGTACCGCATTGACAAGGTCAAGCATTGGGACTAGATGGCGTTGACCGTTCCACCATATAGAGCGACTATCGAGGATCTGAGCAGCCCATCGGAAGACGGGCCAAGACAGAGCGACGTCAGAGTGCCGGATGGCTGCTCCAAGAGCCCGCCGGTTGATACGCTGGAGTATGGCATTGTAGGTACGCTGCGTCGAGGCGACGTATGCAGGTAGCGCGATCGCAAGGGCCGAGCCCTCAAGACGGTCCCGTGCAAAAGTTGCAGCCTTTGTGGGCAAGTTGGCCCAAAGTAGCGGGGGGCTCTGGGCACTGTGATGATCCTGGCCCAATGTGATGCCAAGGGTTAAACTGACAATTTCATCAATTCCTGGAAGCAGAGCGAGGTAGGGTCCAAACTGATTGTTTGTGGTATTGACATTGCCATCACTGCCGATTAAAGCCACAACGCACTTCACCAGAAAAATTAAAATTGCATGGAAGTCATCGAGAGAACGCACTGCAGTACCAATCTCGCGGCGGGCAGCACTTGTTGTTAGACAGTCAGTCTCTGGGACGTCTATGTAGACTTCCCCCTGATTTAAAGATTTAGTTGCAACCGCACCAATCCGGCCTCCATGTGACGACAGGATCGCTGCTTTTACGTGAAGCACTGGCCAATTACGTGAGCTTGTCCATGCATTGAAGTCAGCGACACGTTTTGTTAGTGGACCCAGCATCACAGTTTTTTTAAGCTCCACAAGTGGCGCATGTGCAGCACGGTCGTCATTTTTATCGTGGGGATTGTTATTAGAGGTTTCGCATATTATGGCGGCCGCAGCTTCGCTGGCGAGTCGCATCAAGACACGCTTCCGGGATTTTCGGAAGCAAATAGAGAGGCGCAGATCGTGTGCGAGCAAAGGATCTACCAGAGCCATCTCATCTTTCTTTAGTGTCGTCTTAAAGGCCGCAAGCCCGCCCGTTGCTTCGTTGAGTAATGCGGGGGCGATTACACGTTCGTGCAAAGATGGCAGCGGAAAAGCATACTCGCATTGAGAGGATGCAGCACCGTCGCTAAGTGTGGCAGGACAGGCCTCAAGCTGTGTGGTGTTTATGCTGAGCGCCCATATCAAGATGCGTACATCCTGACGGACGCGATTGAGCTCGCCAGGCATGCATTTTGATGGCATCCTATGGACACCAACTGCAGTCAGGACGTCAATTCGACTATTTGCGCGGCCATTCCCGTCGTGATTTAGGCTAGGAAGCTTGACAGGCGCACAGTCAAAAGGATTCTCTTCTTCCGGGACAAAGCCATGGTGTTCAACATAAATGTGAGTTGGGTTGTCACCGTAGTCTTCAAAAAATTGGTAGCCTGGAGCGAAGTTGCGATCGCTTGATGTGTGAAGCCCTGAAGTAGATAAAACGTGGTGTTTCAAGAAGAAATTGCCATGCTCAACTTCCCGCATCCACGCACCAATGTGTGTCCGATGATTGACAAGGTCTGCGATGGGTACGAGGAAACGAACGCCCTTGAATATTAATGCCCTTGAGTTCACAATCGACAATGCCCAGGCCCAGCTTGCCATCGACGTGTGTGCCTCAATACATATGTTCATGTCCGAGGCGCTCGCCAAAGCACAGCCTGCCCGCACTGCGCGTCTAAGGCTTGGCGAGACCCGCACCAATGTAGCTGCAGCTAGATCGTGTGCTCTTGCAGCACGTCTGGCAACTTGTGGTTCATGCAACGCGCTAAGGGCTGGTTGTCCAAACAATTTCGGCGTGAGGACAGCGGGAGGTAGCATAGACATGTACAATGCCCAAACAGATTTCGGACCTTTAGCCTGCTCCAAGAGCAGATTAAAGGCGATAGCATCTGCATCACTAAGCGGCTGAATTTGCCCGTGGGCACGCGCAATTGTATTCCCGTTCCCACCACTGAATATCACAGATGATGGTACAAATAGTGCCTGGGCGCCTGTCTCGAGTCGTGATGAACATCTTAGGCCGTAGCCCATGCCCTCAAATTCAGCCATCTCGAGCCCATTCGCAATCCCCCCTTTAAGCCGCAGCCAATCAATAAGGTTGGCATTCGTGGGGGCACAAAAAAAAAACAGATGCGAAAATACCAGCGTAGCTCCTATTTGATGACTAATGCGTCTAGCACAAATGGCGACGGTCATCACCTAGGGGCAGCATGGGTCCGCATTGCGAAACCCGCAGTACCGTGTCCACATTGCGAAACCGTAGGTAGGTACCTACGGTACGGTACCGTAGGTACCTACGGTAATACCAGTGAAAGGCAAGCCTCGGTCACATTCCTGAGCTTAGCAGGGGACGGTGCCGGGGTTGCGGATATAAGTCGGCGACCTGTGACTTCCGGAAACCTCTCCACTGGCCGCACAATTTGAACTTGAAGCCCTCAAGTCGAAGTTGAATAAAAGTTGAAGAACAAAAAGAGCCTTTCAAGCAAATCGGCAATTTAACACTTCCATCGCCACGGGCCGGCACGCAGCTCCACGACCCAGAGGATCATTTGACACTTCTTGCGAATAATGCAAAACCAAAGGAGTACGCACCTTTGGGAGTACGGCGGCTGAGATAGTCTGCCGCGGAGCTACCTTAAAATACACTAAGTAGTTTTAGTTTAACTGTGTTTATTACGCGTTGCGTGTTGAAGGGTGTTGTAAGTGTATAGGAAGGAAGGGTATAACAAAATCCCTATACCGTTTCAGACCCCCCGCTCCAAACGTGAGACGGGAAGTTTTAGGAAGTTCCAGGACTTCAAGTTGGACTCGGATACTGAGCAGAGTCATCGGGCAGCTTCGCGGCCCGCTGTGGTGCACCACAGAGCCAATTTTAGTCTGCCCCGCCATACTTTCGTACGAGTATTGGCCGGTGCTCGTCTAGATACCCTCCTCACGTTTCGTTAGATACGGTTCGTCACGGTTACTCAGACTAAGTCACGGTTACGTAGCCTGAGGGTATATATAAATGGCTGCGAGCGCATCCCAACTACCACACACGCGCGCGCTTCCCCAGGTACTTAACTGCTTTTAATTTCCTTATTGGTGACTCGGAAAAAAGGGGCGGTTTCATATTTTCCAGGTGTACGTTTTTTATTTCTCACTTTCGAGCTAATCAGGGCAAATCACGGGCGATTGTCAGCCTAGCACGGATGCCCCGGCGTGGTGTGAGCCACCCCCTAAGCTCAGTTGTGGCGAGTTTTGTCGTTCAAGCTTTGACTCGAGGAACGCTATGCTTGATTCTTCGTTTGCTTCCACCCGCGTACTAATCGCAGCCAGCTAGGCCTTTGGAATTTGAAGGCCGTCTTCTAACTTCAGAAGGGGAATTGTTCGGCATTTCAACCCCTGGGCCTGCGTATTGTGATTCCTCAAGCAGTACAACGCGAGGGCGCTTAGGGTATAATATTTCTTTAGGCATAGGCACCCGAGCCGCACCTGCCTCTGCGTGATGCACAAACTCACAATCTATTTAGTATTTTTTGGTATCCTTGCTGTCTTTTGTAGTAACACAAAGCTACGCTTTCCCGCGCATGCCATCATTTAATGATTAAGACTCCAAAGATTACGCTGCATGTGGCATTGCAATGTATGGCGTTTACCTTGAATCAAAGATGACCCATGTTGACTGCTGTCCTAGCGTGAGTATTTAGCTTTTCGACAGTAACCATACAGGAATCTTTAAGTAGCGTGTAGTCTGTCTCGCGAGTTTTCGTTTCAGCGTATTCTCGAAGGTGAAATATAGTCTGACCATACGTGCGTAGTTTTGCTTCTAGCGTAGATAGCGATCTTGCCGCTTCTGAAGACTGAATTTTCCCTTTTAATGCTTCATACTTGGATGTCAGTTGTGTCACCTGGCACTTAACTGATTCACGACGACCTTGGTACTCTTTTATTAGCCTCGATAGAGCAGTCATTGTGGTTGACGCGCGTTTACGAAGACCATTTACGTCATCAAACTCAATCATATCGCTTTGCATCATTTTCATCTTCTGCTGTAGTGAACTAAGTTCGATTTGGATTTTTTCCTCTAATGTTTCAATCTTAGCCATCTCTGCTTCGCGTTGCTTGCGTTCTTGGGTGAGTCTCAACGTTGTGTGTTGGCTAGACTCCAGTTGACGTTCCTTGAAGCTTGCTTCGTCGCGCATCTCTCGTAGCCGTTGCTGCGATGGCATCGAGCTCCGCTGCTCAAGTCCATGCGATATATGTTCCAACAGCGTTGCAATCGTATCCTGGGCTTGCACTTGATCCTGAGCTACTAACTCACGTGTAGCCTCAAATTGCGATATAAACTGGCTCATTTCAGTCTCACGTTGCCTTAACTTCTCATATTTTTCGCTGTCACTACTTGCCTCGACCTTACGTTCCTTCATCTCGTCGTGAAACTCAGCCAGTTGCGTTTGCGCAGCTTCAATTTGCTCCCGGAGTCTTCTTGTAGATTCCTCACACCTCTTTATCTGTTTCGATTGCGCCTCAACACGGTGCTTGAGGTTGAGAAGCGCTTCAGAGGGATCTGACAACTCCCAGATGGCGACCTCCTCAGCAAGACTCCCTTCTTCTTTTTGTAGCCACGTGTGGCGTTTCAAAAGTTGTGCGTAATCATCAGAGAAATGCTGTCGTTGATCACCGCTATCGTTGTCCACTTGGGAAATGAGACTATCAATATCTGCGAGAGCAACATCTTGCTTTTTAGAAAGCTCCAATGAAAATCCCAAAAGTTGGCTGTATAGAGCCAGTTTGTCTGTATCAAGATCTGCTATCTTGCAGCGAATGAGCTCATGCACTTCCTGAATCTGTGTATCCAGCTTCTTAGTCTCTTCATCTTTTTGTTTTTTAATCACAAATATGCGATCAACTTCGTTGGCAAATTGCTTGTTTTTAGCTCGGAATCCTGATATATATTCGTCCAGTTCCACTGGGTCGGTGCCTATCAATAGGAAGGTTCTGCGTTTATATTTTATTTGGTCGAACGCTAGTGCGTACTAACACGGGCTTTGTCCAGTGCTAGATTGTAATCGGCCAATGTACCCTCTAGAATGCGCACTCGATTCAAGAGACTATCATGGTGCTTTTGGAGCCCGCCATGCTCATTCACTGATCGCTCATGTTGCTTATGTTCTGTTTGTAGACTGTAGATTTCGGTAGTCAACTCAGTCACCTAAAGATGTGTTCCGGGTAAGTAGGGGGGGTGAACATTGACCTTATTCCGGAGAACACCAACATAATAAGAAGAATCTTGAACTTTTCGTGCAGGTCCGTGGGTAGTCTTCATGCCTCGCATGCCCTGCTGTGTCACAGGGCGCTCTGAAATATTAACCGCCGTTCCTAAGGCAACCCCTTGGGCAGCAGTAGTTCCCATCGACGAAGTCAAGTTGCCTCTGGTTCCGATCATCTGTCGTGACATGTCAGCCCACCAGGCCCTCGGCGCGCAGTCGCGATGGTTACGAGCTGGTTACCGGTATCAGCGGATAATTTGGACACACAAAATGTGGGCTAGACATACCTAAGGCGTTTGGAAAGGTAGACTAGGATAAGGACTGGTTTCTTCGCGGCGGCGCGCTCGCCAGCGTCTTGCGGGAGCGCGGATTCGCTCGTCGCCATCGAGCTCGACACGCTTTCGTAGACTCGGGCCCGGGCCAGCCTGCCCGGGCCAGTGCCAGTGAGCCTGCCAGTGAGCCTGAGCTCTAATTAGAATGATTTAGTAGCCTGCGACGCTTAGGCTCCGTGGAAACCTCGAAATTTATAGCGGGGTCAAGCGCTTAGCCTTAGGCTAACGTTGATTTTATTTTTTGGCGGCGCAATGAGCCTGAGCGTCAGCCACGCGCCGGCAGAATGGCGGGAAGTTTTTGCTGGGGCGCAGGCGCGTGGCTCAGTGTTGAACCTGCTCGATTGGCTGATTGTATTAAGACGACTCAGGGTTGGGCGATTAGAACCCTTTATGTCCCAAAACACCCCGGCCGGGGGCCGGGGCCACTGCCAGTTGGAATCTGCCGCGGCTGGCCGTACCTCGAGGTCTAAGAGCATCCATGATGGGCCGAGGCCGATAGCGGCGTAGCTGAGGGAGCGGCGGTCGAGCACCATTGTGCCCGCAGTCCTGGGCAGCGACGTGCGCCAGCAAGTGACAGCTATCACGTCCTGGCGCCCGGTGGACCTGGCGCTTGCTTGCTAGTGTCTTACAGGCCGCTAGCCGCGGGATTTCCTCCACGCGCGGGAAGCCCTGGAAGCCGCACCCCGGAGCGACACCCCCTCAGACTGCCTCATCGTCGCTGACTCATCGCCGATCCCGCAAATCAGAACTTAGAGTCTGGCGCGCAGCTAGCGGCCTGTAAGACACTAGCATGATCTCGGGTGCGATTTGGCAAGCCCGGAGGCCTCTCGAGGCGCGACTCACCGGCCGACTTCTACGCAGACCTTTCCGATGGTCTCATCGCGCGGCGCGCCTGCGCCTCGATCACGTGCTGAGGTTCGACTGAAGGTTCGACCGGCGGCGAGGCTGGCAGTTGCATTGCGAACGCGCGCTCGCTACGAGACCCAACTTCGGGCAGCCTAGTCTAATTGTTTGCGCAACGGTGGGGCAGCCTCCGGCGCAAGCAGCATGCGACAGCGCAAATGGTTGCTCCTGCTGGTCGCTGCGGCGGCGCTATCCCCGCTATTCCACGGAGCGGTCGCACCCGGCAACCTGCGGGGCCGCCGCCTAGCCAATGACGACGACGAGACCGAGGAGGACAGGGAGGAACTGGACCACCGCGCGCGCCGCGGTGAGTCGACGACCGCCTGTAAAAAGAGCTGGGCCGACCCGGCGGGCATCAAGTCGCCGTGGGCCATTCCCTTGTATTTTGTGGGCATCTGCTGGTGCTTCGCGGGCATCGCCCACGTCGCGGAGCAGTACTTCGCCGTCGCCATCGCGTGCATGGTGGCCGCGTGGGAGTTGCCGCCGGCCGTCGCGGGGGCTACCTTGATGGCGGCTGGTTCTTCAGCTCCAGAGTTAATAGCGGAGCTGATCGCGACGTTTGTCACCGACACGAACGACGTCGGTACGGGAACTGTGGTTGGAAGCGCGGTGTTCAACCAGTTGATCATTATCGGCGGGGCGATCTTGGCCTCGCCCGGACAGAGGATGATTCTCGATCCAAGAGCATTAATACGAGATGTGGGCTTCTACGCCGTTACGATTGTGGTGCTGGTGCTGGTGTTCCGGGACGGCATGGTGGAGACCGCCGAGGCGTGGACCATGCTCATCTTGTATATCTTTTACGTGTTCCTGTGCGCGATCTGGACGTGCATCGAGAAGCGCATTTTACCAGCTTCCTTAGGCAAGGCCGAGAAACAATTAGTCGTGGAACTGGGCTGCCAGAGCGACGTGACAATGCTCTGGGAGAATTCCCGAGAAGAAGAAACGAACAAGGGGGTCGAGCTTCCCGAGACGAAGGAAACGGATCTGGAAGATGTTGACCTGCGAGATGAACCACCCACAAAACCTCCCGAGAAAGCGACAGGGGACGGCGGCGTAGGCGGCATCGAAGCAAATGATGACCTGGAACCTCGAAAACGTGCAAAGTGTTATACAGGCTGCGCCGCGTGTCTACATGGCGTGGAGCGCACGTGGGCGCCGCCCGTGTCGCGCACGTTAGGACCGCTCAAGGACCGGGATCGCTTCGTATTGTTATTCTTGGCTTCCCTGGTTTGGCTGACCTTGATCGTGTTCCTGATGATGGAGTGGCTCGAGAAGTGCTCGTGTTTGATAGGGCTGTCGCCGGCCGTCGTCGGTTTAACCGTCGGAGCCATCGGCACGTCGCTGCCGGACGCCCTCGTGAGCTTCGATGTCGCTAGGCGGGGCGAGGGCACGATGGCCGTGGCGAACGTGTTTGGATCGAACATCTTCGATGTGTTATTTGCGCTGGGTTTACCGTGGGCGATCTCGACCGCTATAAACGGGAAGCCCATCCTCGTGCAGACGTCCGATTTAGGTTCGGGCATCATCGCAGGCGCGTTCCTGTTCACGGTTGTGAGCGCCGTGACTCAGCGCTACGTGCAGACGCGGCTGTCGGGCATCTTCTACATACTGGGGTACCTGCTCTTCTTCGCCTACTGCTTCATCCACGACTACGCAGTGCTCGGGATCTAGTGTGTCGTTCGCCGTGTGACTTGTCTTATATATACTATCGCTTGTCACCGGTGTCATCGCTGTTCCATGTTTAGGGATTCATCACCGGTTAAAAGAAGATGAATTTCTTTTTTCCGAGTCCCAGTTATCTCTAATTTCAACTTGAAGTTTTTACGTCGAAATTACGCCGATACCTAAAAACATGTCTTTTGTGCTCCTGGATTAATTTTTTTCAATTGCAACTAATATCAGATCTCTTAATTTACAAAAATGACTAAACATGGCGGCGCTAGTAAAAATGTAACCATACAACATTTATCATGATCGTTCAAGTTTCACGAACCCGAACTTGAAGGGTGCTCGAACTATAATTTAAAACATAGTTTGAATACGCGGACCGGAACCGAGGAAGCACGTCTAGATACGCGGCAACATGCGCCACCAATCTTCTGCAAAACGGATCGTCTGTTCCCCGCCGCCGCGGCTTCAAGTTGGCCTGCGTCCGTATAACATATCCCGTCGACGGGATATGTTCCGTTTTTATATATCGGATTTCAAAATTCGGATTTTGTATGCGTCTTTGCATCCGGGTCATCTGTCACATGCACGGCGCTGAGCATGATGTGCAGCTTGATTAAGGGCGTCACGGCCTTCATGGCTTGGACG
>PVBE010424292.1_pt1 | contig 12283 bp, 13 predicted proteins | sample 1631181 | NCBI WGS metagenome assembly PVBE01 (sample SAMN08397723, study PRJNA350692) | Marine metagenome, whole genome shotgun sequencing project. | isolation source: water | place: Pacific Ocean | collected 2012-04 | reverse complement strand
CTCTTCTGCATCTACTCATCTCACTCTTCTAAAGAGACTGCCCTTCCATGATTCTTCCATGATCCGGCCTCAAAGGAGGTGCAGGAAATGAAGGGTCTCACTCCTGGAAGCTACCGGGATCGATCTCCCGACGAAAACTTGTCAGATACGAAAGTGTCTCCATGAATGGAGAGAAGATCGACCTGGCCATCGTGGGAGGCGGCATCGCGGGCTCTTCCATTGCTTTCTTCCTTCGTCGACTTCTCGGAGCCGAGGCTCGCATCCACGTATACGAGCGCACGCAACATATAGGAGGGCGACTCGACGTTCTCGAAGTCGGAGGAGTCGAGGTTGAGGCGGGTGGAACAATCATCCACGATACGAATCGCTATATGAGGCGATTCCTTGGGGAACTCGGACTCAAGCCCGTCGAAACGCACCAACGCAAGCAGGGAGATGCGAGGGATGGAGACGAAAGGATCGGCGTTTGGGATGGTCACGACCTGATCTTCCGAACCCATCATTCCGCCTTACGAACGCGGATCGCGGCCATCCTCCGCTACGGCGTGCTCTCCCCACTCCACCTGCAGCGCGCAGTCAGGATCTGCCTGGATCGCTGGAATACCGTGTACTCGCATCTCGATTCGGGTCGGGGATTCGAATCCCCGACCGAGATGCTACGGCAGCTGAATTTAAGCCACTTGCTTGATCAGGATGGAAGAAGCTGGCTCCGCGAAGCCGGCGTACACGGTCGTTTTATCGACGAATATGTTTCGCCGGTAGGAAGAATCATGTATGGCCAGGACAGTTCCATGCACGCATTCGCGACGTCGATCGCCCTGGCCGGAGCCGGACTCGCGGGCAATCTCTTTTCCGTGGCCGGCGGCAACCATGGAGTCTGCGAAGGCCTTCTGCGCGAAGGCCGGGCAGAGCTGCATGCGGGGATCGAAATCGTTGGGCTGACGTCGTCTCCCAATACGCCAGGATACGGGTTGAAGCTGCAGAGCGGGGAGACTCGCCTTCATGATCGCATCGTTCTCGCTACACCGGAAGGTCCTTCCTCTCTTCAACTTTCTGGCTTCGATCTGCCCGCTTCGGCACTCCGAGAACGCCCCTTTCAGACCACATGGGCTACTTTCGTAAAGGGAGCCGTTCGGGCCAGCTACTTTCGCCTCAAGGAGAGGGGCGAGTTGCCCGGCTCGGTACTCACACTTGAGAATGAGACCATCCCCTTCTCTTCACTGGGACGCGTGGGAGCCAGCCCCGAGGGCCGGCCCGTCTACAAACTCTTCAGCCGTCAGCAACCGAGCGAAGTCCTGCTCGACGAAATTTTCGAAGAACGCGACGACGCGAATCAGCGCTGCTGGAGGGCCTATCCGATCCTGGAGCCCGGGGATGATCTGCCGCCATTTCGCTTGCGGAATGGCCTCTATTGGATCAACGCGATGGAGTTTGCAACTTCTACCATGGAGACCGAAGTGGTCGGGGCTCGCAATGTCTCCAATCTGATCGCCGCTGAAATCAATGGGGCCCGATGAAGAGCGCTGGAGACCGAAATGAATTCGCGAGTCTTCGGCAAGGGATTGTCCCTACTGCGGCGCCGCGGGCCTGAGAACTCTCGGAAGCGACCGATGGAAGAATGGGGGCTAGCCTAGGCGCGTGTCCTCCTCGATCTCTTTGCAGCGACCAAAGCGGAGCATTCGGTCGGCGGCCCATCTGACGGCCCTCCTGCTCCCCTGTCTCGCGGCCTTCTGGAGTTGCGACGCCTCCGGGCCCGCACCCCCCGCAGTTCCCGGGAAGGACTCCGCTTCCACCAAAGAAGATCGGCGACCCAAAGTCGAAGACCCCGCGGCCGATTCCGAGATCCTGGCACGCATAGGGAGCCGAGCCATCCCCGCTTCGGAAGTCGACGCCGGACTTCGAATCGAATTGCACGACCTCGCTCTGGCCCGTTATCGCCTGCGAGCCAAACGCCTCAAAGAACTGATTGCGCGACGACTGCAGCACGAGGAGGAAGCCTCGCATGCGGAGCCTGGGGAGAGAGTCGAGATTCTCCTCGCCGCCCCAAAGCCACCTCGCTTCGAGATTCCGATTTCAGGAGCCCGGATCCGGGGCAATCCCGAGGCGGTCATTACCCTCACCGAGTTCATCGATTTCCAGTCCACTGCCAGCCGCCGTCTGCAACCCGTTCTCTCTCGCATCCTCGAGCACTATCCCGAGCAGGTACGCCTTGCCCTGCGCGACCTTCCCCTGCCCTATCACCGCTACGCCTGGGGAGCCGCCGAGGCCGCTCATTGCGCGGGGGAGCAGAGTGCCTACTGGGACTATCACGATATGCTGCTTCTGGAACAGCCCAAACTCTCCAAGGACGATCTCGATCTCTACGCCCGGCGGCTGCACCTCGATGGGGAGCGCTTCCAACGCTGCCTCGCCGAAGCACCCGCTGGGCGGCAGATTCTTCAGGACAGTCGCCTGGCGGCTCACCTCGGCATCGAGCGTGCCCCGACCCTTTTCGTGAATGGGCTCTACCTCGCACCCCCCGTCGACTACGAAAGTCTCGCCGGGATCATTGAAGCGGAGGCTGGGCTATCCGGGCGGCCCACTCCCGCCCGCCCCCCTCGAGTTCCCGAGGAGTCCCGGCCAATCGCCGCAGACGCTCCGAATGAATCCGAGAGCGAGAAGGCCCGCCTGCCCGAAGTATCCATGGATCGCCTGCCCGATCCCGAGGCCATCCTCGACATTCCGCGAAGGGAAATCGAGCGGGCCCTGGCCCAACGCTCATCCCTCGAGGGGAAACTGGAAACGAGCAGCGGTGTTTTTTCCGAGAGGCGGCTTCTGAAATTGCGCGAGGTCGAGAGCGGAGACCTCTACGATCGCTTCGGTCTCCAACCCGATGACGTACTTCTGCTCGTGGACGACCAGTGGGTCACAGATTCGGGCAATCCTCTCTGGCAGGTATTGGAGAGCGCGAATGACCTCACGCTGCTCGTGATGCGGGGCGGGCGGCCGCACCGCTACCGCTATCGAATCCGCTGACCACAATCCTTCAGGGAGCCGCGGGCTTGCGGGGGTTTCCGATCCAGGCTTCGGTCGCGATCAGACGCTGGCCCTGAAGATTTGGGTGAAAACAGTCGCCTCCGTTGAGTTCTCCGGCTCCGAAGCTCGTCGTGCCCGTCGATGGCGTGGACTCATTCACATAATCGGAAACAACCTCGATGCCCAGGGGGTTGCGACCATTTTCATTGGTCGAATATGCGAGGGCGAGGTCCCGAAGGGCCGCGTTGTATTCCGGGATCCGCGCCTCGATGGCAGCGAGACGGGTGGAGAGGTTTTCGCCATTCACCGTCACATCCAACGTCGCGATCTCGCAAACATTGAAGGTATCCCAGAAGCTGTCGCAGTTGATGCTGCCACTGCTCTCTTGCAGCGCGACACCCGCGGCGCGCAACTCCTGGACGCGCGGAACACCCAGCAGGTAGATGGTGGCGCCGGACGACAGCGAGGTGGGGTGATTGAAGCCGACCAATTTATCGAGGCCAGCCGCTACGGCCTGGATCCATTCGGCCTCGGTATAGAGGGGATCGGCGCAATGAGACGGGTCCACGCAATCGCGATTGCAGACGTCATTGCCCCCCAATTCGACGACGACCAGCTCCGGGAGCGGGATCAGGGCGAGCAGATCGTCGGCCTGGCTCGCAAAGCTGTCGGCCCCTCCCAGCATCTCTGCGCCACTGACGGAAACCCGGGCGGAAGAAATACCCGAGCCGGTGCCGTATTGGTCGCGGAAACTGCCCCCCAAGGAGCCCCCATCGAACCACGAGTGTTGGGGCTGATCACCTCCTGCGGTACAGAGGAGACAGAACAAGCCAAGTAGACCCGCGTTGCATGTGCAGTTGGCGGCGAAGGCCTGGGTGATGCTATCCCCGGCCGCAGCCATCCGGCTCGGCGCGGTCGGCGTGCCCACTGCGGCCTCACAGACCTGGGATACACCCGGTTCGATGCCGACCAGAGCTTCTCGCAGTGTCCACTCATCATTGGGCTCGCAATCGAGGCGCCCCCCGATCACGCTGCAGCGGTCGGGATCATCGGCTTCGGGCAATAGGCCCGCCAGATCCCGTTGGTAGGTCGCCGCATCCAGCAAATCGACCTGACCATCGGAGTTCAGATCGCCACATTGGCAGGCGTCCCCAATGCCATCCGCGGGGGGGCCATGGAGTCCCCCAGCATCCTCCTGGCCGGCATTCGGAACGTAGACGCAATTGTCACTGAGATCGGGAATGCCATCGAGATCGGCGTCCTGGGCCATCGCCGGGGCGGCCATGAAGATCGGGCTGACCAACAGCACGACCCAAAGCGCAGCCGCTATGAGCCGAGCCGACAAAATCCGTGGCGAATGACGGCGAAGCAAGAGCCACAACATCCCCACACCTGCCAGCCAGAGTGGAAGCCGCTCCGGCTCGGGTACCGCGATGACTCCGCCGCTGATCTCCACCAGCATAAAGCCCGCGTCCACCGCCGATCCGGCTCCGACGCCGACACTCCAATCCGTCCCCATGACGTTCAAGTCGACCTCGCCCAGACGCAGCGGCCCCATCTCCCCGCTGCGGGCATCCCCCCCCGTCGCCCTCAGGGATGCACTATCCGCCTTCCAAACCACGTCCCGTCCCGGATCCGGCGTGAAGCCCTGGATCGCGACGGCTCCCGACGTCAGCAACTCGAATTCCCAGGCGCAGACCTCGTCGCCATCCCCGTCCACGCAGGGCGTCCCGCCCGCTGAACTCGCGGGACCCGCATCAAGATAGAGATAGAGGATCTCCGCCGGAGAGCCCGGCAGAACAGGGGTCGTCAAGGATTCGACGCCATCGTCGCCAGGACTATGGAATAACGCGGGGGCGGCCCCGGCAGCGGCGCTCGAAGAGAGAAGAATCGAGACGACGAATATCCGAGCCGCAGAAAACCGCAGACTGAGGGGCGAAGGAAGTGAACATTGAACCGGCACAGAGCCAGCATAACCTGAGGCAAGGCCCCTATTGAAGGAAAAATTGGTGAGGGAGAAGAATTCTGTTCTGATGAAAGGGGCTGCGGCCAATCCATCAATCCCCGAGGGATTTCGGTCCAGTAGCTGAAAGGAGCTTGCGAGGGCTTGACGACAGGAGATAGTTCGATACTCTTGGAACTATGGAAAAACAAATCGTCCTGGCCGCCCTGGCCGCCCTGGCCCAGGAAACCCGGCTGGACGTCTTCCGCATGCTCGTTCGCTCCGGCGACGACGGACTCGCGCCGGGACAGATGGCCGCAGCCCTGAATTTGCCCGCGGCCACCCTCTCCTTCCACCTGAAGGAATTGAAGGGCGCAGGCCTCCTATGCTGCAGCCGGGACGGGCGATCGAGAATCTACCGCCCGGACTTCGACACGATCGGAAGCCTGCTGGCTTATCTGAGCGAGAATTGCTGTGCGAGCCGGGCCGAAAAATGATTCTTCAATCTTCGTAGTAGCGCGCTCGACCGCCCTTTCGCGTCCCGCAAGAGCGGGCGTCTATGCGACCAGATCCGAGAATAATAAGGAGACAATCATGCGTGTTCAACTCGCCCTCAATGTTGACGACCTCGACTCGGCAATCGAATTCTACTCGAAACTCTTCGATGTCGAAGTCAACAAGCGCAAGCCCGGCTATGCGAACTTCTCCATCGAACAGCCGCCGCTCAAACTCGTGCTCTTCGAAAATTCCGGGGCCGAGGAACGCCTCAATCACCTGGGAGTCGAAGTATTCGAAGACGCGGAGGTCCACTCCGCTACCGCTAGACTGAAGGCCGCGGGGATGGCCGACTCCGTTGAGGATGAACAGACCTGCTGCTATGCCACCCAGAACAAGGTCTGGGCAAGCGATCCCCAGGGCATGCGCTGGGAGTACTATCGCGTCCTCAGGGATTCGGAGACCTTCGGAGCCGAGGAAGTTCCGACACCCGCCGATGTAGGCCAGAAGCGAGCAAGCTGCTGCTGAGGCGGTGTCGCTGCGGCCGAATCCCTCGCTCGGGGGGAGATGCGCCTGGGGCGACGCGCCTGGCGAGAGATGCGCATATCCCAGGCAGGCCCCTCGCATCCGGAATGCCCTTGCCAGTTGCCTTCCCCGGAGATTGCGAGAGCAAAACGATAAAATCGGGATCGGCTCGGCCCCATCAGCCGCTGACCCGACAGAATGAAAGCCATGCGCTATCCTCCAGATGTTCGATTTTCCAGGCCCATCCCCCCGCCCGGAGGATCTTGGCCATGCAAAGCACATCGCTGCGAACTCGCCTGCTTTCTCTATTGCTTCTGATCGTGGGATGGCCCCAGACAATCCTGGCCGATACGCCTCCCGCCACGACGACGATCGACGTGCTCGTCGTCTATCCGCGCCCGGCCGAGCAACACCTCTCCATGCTGATCTCGTGGGGGCGAAATTTCGGCGAGACGGAGATGGACGCATTCCTGACGACCGACTTCGCTCATGTGACCCAGATCTATCAGCGGAGCGGAATCGAGGTTGCCTTCAACGTGATCCACCACGAGGCAATCGACCTCTCCTATATCGATGCCGCAAATTGGAAGGTCACCCTCAGCAGCGCGCTGATGAACTCCGAGAATCAACTCCCCGCCCACCTCCCCTACCTGGAGGCCATCGAGAACCTGCGCAATCTTCATGGCGCCGATATCGTGATCTACTGGCGCGAACATGGTGACGGTGGACCGTCGTCAAACGGAGCCGGGAGCATCGGCGGGGGCGACGACGAGGCCTACGTGCAACTCACCTACGGAGGCGTCAATCCTCCGATCACCGCCCATGAAATCGGTCACCTCCTCGGCGGCCAGCATTCCGACGGGGTACAGGGCTCCGCGAGTTTTTCCATCGCCGGGGATACGCCGACCCTGCGCGAATATCGCACGGTCATGACCATCGCGGTGCCCTTGGGTCTGGACGCCTACCGCTACCTCTGGCGTTTTTCGGCCAATGGCGCCACTGTCGTCGGCGATCACGACTGCAGCCCACTCTCGGGCAGCCTCGAAACCTGCTCCTTTGCGGCGGCAGTGGGCGTAGGGGACCCGAGCCACGATGCCGTATCGGTGCTCTCCGCCACGGCAGTCACGGTAGCCGCCTTCCGCGATGCGCCCCCGCCCGAAGACCTCCCCGTCTTCGGAGGAACTGGGCTGATGCTCCTGATCCTCTTGCTGACCGGCCTCGGTGCTCATAGCCTCGTGCCGCGCCTCAGGAGCTGAGCCCGGGTTGCCGAGAAATACCCGCCGGCGAAGCGGCACCTTACCCAAGAGGTCTGTCAGGGCGCTTATGCCCGACACGGCGTGTCGGGAGGGCGCGCGGGGGCCATCAACTCACGGTCTGGCTCGTGACAGCTCTCGGGCAAGTCCGGCACGACGACCCGACCCGTCGCGAACCTCGCATAAGCGTTCGAGCCCTCGAGCCGGCATCACAGCTCGAAACATAGACAGCGTCAGACATGGCAGCTCGAGACATAGACAGCTTGAGACATAGGCAGCTTGAATGACCGGGCTCAAACGACCGGGCTCGAACGACCGGGCTCAAATAGGAGCGGCTTGAGATAGATCCCATCCATTTCAGAGCGAGCCGGGGCCGAGAATGCGCATTGCCGCTCTGCTGCCCGCTCTTCCCCGCTCGCCGCCCTGATCGACGGCCCTATCGATGCCCTCATCGCGGGGAGCCGCCACTTCGATCTCTCCCAGCGGCCGACCCATGCCCGCCAGCGCTTGGCGGATCAGATCATCCTCGGCTGGGGCGCCGCAGCGCCAGCCCTTCACCGGCAGCGCCGATTTCGGCGGGTCGCGCCCGAGCCGTGGCCCGCGTGGACATGATTCGTCGTGGCTGCTTCGATCTCCCGAGGCGACTCGGTCGTGCTGCCAGACGAGTTCGCCGGCGAAGCGAGTTCGGGCCTCCCCGCCCGACTCCATTCCAATCCTCGACCGTCTCATTCTGCATACTTCGTCCTGAACTTCGCGGATCTGATCTATGCTCTCGCCTTCCAGGAGGTCTTCATGAGTCCACTTTTCGAAGTACTCGACCTGCAAGACACCGAGTTGGGAGAATTATGTCTCCGGCGGCGCGAGCTTCTCTCGCGCCCGGGAATGATCATCACCGAGGTCACCCTGGATCAGGGCTTCCTCATGAGCAGCTATCACACCGAGTCCGAACGGCGCCTCGCGGAACTCGCCCTCGAAATGCACACGGGCAAAGATCTTTCCGTTCTGGTGGGCGGACTCGGGCTTGGGTTCACGGCTCAATCCGCCCTGGCCTCGAGCCGTGTCGCCCGAGTCGAGGTAGTCGAACTCCTCGACCCCGTCATTGCATGGATCGAGAAGGGTTGGCTCCCCACCGGTGAAGCGTTTTCCTCCGACCCTCGGCTCGAGGTCGTTCAAGGCGACGTATACGCGCGTCTGCTCGGCCCAGCCCAGCGGCAATTTGACTTGATCCTGATCGACGTAGATCACGCCCCGGACGAACCCCTGGATACGGAGAGCGGGGCATTCTACACCCCTGACGGCCTGGCTGCCGTGATTCAACACCTGAATCCCGGTGCCGTGCTCGCGGTCTGGTCCACGGATCCGAGTCCCACCTTCGAGCACAACCTGAAATCGGTCTTTGGCCATGTCGAGATCGAAGTCGTGCGCTGGTGGAACGACCTCATCGATGTCGACAAGGAAGACACGCTTTTCATGGCTCGCAGGGATGACTAGGCCTCCACCTCGGTCATGCCGGATTCGAAGGGATCGAGGACGCTGGCTCGAATCTCGCTGCATGGAGCGGGCCGGCAGAACCCGCTGCCGTTCGAAATAGAAGAGACCCATTGCCGGCCCATCCAGCGGGGAAAAGCATCAGCGCCCTCGCTGTGGACCTGGCTGCTGCGAGCGGCCTCCCGAAGGAATTCATCGGCCCATGCCCGGGGCCGCCCGTCAGCGGGCACGGGTCGGGGACTCCCACCGGATCTGGTTGCCAACCCCGGCCTGGGGTATACCCCAGGCAAGGAATCCACCCGCCCACGGGCTCCCGAGCCCTCAGAGGAGACCTCATGGCTCATGACCTCGTCATACGTGGAGGCCAGATCGTAGATGGCTCGGGCGCCGAGCCCGTTCCCGGCGATCTGGCGATCGATGCTGGCGTGATTGCGGAGGTCGGCCACGTCGACTCCAAAGGCGTCCGCGAGATCGAAGCCGACGGGATGATGGTGAGCCCCGGATTCATCGACCTGCACACACACCTTGACGCCCAGATCGGTTGGGATCCCCAACTCACTCCAGTCAGCTGGCATGGGGTTACGACCGCGCTGCTGGGCAACTGCGGCGTAACCTTCGCTCCCTGCAAGCCGGACGATAGGGAAACGCTCGCTGGCATGATGGAAACCGTCGAGGACATCCCCAGGCAAGCCATCCTGAGCGGACTCCCCTGGGATTGGGAGGATTACGGCGGCTACCTCGATTCCCTGGAGAATCTGCGGCCGGGCATCAACGTGGCGGGCCTGGTGGGTCATTGCGCAGTTCGCTTCTACGTCATGGGTGAGCGGGCCGTAGAAGAAGAGGCGACGGAGGCCGAAAAGAAGAAGATGGCTGAGATCGTCGGCCAGGCGATCGATCGAGGCGCCGTCGGTTTCTCGACGAATCGCTACCCACCCCATGTGCTCCCGGACGGCCGTTCGATCCCGGGCACCTATGCGGATCCCGATGAACTGCTTCAGATTGCCGAAGTCGTGGGAACCCGAGGCGGCCTGATGCAGAATGTCCTCGATTTTTCGAAATTCGAGTTCAGCACCAAGCTCCTACGCGAAATGGCGCGGATCTCCGGCAGTCGGGTGCTCTTCAGCTTTGGCGTCTCTGCAGAACGCGACTCCGGACGCAGCGCAGCAAAATACGTGGAAGGTCTCTGCGACGATGACCTCGACATCACTGCGATCTCGCAACCGCGCGGATCGGGCTTCATTTTCGGCCTCCAGGCTTCGCTCCCCGCCCAAGGTGAAACCTGGAATCGGATACGCAAACTCCCTTTCGACGAAAGGTTGGGCGCCATTCACGACGCGGAGATCAGCCACAAGCTCGTCGAAGAAGCGAAGAAGAAGGGAGCCACGCGCCTCCCCATGCAGCATGTCTTCTGGATGGGCGCCGGGAAATCACCCGACTACACGCAAAAACCCCAGGACAACCTGCAGGCGATGGCGGAGGACCGGGGAGAACACTGGGCCGAAACTTTCCTGCGGCTAACGAGGGAGAGCGACGGCCTAAGCCTCTTTACCTTCCGAATGTTCAACCTGAATCTGGATGCCCTGGGAGATATGTTCCGAAGCGAGAGGATCTTCCCGAGCCTCGGTGATGCGGGGGCCCATGTCTCCCAGATCATGGATGCCGGCTGGGCGAGTTTCGTACTCTCCCATTGGGTGCGAGAGACGGGGCTCTATAGCCTGGGCGAAGCGATCCGACGCCTCAGCTCGGCCCCGGCACGAATCCTCGGAATCGGAGATCGGTGACAACTCCTCCCCGGGATGCGAGCGGATATCAACGTATTCGATGCCGACGCGGTTGCCGAACTGCAACCGGAAATAGTCCACGACTTCCCGGGCGGCGCGCCGCGTTTCGTCCAGAAATCAACCGGTTATAAGGCCACCCTCGTAAACGGCGAGTTGAGCCTGCTGGATGGAGAAGACGTCGGGTCGCGCAGCGGAAGCGTCCTGCGACACGCCTGCTAGGCCCGCTCCTTCCATGGCAGAGGCATGCCAGGCCCCCCTGGTCTGCGTGAAAGGTCGCTCCCTCTTCTCGGATTCTCGGAACGATCCGAGCGGGTCATGCCGCGCCTCAGCAGAACCTCTTCCATTGCCGAGCAGCCGCATCGACGATGCTCCGAAACTCCGCGCACCCCTCTGCGGGCGATTGGGTTAGCATAGAGACATGACCGATTACGCCTTCGATCCCGACTTCCAGGAACTGCTACCCCTGCTTCCCGACATCAGCGACCTCTCGACTGCCGAGAGCATTCAAGAGATGCGGAAATCCCGGGAAGACCTCTTCGGCAGCCCAGCGGATCGCGATGATGCCATCAAGAAGGATCGCCTCATCGCTGGGCCCGCGGGAGCGCCGGATGTCCCGATTCGAATCTACCGAAAGAAGGAGGGCCAGGCGGGAAATCGTCCATGCGTCTTCGAGATCCATGGGGGCGGCTTCATGCTGGGCAACATCGACATGATGGATGCCTGGTGCCAACAAGTCGCGGCCGAACTCGACACCGTCGTGGTCTCCGTGGAATATCGCCTGGCACCCGAGGATCCCTTCCCGGCCGGCGTGGAAGACTGCTACGCGGCTCTATGCTGGGTCGCGAAAGAAGCCGCGGAACTCGGCATCGACCCGGCCCGAATCGCGATCGCCGGACAGAGCGCGGGTGGAGGCCTCGCCGCAGCCACGGCCCTGCTCGCCCGGGATCGGGGAAGTCCCGCGCTCTGTTTCCAATTGCTCGAAATTCCGGAACTCGACGACCGCCTCCAAACACCCTCGATGCAGGCTTTTACCGATACCCCCCTCTGGAATCTCCCCAACGCCCGCTGGAGTTGGCATCACTATCTCGGCCCGGATCATAAGGGAGAGGTCTCTCCCTACGCGGCCCCCGCCCGGGCCGAAGATCTGTCGAATCTGCCACCCGCATATATTTCCACGATGGAATTTGATCCGCTCCGAGATGAGGGAATCGAATACGCCACGCGTCTCTTGCGAGCGGGAGTCTCGGTCGAGTTGCATTCCTTCCCCGGCACATTCCACGGCTCCGCATTGCTCCCGACTGCCGAGGTCTCTCGACGGAATCTGGAGGAAGTGATCCGGGTGCTCGGGCGCAGACTCGGAACGTGATGGCATGAGACGATCACGGAGGGGCATTGCCATCCTCATGCCGGGTCGATCCAAAGGCAGGGACGCCTTCAGAAAATAGGATCGAGGAAGAGGAGCCCTGCGAAACGCCCTGGAATAGGACGCCCATTCCATTGGAGGAAATCGTTGAGCGGTCATATCACGAACAACGGGGGCAAGCATTGACGTCGTGGAATCCGGGGCCACGCCCGGCGTGGGTAGATCGACTGAATTCCCTGGGAGAGAATCTCGGTGATGACGGGCGCTCCCTGATGCCCCTCGACCCGGAAGAAATGCTGCACCAGGCGAGCCTGGTGACTGGGCTGCAGGAATACGGAGACGGATTCTTTCGTGATCCCCTGCGCGGTTTCGCAGAGTCCCTGGAAGCGGAAGCCGAACTCACGCTGCTCGGGCGCATTCT
>PVBE010104020.1_pt1 | contig 12283 bp, 8 predicted proteins | sample 1631181 | NCBI WGS metagenome assembly PVBE01 (sample SAMN08397723, study PRJNA350692) | Marine metagenome, whole genome shotgun sequencing project. | isolation source: water | place: Pacific Ocean | collected 2012-04 | reverse complement strand
CATGAACCTTCGGGAAAAATGTGCACAGATGGTGGTCGGGGCGTACTGGTTTAACGATCAGGAATATGAGGGGGCGATCGAACTTGCCAGGGCGGGTGCGGGTGGCTTTGTCTTCTTCGGTGGCTCGATCGATGATGTGGCGACGATGGCGAATTCTCTGCAACGAAAGGGGGATCACGCCCTCTTCATTGCGGCCGATTATGAGAACGGGGCGGGCCAGCAGGTTCCCGGGGCGACCGAGTTTCCCTCGAGTATGGCGATTGGAGCTTCCGGTTCGATCGATCACGCAAAAGCGAAAGCGGTTGCGACCGCAGCCGAAGCGTCAGAGATGGGGGTCAATTGGATCTTCGCACCGGTCATTGACCTCAACACAAACCCTGAAAATCCGGTGATCGGAACCCGGTCATTCGGATCGAATGTCGAAAAGACGGTTCTTCTCGGGAAGGCGTATCTTTCCGGTCTCAAAGAAAAGGGTGTTTTGGGGTGCGCGAAACATTTCCCGGGGCACGGATCGCTCAACGTTGATTCCCACCTGGAACTTCCCGACTCGTCCGTTTCGAAAGAGGCGTTGATGGCGGGAGAGGTTCGTCCTTATGTGGAACTCGGATCTGATCTCGATGCGATCATGACTTCTCATGTCCGGTATCGGGAACTGGATGCCCAGAAGCCTGCATCTCTGTCGTCCGTGATTACGGGAGACCTGCTTCGCAAGGAACTTGGATTCGAAGGGTTGATTGTGACCGATGCGCTCATGATGGGGGCCATTGAGAACGAAGATGAAGCGGTACTCTCTGCGGCCGAAGCGGGTGCCGATCTTCTCCTCATGCCGAAAGATCCGATGAAAGCGATCGAGACTTTGGAAAAAGGGGTCGAGAGCGGCCGCCTTTCGGAAGAGGTCGTGAACCGCGCATGCGATCGGATTCTCACGGCGAAAGAGAAACTCGGTCTCGTGGCGAAGCAGAAGGTCAAGACGATCGGACTTCAGAGCCGGATGAATCTGCAGGATCATCGGGATCTGGCGCAGTCGATCGCCGAGGGGACGATTACCCAGGTGAAGGGGGATTGTGTTGTCGAGGGGGATTGCTTCTACGTACATGTGGCCGACCCGAGAAAAGTGAAGGGGGATGTTTCGTTCTTTGAGAAGCATCTTCAAACGGGAATCGGTCGGATGGTGATCGGGGTCTTCTGGAGTCCGCAAGCCTTCTCCGGGGAGACAAAGATTCCGGATCATCTCTATGAACGAATTGTCGCTTCTCTCAAGCAGGATCCGGACGCCGTGGTCGTCTCTTTCGGCAGTCCATATATTTTGAGGCAACTTCCCGACGTAAAGAACTTCGTCTGTGCGTACAGCAATTGTGTTGCTTCCCAACGGTCGGCGGCGTGGGCGGTACAGGGAAAGATCCCGTTCCGGGGAATCCTCCCCGTGGAGATCGACGGATAAGAGATGGCCATTCTCGACTGGGTTGTTGTCGGATCCTACTGCGTGATCCTGATCGCGATCGGTCTCCTTCTCAAGCGCAAAGCGGACCGGAGTATCAAAGACTATTTCATTTCCGGCCGGTCGCTCCCGTGGTGGCTCGCCGGCACGTCGATGGTCGCCACCTCCTACGCTTCGGATACCCCGCTCTTCGTGACCGGTCTGGTTCGCACAAAAGGGGTTTGGGGGAACTGGGGATGGTGGGCGTTGGGGATCTCTACGGTCATGGCGATCTTCCTCTTTTCCCGCTTCTGGAGGCGGGCGAATATCGTGACCGAAGTGGAGTTGACGGAACTTCGCTACGATGGAAAAAGCGCCTCCTTTCTTCGGGGCTTCAAGGCGATCTACTGGGGGATTCTCTACAACATCATCGTGGTGGGGGGGATGGTAATGGTCGGCTTGGTTGCTGTCATCGAGGTCTGCGTGCCGGGTGTCAGTAAAGAGGTGGCGATTCTTTCCTGCTGTGCAATTGCACTCGTCTATGCCACGCTTTCCGGGTTTTGGGGAGTCGTGGTAACCGATTTTCTACAATTTATTCTTGCGATGGTAGGTGCACTTCTCCTGGCGGGGTTCGCCCTTTACGAAATCGGCGGGTTCGGGGAGTTGTGGAAGGGTTTGGAGGCGTATCCTGATAAGGTACGCATGCTTCCCGAGACCGGCGGGAACTTCTGGACTTCCCCCTTTTCCTGGTTTTTGGCTCTCATTTGCGTGCAATGGTGGGCATGGAAAAATACGGATGGCGGCGGACTGCTCGTTCAACGGATGCTTTCATGCAAGAACGAAAAGCATGCGGTCTACGCCACTCTCTGGTTCAACATTGCTCATTATGCGCTTCGTTCGTGGCCATGGATCCTCGTCGCGCTCTGTTCGCTTCTTCTTTTGGGGGCGAGTGACATTCCCACTGACGCGGAGGGAAGGTTGCTGGAAGAAAGGGCGTATCCGGTTCTCATTAATATGCTCATGCCGGTTGGATTGAAGGGTCTTCTGATTGCCTCTTTCTTTGCCGCCTTCATGAGTACGGCGGACACCTATATGAACTGGGGCGCTTCTTACTGCGTGAACGATTTTTATAAACGTTTCATCCGAAAGAAGGCAGAGGAGAAGCACTACGTTCTCGTTTCTCGATTGGCCAGTGTTTTGATCCTGGCCGGGTCAGCGGGGGTCGCTTTGCATGTCGACCGAATCAGTGAATCCTTTTTCTTTATTCTGAAGTTCACCGCGGGGATCGGCATGGTACATCTGGCACGGTGGTTCTGGTGGCGGACCAATGCGTGGAGCGAATTGTCCTGCATGGTCATCACGATCCCGGTCATTCTGCTGACGGAAACGGTCCGGAAGTACTTGGGAATCCCCGAAGGAAGTCTTCTCTTCGAGCTTCTCTGGATGGTCGGGGGGACGATGGCGGTCTGGGTTCCGGTGACGCTTTTGACCAAACCGGTTGGATTGGGGCACATTACGGAGTTCTATAAGCGAGTTCGGCCATATGGGTTCTGGGGGCCGGTACGACGACTGTATCCGGACGTGAAGCCGGTTACCCGTCTTCGCAGCGACCTGGGTATGTGGGGGCTCGGAATCGCCCTCGTCTATTCGGCCACTTTCGGAGTCGGTTCGTTGGTGCTGGGGAATCTCGCCTGGGGGGCCGGTCTTATCGCCCTCTCCGCTGTTCTGCTAGGATTCACCCTCCGGCAAATTCGACGCGCCCCCGAGGGCGTAGCGGAATAATATTTCCCGGGAACTCCCTGCCGTCTTCCTGCGTCATACCGGGAAAGAAAGGCGGTTTTTTATGATCCAAATCATAATGGCTACCATGACTGCATTCCTTTCCCTCCAGGATATGTCAGAAAAGGGTCCTCCCTTGGGCGGTTGGATTTCTGAGAGGGAAAAAGACCCGCCACACGTTCACACGTGAGGAGTACCTTCCCGCCAGCGGAGAGTTTCTTCAGTAAAAATAGTGCTTCCTCCTTTTGGACGGTCTTTGCGTAACTCTTCTGGAGGTGGATCCGAACCTGGAAAGATGGAATTTTGGGCTTCTTTCGGCAGGAGGGGGCCGGAAAGGAAGCGGCTGTCGGTAGGTGCATAAGTCGGTAATAAAGGTTTTTCTTGCCTCCCAGGCGCAATCCCGCTTTATTAATCAGATCTAATTAGTCAGATCTGACTATAAAAAGGGGTAGGTATGGCAGCGGTTGCAGAAGTCGCAGGGAAGTGGAACCGGGTTTTTGAAGATTTGAGAGAAGAGCACGCTCCCCGTGCCTTGGAGGTGACCGGCATACTCCCCTCGGATCTCGTGGGAAGCCTCTACCGGGTGGGGCCCTCATGCTTTTCCTCGAATGGCCACCAATATCAAACTCTCTTTGATGGGGATGGGGCGGTCTCCCGGGTGCGCTTTGACGGGAAAGGGGCGAAAGGGTCTGTTCGTTTTGTCGAGGGGTCCGATCAGAAAGAAGAAGCGGAACGAGGGAAAGCTCTCTATTCCACATTTGGAACGAAATCGCCCTCTCGCCTTCATCGGGTGGGGGGGAGGATCAAGAACGGAGCGAATACTTCTCTTCTCTCCTGGCAGGGGAAGATGTTTGCCCTTTTTGAAGGAGGACTTCCGACGGAGATTTCTCCTGCCGATCTTCGGACCCTCGGAGAGAATGATCTGGAAGGGGAAGTTCTTCAATCCTTCTCGGCCCACCCCCATTATGTTCCCCAGCGGCGGGCCTTCTATAACTACGGCGTTCGGTTTGGCCCGATAACGCACCTGGATCTATACGAACTGCCTGTGGACAGAGGAAGCGCAAAAAGACTCGCCTCTTTGCCTCTCCCCTTTGCTCCCCTGATCCATGACTTTATCGCTACCGAGAATTACCTCGTCTTCCTTGTGCCTCCCGTTCGCCTTCGGGTGATGAAGGTTGCGATGGGGTTGGGAACTCTCGCGGAAAACTTTCAATGGAAGCCCCGGGAGGGCACCGAAGTGATCATCGTCCCGATCGATGATCCCGAAAACCCGGTTCGCTTCCGGGTCGATCCCTTCTTTCTCTGGCACTTCTCGAATGCCTTTGAAGAGCGAGGAAAGATCGTACTCGATATTGTCCGGTATGAAGATTTCAGTGCGAAGGACTTTATTCTCCAGGCCCGAAGCGGATCTCTTCCCCGTACTCTCGCACCCGGTCTTTTCCACCGCATGACCGTCGACCTGAAAAAGAAGCGAGCATCATCGGAACCTCTTTCCGACTGGTCGGTGGAGTTCCCCCGGATTGCCCCGGGGCGTGAATCGAGTCGATATCAATTCAGTTACCTCGCTTCTCATTCCGGGGAGGAGGCTGCGTATGAGGGAATGTGGGATCAATTGGTGAAACTCGACCTGAAGTCGGGAAAGGCGGACGTTCTTTTGTTGGGAAGCGGACGGTATCCCTCTGAGCCGATCTTCGTTCCCCGAAAAGGGGGGAAGAGGGAGGATGACGGCTGGCTCGTAAGTCTCGTCTACGACCAAAACCTTCATAAGAGTTCGGTGGTGGTTGTTGATGCAGGGGATTTCGAGAAAGGTCCCGTTGCGGAGGCATCGTTCGATCAACATATCCCTTTTACGTTTCACGGGCTGTTTACTTCCGGATCGTAAGGGCGATCTTCCCGAAGCTTGCGTTCGATTCCATGTAGTCGTGCGCCCGGGCGATCTCTTCCCACGGGAAGGAGCGGTCAATTATCGGATGGAGTTCTCCCGAGTGGAAATGGGGAAGGATTTCTTTGCAGAACCGTTCTGTCAGATCGATCTTTTCTTCGAGAGTCCTGCCGCGCAGGCTTGTTCCAACCATCCGTGCTTTTTTCTTCAAGAGCTGTCCGAGGGAGAATTCGGTTCGGGTTCCTCCCTGTGCGGCGAGAAAGACGACCGTTCCCCACGGGGCGATTGCGTCCAGATTTTTTCGAAGGTAAGGGGCTCCGATCGAATCGAGGATCACTTCCACCCCTTTTTCCCCGGTCGATTCGAGAATGACCTCCTCAAACGACTCTTTTGTGACATCGATCGCACGATCCGCTCCGACCGTAACGATTTTAGAAAGTTTCTCAGGGGTTCGTGTTGTCGCAAAGATTTGTTTGGCGCCGAGAATTCGGGCGAGTTGGATTGCCGCGGTTCCGATCCCACTTCCACCAGCGTGAATCAGGACATCGTTTCCCTCGACCAACCCTCCCCGGGTGGTGAGGGCATCCCAGGCGGTCAGGTAAACCTCGGGGATCGAAGCGCCGACATGGAAGCTCATCTCGTCGGTCATCGGAATGAGCATCTTCTCGTGGATCACCACCTGTTCGGCATACCCTCCCCCGGGCAATAGTCCACAGACACGTGTTCCGATTTTTGTCGCTGAAACATCCTTCCCCAGAGCATCCACAACCCCTGAAAATTCGAGCCCGGGGATTTCGTGCGTCGGTTTTGGGCCGGGTGGGGGATAGTTCCCTTCCCGTTGCAGGATGTCGGCACGGTTGAGGGCAGAGGCGTGAACCTCGACCCGCACCTCATTGAGGCCGGGCGTGAGGTCGGGGATCTCCTCGATCTGGAGAACCTCGCTCTTTCCGTACACTTTCAGAACAACCGCGCGCATGGCCTGATTCTACAGAGTGGATTGGCTCGGGACAAAAAAATAGGGCCGAAAGCGAATGATCGCCTCCGGCCTTATCTTTCCCTCAACCCCGTTAGCGACTCGCAGGTGCCTACGGGGCGGGTCCGCGCGGCTACTTAAAACAGGCGGACTTACTCTGGGAGGAAACTGCCCTCCCCTACCTGCATATAATATACCCCACTCGAATCAAAAAAGGGCCACGAAAAATAATATTTTGGAGGAAATAATTCAAATTTTTGGCGAGAAGTTGCAGCCTGACTTTGTATTCAAGGAGGGAAAGGAGGGTGTATTATGACCTATGTGAAGGAAGAAGACGCTCTCCGGGATCGTGCGCTTGCTCGAGGATGGATTTCCCAAAGTCAATTCGACTCAGGGGAATCTCTTTCTACCCTCATTTCCCCAGATCAGGTCAAACTTCTCGAAGCGGAGCAGTTCGGGCCGACCCAACTGGTCAACGAGAAAATGATGAACAAATTGGTCGAAGGGGGATTTCTACAGGGAGCCGATATTCTCGAGCCGGTACGGGAAAAGTTTGGCCGGTACGAGATTATACAACGGGTCGGGGAAGGGGGGACCGGACAGGTCTATCTCGTTCGTGATCCAAAAATCGACCGCGAGGTGGCGATCAAGATTCTTCATCGAGAGAGTATGTCGAACGCAGATCGCTTTCATCAAGAGATGGAGATTCTCGCTTCTCTAAAACATCCAGGGATCGTAACGATTTACGACGCCGGGGTAGAAGAGGGGCAACCGTACTACGCGATGGAGTACGTTGGCGATCAATCTTTGCAGGATCTCCGTTGCTCTCTCTCCGAAGCGGTAGAGATTGTTGCAGCGATCGCCGAGGCGTGCCACGCGGCTCATGAAAAAGGGGTGATCCATCGGGATCTCAAGCCGGCCAACATTCTTATGGGGGATCGTCCCGTGGTGGCCGACTTCGGAATCGCCAAGCGCCAAAACGCCGAGTTGACCGAAACGGGTACGGTATTGGGAACCCCCTACTACATGTCTCCGGAGCAGGCACTCGGAAAGTCTGTGGCGGCGACAACCGACGTCTACTCTCTCGGGGTGATTCTCTACGAATTGATTACAGGGTTTCGTCCTTTCGATGGACCCAGTGTGGCCGAGATCAGTCGCAAAATAGTCGAGGTCGAGCCTCCCGCTCCCCGGAAACGGAATCAAGATATTGCACCCGACCTCGAAGTCATTACGCAGAAGGCGATGGCGAAAGAGCCGGATCGACGGTACCCTTCGGCGCGTGCTCTCGCAGAAGATCTTCGGGCGTTTAAAGAGGGTCGTCCGATCGAGGCTCGTCGGACCTCTTTCCCCAGACGCGTTCTTCTTGCGGCAAAACGAAATCCGCGGGCGTCGATAGGGTATGCGGGTGCCCTTCTCTCCGCGGTCATTTCACTCGTTATCGGAATCATCCTGGGGATGGAACCGGGCGAGGACCTGGAGCAGAAACGACTACGGGAAGAGGCGCAGCGGATCATTGCCGATGAACGGGAGGCCATCCAGGCCTGGAGGATCAACCTGTATCTTCCTCCGGAGAAGATCTCCCATGTTCCGTTGAAGGCGTCGGTCGAAAAGGTGAAAGTCGCCCTGGAACGGAAGGATCTTTCCCCAGAGATTCGAAGCCAGGGATTCCTTGCCATGGCCCGGTCTCATGCCTTTATGGGAAACATGCAGGAGGCCCTCCGGGATCTCGACCTGTCGATTGGGGCGAAGGATTCCGGGGATGCCCGTTTGGAGCGGGTTTTTATACGGTGGGAATCAATGTGCCGGAAGAAGTTTCTCGAGGGAAATTTCCGGTGGGATCAGCGCGGGCCGATCATGATCGACCTGGGAAAAGCGATGGGCCTTAAATTTTCCGCCCCCTGGAAAGGCGAGTTCACCCGGATTTTATTCGAAGTGGCGGAATCTCCGTTCCGATCGAAGGCCCAAAAAGCGGTCTCTTCCCTGGAACTCCTGGGGAAAAACTCGGAAAGCCCTTCTGAGGAGGTGAGCAAGTACATCGGCGACATGTATCTTTTCATGGAAATGCCGGACGAGGCGATCCGGTCTTACAAGGAGGCGATCCAGGATCGCCGATCCTACGTCCAGGCGTACAATGCTCTTGGGATTGCCTACTGGATGAAAAAGAAAGCCGGCCGCAAGGAGGCGGTACAGCACGCCCTTCGTGCGACCGAAATCAATCCCAACTACCTCGATTCTTACCTCCTTTTCTCGTGGCTCTGCCACGACGGGCTTCGATGGTATTACGCCCGGAATCTGGCAGAGGAGGACAACACGGAGTACCGCAATCTGCTGGGGAAGGCGGAAATCCTGTTTCGCGAGGCCCCGGACCGTCTTCAGATCCGTATTGCGCGGGGGACAGCCAATTTGATGAACGGCTTTTTTCACATCATGGCCGGATTGGATCCCGAAGCGGTGATCGCCGAAGCAATGGGTTCCTATTCCCAGATGGAAAGCTTTGAGGGTTGGTTTGGAATGGGTCGCTCCCACCTCCTTTTGGCCTATGCCCGAAAGGAAACCTCGGGAGAGAATCTTTCTCAGGCGAATCGATTTCTGAACCTGGCCCGGCGGGCGAAGCGTGATGATCCGGAGGTGCTCTCCTGGGTAGGCTTCTGTCACTACCAGAAGGAGGATTTCCAGGGTGCCCTGGAGATCTGGGAAGAGACCTCCAGGCTCGATTCTTCCTACCGGGACCGGTTGAAATATTACCAGAAGAATGCAGGGAAGAAGCGATGACCCAGTTTCAAAGTACGCTCTGGACGTTGATCCACTCCGCCCGCGAGGGAGAAGAGAAAGCGTTCGAAGATTTTGTCCTGAAGTATCGCTCTCCGGTGGTCGCTTTCTGTGTTCGCAAAGGTATGGCGCAGGAGGCGGAGGATCTCGCACAGGAAGTCTTTACCCGGATTTTCCGGGACGGGATTCTCGCCAAGGCGGATCCTTCAAAGGGACGGTTTCGAAGCCTGATTCTCGTGGTGACCAAAAACGTGATCGGTAATCATCTCGAACGGGTTCGGGCGAAGAAGCGGGGTGGGGGACAGGTGCAGCAACTTGGGGAGATCGATGTGGCCGACCCTGTCAAAGAAGAGAGTTTCGACCGGGAGTGGGTTTCTCATTTAATTGAATCGAGCCTCGATCGACTCTCTCTCAGTAACAAAAATTATCACGAAGCTCTTCGACGATTTCTCCTGGAAGGGGAAAGTTACGCGATCATTGCCCCGGCGATGGAGAAGTCAGAAGGGGAGATCAAAAACTATATTCATCGCGGCAAAGCGAAGCTCGTACAGTTTCTCCAGGAAGAGGTTCGGGATTATTCGACCAGCCACGGGGAATATGAAGACGAGTTGAGACACCTCTCGAAGTATCTCCCTTCTTCCTAATGCTTGTGCTCCCCTCGATCCTTTCTCGCCTTCCGTAGATACTTCCGATAGTCCCGAAAAGAGGGATGGACCTCTTCCAACTCCAGGAGGATATTGGAAATATCCTTCTTTGCCCCAGAAAGAAGGCTGACCATCTGCAAGGCGATCGGATGGTTCGCTTCCCGGATGAGGGCGAGAATCTTTGTCTCATCTTTGCCCGTTTCTTTCAGGAGACGGGCGGCTGTTTCCCGGGGAGAGCGGTAGATCCCGTCTCCGTCGACATCGAGATAGATCGGATTCGTCGCGGCAAGAGTGTAGTTGTGACGGGTGCGCCAGCCCGGATAGGTTACCCCTTTCCCGAAGGTGATCGCGACCAGGTGCGCATCGTGTGCGGGGAGAGGAATCTTTACCGAGAACGTAGTTCGGGTTGCTTCCCCTTTCTTTGTTGGGACCGGCTCTTCGTGCACCTGTTTTCCATTGAGGAAGAAGAGGGTCCGTTCGGGGGTAATCCAGGCGGGAGCCGCGACGAGTACCCGGACGTCGATCGACTCTCCTTTTGGAGTGTGGGTCTCTCCCATGCCCGCTTTTTCGTCGACCTGGATGTCGCTGAAGATCCCAAGGCTGACCGAAACCTTCGCTTCGGTAAATGCTCGGCACGCTTCGTCGATATCGATTTTGGCGGCATCATCGGTTGAACTGGCCACATACGTGCGTCCCTGCCCGACCGGCTCGCCGACCGAATGGGAGTCGGAGCTTCCGACCGCGGTGATTCTCTCGCCCCGGTTGAGCAGGTTGAACCAGTCGGAGAAGAGCGTCATCGGTTGGGGTTCTTTGGTCGAAGAGTTGACCAGTTCCATCGCATCGAATCCAAATGCCCGGGACGGCTTCCGGTCTGCGGTGACCGAATCGACCTGCAGGACCCCGAAGGGGCCCCGATCGAGGTCGGGCCAATGAGGATGGTTGAGGATGATGACCTTGGCTCCCTTCTTTCGGATCCCATCAAACAGTTTTACCCAGTTTCGGGTGCTGTGGTAGGGGACCTTTTCTTTGGGGTTTAAGGGGAAGGCGTTGAAGTGACCGTTGGGGGTGGTCACCTCGTTTCCAACAACGGGGGTAAACCACGGGGTTAAGTCCATCTTTTCCTGGAACGGTCGGTAGTCGGTGTTGTGGTTATGGTCGGTTGCGATGGCGAGTTCAACCCCTTCTCCGGCGAGGGTGACCATCCGTTCTTCGACCGAGGAGTCTCCATGACCGCTGTAGGTGAGCGTATGGATGTGGGTGTCGGCGGCGATGAATCCTGTTGTATCGACCTCGCGGGTGAGGGAAAGAGAGATTTTTTTCACTTCATTGAATCCGACGGTGATCGTTTGGCTCGCGAGACTCCACTCCATGCCGCGGGTGGCGGTGAGGGTGTACTCTCCGGCAGGGACTTCAAAGGGATCGCCTTTTCCCATGGTGTAAAAGATTCCGGTTCGTTGGGCTGTGTGGGAGTGGGCGGCGTTGAAGAGTCGGACCAGTCGTCCCGATTTGTTGGTCACTCCGATTCGCACGGGGAGTGGTTTGCCATCCGCTTTGTTGGTGACCGAGACGACCACTTTTCCGAGGCGGTATCTTTCCCTGAGAGTGATCGGGAGAAGCCGAACGTTTCCGACGATAATGTCATCTTGCGGTTTCTTGGATGTGACGAGAAGCGTATTCTCTCCTTTTTTGAGAAGCCCTTTGGGGATCGTGTATTCGGTCTCTCTTGTCGGGAGGGCGGCCACCAGATTTCCGAGAAAGGTTCCATTGAGATGAACGCGCCACGTTTCGTGAATATCCCGCTGGGTCAGGAGGAGGATATATTCTTTCTCGTTGACGTCGGCTTGAAAGGTGACCCGAAGCTCTTTCCCTTCCGGCTGGGGGGTGGTCTCTTTCCATTCGGGAACGTTGTCGTTGCCGAGGTGGTGTAATTTTTCGTCGAGCATTCGTTCCCCGTCCTGGGAGAAGAGGGCGAGGAGTGCGAAGAGGGTGAGGGTCATCGATTCTTCCTTTTCATAGATTTCGGGCATCATCAGGAAGCGGCCCGCGATTGTCAAGGGAGCTTCTATCTCCCTGTACGCCAATAAATTGCAAAATGTTTGAAAATTCAAAAAAAGGATGAGAACTTCGCGACCGGTCTTCTTATGAAAAGGGTGAGTCAGTTGAAACCCGATTTGAAAGGAGACTTATATGCGAATGATCATCACCGCCCTCATCCTCTCCCTCACCGCAGGCGCCGCGACCGCCGAAGCGGGGGACAAGAAAAGAGACAAGGTTGTTGCCGGGAAGGCGAAGAAGCATAAAAACTACCTGAAACAGAATCCCAAGGTAGGGAAGAAGTCGTGGGAGCATCGCAAGTTTCTCAACCAGAACCGCCAGGTTCCCAAAAAGGGGTATGAGAACCGCAAGTGGCTGAACGAAAATCGCACTGCGGCCAAGAAGGGGTACGAACACCGGAAGTATCTCAACGACCACCGCACCGTCTCCAAGAAACTCTACGAACAGAGGAAGTCCCTAAACGACCATCGGGAGTTCTCCAGGAAAGCGTACAAGAATCGCAAAGCGCTCGAGGAAAATCCGGAGGTGGCGAAGAAGATCTATCGCAACGGAAAGGGAAAATAAAACGGTCCACGCCAAACGCCTCCGCGGGCTCTCCAGCCGCGGGGGCGTTTTTTTACCTTTTCAATTTTTCCATCAGGGCGGGATTCATTTTTACGCCCAGCTTTTGGGCCTGGTTGGCATCTTTGAGCGCTTTTTCTGGATGGCCGGTTTTGTAATGGAGGAAAGCCCTGTTCTTATAATAAAACCCGTTTTCCGGATTG
>PVBE011250922.1_pt1 | contig 12286 bp, 15 predicted proteins | sample 1631181 | NCBI WGS metagenome assembly PVBE01 (sample SAMN08397723, study PRJNA350692) | Marine metagenome, whole genome shotgun sequencing project. | isolation source: water | place: Pacific Ocean | collected 2012-04 | reverse complement strand
GATTGCCGACAACACCCTCGCCCTACCTCGCCTTCGACAGCTTATCCGCCAGGCGCACCGGCTCGGGCAGGCGGTAGCGGGTGGCGCAGTGCAGCGTTAGCGCCAGGGCGGTTTTCAGGCTCACCCGGTGGCCGGCGGAGACGTAGACCGGTCTGACGCCGGCGCGGCTGCGCAGCACCGCGCCGATGCGCGTCTGCCGCCGCCCGCTCTGTTTCGCCATATCGACCAGCGGCGCCCACGCGCCTTTCTCGAAGCCGGGCTCTTCGTGGCGGCCGGTGAGGCGGGATTTGACGACGCCGATGGCCGGCAGATCGGTCAGCAGACCGATATGGCAGGCGATGCCGAGGCGGCGCGGATGGGCGAAGCCATGGCCGTCGCACATCAATATGTCGGGCGCGACGTCGAGCATCGCCAGGGCATCGAGCAGGACCGGCACCTCGCGGAACGACAACAAGCCGGGGATATAGGGAAAGCTGGTGGGGCGGCGCGCCACGGCGCTGGCGAGCGGCGCCAGATCGGCAAGGCGCAAGACCACCGCGGCGCCGCGCGTGACCTTGCCGCCATCCTCGAAAGCCACGTCGAGGCCGGCGATATATTTGAGCGCGCGCCGCCCGCCCGGCGCCAGCCGGTCACGCCGTTCGACGCCGGCGGCCAGTTCCTTTTGCAGCGCGATGGCTTGCTTGGGGGAGAGATTCCAATCGTGGGACAGCATGTGTTCAGCCCTCAAACACCGAATAAGCCCCTCTTCCCAGAGGGGAAGAGGGGTTGGGGAGAAGGGGGAAACTTAGCGCGTGAAACGCGCTCGCGGGCGCCGAAGGGGCATCCGCGCGGTTTTTGTTTGGTCGCTCAAACGCCGGGCGATCGCATCCGCTCCCTTGGCTTACCTCGTATTAACTCGGGCGCGCAGTCGCGCTTGCCGGAATGCATTATGCATTCCGGTTGGTGGTACTGTTTGGAAGAATCTTTATGTGATCCCTCCAGCGCTGGGCAACCGCGCTCCTTTACCCCCGCCCTAACCCAGCTCCGACTTCCTTAAATTCTCGGCGAACGTGCGCAGGAAAACGATCGAGGCCTGCGTCTTCGGGTCGCCGAGCAGTTTCAGCGTCGCCATGAAGCCGCCCGGGGCGGTGTAATCGGCTGATTCGCGCACCGCTTCGTTGACCGCTTCGGTGGCGTTGTGGGCGAGGTCGGCGACCTCCTCGTTGGCGAGGTTGGTCATCATATGCTCGATGAATATGGCGAGGCGCTCGATCATGCTGTCCGACATGGCGTTGCGCAGCGCGGCGAACGTGTGGATCAGCTCGAAGGTGGCGGTCAGGCCGCCGGTGCGGTGCAGCACCGTCAGTTCATCGATCAGGCTGTGCACCGCCGCCCGCGTATCCTCGTCGTTGAGCCGGTCCAAGAGTTCCATGCCGTTGCCGAGCGTCTCGGTCAGGCGGCCCAGCATCTGGTCGGTCATGGCGTCGCTGGCCGCCGCGATCAGGCGGTTGAGCTCTTCGGGCGCGTTGGCGCGGCTATCTATTTCGCTCATTGCCCGACCCCCCTAAAGCAGTCCGCGCGCCGACAACCAATAGAGCCGGTTGTAGGCGAGCTTGGACCAATGGATCATCTTCGACGGCGGGCCCGGGTTGGGCGGGGTTTCATAGTTGAACCAGACGTAAGTGCCGGTATCCATGCCGGTTTCGACAAAACAGAACACCTTGCCGTCATAGGGGCGCGCGGTGCGGCCCTCGAGCACCAGCGAGGCGAGATTGTCGACCAGGGTGTCGGCTTCGTAATGTGCCGTCGAGCCGGCCTTGGAAATCGGAATATTGGTGGTGTCGCCGACCACGAAGACATTGGTCGAGCCTTCGCGGTTGAGGCTGTGGCGGTCGGTCGGCACCCAGCCGCCGGCGCCGAGACCGGAGGCCTCGATCACTTCGGCGCCGCGGTGCGGCGGGATGGTCACCAACAGGTCATAAGGCAGCGTCGAGCCCTCTTCCGATTCGATGGTCTTGGCCGCCGGATCGACCGATTTGGCGTTGAAGAAAGTCTCGGATTTGATACCGAATTTGTCGAACTCGGCGCTCGTCCAATGCGCCACCGGCTCGAGCGCATGGAGCCGGCCGATCGGATAGGTGTAGGTGATCTCGGTCTTGTCGGCGAGGCCGCGCTTGGCGAGATGGTGATGCAGCATGAAGCTGATTTCGAGCGGCGCCACCGGGCATTTATGCGGCGCGTTGACATTGACGACGATCTTGCCGCCTTCGAACTCGGTCAGCGCATTGCGCATCTTGCGGGCGCCGTCGAGATCGTAGAACCAGTGCGCGCCCTCGGCCATGCCGGGAATCTCCTCCGGCACGATGCGCGAGCCGGTGGCGATGACCAAATAGTCATAACCGATACTCTTGCCGGACTGGCATTCGACCTTGTTGCCATCGACGTCGATATTGATCGCCGAGTCGATGAGGAAATTAATCCGCCGGTCGAGCACCTTGCGCTGGTCGCGAAACAGCTCGCTCTCGCGCATGGTGCCAAACGGGATGTACAAAAGGCCCGGCTGATACATGTGCTGGTCGGTGTTGCCGAGCACGGTGATCGAAACCTCGCCCTTGCCGAGGGCGCCGCCGAGCTGGCGACAGAGGCCATTTGCGGTGATCGTGCCGGCGAGCCCGCCGCCGACAATCAGTATGCGCTTGCTCATTGTTCACTTCTCCCTGCTGCTGTTGGGGAAGCCTGGAGCGAGCCGGCTTCCGCGCATGTTCTCTATTTCGATTTCTTGATGCGAAGGCTCCAATAGCCTTCCTGCTCAGCCGTCTCGCCCATTTCATGGCCGACCTTGGCGACCCATTCGGGGATGTCCTTGACCGAGCCCATATCCGACGACCAGACCTCGATTTCATCGCCGACCTCAATCAGCTTGAGGCCGGCGATCAGCTCCAATAGCGGCCCCGGGCAATAGGAGCCGCGGGCGTCGATGGTTGTTGTGGTCATATCGCGGCGTCTCTTTCTGTTCTAGAGAACGATCAGTTCGCCGGCCTCGGCGTCGGAGAGGAATTTCGTCAACCCGCCGGCTTCGTCGAACAGGCCGTCTTCGAGGTCATCCAACGACCATTCCTGGATCGCCAGCGCCATCGAGCAGGCGATGACCTTCAAATCGCCCAGCATCTTGCCCTGGGCAAACAGCTCGATCGCGTCGGGCGCGCCTTTTCCAGCATCGCGGCGGAAAAGGCGCCGCCCTTGTAGCGCGCCTCGGCGCTCAATCCTTTCTCGAAAACCATGATCGCCGCCATGCTGACAAAGAGCTGGGTCGGACGTTCGGAGACGGCGGCGACCGAAGCCATCATGCCGGCGAGCTGCACCTTCTCATGCTCCGGCGAAGCCAAAACAACAAACAGCGGAGCAGCCGACATAGCAACCTTCCCCAGGGCTGAACAATATCGCCGCAATTATTTAGCAGATATTCGCCGATTAATCACCCGTGGCGTGGAAATGATGGAGCGGGCCGGGGTTCACGGCACACGGGGCGCACACTGGGCGCACACTGGGCGCACACTGGGCCGGCGCCCGGCATGTGTTCGCGACGCGCGAGGTTGGGCCTCAGCCGCGCTCGCGGGTTTCGCTGAACCTTATTGCGGGCCATTTCTTGGCCGTGTAATCGAGTTCCCAGGCGTTGCGGGCGAGGAATATCGGGCAGCCGTCGCGGTCGTCGGCGAGGTTGGTCTGCTGGCTCTTTTCGAACTCCTTGAGATGCGCCGCATCCTCGGCCGCCAGCCAGCGCGCGGTCTCGTAGGGGGCGTCCTCGAGGCCGACGTCAATCTGATATTCGTCGCGCATGCGCGCCACCAGTACATCGAGCTGAAGCTGGCCGACGACGCCGATGATCCACTCGGCGCCGACGCGCGGGCGGAACACCTGGGTCACGCCTTCCTCGGCCAAATCGCCGAGCGCGCCGCGCAGCTGCTTCATGCGCATGGGATCGCCGAGCCGCACGCGGCGCAGGATTTCCGGGGCGAAATTGGGGATGCCGGTGATGCGCAGATCCTCGCCCTCGCTCAGCGTATCGCCGACGCGGAGCGTGCCATGGTTGAGGATGCCGATGATATCGCCGGGATGCGCGTCCTCGGCCAATTGGCGCTCCTGGGCGAAGAAGAAGGTAGGGTTGTTGATCGCCATTGTCTTGCCGGTGCGCCCCTGCCAGAGCTTCATGCCGCGCTTGAAGCGCCCGGAACAGAGGCGCAGGAAGGCGATGCGGTCGCGGTGCTTCTTGTCCATATTGGCCTGCACCTTGAACACGAAGCCGGTGACCTTGCTTTCCTCAGGTCCGATCGGGCGCGGCTCGGCGGGCTGGGCGCGCGGCGTCGGCGCATGCTCGGTGAGCGCCCGCAACAGCTCGCCGACGCTGTAATCCTTGAGCGCCGAGCCGAAATAGACCGGCGTCAGATGGCCCTCGCGGTAGCTCTCGGCGTTGAAATCGGCATAGCCGGAAAGCGCCAGCTCGGCATCCTCGCGAAAGCCGGGCAGCACCTCGGCGGAAATGCAGGTGTTGAAATGCGCGTCATCGATGCCGGCGGTGGCATGCGTGGCGTCGAAGCGCCCGCCGGCGCCGGCGGCGGAGGTGTAAAAATCGCCGCCGCGCAGGTCGAAGCAGCCGTGAAAAAGGCCGCCCATGCCCACCGGCCACACCATCGGGCAGACATCGAGCGCCAGCCTGTTCTCGATTTCGTCGAGCAGTTCGAACGGACTCAGCCCCTCGCGGTCGCATTTGTTGATGAAGGTGACGATCGGGATATCGCGCAGGCGGCACACCTCGAACAGCTTCAGCGTCTGGCTCTCGATGCCCTTGGCGGCGTCGATCACCATCACCGCCGAATCGACCGCCGTCAGGGTGCGGTAGGTGTCCTCGCTGAAATCCTCATGGCCCGGCGTGTCCAAGAGATTGAAGGTGATGCCGGCATGCTCGAAGGTCATCACCGAGCTTGAGATCGAGATGCCGCGCTGGCGCTCGATCGCCATCCAGTCCGAGCGCGTGCGCCGGCGCTCGCCGCGCCCCTTGACGTCGCCGGCGAGATGAATGGCGCCGCCGGCATGCAGCAGGCGCTCGGTCAGCGTCGTCTTGCCGGCGTCCGGATGCGAGATGATGGCGAAGGTCTTGCGTGGCGACACGGGAACATTCCTCAGCCGTCAGGCGCCGGGGCGGCAGTGCGGTACGGCGCGCGGCTCGACAGGCCGAAACAAAAATGCGATGGCGCTCACATAAGCGCTTCGGCCCGGCCATGCAACCACCAAGCGCCGGCCAAAGAGCTGCGATAGACTTATTCGGCCCATTCATCTTCATTATCATGGCCAATTCATACAATCCGGGGGAGTTGCGGCGATGCAAAGCGGTGAGGCGATCGAGCGGATTTGGGCGGCAATCGAGGCGGAGCGCGATTACGCCGTCGAACTCACGCGCGACCTGGTGCGCATACCGACGGTCAACCCGAAATTCGTGAATGATGCGGACCTCAACCGCGAGCCCGAGCACCAGGCCCATCTCGCCGCTATGCTCGGCGGGTTGGGCTTTGGCACGGAATTGTTGGAGGTCTCGGCGGGGCGCCCCAATCTCGTCGCTACGTGGCCCGGCAACGAGGCGCGCAGCCTCATCCTCTGCGGCCATGTCGATGTGGTGCCGGAAGGCGAGCGCTCCTTGTGGACGCATGATCCGTTCGAGGGTGTGGTCGCCGACGGCAGGATATTCGGCCGCGGCGCGCTCGACATGAAGGGCGGCATCGCCGCCTGCGCCGCCGCCGCCAAGGCCATCCGCGACGCCGGCCTGACGCTGGACGGGCGCCTCGATATCCACGCCGTGGTCGACGAGGAAGCCGGCGGCTTCGGCGCCCTCGATCTCATCCGCCGCGGCCATTTGGCCAAGGCGGCGATCGTCGCCGAGGCGACATGGGGCGCGGTGCAGCCGGTCGAGGGCGGGCTCGACTGGGTGCGCGTCACCCTGCGTGGCAAGATCGCCCATGCCGGCTGGCGCTACAACGCCGTCTATCCGCAAACCGAGGCGCCGGCGCGCCCGATATCCGGCGTCAACGCCTTCGAGAAGGGCGTGAAATTCATCGCCGCCGTGCAGGAGCTCGAGCGCGATTGGGGGCGGCGCAAATATCACCCGCTGCTGCCGCCCGGCATCACCACCATCAATCCCGGCGTCATGATCGCCGGCGCCGGCATCGGCGAGGACGGGCGCCCGCAGGTGCTCACCAACCCGGCCATCATCCCCGACACCTGCGTCATCGAGTTCGATCTCAAATTCCTGCCCGGCGAAGACAAGCAAACGGTGCGCCGCGAGTTCGAGGATTTCGTCCATCACTGGGCGGCGGCGGACAGTTGGCTGAGCGCCCATCCGCCCAAGGTCGAATGGGAAATCGGCGGCCTGCATTTCCCGCCGGTCTCGACGCCGCCGGATCATGCGCTGGTTCAGTCCATGCTGGGCGCCCGCCAACGGCTTGGCCATGCGCCCGAGCTCGGCGGCTATATCGCCGTCAGCGACGCCGCCCATTACGCCGGCGCCGGCGTCGACTGCGTCATTTTCGGCCCCAGCGGCGACGGCTACCACGCGGCGGACGAACATGTCGAGATCGACAGCCTGATCGACTGCACCAAGGTCATCGCGACGGCCATCGTTGAATGGTGCGGCATCAGGGAGTAGCTGCGCCAGGCCGCCCTACTCCCTGGGCTTCCACTCGGCCGCCAGGCGTTCGGCTTCGGCGATTTGTTCGGCGCTCAGGCGCTCGGCGATGCGGGCGAGGTTTTCTTCGGCGTTTTGGGCGTCTTCCGCCGCCGCCAGGGTGGCCCACATATAGGCGGTGACGAAATCCTGCGCGACGCCGAGGCCGAGCGCGTACATGCCGGCGAGATTGTTCTGGGCGTCGATCGAGCCCTTCTCTGCCGCGCTCTGATAAAGCCGCGCCGCCTCGTCATAATCCTCGGCCACGCCTTCGCCCTTGAAATAGAGCACGGCGAGATTGTACTCGGCGTCGGCAAAACCCTGATCGGCGGCCTTCTGGTACCAGCCGGCGGCCTCGGCGGCGTCCGGCGCGACGCCCCGGCCCTTGGCGTAAATCAGGCCGAGACTATATTGCGCGCTGGCATAGCCCTGCCCGGCGGCGAGCCGGTACCAGCGCATCGCCTCATCCATGTCGGCCTCGACGCCCCAGCCATGTTCATGTTGCAGGCCGAGTTGATATTGCGCGCCGGCATGGTTCTGCGCCGCCGCCTTGCGCCACCATGCCGCCGCCGCCACCGGATCGCGCTCGCCGATCCAGCCCTGATCGAAAACCAGGCCGAGATTATATTGGCCGCCGGCATGGCCCTGTGCGGCCGCCTTCTCGAACCACGCCCGGGCTTCGTCGAAATCCTGTTTGATCCCTTCGGCGTTGACATAGAGATTGCCGAGCGCGAACTGCGCCTCCGCCTCGCCGGCCACCGCCGGCGCGCGCCATTCCTCAAACGCCGCCGCATAGTCGCCGGCCGCGTAGGCGGCGGCGCCGGCGTCGAAATCGGCGGCGGCCGGGCTGGCCATCGCCGCCACCAACAGAGCGCCCAGTGAAGCGCGCAACCCTCGCATGCATCTCCCTCCCGTCGGCGCCAGCTTGCCACTTATATCGGCAATTGGCACTTCTAAATATACCGCGTCCTGTTGCGCCGCCTATTCGGCGATCCAGTCCGGCGGCAGCCCCAGCGGCATCCACTCCGCCGCCAGGCGCCGGGCTTCGGCGATTTGTTCGGCGCTCAGGCGATCGGCGATGCCGGCGCGGTTTTATTCGGCATAATCGGCCTCTTCATCGGCCGCCAGGGTGGCCCACATATAGGCGAGAACGAAATCCTGGTCGGTGCCGAGGCCGAGCGCATACATGCCGGCAAGGTTGTTCTGGGCGTCGATATGGCCGCGCTCCGCCGCCTGGCGGTATGGCCGCGCTCCGCCGCCTGGCGGTAAAGCCGCACCGCTTCGCCGTGATCCTCTTCCACGCCGTCGCCCTTGAAATAGAACACGCCGAGATTATACGCCGCCTTGATAAAGCCCTGATCGGCGGCCTTCCGGTACCAGCCGGCGGCCTCGGCGGTATCCGGCTTGACGCCGCGGCCATTGGCGTAAATCAGGCCGAGATTATATTGCGCGCTGGCATAGTTCTGCTCGGCCGCCTGGCGGTACCAGCGCATCGCCTCACCCATGTAGGCCTCGACGCCCCAGCCATGTTTGTTTTGCAGGCCGAGTTGATATTGCGCGCCGGCATGGGCTTGCGCCGCGGCCTTGCGCCACCACGCCGCCGCCGCCGAATCGGGCATTCCGGCCCAGCCCTGATCGAGTATCAGGCCGAGATTATATTGGCCGCCGGCATGGCCCTGCTCGGCGGCTTTTTCGAACCATAGCAGGGCTTCGTCGAAGTCCTGCTCGACCCCTTCGCCGTTGACATAGAGCGTACCCAGGGCGAATTGCGCAGCGGCCTCGCCGGCTTCGCCCGGCGCCAGCCATTGCTCGAGCGCCGCCGCATAGTCGCCGGCCGCGTAGGCGGCGCGCCCGGCGGCGAAATCGGCAGCCGCCGGACAGGCCAGCGCCAGCGCCAATATGAGGGCGCCCGATATGGCGCCCAAGGCTCGCATGATTCTCGCTCTCATCGGCGCCAGCTTGCCACTTCCGGCGCCGATTGTTTAAGTAAATGAAGCATTGCCTGCCTGGAGATGCGCCGGCAAACAGATTAGTCTGGAGCCGTTCCAAACAACACCGGTGCCGACATGCACACGCTCGCCGACCCGCTGCGCCACGCCGCCCGCCATTTCGCCTCGCATCCGGCCATTATCTGCGGCGATATCCGCATGAATTACGGCGAGATGACGGCGCGCTGCCGCCGCCTCGCTGCGGCGCTGAGAGCCCTCGGTCTCGAAACCGGCGACCGCGTCGCCATTCTCGCCGCCAATTCGCACCAATATATCGAGGCCTATATGACGGTGCCGGCGGCCGGCTTCGCATTGGTGCCGCTCAACACCCGCCATGCCGAGGCCGAGCTCGCCTATGCGCTCAAGGATTCGGGCACAAAAATCCTGCTCACCGATCAGCCGCCGGGCGCTTTGGCGGATCTCGTCGAGCGCGTGATCGACATGCCCGACGGTTACGAGGCTTTGTTGAGCGACGCCGGCGAGGGCGAACTCGGCGGCGCCGGCATCGGTGAGCAATCCCTGGCCGGGCTGTTCTACACCGGCGGCACCACCGGCGCCGCCAAGGGCGTCATGCTGAGCCACCGCAATCTGATCGCCAACTGCCACAACTGGAGCGCCATCTCCGAGCCGGGGCCGGACGATATCGCCACGGTGATGGCGCCGCTGTTCCACGTCGCCGGATCGAATTCGGTCATCGCCAGCATTTGGAGCGGCACCGTGCAAATCGCGATTCCGCTGTTCGACCCGCCCGCCATCCTCGACCTGATCGCGCGCGAGCGCGCCACCCAGATGCTCGGCGTGCCGATCATGATCGCCGCCCTGGCCGAAGCGCAGCATGCCGAGCCGCGCGATGTTTCATCACTCCGCCAGGTCGCGCATGGCGGCTCGCCGATCACCACCGAAGTGATCCGGCGCGCCATCACCGCCTTTCCCGACGCCGAGCTGATCCATCTTTACGGCGCCACGGAATTGGCGCCGCTGGCGACGGGTCTCCGACATGAGGAGCGCATACCGCATTCGCCCCTGTTGCGCTCGTGCGGCCAGGCGCTGGCCGGCGTGGCGGTGCGCGTCGTCGGCCCGGACGGCGGCGAATGCGCGCCCCATGAGGTCGGCGAGATCGCCGTACGGGGGCCCAACGTCATGCTCGGCTATTGGAACAAGCCGGCGGAGACCGAAGCGGCACTCAGGGAGGGTTGGTATTACTCCGGCGATCTCGGCTATGCCGATGAAAACAATTACATATTCCTGATGGACCGGGCCAAGGACATGATCATTTCCGGGGCCGAGAACGTCTATTGCAGCGAAGTCGGGGAGGTTCTGCACCAGCATCCGGCGGTGCTGCAGGCCGCCGTCTTCGGCATTCCGGACGATAAATGGGGCGAGGCGGTGCATGCCGCGGTGCAGTTGCGCCACCCCGCCGAAGCCGACGAGCTGATCGCCTTTTGCCGCACCAAAATCGCCGGCTACAAGGTGCCGCGCGGAATAGATTTCTGGCACCAGCCGCTGCCGCTGTCGGGGCCCGGCAAGATCTTCAAGCGCGAGCTGCGCAAGCCCTATTGGGCCGGGCGCGACAAGCAGATCAGCTAGTGTGAGACAGGCTTGACGGGCAGCGTGTCGGTTGAGAGAGCTTACACTGGCTAATGGCAGCGTGGCAGGGGAGGGCCCAGACATGGCCAGTCATGATCATACCGAACCACCGTCCGATATTGCGCTCCGCGTCAAGGCGCTCGAATCGCTTCTGCTCGACAAGGGATTGGTCGAGGCCGAGACGCTCGATGCCATCGTCGATCTCTACGAACATAATACCGGCCCACAGAACGGCGCCAGGGTGGTGGCGCGCGCCTGGACCGACCCCGAATATAAGGCGCGCCTCCTAAGCGACGCGACGCCGGCGATCGCCGAGTTGGGCTATCGCGGCGCCCAGGGCGAGGATCTGGTGGTGGTGGAGAATACGTCCGAGGTGCATAACCTCCTCGTCTGCACGCTGTGTTCCTGCTATCCGTGGCCGGTCCTCGGCCTGCCGCCGGTATGGTACAAGGCGGCGCCCTACCGCTCCCGCGCGGTATCCGAGCCGCGCGCCGTGCTGGCCGAATTCGGCGTCTATATCGGCGAGGATAAAGAGGTTCGCGTGTGGGACAGCACGGCGGAGCTGCGCTACATGGTGCTGCCCGAGCGCCCGGCCGGCACCGAGGGCCTCGGCGAGGACGAATTGGCGGCTTTGGTGACGCGCGATTCGATGATCGGCACGGCGCTGGTGGAGGCGAACTGAAATGAACGGTATTCATGATCTCGGCGGCATGCACGGTCTGGGACCGGTCGATGCGGAAACCGACGAGCCGGTCTTTCACGCCGATTGGGAGCGCCGCCTGTTCGGGCTGATGATGGCCACCTTCGCCGGCGGCGTCTTCAATGTCGGCGAATTCCGCTACGCCATCGAGCGCATGGAGCCGGCGCAATATCTCAACACCAGCTATTACGAACATTGGCTGCATTCGCTGGAGCGGATGATGGTCGAGAAGGGCCAGGTGGCGCCCGATGAGTTGGAAGCGGCTTGGAAAAATGCGGCAAATGCCGCTGACGCCGAGGGAGTAGTCTGATGCCGGCGCTCACCGCGGATGCGGCCGTCCCCACGCTGATGGCCGGCGCCTCGGCCCGCATCGACGTTGAGGTCGCGGCCAAATTCAAGGCCGGTGACGAGGTCATCGCGCGCAACATCAATCCCGCCGGCCACACCCGGCTGCCACGATATGTGCGCGGCAAGCGCGGCACTATCGACAAGGATCACGGCGTGTTCGGCCTGCCCGACAGCATGGCGCATGGCGGCGGCGACGCGCCGCAGCATGTCTATTCCGTGCGTTTCAGCGCCCGCGAAGTGTGGGGCGCCGAGGCGTCGCCGCGCGACTGCTTCTATGTCGATATGTGGGACGATTATCTCGACCCCGCCTGAGGAGGCGCTGGAGCGATGGTGGGAAAATCTCAACTGGCGGCGACGCCGTCGCTACCCTTCACCGAGGACGGCCCGCTATTCGCCGAGCCATGGCAGGCCCAGGCCTTTGCCATGGCGGTGCGGCTCTCCGCCGAGGGCCATTTCAGCTGGCCCGAATGGGTGAAATATCTGAGCGCCGAGATCGCCGCCGCCAAGAACGACCCACAGGGCGACCAGGTGGGCGACGTTCTCGACATCTATTACCGCCAATGGCAGGCGGCATTGGAAAAACTGGTCGCCGACAAGGGCCTGGCATCGCCGGACGAAATGGCCGGGCGCAAGAAGAAATGGCGGCGCGCCTATCTGAATACGCCGCACGGCAAGCCGATCAAGCTGTCGGCGGCGGACACCGAATAAGCCCCTCTTCCCGGAGGGGAAGAGGGGTTGGGGAGAAGGGGGAAACTTAGCGCGTGAAACGCGCTCGCAACGCCGGAGGGGCATCCGCGCGCTCTTTTTGTTTGTTCCCTCAAGCGCCGGGCGGTCGCATCCGCTCCCTTGGCTTACCTCGTATTAACTCGGGCGCTTAGTCGCGCAGCCGGAATGCAAGAAAGTGCATTCCGGGGGGTGGTTCCGCTTGGAAGAATCTTTGTGGGTTCCGTCAGACGGCCCTTCTTCCAACAG
>PVBE011127378.1_pt1 | contig 12286 bp, 12 predicted proteins | sample 1631181 | NCBI WGS metagenome assembly PVBE01 (sample SAMN08397723, study PRJNA350692) | Marine metagenome, whole genome shotgun sequencing project. | isolation source: water | place: Pacific Ocean | collected 2012-04 | reverse complement strand
TCGGGAAACAATGATATCTGGCTACGGTCGGAGCCTTCAATGAAACGCTTCATCACAATCCCCCGTAGCCAACATCAAGGGATTCTACCACACCTCACGTTTTCACACAGCCTGGACCTGTTTCAGAGAATTTGCATTGAGGTTTTGACCAAGTTTGTTGGTCAGACCCAATTGATTCATCACTGATGCGAGAACCCCCAGATTGGGAATATCCACCCCATAATGATGTTTTCCTGTTCCAGACATAACCAGAATGTCAGTCATTCGACTAAATAGATGTGCATCGTGAGATAGGTTTTGCGATGTGTTCATTTTTTCCTCCTCGATATATGGAAGGGGTGATTCGATTCATTCCTTCCGTGTATCCCTCTTGTATTTAGACAATGGGATACGTCCAAATCACTGATGAGGGGAAAAAATGCAGTCAGGGGATACCAAATCCAGAAAACGACTTTCGGTATCCCTCAGAAACCGTGGAACCAAGGATTCTTCAATATTTTTCAACCGAACAAAATCGCCAATAGTTAGACACAAAGTTAGACAATACAGTCTAACCCCTTGATTTTACTTATGAGACACGCACTGAAAATCCGCGTATCGGCAGTTCAATTCTGTCCCTGGGCACCAGCTTTTCCGATCACCTAACCGGCGCCGGGCGCGGCTTCGTCGTCACGCTGACCGTCGGCATCGGCAAACTCACCCGGCGCGGTGGCGCTCTATTTTTTAATCGCCCGCGCCGCGTCGCCTATGGCCTCGACGCCGTCACCGACGTCGAAGAAGCAGATGATGCGGCACGGGCAGGATTCGAGGCCGTCATAGCGCCACGGGAAGGCGCCGATCACGCAGCGCTGGTCGAGCACGCGTTCGATGTCGCCGCCGACATTCTCGGCATGGATCAGGCCTTCCTGGAAGGCGTAATTGTGGAACGGGAAGATATTCGATTTGACGGTGCGCCCGGACAGTTTGTGGGTGTAGTCATAGTCGCCGAAGAATTCCTCGCAGCTCATGCCGATCTTCTCTTCGAACTGCTTGGCTAGATCCTGGCGCATGTAGCGGATCGAGGTGTTCATGGCATGGTCGCCGCTTCCGGCATCGATGCCGAACCATTTGATTTCCATGTCCAGCATCCATTCGAGCAATTCGAGCTTGCCGCCCGGATGCATACAGAAATAACGCACGAGATCCTGCTGCGGCTGGCCTTCATAGTAGCGGTGGAAGCCGGTATGGATGATGAGAACATCGCCTTTCTTGATCTCGACCGGCGCGTTCTCGAGCATCGCCGGCGTGATCACCGCCCAATCGTCCATATGTTGCGAGATATCGACCACGGCGCCTTCGCCGACCAGATAGTCGAGCGGGTAGGAGCCCATATCGCCTTTCTCGTCCGTAGCATGCATGGCGCCGTCGATATGCGTGCCCACATGCATCGCCGTTTCGATGCGCTGGGCGACGATGCTTCGGGTCTGCAGATTCTGCGCGTAATACATCTTGTTGCCGGAATACCCCACCCAACCTGGCGTGTGCACGTTCATCATGTGCGATAGATCGACCATCTTCATCGAGCTGTTCCTTCCCCTTGTTATGGAGGCGCCGTTTATTCGTCCTTGGGCAGCGCGCCGACCGCCTTCAGCAATCCCTTGTCGGCCGGGCACGGCCCGCCGACGCTGACCACCGGGCTGCCCTTGTCGGCGGCAACCGCGTGGCGCAGGCCGACCGGAACATGGATGACCTGGCCGGCGGTGAAATCCAGCTTGTCGCCGTTGCTCATGTCCGCGACCGTGCCCTTGCCCTCGAGAATGTAGATGGTGTCCTCGGATTCGGCGTGGACGTGCGGCACGTTGGCCTCGTCCGGCTCCATCTTGACATAGTTCATGTTGGCGGTGTGGGCGCCGACGCCCGGCCATACGATGAGGCGGGCATCCTTGGAAATGATAGGCAGCATGAGATCGGGTTTGTCGCGGTGGAAGACCCTTATCGCCATTGCCGAGCTCCCGTCATGTCCCTGACCCGTCGAAATCGAGATGGCTATAAAGATTCATATCGGCCGGGCACGGCCCGCCGAGCATTTCGATGCCATCGCCGGCGGCCTCGAACCGGTAGGCGGTTTCGGGCTCGATATGCACCATCGAGCCTTCGATCAGCTGTTGTCCCGACGCCGCGCCCGGATCGACAACCGTGCCGCCGCCCGAGATGATGTAATAGACCGCTTCCATGGCATGGCGAAGCGCGACCGTGCGCGCGCCGGGCGCCAGGCTGACGCGATGCATGGAGCGTTGCCGGGCGCCGCTGCCCGGCCACACCACGGCGCGGCAGACGCCGCTGCCCTCGGTGATCGGCAATTGCGGACAGGATTCGCCGCTGTCCAACACCTGTACCCTATCAGACAGCTTCATCGCGCCGCTTCGTCTCGTCATTTTGGGAAACTCCGAGGACACTACATCAATTTTTCGCCACCGACGCAACATGCTTTGGCGCGCCGGGCCGGCCGCGGGCGATCTTGCAACTGGCCGGTACAAACGCGATGATGGCGCGATTCGGAGGGACCAGAATGAAACCGGCTGGGTTCGAGTATCACGCGCCTCGGACGTTGGCGGAGGCCGTGCAACTGCTTCACCGCCTCGGGGATGAAGCGAGAATCCTGGCCGGCGGGCAGAGCCTGGTGCCGATGATGAACCTCAGATTGGCGCGGCCCGAGCATATCGTCGACATCAACCGGATCGCCGAGCTGGAGCATATCTCGACAGCGGACGGCATGCTTCGCATCGGCGCCCTGGCCCGTCACAACGCCTTCATGGCGCCGCCCACCGATGACCCGCTGGGCCGCCTGCTGGCGGAGGTTGGCCGCCATATAGGGCATTTGCCGATTCGCGTGCGCGGCACATTCGCCGGCAGCATCGCCCATGCCGACCCGGCCTCCGAATGGTGCCTGGTGGCCGCCACCCTGGACGGTGAGATGCAGGCCGAGAGCGGCGCAGGACAGCGCCTCATCCCGGCTTCCGAATTTTTCCTGTCTTCGCTGGCCTCGGATCTGAAAGCGGATGAGGTGCTGGCCGAGGTTCGGCTGCCGCTCTTGGGAGAGGGCGCGCGCTTCGGCTTCGAGGAGGTCAGCCGGCGCGCCGGTGATTTTGCCCTGACCATGATCCTCGCCGTCCTCTGGCTCGACGGGGATCGCATCGAGAAAGTGCGCATCGGCATCGGCGGCGCCGCCAACCGGGCGATGCGCGCGCCCGAGGCCGAAGCGGTTCTCAGCGGCCAACCGGCGAGCCCGGAACTGTTGCAGCGCGCCGCCGAGGCGGCTGCGGCGAGCATCGATCCGCTCGCCGACATCCATGCCAGCGCCGCCTACCGCCGCGATCTGGTGCGCGCGCTGACCCGGCGCGCGCTTGAGCGTGCGCTCGCCTGATGGCTCGGGTGGGCCGTTCGGCATGGGTAGGCCGTTCCCTGCGGCGTTTTAGAGACCCGGTATTGCTCAGGGGCGAGGGTCAGTTCACCGCCGACCTGGCCGATAACGCCGTCACCCTGCGCTTCGTCCGCAGCCCGCTGGCGCGCGGCAGAATCCTCGGCATCGAGAGCGAGCATCCCGAGCACACATTCACCGCCGCCGATCTTTCCGGCGTCAAGCCGATCCGCCCCCTCCTCCACCGCCCCGACTATGTGCCCGTCGACCAGCCGATCCTCGCCGCCAACAGGGTGTGCTTTGTCGGCGAGCCGATCGCCGCCGTGATCGGTGAATCGCCCGAGCAGGCGGAAGATCTGGCGGCCGGCGTGTTTGTCGATATCGAGCCCGAGGACGCGGTCGTCGATATCGACCGGGCGCTCGAGCCGGGTGCAATAGCGGTGCACGACCAAGCGCCGGACAATGTCTTGATCGACGGCAATATGCGCACCGACGGCGTCGACGCCGCGTTCGAAAGCGCCGCCGAAATCATCGAGTTTGAGATTCGCTCGCGCCGGCAAAGCGCCGCGCCGCTTGAAGCGCGCGCCGCTCATGCCGCCTTCGATGCCGCGTCGGGGCGCATCACCCTGACCGCCTCGGTGCAAATGCCGCATATGCTGCGCACCGGCCTGGCCGATCTGCTGGGCATCGCCGAGGCTGATTTGCGCGTCGTCGCGCCCGACGTCGGCGGTGGCTTCGGCCAAAAGATGTCGCTGGCGCCGGAATATGCGGTGGTAGTGTGGCTGGCCGGCAAGCTGCGCCGCCCGGTGCGCTGGATCGAGGATCTCCGCGAGAACCTGATGGCCTCGTTTCACGGCCGCGACCAGCATTATACCGTGCGCGGCGCCTTCGATGCCGAGGGAAAGCTTGTCGCCATCGACGCCGATCTCACCTGCAATGTCGGCGCCTATTCCTGCTACCCGGTGACTTGCGGCGTCGAGCCGCTGATGGCGATGGCGGAGTTTCCCGGACCCTATGACTTTCAGGAATATGCCGTGCGTGCGCGCGCCGTCGCCACCAACACATGCCCGATGGCGCCCTATCGCGGTGTCTCACGCCCAGTGATCACGCTGGCGATGGAGCGCCTGATGGACCTCGCCGCCGAGCGCTTCGGCGTCGAGCCGGTTGAGATTCGCCGGCGCAATTTGATAGGCAGCTTTCCCTACCGCACCGCGACCGGCCTGGAATATGACGAAGGCTCCTATCGCCAGGCGATGGAAATGGCCGAGCAGACCGTCGACCTCAAGGCATTTCGAACGCGCCAAGAGGCGGCGCGCGGCGACGGGCGCTATCTCGGCATCGGCTTCTCGGTGTTTTGCGAGCGCGGCGGCTACGGAACACCGGCCTTCGCCGCGCGCGCCATGGATATCACGCCCGGTTATGAAACCGTCGAAATCAACATGGATCCGTCCGGCTTCGTCGAGGCGCGCATCGGCGCCTCGCCGCATGGCCAGGGCCTGCAAACCAGCCTGGCGCAGATCATCGCCGACGAGCTCGGCATGGCGCCCGAGCATATCCGTATCATTCACGGCGATACCGACCGCACGCCCTATGGCTGGGGGACCTTTGCCAGCCGCTCGATAGTGATCTCGGGCGGCGCCTCGAAGCTGGCGGCGCAAAAGCTCAAGGCCAAGCTGACCGCGGCGGCGGCGCGGCACCTGCAGGCGGAGAGCGCCGAAATCACCATCGAAGACGGGCGCGCGGCGGTGCGCGGCGGCGACGCCGGCATAGACTTAAGCGCGCTGGCGCGGGCGGCATATCACCAGAGCCACCAATTCGCCGATCTCGACGAGCCGGCGCTGACGGCGCGCGCAACCTACGATCCGCCCGGCACCTTTTCCAACGCCTGCCATGTGGCCATCGTCGAGGTCGATCCCGAGACCGGGCAGGTAGAGATGATGCGCTATGTGGTTGTCGAGGACGCCGGGCGGCTGATCAATCCGCTGATCGTCGACGGCCAGATCATGGGCGGCGTCGCGCAAGGCATCGCCAACGCGCTCTATGAAGAGATCGTCTATGACGAGGACGGCAATCTTCTGACCACCCTGCTGATGGATTATCTGGTGCCGACGGCGGCGGAACTGCCGGACATCGAAATTCATCATCTCGAGACCATATCGGACGCCTCGATCACCAAAGCCAAGGCGGTCGGCGAAGGCGGCACGATCGGCGCGCCGGCGGCGGTGCTGGGCGCGGTGTCGGATGCGCTGAGACCATTCAATGCCGGCATATTCGAGATGCCGATCACGCCGCAGCGAATTCGTGAATTACTGCGCGGCGGCACATGAGGAAATCTCCATGACCAAGCTCGACATCAACCTCAACGTCAACGGCGAGACCTATCCGATCAAGGTCGAGGCGCGGCGCACGCTGGCCGACGCGCTGCGCGAGGATTGCGGATTGACCGGCACCCATCTCGGCTGCGAGCACGGCGTCTGCGGCGCCTGTACGGTGCTGGTCGACGATCAGCCGCTGCGCGCCTGCCTCGGCTTCGCGGTGCAATTCGAGGGCAGCCAGATCCGCACCGTCGAGGGCCTTGCCGACGGCGATGAACTGCACCCGCTGCAGCAGGCGTTCTGGGATCACCACGGCCTGCAATGCGGCTTTTGCACGCCTGGATTCCTGATGCTGGCTGTCGCCGTGCTGGAACAAAATCCCGATATCGGTGATGCCGAATTGCGCCGCGCCCTGGCCTCCAACCTGTGCCGTTGCACCGGCTATCAGAACATCGTCAAGGCCGTGCGCGCCGCCGCCGCTGCGATGAAACGGTGAGCCATATCGGCCAGCGATTGCGGCGCATCGAAGATCCGCCGCTGCTTAATGGCGCCGCGTGCTTCGCCGGCGATATCTCGTTCGACGGCCAGCTTCATATGCGCGTCGTGCGCTCGCCGATCGCCTTCGGCCGGCTGCTCGACATCGAGACCGGGGACGCCCTGGCCATGCCCGGCGTGACGGCGGTGTGGACCGGGCGCGATACCGCCGATATTCCGCCGATCGACTTCCGCCAGGTCCGCCTGCCCGGCCTCGCGCCCTACCGCCAGCCGATTCTGGCCGGAGATCACGTTCGCTATGTCGGCGAACCGCTGGCCATTGTGTTGGCCGAGGATGCCTATCTCGCCGAAGATGCCGCGAATCTGGTTTTCGCCGAGATCGAGGAGTATGAGCCGGTGCGCCACGCCACCGACGCGGCGGGCGAATTCGCGTCCGGCCTGTCGAGCGAAGCGGCGATTGTGCATAAGGGCTACGGCGATCTTGAGGCGGCATTCGCCGCCGCCCATGAAATCGTCGAGTTGCGCCTCCACATCGGCCGCCATTCCGGCGTGCCGCTGGAGACCCGGGGCGCCGTCGCATGCTATGACGCGGCGGCCGATGTCCTGGAAATTCATGGCGCGGCGAAAATACCGCACCTCAATCGCGACGCCCTGGCCAAGATGCTGGGGCGCCCGGCCGAAAGCATTCAGCTTTATGAAGGCCATGTCGGTGGCGGCTTCGGCATTCGCGGCGAGCTTTATCCGGAGGACGTTCTGGTGGCATTGGCGGCGCTCCGGCTCGCGCGCCCGATCAAATGGATCGAGGACCGCAAGGAGCACCTCATCGCCGCCAACCACGCGCGCGACCAGAGCCACCTGATTCGCGCCGCCGTGGATGAGCGCGGCTTTGTCCTCGCCATCGACGATGAGTTCTGGGCCGATCAGGGCGCCTATGTGCGCACCCACGCGGCAACCGTGGCCGATCTCACCGCGGCGCTGCTGCCCGGCCCTTATGTGGTTCCGGCCTACCTCGCCGCCGGCCATATCCGCCTGACAAACAAAACGCCGGCCGGGACCTATCGCGCACCGGGGCGCTTCGAGGGCTGTTTCGTCTGCGAGCGGCTGATGGACGCCATCGCCCACCGCCTCGATCTCGACCCGGTGGCGGTGCGCCGGATCAATCTCATCCCGCCCGAGCGCATGCCGTTCGAGCGCCACACAGACGCGCTCGGCACCGATGTCGTCTATGATTCAGGCGCCTATGAGAGGCTGCTCGACCGCCTGCTCGATCACGTTCAATATGATAAATTGCGCGCCCAAACCAAGGCGCGCCGAGCCAATGGCGAGCGCGTCGGAATCGGCCTCGGGATGTTTGTCGAGAAGAGCGGGCTCGGGCCGTTCGACGATGTCGAATTGATCCTGCATGAAGACGAGCGGATCGAAGTGGTGACGGGCGTTGCCTCGCTCGGCCAGGGCGTTGAGACCAGCATCGCCCAGATCTGCGCCGACGGGCTCGGCGCGCGCTTCGAGAATATCACCGTCCTGCATGGCCAGACCGATCGCATCGGGCGCGGCATGGGCGCCTTCGCCTCGCGGGTTACGGTGATGACCGGCTCCGCCGTGCACCAGGCAGCCGGCGAGATGAAGCAGCAACTTCTCCAGGCCGCGTCGGATATGCTGCAAACGCCGGCTGAACGGCTGGCGATCGAGGCCGGCGTTATCGGCATCATTGATCGGCCGGATGGGCCATCGCTGACGCTCGGCGAAGTGGTGCGCGGCGACGCGGCGTTCAAGTCCGTAACCGCGACATTCAACAGCAAGCATATGACCTATCCATACGGCGCCCATCTGGTGGTCGCCGCCATCGACCCGGAAACGGCGGCGGTCAAGATCGAGCGCTATGTTGTGGCCTATGATGTCGGGCGCGCCGTCAACCCGCTGTTGATCGAAGGCCAGATCGCCGGCGGCATCGCGCAAGGCATCGGCGGCGCATTGTTCGAGGAATTTGTCTATGACGATCTCGCCCAGCCGCTGGCGGCAAACCTCGCCGACTATCTGATGCCGACCCTGGCCGAGATACCGGATTTCGAAATATTGATATTCGAGGACGCGCCGAGCCCGATCAATCCGCTGGGCGTGAAAGGCGCCGGAGAAGGCGGCATCACGGCCGCAGGCGCCGCCATCGCCGGCGCCGTGGAGGATGCGCTGGGCAATGCTGGAACCATCGACCGCCTGCCCATCACGCCGACGCGCCTCCGTGACTTGCTGGCCGGCAATATCATGCCGAACGGCTGAGGGTGCGGGCCCTGTGCAAAGATGCGTCTCGTCATGTTTGCTCAACGCTGGTAGAGGGGTATGATTCCAACATGCGGTTTAAGAAAATGCCGAAGCCATGACAGACGATCGCGGCGCCCCTCAACTCTATGACGGCCTTACCGGCTGGCTCCTGAAACAGGGATATCAGAAGCTTGACCTGGCCGAATTGATTCGCGGGATGGGCCAGCGCCTTGTCGCCGGCGGCTATCCGATCCACCGCATCGCCATCGGCGGTATGATCCTGCATCCGGTATTCGGTGCGCTTGACGTGACCTGGGAAGCGCAATCCGACACCGTGCGCAATGATAAAATGCCGCGCAGCGGATTTACACTTGCGGAATTCCAGAACGCACCGTTTTTCTATTCATCCGTCAACCAGCTGCCGTTTGAGCGCTATCATATCGAGGGCGGTGATTTAGAGAGAGAGTTCCCGATTTTCAATAAGTTCAGGACCCAGGGCGTCACCGATTACATTGTCGCATTTCATCCTTATGGGCTCGACGGCAAAATATTATGGGCTGATCTGCCTTCCGTAACGCGCGGCGTCGTCATCTCATTCTCAACGCGCAGAATCGGCGGCTTCGATCCCTACCAGATCGAATATTTGCGCGCGCTCACCCAGCCGATTTTCTTCTGCGTCAAGGCAAACATGATTCGAGATCTCGGGCAAACGGTCCTCGATACCTATCTGGGAAGCTATTCGGGCGGCCAGGTTTTGGATGGCCTGGTCGAGCGCGGCGACGGCAATCTGATTGACTGCGTTCTGTGGTATTGCGACTTGCGCGATTCAACCGCGCTCGCCGACAAGATGGCGCTGGAAGAATTCCTCGGCATGATAAACGACTATTTCGAATGTACCGCCGGTGCGGTTCTCGATCATGGCGGCGAAGTTCTGAAGTTTGTCGGCGACGCGGTTGTCGCGATTTTTCCCTACGATGAAGACGCCCGCCCGCTCGCCAATATGGTGCGTGCCGCCGTGGCCACCGCCAGGGAAGCGTTATCCCGGGTTGACCGGCACAATGAGAATTTCAAGGACAGCGACCGCCCGCCCATCCAATTCGGTATCTCGCTCCATATCGGCAGCGTCATGTACGGCAATATTGGAATCGACCGGCGCCTCGATTTCAGCGTCATCGGGCCGGCGGCGAATGAGGTGGTCCGCCTGGAAGACCTGTGTAAAAAGCTGCACAAGCCGGTTGTCGTGTCGGCCGGTTTCAACGACAGCTATACGGAGGAACTGGTGCCCCTGGGCAACCACCCGGCGGCCAGCGTGGAGGGCGGCCTCACCGCTTTCACGCTCCCTGAATTCGCCGCGCCAGCGCCGACGGAGCCGGGGTAACAACTGAAGGGATCGGCCGGTGAGCGGATACGTCGGAGCCAAGCACGAATTTCACGATGCCGAATATGTTCGCGACTGGGCCAAGCGGTTTGCCCCGACGGCGCCGCGCGTGCAGCTGTTCGACCTTGTTCTGCAACAGATTTCGAAATCGCAAGGGGCGGCGAAACATGTGGTGGAATTGGGCATCGGCCCGGCTACATGGCGCGCCACATACTGGAGCGCAACCGCGAGGTCAGCTATGAAGGCGTCGATTTCTCAGCTGCCATGTTCGCTATCGCACGAGAGACCATCGGCGATTTGATGACGCGGGTGGCGCTGACGACGGCGGACCTCTTTGACAATTCATGGCCATCGAAGCTGAGCCAGCGGCCCGGCGCCATAATCTCGACCTGGGCTCTGCACGATCTCGGCGGCCAACAACCCGTCGCCGATGTCTATAAGCGATGCTTTGAAACGCTCCCTCCCGGCGGCGTCCTGGTCAATGGAGATTTCATCAAGCCAGACGGTACCGCCTTCGATTATGAAGCGGGCCGGTTTTCGATTGACCGGCATGTCGAGCTTTTGAAAGAGGCGGGTTTCCCGGACCCGCAATGCCTTGCACATCTCGAAGTCAACATCGAGAACCCGACAGCGGGCGAGAATTACGCTTGTCTCGTCGCCCACCGCTAACCCACCCCTTCGCCGTCGGGCAGTTGCCGGCGCAAGCCGACGGCGAGCCGGTTCCATGTATTGATCTGGGCGATGAGGACGGTCAGATCGACGATTTCCTTGTCGCTGAAATGCGCGCCGAGCGGCTCATAATCGCTGTCCGGCGCCTGGCTTTCCGGCAACAGCGTCAGGGCTTCGGTCCAGGCCAGCGCGGCGCGTTCGCGCGGCGTGTAGAGCGCCGCTTCGCGCCAGCCGTTCAGCACATAGAGGCGCTGTTCCGTTTCGCCGTCCTGGCGCGCCGCCTTGGAATGCATATCCATGCAAAAGGCGCAGCCATTGATCTGCGAAACGCGCAGCTTGACCAGATCGATCAGGCTGGCCTCGAGGCCGGATTGCAGCACATAGTTTTCAACGCCGAGCAGGGCGTCAATCGCCGCCGGCGCAATTTTCTCGTAATTCAAACGCTCAACGAACATGGCGTCTCCCTTCCACTGGATCGGATTGATGAATTACCGTGATCCAATCGGCAATTCGTCGAATTGGCAATGGGGGGCATGATGCGGCGCGGCCCGGCGCTCAACGCCGCTATGGCGCGCCCGAGGGCGGACCGGCCGCCGCCTTGGCAGCGCGCATCTCGCGATTGGCGATGTAGATGGAGGAGGAGAAAATGATCGCCGCGCCAATCCAGGCCCAGAGATCGAGCATCTCGGCAAAGAATGCGAAGCCGGCCAGCGTCGCGGCCGGCATGCGCAGGAAATCGAAAGGCATGACCAGCGAGGTCTCGGCGATCTTCAAGGCCCGCGTCATGCAGTAGATGTAGGTGTTGGCGACCAGGCCGAGAGCGAGCAGCCAGGGGATTTGCGCGAGCGTCGGCCACTGCCAATACAAAGCCGCCACGATCGCCGCGAAGGGAACCGAAAACAGGGTCAAATAGAAAACCGTCGATTCCGCGCTTTCGGTACGCAACAGCACCTTTCCGGTGACCACGACGCCGGCGCCGGTCAGCGCCGAAATCAGCACCAGCCCGGACGCCGGATTGAACGCCCCGACGCCGGGCCCGAGGATCACCAGCACCCCGGCGAAACCGACCGCCAATGCCAGCCAGCGCCGTGCGCCGACCTTTTCGCGCAAAAACAGCGCCGCCAGCATGGTGGCGAACAGCGGCGCCGTGAAGATCAGCGACGTCGCCTCCGCCAGGGGTGTCATCAATATCGCGACCAGCAGTGTTCCGCCATGGATTACCATCAGTGCCGCGCGCCCGAGGTGAAGCCCGAGGCGGCGCGTCCGGAGGGCGCCGGCGCCGACGCGCATGAGCCATGGCAGGAGCAGCGCCAGGGCCAGAAAATAGCGCCAGAACAGCAATACATAGATATAGATCTCGGCCGAGAGATGTTTGACGATAGCGATCATGCCGGCATAGCCGAGCGCCGCCGTGGTCATCCAAATGGCAACGCGCAGCACGGTCGGCAATCGGGCGGTCGCGGTCGCGTTCGCTCCGCCCATGGCTATGCTCCGCTCCCCGATCGGTCGCGCAGCCGGTGGCTCGCCGAGGCGTCGAGATCGAGCTCATAGATTTCCTTGAGCTTTCCGATCTTTTCCCGCCCCTCCTCGTCGAACGGCGATTTGCCATCGAAGGCATGCAGGCAGATCCCTTCGATCAGATCACCCAGACTGATGTCGCTATATTCCGCCATCGCCTTCAAGACTTTCAGCAGGCGCTTCTCTATGCGCACGCCGGTCTGCACGCGCTGGACGGCAATGTGGCGCCCGGTCGGTTTGTTTTTACTCATGTTATCT
>PVBE011199734.1_pt1 | contig 12287 bp, 9 predicted proteins | sample 1631181 | NCBI WGS metagenome assembly PVBE01 (sample SAMN08397723, study PRJNA350692) | Marine metagenome, whole genome shotgun sequencing project. | isolation source: water | place: Pacific Ocean | collected 2012-04 | reverse complement strand
CGACGCGCTATGGTGGGCGTTCGCAGTTGGTACTGGCCGATTTTACTATGCCTCCTGCATCTGCTTTTGTCCCTCCAATGAAGGACGATCCCAACGCAAAAACTCGACCAAAGGGCACGCGGGGCACCGAGAAACACTGATCAAGAGGTATCAATTGTCTTGGAACGCGCCGCCTTCTGAGAGAGACTCACTGGCCCAGAACCAGCGGTTGGCACTGCTGGACGTTTCAGTCACAGGATGACGCCCATGCGATTTGCTGTCATTTCTGACATACATAGCAACATTGAGGCCCTCACTGCGGTCTTCGCGGACATTGACGCGCGAGGTATTGAGCGCATCTTCTGTTTGGGCGATGTCATTGGCTACGGCCCGGATCCAGAAGCGTGCGTTGATCTCATTGCAAAGCGGTGTGAGTTCACCGTTCGTGGCAATCACGACGACGCGCTTTTTACCAGCGCCGATCGATTTAATCCCTATGCACGCAATGCGCTGAACTGGACTCGTGACCGCTTGGCTCCCGGGTTCTTTCGTCCTCGCGCCAATCGCGCACGCTGGGAGTTCCTTCAGGGTCTTGAGTTGGAAAAGCGCATTGACGAACTCTACTTTGTACATGGTTCTCCTCGAGATCCTGTCAATGAGTACATCTATCGGGAAGACGTATTCTTCAATGCCGAAGGGAAGTTGAAGACAATCTTTCAAAAGGTTGAGCACGCGTTGTTTGTGGGTCACACACATCTTCCCATGGTGCTTACTGATTCTCTCAAGAGCTTTGTCCCGGAAGAGGATGGTGCATCCTTCGATCTTGAGGACGACCGGTATATCATCAACGTCGGGAGTGTTGGGCAACCACGAGACCGAGACACGCGAGCGTGTTATGTAGAGTATGATGCCGCTCGGGTTACTTTCCATCGAGTTTCGTATGACGTGGAAGCAGTGGTTGCGAAGATTGAGTCCCGCCGTGCCTTGGACTCGGTACTCGGCACTCGACTCCGTGATGGCGTGTAGGTCGAGGATGCTCTCGTCTGAATCGGTTTCGGGTCAGCAGTGTTCTTCAGAGTGAGCTTGCCATGGCAGGGTTGGAATTCATTGACCCCAACGGTGAACGCGGCTTCGTCGTCCTGCACTGTCCTCGATTTGTCATTGGTCGCGCCAGTGACTGTGACTTGACATTAGACGACGCGTGGGCTTCGCGTCGACATATGGCCATCGTTGTTGACGATGAGGGCGTTCATGAGATGCAGGACCTCGGCTCAGGAAACGGGACGCGTTGGAACGCAGAGGTTCATGGGTCTCATATCCTGACCGACGGAGATATTCTCCGTGTCGGTCGCACCTCTTTGACCTATCGAGCCTCTGATTCCACATCTCGGGCGCAAGGCTCCGAAGCACAAAGCCTCAGGCTTGCACAGGCCCAGGCCGAGCGTCTTCAGACAGAATGCGAGACACTGCGATCACTTATAGGTGAAAGAGGCGGCAGTACGCCAGACGGTGCGACCCTTCTGCAGCCTGGCCCAACTCGCCTCAATCCACAGATGGACCTTCGATTTCCCGTTCACTCGACAGCCGATTGTTTGAGTTTGGGGGAACCTTCATCATGGGCTCACTTCGGCGTCGGGCCTGATGCCCTTGCATTTGGCGCAGCGCTGCTCGATGTCGGGCAGAGTCGCCTCGTGGTTTTCGTGGATGAGATGCTTCCGAACTCGCGCGTGCCCCTGCAGTCGCGATGTGTGCGTCGCCTTCACGGTGACGATGGCGTTCTGCAGAGCCTGGTGGAAACTCTTTCGGAGGCGGAGGCACAGATCATTGAGTTTGTGGTGGCCGAAGGCGTCGTAACGGACCTCTTCTTGCTGACGGGCAGTGATGTCTACAATGACTCCAGTGGTTTTGTTGCGGCCCTGTCTCTGTTGTCAGATGCCCTGAGGGTACGTGAAGAAACCAGATCCGTGCGTTTGCACCTCGCTCTTATGGGAGAGTCTGTTATCGATGAAGAAGCGCGGGAGTCCTGCCAGGTCCTGATGCGCGCAGGGCGCCTTTCGAGTGCCTTTGTATTCCAGGAGAGCCGTTCGATTGGCGATGGCGTTCAGGGTCACTACTCAGCGGCAGCCGGGGCTCTGGACCTTTTGTCGTGGCTGCCTCGCATGGAGGCCATCGAAGGTGGGCTGGGTGATGGAGGCCTTGCGTCTCATTTGTCGACGGGTGGTTTCGTCGCGATGGGGTTGGCAGGGTCCACCAGTGCGAACAGAGAGGGTCTTGAGGCGGCTGTTTCTGTGGTTCTTACCCAGGGGCTTATGGCCGAGGGATTCTCCGCAGCAACTGCAATGAGCGCTGTTGTCGTTTGCCTTGTTGGCCAAGACGATCTGCGGGCAGACGATGAGGCTCTCGGCAGAGTACGGGAGGCTCTAAGATCTGTCGAGCAGCAGTTGCCTCAAGCACAGGTGAATCGCGCCATTTACGTGGTTCCCAATGATGGAGTGAGACTGTTCGTGGTGCTGTTTGGGCTGACGTAGCGTGGCGCAGAGAAACTGCCTGCGCGACAGTGTGAGTTGAGGGCGTCTTCAGGCTATACTGTCGCAGCGGGTGATTGACGTGTATTGGGAGTTATTGATGGGGAAGAAAGTCGAAGTTGCGGTCAGCACCGACGTCGGGAGGGTCCGAGAAGAGAATCAGGACCATTTCTGGCTGCGCGAACCTGCCGATACTGACGAAGAACGCCGCTTGGGGACCTTGGTGGTCGTTGCTGATGGAATGGGTGGCCACTCCGGCGGAACCGTAGCCAGCCACTCCGCCCTGGAGGCCGTTGAGGCGACCTTCCCATCGTCATCAGAGCAATCCATGTTTGGTCTGCTTCATCAGTCCATCAAGAGTGCCAATGAACGAGTGCTGCAAGAGCAGCGCGATGATCCCCAAATCAAGGAAGCCGGCACCACCTGTGTTGCCCTTCTTATTCGCGGTCGTGTCGCCATGGTCGCTCACCTGGGCGACTCTCGGGCGTATCTCTTTCGCGGTGGCGAAACGCAGCAAATTACACGGGATCACACCTACGTCAATGAACTCATTGAGCTGGGGCTTCTGACAGAAGAACAGGCCAGGACCCACGCCGACAAGAACATCATCACTCGCTGCGTTGGTATGGGGGCGAAGATCGATGTCGACTTCAACCGACGTGAGCTTGAGCGTGAAGACGTTCTCGTGCTCTGTTCGGACGGCCTTACCAACATGGTTAAAGACGAAGAGATTCGTGCCATTGTCTGTTCTCATGATCCGAAAGCGGCCTGCGGGCATCTCATCAGTCTGGCGAATGAGCGCGGAGGTGACGACAATATTACGGTTGCTGTTGTGCGGGTAAATGACTTCCTTGAAAGAGACGAAGGCCTTGAAGCTCTTGATCGCGAAGAAGAAGCGTTTAGTTCTCGCATGACGCCTGTCATTACTCGCGAGGACGTTTCTGATGACGTTGTTACAGATGTTACGGCAGAATCACCGGAGGTACGGCTGGAAAAAGACACGAAGCCCGGTTCCAGTGGTCGTCAACGGCCTGTAACGACGTCGCAATCACTTGCTTCCTTGTTGGGTGTAGAGGAGGAATCGTCCCGCGGACTCTCCACCAGGTTTTGGTATTGCGTAATCGGGGCTGAGATTGTCGCCCTTGTTCTTTTGACGATTTGGATAGCGAGCATCGGATGATTGGCACCAAAGTAGGCAGCTATGAGGTAACTCAAGAAATCGGTGATGGTGGACACGCCTTTGTTTTCAAAGGCGTGGACGGCGAATCCGTTGTCGCCATCAAAATGCTGAAGCCCAGCGCGGCCGATGAGGACAACATCGCAAAGCGCTTTGCCATTGAAGCCGAGGCCCTGAAAGAGCTCAATCACCCAGGCATTGTCGGGTTCAAGGGCTATGTCCGTCAGGAGGACTATCACTTCCTGATTCTTGAGTACATGGACCAGGGGTCAGCCGAAGACTTGATCGAGACTATGCATCCCATTCCCGATCGATTTGCGGTGCCCATCTTCTACTCCGTTCTCGACGGCATTCGGCATGCGCATGAGCAGGGCTACATCCATCGAGACATCAAGCCGAGCAACATCCTCTTGAATTCGGTCGGTGAGGCGAAGTTGACCGACTTTGGCATCGCGAAGGTCATTGGCGGACAGAAGCTCACTCGTCAGGGCTTTGTTGTTGGCACGACGCTCTACATGGCACCTGAGTTCTTGTCCAAGGGGGTCGTCAATGTTCGAACCGACATCTATAGCCTTGGCGTGACACTCTATGAGATGCTCACTACGCGGCGGCCATTCGAATTCGAGAGTGAAAACGAGCCGTTGATCAGCTTTGCGAAGCGGTTCCTTCGGAGTAAGCCGACGCCGCCATCGACCTATCGCCCGATTCATCCGCAACTGGAGCGAATCGTGATGAAGGCGCTGTCAATGGAGCCGAAGCAACGGTATAAGTCGGCCAAGGATTTTCGTCGTGATCTTGAGAAGCACTTTCCTGATCTTGTCAAGCGTTCGCTGCTTATTGAATCGCAGTCGGCAAAAACAGGCATGGTGAGCATCGAAGAAATTCAAGCCATGGAACAGGCACACGATGTCGGTGCCTTAGGAAGGGCGATGCCGTATGTTGTAGCGTCTGTCCTCGTGGTGGTCGGGGTTCTTGCGTCAGCTCTGTTTGGCGTTGACCGACTGCTCGCCTATGGCGTTGGATTCGTGCTGGCCGTTCTGTCGGCCTTTTTATTGAGTCGGCGATCTCAGATCAGTGTGCCTGGCCAGTCCGCACAGGCTCCAGCCGTCGGCAGGATCATTGACGCCGGCGACGACGACTCGTCGTTCAGCGACATTCTCTCATCCCGTGGTGGTGATGAAGACACAATGCCCTTTCATGATGGCCTCGCCTCGCGTGCGCCGTTTGAAATGACGGCAGAGTCGGAATTGAATGCCTATCTTCATGTGTTGAAGGGCAAAGAGGAAGGTAAGCGCTACGGCTTGCGCCCGGTTTCACGAATCGGCCGAGACCTTCGAGTTGATATCCGCCCCCATGACCCCGAGATTTCTAGGCACCATGCCGTCGTGACGTTCAATGGCCGAGGGTTTATTGCCGAAGACCTCGGGTCCATGAATGGAACCTATGTCAACGAGGAACGACTTCAGGGTAAGCGCGACCTTGCGGATGGTGACATACTTCGTGTTGGCTCCACCTCAATGCGGTTTGAGGTCGGCCGAATGGGCGAGGCGCAGTAGTCAGCGGTTGTTTCTGAGCCACTCAAAGCAGGCGTGTCGATTCAACTCGACCAGGCTCAGCATGTTTGTCCCGTCATAGGGGATTCTGCGATTCGTTGCCATGAGCACTGGAATGCTATCGTGAATCACGAAGGCCGCTTCCTTTGCACGGGCATCGTCCACAGCAAAGAACAGCTTTCCATTGTGGTGTTGCCAGGGCTCAAGAACGGTCAGGATCCCCCTTAGCGCGTCCTTTGAGGAGATATTGAAGGCCAATGGTACATCGGTATAGAAGCGAGTGGCTTCGAGCGCACTTGGCATGAGGACGACATCATCTCGCGTTGCAAACGTATTAATGGCTTCGCCCCTTCGGCGAAAGGTATCTGATTGAAAACCATGGTACTCGTTGATCCCGAGCCAGACGCCACCACTACAAATCAGCAGAAGCAGGGTGCTTATGATCAGATGAGCTTTGAAGTGATGGGCGACGCTCTCAATGGCTGACCGAAGCCAAAGCAAGCCCATGCCGGCAGCAATCGCCAGCGCAGGCGATAGTGTGAGCATCCAAAACTCATGTACTGCAGCTCTCTCATGGAAGATGAGTGTCGGGCCCAAGCCAGTGATGAGCAGGGCGACAAGAATTCGATCGAGTTTTTGGGCCTGTCTCCTGACCAGCCGACGGGCCATGCAGAGCAGCCCAATGCATGAAAAGACGATGACAGGCGCCCCGAAGAAACGCCATCCGTAGCTTAGAATGGCGGTCGCTTGTCCGACGCCGTTGTTCATTTTGTGCGTAGGCACCATGGCCAAGAGGTGCTGCAGCGGCTCGGTCTGATTGAGCTCCGCCAGGACGAAAACCCAGACTCCAAACGCAAGGGCGCCGGCTGCAAACGGCGCCATTCCAGCGAGGGCGTCTCTTAGGCGATTCGGTGTACGTGAGCGAAAGAGGAGTCCATCCAGGAGCAATGCAGGTGCAACGAAAAACGTAAACCAGTCCATGAGTGTCGCCGTGAAAGCCAGCACCAGGAACCTCCAATCGCGATGAACGGGGCGGCTTGCGTCGCGCGAAAACCACGCAAGCATGGTCCACAGGATGGCGGTCAGACAAAAGGGCGGTGCGTCTACACTGCGTCCAAACACCAGGAGCATCGGCAGCGTTGCGAACAGCGCTGTTGCAATCCACAGGAGTTCTGGGTCGCGACCTGTGACTCGAAGGAGCAGGGCGCATCCGAGGAGGCTGAGAATCAAGAGAATGAGAATGGGAACACGGAGTGCGGCCTCGTCCTTTCCCAGCAGCAGGTAGAACGGTCGAAGCAGTCCATGTGGCAATGGCGGGTGGTTCAGATAAGGGACGTTTGATCCCGAGTCGGCATTTGTATGAAAAAGCAGTGGTGTTCCACGAAGAGACAGGTATCCAAATTGATCGAATCCGTGCTGCGCCTTACCGAAGTAGGCAGCACCTGATAAGCCGGCCATCGAGGCTTCAAAAGGTTCGTCAATCCATGCGACGTGACAGATAATCGGAACGCAGATGCAAAGCAATGCCGACAGACGCAGTAGTGGTTTCACCGATTCGTCATTCGTCATTCGTCATTCGTCGTGTTCGTGGTCCACAGCAACAGGCGGCTCCCATTGAGCGGGTGATTATGAAAGTGAGTTGGCCAGAATCGCCGGCCATTCATGTCAGTCGGGGGTAGTCTATCAGCGAACCGATCGCTCCCCGAGTCGGCCAACGCGATTATGCGCAGCGCTCCCATTGGTTTGTTGACGTGAGGGCCAATTCGCGGGAGCGATCATTTTCCTGCACGCCGCGCTTTACTTGAGCAGCAGTGCAGTGATGATGCCGACAAGCAGGACGATGGCAGCAATGAGCCATTGATTGGATCGCGAGTCGACAGTTGTCTCGTCTTTGACGCTCTGCATGGCCTCGCTGACAGTTTCGGGCCCAACAGAAACTTGTGACGATTCTGACAGGGTGTCTCGCAAGGGGTCCAGATCTCTGGAATGATGACTTCGGCTTTCGGACTCGGCGTTCCCTTGGAAGACGATGCGGGGACCAGCGCGACCGAGGGTGATTTCGTCCCCGTTGCGGAGCTCCACTCGGCGGATGCGGTGGCCGTTTACAAAGCTGCCATTCAGGCTGCCCATGTCGTAAAGGACCCAAACCCCCTCCTCGATGCGAATCTCGGCGTGCTGCGTTGACACTGTTGGGTCCAGAAAGGAGTCGAGTGCGACGTCATTGTGGCGGCCTCTGCCGATGAGGATTGACTCGCGCGAGAACTGCTCCACCTCTCCGACGCGGCTACCGCTGAGGTGAGAGAGCGTGAGCCTGAAATCGTTGGCAGGCTGACTCATCATCTTCATTTCCTCCATTGCAGTACTCACTTATCTTACCGCAGCAGCAGGACGTGAGACCGGGATGTCCGAGGTGCTTTCCTGTTGCTGAAAAGTGATGACTTGCTTTCGGCGTGCGCCCAGACGATTAACCGTTGCGATGGTCAGGTCTGCGTCGCCGTCAAAGGTCACTTTGAGAGGGCGTCGATAGGAGCCGTCTCTTGTGGGCAGCGTAGGACCCAACCGAACTCCGAGGCCACCTGTAACAGTCGGCGCTTCGGCGAGGTTCGCTCCTCCTGGGATCAGGAGTTCCAACTGGCGATCGCGTGTTGTAGCGACCGTCGAGTTTTTGGTGATGTTTCGAGGGGTGCCGTTTTCGATGAGTTGAATCATGGGCTGTGAGTCGGCGTCGTCAACGTCCGACCGAGGGCTCTTCTCCGACACCCCACGGCCCCCTTCGCCTGCCTCGTCATTGAGGTGGTCACGCAAAGAGACGATCGACAAACAAATGGGAATCAGGAGGACCAAGGCGACAAATGGCGGCAATGATTTGACAAGTGCGAACTTCAAGGAAGGCTCCCACGGTGTATAGTTTAGAGCATGAAATAGATCGGGCAGCGCATGGCTTGTGCCATAACGGAGGCCAATGTCATATAGAAGGCTCAACTAAGATCTTGCAGTTATCAGGATTCAAAAACGGCATTGAGGGCATCAAGCACCGAATTGACGTTCTTGGGGCGTTTGGTGCGATCTCTGTGCAGACAGTGGTTTGCCAGTTCAAGCAGGCGCCTGCTCTGTTCCGTGAGAGTCTCTTCATTGAGGCAAACGTGTTGTCCCAGGGCGTGGGAATAAAGTGCCTTGAGGGGAGACCCACTTGCTGGCGGCACGCCGGTCAGCAAGTTCCAGAGGATGCAACCGAAGGAGAAAACGTCAGCGTGCCGTGTCATGTCTTCACCCAACGCTACCTCAGGTGCCATGAAGGCGTAGGGGCCCGGCGCCTCAGCAAATGGGTCGAGGCAGCCATCACCCCGCACGAATCCGGGATGTGCCAACCAGACATGGTCGAATTCATCAAGGAGGATATTCTGAGGCGAGAGGCTTCCATGGCTGAGCTTGAATTTGCTTCTGTGCAGGGCTTGCAGGCCTCGCAGGATCCCCTCCGAGATCTGGAGGATGCGCGCTGCGCCCATGGCTTCGCCAGTGTCAAGCGACTCTGTTAGCGGCTGAGTATCGGTCAGAGCCGACACCACAAAGCACAGGCTTCGATTGGCCAGGACATCGTGGATTGACAGCAGGTTCTCATGGTCGATCTCCATGGCGCGTCTTGCCGTATTGAGGATTTGATCTGAACTGACCCTGCTCCGAGGAAAGACCAGCGCCTCGTATTGCAGACAGGAGTCCATGTCTTCACAGAGCCAGAGTTCGTGGTCGTCCTCAATGCGCCGCGGTGCCTGAGCCTTGAATTTTCCGAATTCGACGTTGGGTTCCAGGAACTGCGGGAGGCGTTCGCCCTCAGCGACCGAGACCTGCGAGAGTTCCCAGTTGGCGAATTCCTCGACCAGGTCCAGACCTCCCTCCTGGCGCCGTAAGAGCTCCTGAAGGCATTCACGCATGGCGTTAAGTGTGGGGCGATCTTCCCGTTGTTTTTCCAGGCACCCCATGATGAGGGCCCGCAGTGCGGCAGGAATCTGTCGGCTGGCTGAGTGATTCGATAGCGGCGTGGGTGCTTCCCTGCGGACCGACGGAAGTTCTGCAAAGCTGTTGATGGGAATGGGTAATGAGCCAGTTAGCATCTCATAGAGAACGACACCGAGAGAGTAGACATCGGAGTCGGCAGATTGGGGTTCGCCTCGCGATTGCTCGGGCGACAGATAGCTGGGCTTGCCAAAGACAGTGCCGCCGCCTGTCACTCGCTCGGTTTCCCCCTGCATGAATCGCCCCAGGCCGAAGTCGAGGAACTTCACAAAGATGCGACTGGACTCTGGTGGAAGCAACATGATGTTGTCCGGGCAAAGGTCACGATGGAGGATGCGATGAGAGTGGATGGAAAGTAGCCCGCTCACAATCTGATCGGCGATAGTCAGGAAAAGCGGTGCCTCAAGGCCACCATCAGATCGTTCGATCAGTCGTCGAAGCGTCTTGCCGACAACCAACTCCATGGCGATATAGTGTTCGCCGTCCGCAGAGCATCCGTCGGCAATGTGGCGTGCAACGTAGGGGGAATCTCCCATCGACTCCAGGAGACTGGCTTCCTTCCGAAAGCGCATGAGGCGGCGGTCGGCCCCTTCCTGGGCGCCTGTTGACTGCGCGCCTTCGAAGATCTTGATGGCTACTGAGCGATTGTTGTCGCTTAGATCGGTGGCTCGGTGAACGGTTGCCATGCCGCCGGACCCGATGATCGAAACCAGGCGGAATCGATCATCGACGGTGCGGTCGGTCATGGCAGCTCTCAGAGGTTCTCGATAATGGCGTCACCGTATTCTGAGCACTTGAGGAGCGTGGCACCATCCATCTGGCGTTCAAGGTCGTAGGTGACCTGTCGCTTATTGATGGTGCTGGAGATGGCGTCAACAATGCTCTTCGCCGCCTCCGTCCAGCCGAGGTGCTCCAACATCATGACACCGGAGAGGATGACAGAGCTTGGGTTGACTTTGTCCTGGCCTGCGTATTTTGGTGCGGTGCCGTGCGTTGCTTCGAACAGGGCTGCCTGATCGCCGATGTTGGCGCCGGGTGCAAGTCCAAGACCACCCACCTGGGCAGCGCAGGCATCAGAGAGGTAGTCCCCATTCAGGTTTGGTGTTGCGAGGACATCGTACTCGTCCGGGCGAAGGAGGAGTTGCTGGAACATGGCATCGGCGATGCGATCCTTGATGAGGATTTTTCCTTCGGGCATTGTTCCGTCGAATTCGCTCCAGAGTTCGTCTTCGGTAATGACGTGGTCGCGGAATTCATCGACTGCGACTTCATAGCCCCAGTCCCGAAAGGCACCTTCGGTGAACTTCATGATGTTGCCCTTGTGAACCAATGTGACACTGGATCGCTTGTTCTTAATGGCAAACTCGATCGCCTGCCGCACCAATCGCTTGGTGCCAAAGGCGCTGATGGGCTTGACGCCGACACCGGAGTTGTCGCGGAGGTTGGCGCCCATCTCATCTTTGAGGAACGAGATGACGCGGTCGCTCTCAGGGGTGCCTGCGGCCCATTCAATGCCAGCGTAGACATCTTCGGTGTTCTCGCGGAAGATGACGACGTCGAGCGCTTCAGGACGGTTGACCGGGGAGGGCACACCGTTGAACCAGCGGACAGGCCTGACACAGGCGTAGAGGTCGAGTTCCTTGCGAAGACCAACGTTAAGTGAGCGAATGCCGCCGCCGACAGGTGTCGTGAGCGGGCCCTTGATGGCCACACGGTAAGTGCGGATGGCGTCGAGCGTCTCTTCCGGGAGCCAATGGCCCTCGCCGTAGGCGTCGATTGCGCCCTCTCCAGCAAAGATCTCATACCATGCGAGACGCCGTTCGCCGCCGTACGCTTTTTCTACCGCGGCATCGAGAACGCGGTAGGACGCTTCCCAGATGTCACCACCGATACCATCGCCGCGGATGAACGGTATAATCGGGTCGTTGGGGATGTTGGAAAGGTCAGTAATGGGCGTGCCGTTGGCAGGCGCTTCAAGCTTGTTCGGTGCTGTCATTGATCGTCTCTATAGGGTGCAGATGAAAGGGGCCGAACGGTAACAAGTGGCCCACTCTGACGCACCCCCAATGATGACCTCTGTCGGGTTTGGCCCGCCATATGCGGTGGGCAACAAACTAAGTCTTTGACGCGTCAAAGACCGTTACCAGATGGGAACATAAAACCACCATGAGACACCTGCAAATCCTGCTCTTCCTGATGCTGCCCTGCGGTTCGGTGCTTTTCGGGCAAGCGCCCTTAAAATCAGAGCTTCGAGAAGCCGTCTTCCAGTTGCCCACAACCCTTGATCCGCACGCGGCATTGATGCCTGATTGGAATCGCTTCTGGATGCAGGTCTATGAGGCACCTCTGTCGTGCACGCTTAAAGACGGGAAGCTCACGGTGGCGCCCCTTTTGTTGGCTTCGATGCCCTCCGTTTCGGCCGACGGCCTGACCTACACGCTGACCTTTCGAGGCAATATCCGTTTTCACGACGACCCGTGCTTTGCAGACGGCAAGGGGAGGCGCCTGACTGCCAGCGACTTCTCTGCGGTCCTTCGGCGGCACATCGACCCGTCATTCGGATCGCCCTTTTTTGGGGCCTATCTGGCTGGTCGCCTCAAGGGCGCCAATGACGCACGAGCGAAGGCGGAGGCAGACGGCCTCATGGATGAAACGCTCCCCATCGCCGGTATCTCCATCTTGTCTGACACGCAGATCCGCCTCTCTTTCGAGGGGCCCTTTCCGCAGTTCACCGCGTTGCTGTCCATGCCCTGGCTCGCTCTTATTCCGAAGGAGGCATGGTTGCGCTATGGGAGCGCCATTTCAGAACGCATGGTGGGGACAGGTCCGTACCTGTTGAATCGCTCCGAGTCCAACGATCGACAATTGGTCTTTGCGGCCAACAAAAAATACAGGGGAGGTGGCGATGCCGTACCTCGAAACAGCGGCATTCGCTTTTCGTTGCTCACGGAGCTTTCCCACCACGAGCAGCGCTTTGAGTCAGGTGAGATCCAGATGCTTGACCTGTGGGCCAACAACCGTGCGAAGTACCTCACTGGCCTG
>PVBE010786231.1_pt1 | contig 12287 bp, 3 predicted proteins | sample 1631181 | NCBI WGS metagenome assembly PVBE01 (sample SAMN08397723, study PRJNA350692) | Marine metagenome, whole genome shotgun sequencing project. | isolation source: water | place: Pacific Ocean | collected 2012-04 | reverse complement strand
TCTTCGTCTTCGTCGTCTCGTTCGGCGAGCGGGGACGCGGTGACGTCTTCGGTGCGCTCGTCGTCGGACGAGGACGGGGCCTCGTCGTCGTCGTCGTGTTCGTCGTCGAGAGATTTCCACGTGCCGTCCGTCTCGGTGGAGGATTTCACGAGCGTCTCGTCGACGGTCTCCTCGGCGGCGGTGGTCCACGTCTCGGAGAAGATGCCGGCGCCGTGGAAACTCGACCAGGCGGATTTGCGGTGACCCGCGAGCGCGGTGACCTCCTTGGACGCGGCGGGATCGGCCGATTGAACGATGGGATTGCTCGCCGCGGCGATCTCCGTCTTGGCGCGCTTGGGCGCCGCCTCCTCGACGACGACTTCCGGTTCCGCGTCAGTCTCGGTCGCGGGTTCGACGAAAGATTCAGAGATGGCGTCGAACGAAAACGTCGTCTTCGGTCCCTCCACCACCTTGCGCTTCTTCGTCGCCGCGTCGACAAAGTTGGCGCCGAAGATGTCGTTTCCGCTTTGCTGTTTTCTCCAAATAGCCTGCGACTCGCGAAGCTGTCGCTGCGCAGTCGCCACCGCCGCCGGCGCGCGCACTTCCGCAGCCTTACTCGTGAACCGTGCGCCCGCGCCCACCGCGCATCGCTGCGTCGTCGGTCTCGAATCCAGCGTCAGCGGCTGCGCCCCCGCCGCCACCGCCTCCTCCAGACGTTCCACCAACGCATCCTTACTCCCACCGGGATTCACCCCTCTCGCGCGACACGCCTGTCGCAACTCTTGCAGCGTCAGCGTTTTTGCGCTCACGACGTCGTATCTCGCGTCCACGCTCGCCAATTTCCCATTCGCGTTCGTGATGCGCGACCCGACCGCCGCCGCCCCTCGTCCCGGCGCCTCCGCCTTGAACAGATTCGCCCCCTCGTGCTGCGCCGCGCGGTTCTCGTTCCACGTTCGACGCGCCCGACGCTCACACGGGGCGTTTTCATCCCCTCGCATGATGGACTCGACCCCCGTGCTCGGTCCTCGCTTCGCCACGGGGTGATGCGTGGCGACGTTTCGTAATTTCACCGGACGCGGCGCGTGGGACATGAATCCACCGTCGTCGCCGCCCTCGTTGGCGGGCACGTCGGCGAGCGGCGAACGCGGTCGCGCATCGCTCGCGGGCGTCGTCATCGTCCGTCGCGTTCGGCGAGGTCGCGACGCGTCGACGAGTGACGCGTCGTTCGCGCGCGATCACGCGAGAGAAGAGGAAGCCGAAGAGACAAATGGTTCCCCTCTGCGCGAGAAGAGACGTCCGGCGGGGGTACGACCGTTCGCTGGCGGCGCGAGGCGTGCGGTGGGCGCGCGGGTGCGTTACATGAATCTATCGTCGTCGTCGTCGTTTCGTTCGCTTCGGCCGGAGAGGGTGCGCTAGATGTCGGCGCCGGCGGACGCGGCGGGCGCGGCGGGCGCGTAGGGGCGCGTCACGCCGAGACGCGCGAGAAATTTCTTGGCGTTCTTGTACGGACGGAAACGACGTCTCTTGCGCGGTTTGAGCTTTCTCTTCGCGCCGACGTTTCGTGCGGACATGATCTCGACGACGTCTTCGTCGTGGGAGACGTTGTGGCCGCTTCTAGTACGAGAGGCGCGCGCGGCGGAGGCGTCTTCTCGGCGGTCTTCTCGGCGGTGGTCAGTGGATTTTCGTTTGGATTTTTGTAAACGCTCGATGGCGCGCTCCACGGCGGAGTTTTGGTCGATCTCGCTCTGGACGAATTTGCCTCGGAAACCCACGAGAGACTTGAGGACGCTCCACACGATGTGGTTTTTGAGCACCGACGATAAATCTCGCCACGGACCCGAAAACTGATCGATGCTAAACGCGTCGACGCCGAGTTGTATGTCTCTAAAAGAACGCTTCTGGCCTTGGTAAGTCACCTTCATGTGCAAAGGATGAATATGGAACACGCGCAACAGAACCTTTTTGACGTCGCTACCCGCATTGTTGGGCGGTGACGTAATGTCTAGCTCGCTGCTCGAGCTGTCGGGATCCGAATCAAACGCGTCGTAGTGGTCGGCGTCGTTACCCCAATGCCATTTTCGACCGTGTTGATTCGTGGTCGACGATCTCGGCGACACCGAGACGCCCGAAGATGAGAGATTCCGCGAACGCGAGCTCATCGGGTCGACTCTGTCGATACTTTTGAGTTTTCTCTGCGAGTTTCCTCCCGCGTACGATCTCGTGAAAATCTCGTGCTCGAGAGACGAATCGTTGGACGGTGGAAACAAGTAATTGTTGATCTTCTTGTACTGCGATCGCATGATGTGCACTTCGAACGGCTGGACGCTCATCTCCATGTGATCGTACACGGGTTTTTCTGGAGGCGATCCAGCGCGTATCGAAAAGAAATCAATCAGGGGAGCGCCGTCGTAAGAAATCACCTCTCCGTTGGGCATCCACCGAGTGAAAATACGCCCCACTTGGTCATTTTCACGCGAAATGAGACCCAAACCGTGTAACCTGAATCGCATGATGCCCGCAGAGTTGGCTTGGCGCTCGCGAGACAGCGATAACCGCGACAGCTTCGCCGTCACAAAAGGATGACCGCCCGAGAACATGGTCCACGCCGCGTACTCAATTTCGAGGCGCATGCGCAATGCCGCTCGCCGACGATACAAGCGAATAAAATCTTCCGCTTTCTTGATGGCGGTGAGAAGATACAATTCCGCTTTTTGAGCGATCGCCCAATGATTGTCGATGTCGCGAACGATCTTCTTCCTCGCGTTCAGATCTAATCCCGTCGAGCGTCTGTAACTCGACTCCAAGCTCTCCGCTCTCCATCGAGAAACGATGACTCTCCTCATCGGCTTGGCGATCAGCGCCGCCGAGGCGAGCGACAGCGATGATATGAGCGTCCTATCTGTGTTCATCAAGATTTTAGAGGCTTGGTAACTCGGTCTCGATCTCTTCAAATTCGGCGGCGTCAAGAAGAGACTCTCCATGACGTCCATCAACACGGCGTATTGACTCGAGTTCATCTCCGCCTCGATTTCAGGTGAACGCACGGAAAATTCGCTCAGAGCCTCTGACTTGACCTCCTTCGATTTCTGTTCATCCAGTGTCGCATCGTCGGCCGTCGGTTCAGCGTAGGCGTACAATTGCTCATCCGTCACGGCGTCTGTCGTCGCCGTCACCACGCTGCTGTGTTCAAACACCATGGCGCCCGGCTTGAAAATTCGTCTCAACAGCGATCCCGTCTGTTTTCGAGCATCGTCCGAGAAGACATCCTCGCGAACCAACAGCGTTTCGGAGCCCGACGATGTTCGTTCCTTGAGCCATTGAACGCCGGCGTTCAAATCGACGTTGGTCGGCGCGACGTACGCTTGCACTTGCTGCAGAGAAACCGTGACGAGTCGACGATTCTGAGAAACACCGTCGTCTATCCTGCGTCCGACGACGAGGCCTCCCTCTGCGGCGAGTAACATGCGCCCCGCGCCGTCGTTACCCTTGAAATTGATCTGGGGAGTGGTGATCTGAATCACGAAGAGCACTTTCGTATCCGGCGCTCGCTTTGGCGATTCTCTCTCCGCGACGAACTCCTCTCTGTCCAACGTCGTGAACGTCGGTGTCGAACCCGACAACTTGTCTTGTAGCGTTCCCTCATCAAAGTTTGAAAGTTTCTCGGCGGATTTGATGATTCGGTCGAGCTCCGACCACGTCGGTTCTCTTCGTTTACTCTGCGACGCCACCCACAAACCTTTGATCCAACCCAAAATCGAATTCCTATTTTCAGCCTCGTACAAGATACGAGGAGAGTCGACTTCGATCTGAATACCTTCGTCGGCCACGGACTTTTCGCGCCTCTGCGTGATCTCCATGCGCTTTGCGTCGAACACCAAGGTCGGTTCGGTGGATTCCGGACGCGACGCCGAAGACGAATACTCTCCCATCATGTCAACAGGACTCGTCGCCGAGTTTTGGCCTAACATTTCTTTGATGACGTCATCGAGCTCTGCCACATTGACTCTGTTGTTGACCGAAGACGTGCGGTGAAATCGACCCGGGCTCGAAAACGTGCGTACCAAGAGCGAGTCGCGGTCCGGTACGTGGAACTGCGATGAATCGGTGTGCAACGTAAACTCAACTCGTTCATTTCTCGCCTTTTTCGCGACAACCTTGACCGCGTTGAGGGCGAAACACGCCCCGTGCGCATCGTCAGTTCCATCGCTAGACGCGTTGACCACGTGTATGCTCTTTGACTCTAACACGGTGTCCACGCTTTCGAAGAGTTCGGGAAGACTGATCGAATCCGGATGCCTCACTCGGCGAGGTTTCCCCCACGGTCGTAAATTCCAAATTCCTCGCAGAGCTTTCATAGGATTAGCCATTCCATCTTTCCACGTTTTCACGAATTCAACGTCGTCTGGCGTCAACGCAAACGTCGGTGCTGAGTATTCCGCGCTCTCCGCGGCATGGTCGGCATTCTTCATCCCTCGGACGTGCTCAAAGAAATCACCCATCTCTCCGTCCTCCTCGTACTGTTTCTTCACAAAGTCCTCCTTTGATGAAAACGTGACGCCCAAGTTCACGGTGCACCCGGTCGAACGCGTGAGATCGCGCGCGAAGAGCTCTTCACCCGTCTGCGAATCGTGTCTGTAGTGCGTGCAGTGACCGTCGCCGCCGTCGCGCAAAGACTTGAACTCGTAGTCGGCTAAAACTTCCATCACTGGAAGAATAACAATTTCGTTTTTCATCATCGATGATTCGCGAGTTTTCTCAACTATCGATTCCAGCGAACACAATTCGTCGTCCTGTATTCGAGAGACGGTGAAATCGGCGCATCGCACCTCGACGCGCCGCGGTTTCATGTGAAAGTGCCACATGTCGGCGGCGAGCTCGAGTTCGCTCTTGAACACCTCTCCACCGTGCGCGCCGATGTGTTCGATGCGTCCACGCCCGTCCATCTTCATTCGACTGTGCATCATCGTAATGTCCATCACGCCGCGCCACTGACTCCGGAGCATGTCCCACCAAGGCATCGACGGAGGTTGTGGATCGGCACCATCGTACTCCTTCACCTCGGGTCGACCACCGCCACCACCCGGAAGCGACTCCGGCAGGCGTGGTAACACAAATCTCGTTGTGAGCTCTCTCGACATGTTATACATGTAAGGTTCGAGACACGGGGACACGAACATCTCAGCCTCGGCAAAATTCATTCTAGCGTCCGTGTACCACATCGCCGTCGGACGAGACGGCGTCAGCGGTCCGTTCGTCATCGCCCAGTGTCGTCTTCCACACGCCATTTGAACTTGGTTAGTCAATATGCGCGGTGCGTACTGTCGACCTTGCACGAAGTTTCCGGATATGACCCACTCGTCGCACGTGAAGAATGGACGTTCGGTCGCGTCGCCCAACTCGACGCGCATGGATGTCGTCGTCGTGTGCATGCTGAAGATGTTTTGCAACTGCAATGCAACGGAATCACTGTACGGCGCGTCGACGCGACGCACGACATTCGCCGCTCGCGCCACGAGTTCGTCACCATCGCCTTTGCCCCCACTCCACGCTGCGACGGAGCGCACGCCTCCGACGCTGATGTGCACCGCTGGACCTCCGCCCGAAGCCAAAAACTCTCTCTGGCTAAGGTACAACTTCGTGACGGCGGTGAGCGTGTCGTCGATGACGGAATCAAAACGAACGGCTGCTATGGCGGGACTCAGCACGGTCTGCCTCGCGCGTAAGAGACGCTCTAAACGGTTTGAGTCTTCCACTGTTATGTCGACGCCGTCAACGTTGAGTTGGATCTCCGTCACGGGCGTCGAACACGCCAAAGACGCGTCCGCGTCTGGTTCATCTCGACCCATGGAGATGCGCTCCTTTTTAGCCTTCTTTCCCGTCTTGTCGTTGAGAATATCTCTGAACACCTGTTTGCCCACGATCATGGAGATGAACGCGTCGCCGAGATCTAATCCCGCCGGAAGCGTCAACTTGGCGTCAGCCACGCCGACGACAAATTTCCTACGCGCGAGGACGTCTTCCGCGGTTTCCCGCACGATGGCGGCGACGTGTGGTGTCGTTCGTCCGTCCTCTCCCGGCGCGACAGACACGCGACCGAGCTCCGTGATCGTGTGTCCATTCACGCCGAACGCCGCGTCTCGCAGTTCGCATGTTCCACGCAGAGGTCGCGCGTCCATCGTCCTCACGGAAACTTTCGCGCACGCGCCCGGGGCGATGAAAATAGACCCACGAACGTTCCGCGCGTCCACCTCCAGGTCCATCTTAGATCTTCCGCTCGTCGTTGGTGTCTCGCCCGAATCCGACACCGCGGCGTCCGTCCTCGCCGGCCTCTTCGCGAGCGCCGCCATTTCGAGCGCGACGAACGCCGCGTCCGGCTCGGCGTCAAACTGGACATCCTCGATCGAGACGCGCGCGCGCGCCTCGTCAGACTTTGTGAGTTCACAGACGACGCTTCCGAAGAGCGCGATGCGCGCGCTCTCGCTCGCCGAGTTCTCGTAATCCACTCTTCCGACTGTCGCGCGTCGGTCCGCGTCGACGCTTCGCACGGCGTCGTGCATGGAGACGGACGCGTCCTCCGCGGAGACAATCGTCGTCTCCGGCGACGGTTTGGACACAATCGCGCGCGCGACGCGCAGTTCCAACGCACACTCCACGGGTTCCGTTCCTCGCGGGTTCTCCGGGATGTCACCCGATAACGAGACCGGCGTCATCGCGCACCGAGCGCGCAGGGAGCTATCGCGCGCGGTGACGCTCGGACTCGGACGCGTCGGCGTCTTCTTCTTCGTCTCGTCGCCGTTCGATCCGCCTTTCGCCGCCGCCATGGTCGCTTTCACGCCGTTCGCCGCCTCCTCGAGCGCGGCCGCGATCGAGTTCGCGGTGTGCATGTCCACGTCGACGGTGGTCCCGAAGACGTCGACCGAATCGCCGTCGACGTCTGATCTAATGAATTCCACCGACGGCACGTACAGAATGGGATCGTGGTTCGGGACCATCACGCGCACGTCGGAGACGACGCACGCGCCTCGTTTTTCGGTCAAGCCGGAATTCGCGTCGTCTCGTTCGTCGGAGACGCCGTATCGACCTCGAACGCGTTCGGCGACGACGCGCGCAATCGTCTCTCGCGCGCCGTCGAGCGCGCGCACGGAGATTGTTTCATCGCACGTCAACGTCGCCTCCGTGAAATCCCACGGCGTGGAACTCGCACCGCCGCTATCGGATGGTTTTCGTGCGTCGCTCGAATCGTTCTTCTTTCGCGAGACTTGACTCTTGAGCGCTCGTACCAACGCCGCCGAATCGCGGTGGTGCGTGAATTCGCACGACGACACACCGAACGCCGCCGTCGCGGGTACCCTGCCGCCGTTCTCGGGCATCGTCTTCGCGAGCGCCAAGCGCACCGACGCGGTCGCTCCGGTCATCTCGAACAGTCGAACGTCCTTATCGTGCGCGACGTGGACGTCGCGCACCGATAACGTCATCTCGGACCACGCGTTTTTCGCAAAGGACGTCGACGCGAAGGGAGATTTCGACGACGCTTCTTTTTTACGAAAGATGCGTTGTTTTCCTCCGGACGGACTGCACCGCTCCAAGGAGGCTTTAAAATCTCTCACTGAACACGTCATCGGCGCGACGTCGTCTCGTTTCTCCATCACGATGCGCTTAAACTCTACTTTGCACTTTCTCGGCGCCTTGAGTAAACCTTCAATCGCCTTGAGCGCGCGCGCCTCGGCGTCGTCGACGGCGACGTCTGTTCGTTTCTGTGTGCCTGTCGCATCCTCTCGGCGCTCGACACCGACGTCGCGCTTCACGATCGATAACGTGGCGCCGCTGAATCCCGCGTGCGCGGGCGCGATCGCGCGCGTTGCCGCGTCAAACTCGGCGACCAAGTGCACGTTGGCGTCCGTCACGCTCCAACCACCCTTCCCGCGAACGAAACGCAACGTGAGGAGCGCCTTGAGCGACGAACCGGTGGACCCGGACGCTTCGAACGTGACTTTATCGCAGAACAAAATCTCTGATTTCTCCGCACCCTCCTCGCGCACGGTGATGGACGTCACCGTGACGTCGACGAAGGACGCGAGGCCCTTCATCAACCGCCACTTGCCTCGCGTGATTCCCGCCTTCGCCTTGTCCGCCTTTCCGTTCGCCCGGTCCCCGTTCGCGCGAGACTCGGCCACCGCACCGCCGTTCGCGCGTTCGTTCGCGCGCGCCTTGGTGATCTCCACGCCGGACACGACGAACGTCGCGCGCAGAGACCCGACGCCCAGACGTAAAAATCGCCGCCGTCCGCTCGGCGACCCGTTCGGCGACGTCGACGACGGACTATCCACGCTCCTCGGCGTCATCTCCACGAACGCCGACGCCGACGTCGACCTCCCACTCCCGAAAATCCCCCCACGCGCGCGATGTTCGCCTCGAGGCAGACTGTTTCGTAACGATTTCCCGCTCGCCTTGCGAAGGATAAAGTTTAACAACCACTCCATCAACGTCGAGAGTTTCCCCACGTACGCCACCTCCGCGATCTTGACGCACTTGACCGACGCACCGGGTTTCGTGAAACACACCTGAACGCCTCGCACGCGCGTCAACCCGAAACTCTCGATGGAGACGCGCACGCCGCCGCGATTCGCCGCGCTCGCCTATCGTCGCCGCGCGTCGTCGTCAGTTAGTCTTCGGGTCAATCATCGCGTTCGGGCGCGCGTGCCGAGTCTCTGTTCGTCACGCCGTCGGGCTAATCCGTCGAAACGACGACTTCCCCTGGCGCGCGTCGACACGCACCGCGATGCCGACGAGTCTCGGCAGTCCCACGCGCGTCAACCACGCGCCCGAGACGATTACGATGATGAAGATCGAGAGCGCGAAAACCGCCGCGAGGACGCGCGCGTCTCGCGCCATCGTCTCGGCGAGGGCGCCGAGCGCGTTCGTGCGATTCATCTCGTTCGTTCGAGACGCCGCGGGCCGGTGCGCCCGCGCGCGCCGCGCGACCGTCTGGGGTCTTTCGGCGCGAAGAGGAATGACTCGCGCGGAACTCGACGAAATCGACGGCGGCGCGAAGATGACTCCATTCGCTCGCGCGCGCGATCGGTCGCGTTTCGCGGTCACCGGAGAACGGTGGTACTACAACACAACCCTAGGTTTCTCAATACGCGTCGTCGCGCGTCGGCGTCGCGTCTGTGAACTCTGTCGCGAACGCGCGACATCGCCGCGCGGCGGCGTCTCTCGCGGTCGCGTCTCTCGCCACGCGCCAGTGCGCGTCGGCGAGCGACGCGTACGCGCGCGCGGCGTCGCACCGCGCGTCTAATTTGACGTAACGCTCGCACGCGCGCTCCAAAGCGTCGACGACGCGACGCGCGATGGTGGGAAATTCGCATTCGGGCGTCGTGGCGACGAGCGCGCGCGCGCACGCCGCGTAGGCGCGCGCTTGCGTTCGCAAACAATCGCTCGAGAGGAGCGCGAGCGATCGCTCGTCCAGGGTGTCTCTGGCCAAACGTGCGTGCGAACCACCGAGCGCGAGCCAGGCTTCGCACGCGATGCACGTGACGGTGGCGCGTATCGGTTCGAGCCCGCGTTCGGCGGCGAGCCGTTCGAGCGGTAACGCCCGCGTCAACGCGAGCGTCGGCGCGTCGGCGCTCAGGTGCGTCTCGGCGAGCGTCAGCGTCGCGCGCATGACGGCGTGTTCATCCCCGCACAGTTCAGCCTCTTTGATGATGGTTCGCAATTCATCCTGCGCGGCGTCAAAATTCTGCATCACGCGATCGAGATTGGCGTTCATCCGTCTCGATTCAAAGTCGAGCTCGGCGTCTGCGCCGTCGCCGAATCCGACCAAAGCGCGCGCGCGTCTCGCCGCGCGTCTCGCCGCGCCGTACTCGCCGCGATCGATCGCGCGCTCGTACTCCAATTTCAAAAACGCCACCGCCGTCGTCTTGTGTCTCTCGCCTCGCGCGCCGAACGAGTCGCGCACGATGTCCATCACCTCCTCCGTCGCGCGTGCGCCCTCGCGCTCGCTCGTCGACGCCAATAGCTTCGCGCAACTCGTCGCCGCGTCGTCCGCCGACGCCTCATCGTCGTGCATCAATTGTCGCAGCGCGTACATGCGCGCGAGGTGCGAGCACCCGTGCGCGTGCCAACTTTCCGACGTCAACACGGATGCGGTCGCCGTGAGCGACGCCATCGCCGAGGCGACGGAACTCGCCGCGTACGCGCTCGCCGGCGTCGATGGAAACCCTTTGGGTGTCGGGTACACGTCGGATCCCGCGGTGACGGCGGCGTCGCCTCGCGCTCGGTGGACGGCGAGCGCGCGCTCGGTGGACGCGGGCGTGGACGACGCCAGTTTCGCCGCGTGTCTCGTCAATTCAACGTCGATGAGCGCGCGCGTCGCGCGCGTCGGCGTTGAGGTCACCACCTTCGATTCGCCGATGTCGCCGCCGCCGGTGATCGCCGTCGACGGGTGATCGATCTCGTACTTTGTCAACGCGAGCGACGCGTACGCGACGAGATGCGGCGACGACAACTCCGCCGCCTGCGCCGCGCACCGTCGAAGCAACGTCGGTAGCTGCGCCGCATCTCGTTCCCCACCTCGTCGCGTCTGCGCCATCAACGCCGTCGTCAGCGCCAAGGCGTGCGCGAGCGACGTTTCGTCTCCGTTTTGTTGCGCCGTGCGCACGGCTTCCGAAATCGCCGACATGGCTTCGTTGACGTGCGAAAACGCGAAATGCGTCGTCGCGAGCGCCAACAGCGCCGTCTGTAATCGCTCTCGTCCGGCGTTGGCGCTTTCGAATTCCCCCTCGGCGCGTCTCGATCCCAAGTCGGCGCGCACGTCGACGTGTTCACCGCTCGCGTCAAAGTGTCGATGTAAATGCTCGACGGCGGCTGGGAAATCTCTTCTGTGCAACGCCTCGGCGTGTTTCAGGTAATGTATCGTCGGCATCTCCGGCGCGAGCTCGGCCAAGACGTCCAGACGGTGGCGAGGAAGCACGGCGTCGGCATCGACGCCTCGCGCGTCGTATCGCGCCGTCGCGCGACACGCCAACGCCATCAGCGCGTCGGGCGCCGCGCACGCGCGAAACGCGTCGTCCTCGCGTCGCGCGTCGCGCCAATCGCACCCATCGCGTATACCGTTTTCCACTCGAACGGCGGCGTCTAAATACGCGCGCGTCGTTCGCAACAACTCGGTCGTCGCCTCGAACGGTGCCGACGTGAACCCCAAATGACACGTCTTTAAAAACGTCGACGTCGGCGTCCATTCCTCGAGTCCCCACATCTCCAAACCGAGCGCGTCGTCGAACTCGTCCACGCGCGTGTTCAACACCACCGCTCGCGCGTCCTCGAAACACCGCTCTAAAGCGTCCAAACTCACCGTCGCCAGGTCTAATTCCTCTAAAAACACTTCGACGCACCATCGCTCGACGTCGTCTCCCGCGTCCTCGTCTCCCGCGTCCTCGAACGCGCGTCTCGCCAGCGCGCGCACGCGACGCACCATCTCCCACGGTCCAGGTTCAAACATCCCATCCCGTCTCCACCGCGCGCGCGCACCCTTCTCGTTCTCTTCATCCTCCCCCTCCTCCTCGTTTTCTTCTCCTTCATTCGCGGTATCGAGTAAGAACTCCGTCGCGCACCTCGCCCACGCGCGTCTCGCCGCGACGACGAATCCCTCCGATGATTTCCCACTCCTCTCCATCACCCTCCGCGCGAGCACCGCGTCCGGATCCCGATCCACGTCATCGAAACACTCGTTATCGTCCTCGTCCTCGACGCCTCGCGCGCGCCACGTCTCCTCGCGCGTTTCCTCGCGCGCGATCGGGTCGAGCGCGCATCGAATCGCGAGCACGAGCACGGCGACGCGATGGGGCGTGGGGAAGATTCTCGACGCGCGAGGGCGACGTGGGAGCGAGGTCGAGGTCGAGGTCGACGTCACCCTCGCGCGAGACGCGTCGTTCATCGCGCCGAGTCGCGGACTGTGGATCGAACGCGCGATGAATGCGCGCATCGCGTGGGCTGTCTCTTGGAACATTTGAAAATCGTCGGCGCGCGGACGCGACGACGCGACGAATGATTACAACGATGACGCGGGGTCGAAGACGACGCGGGTGAGAGTGGTGATGGCCGGTGGTGTCGCTCACTCGCGAACCTTGGATAAGATGCGGCCGAGCCAATCGCCCATGCGCGCCTCTCTCTTGGCGCCCGAGGCGGCGGACAGATGGGCGAGGCGGGCGAGGACGCGTTGGAGTCGGCGTTGCGCGAGCAAGTGGGGGAGATGGGCGTCGTAGTGTTCGTCCAAGAGGGCGTGGACGAGACGAGTGGCGTGTTTGAGG